>SAMEA104315420__coassemble_78_pt1 | contig 176973 bp, 135 predicted proteins | sample SAMEA104315420__metabat2_high_PE_035 | metagenome-assembled genome bin SAMEA104315420 (sample SAMEA104315420) | gut metagenome | biome: Monkey gut; feature: monkey-associated habitat; material: faeces | place: China | collected 2013 | reverse complement strand
CCGTCATTGATTGATGAACATATACAGCCTCGGGGATAAGTCCATAATATCGTAGCGCAGTGGACATTGAAATATACGAAGGTGTATAGAGATGATTGGCGATCAACTCACTCGACAGAGTCTTTCCTGAACACTCGGGGTTAATCACATAAAGTCCTCGCTTCAGTCTGATGATAACCCCTTGTTTTTCGAGCCAGGTTACTTTCTTATTAGCAGACTTCAGTTCCGGATATAACGATTCAATGATTGAAGTTGTTGCTGGAATGGTTCCTATTTCACTTAATTGCCTATCCATACCGCAAATATAGCAATTATTTGAACAATAAAAGAAATAACACTTCTTTTTCTATTCAAAATATTGCCGTTAAGCTATCTTAAGAATTGCTTATAACCAAACAGCCGGCAAAGGGCAGACCCATATGGGATTACTTTTTTGCCCAAACAGTCAATTAGATTTACAGGAGTTCTCATACAATAGACATACGGGCTGATGCCGTAATACTTCTCGGACAGCGGGTCGGCGGCGGTCCAGCGGGCGATGGCCGGGTCGTACATCCTGGCGCCGAAGTCGAGGAGCGGGATGCCCGCACCGAGGAACGACTGACCCTCCTTGCCGGAGAAGTGCCAGCGGTTCGGGGAGGATGTGGAGGCCACCGAGGTTGCCGGGGCTACCTGGGCGACTGCTGGCTCCGCGGCATATTGTGACCCTCCAACGGGTTCGGAGACCGGAGCAGTCACCTGAATCCGCTTTCCGAACGGGTAGTAGTCGCTGGCCTCGACGACCGCCACGGTGTCGCCGTCGATGACGGAGCGGACGCTGCCAAGGTGGTCGCGGAGGTGGATGAGCGGCCTGTAGGAGACCGTGCCGGCGGAGGTCAGGGCGCAGTCAAGGGTTACGGTGTCAAAGCAAACCATGTTCTTGGAAGAGTTTTATGACATCCGACTTGAAGCGTTCCTTGTCGAATCCGGTGTCCTTCTTCGAGAGACGGTCTGACTTCAAATCCAAAGAGATAGATATTCCGAGGTTCATTATGTCTATTGAATTTTAAGGAGTTGTCTAATAATAGAGGTTTTATAGAGGCCGGGATCAAAATAAGAGAACCCGTCAAAACACACAAACAGTACGAAATATTATCGTTTCTACTTCCTGATGTCGGGAAACAAAGTCATCCAAGCAACGTTTCAATGCTGAATGGAAGTCCACGCAAAGAGTCATCAAATCCAGACTTCCATCAATGTCGCTATACTCTTTTTCAGTCCTTGAATATTTCAGGACGCGAACAGTGGGTTGGACTTCGCACAATGGTTCCATTTCTGATCCCGAATAACGTAGGACAACCTGGTACGCAACTGTATCCGACACTTCTGAACACGAAAAATAACTGTGAAATGGTTCGGGAACAGAATCAGGGTTTTCTATATGCATTATTGCATGATCATATTCCAGAACCAAGTCATTGACGCTCGACAGTAATTCACCACCAAGGTCACAGAACAAATACTTCCCTGATTAAGACAACTTTGGATGCTAAAAAAGATATTCCTATAACCGATGTTTTCATTCGATTAATTCTGACGATGTAATGATATTGTATAATAAATCAACAGCAGCATTTACATCATCCAAATTACAAAGTTCTACGGGCGTATGCATGTATCTGCATGGTATCCCTAATGATATGGTTCTGTTTCCGCCATGAGATTGCTGAAGGATAAATGTATTAGTACCTCCAACAGGCATATTCCTCGCCGAAATTTGATGCCTAATATTTAGTTTTTTAGCAAGTTTTTCCAGTGCATACGTTGTCGGAATATCATTATCTATGCTGCGATGAATAATGACACCGCGCCCCAATGCAATCTCTCCATATTTAGATTTTAGACCATTGGGAACGTCCGTGGCAAAATCCACGTCTAGGCTTATTGTTAAGTCTGGGCAGACTTTACATTCACAAACATAGGCTCCTCTATGTCCCACTTCTTCCTGCACAGTTGCTACGCCATGCACATTTAATGACTTTTGGCTTACGTCAGATAGTCTTTTAAGAACTTGACTTATAATGAATACTCCTATCTTATTATCCAAAGACTTAGAAGATATCACATGTTCAGATAGGTATAATACATTGGGGATTATTGCTACCGGATTCCCTATAGAAACCTTTTTCATTACCTGAGCTTTACACATCCCAGTATCTATCCACAAAGAGCTTATCTCCACACATTTATTTCTGTCTTCGCTATTCAATAAATGAATAGGTGTTTTCCCTATAATCCCATTAACACGTTCTCCAGATGATGTAATAATGCAAACCTGAGATCCTGGCACACAATGAGTATCCACACTACCATTTGCTCTTATATAGATATATCCATCGTCATCAATATATACGACTTGGAATCCGATTTCATCCATATGAGCTTCAATCAGGTATTTCATCGAATTATCTCCGCTCACTATTGATGCATAGGCATTACCCATCTTATCAATATATGTTGAATCAACAAATTCTTTCGTATAATTTAGAAACTCTTTTCGTATCTCATTTTCAAAACCAGACACACAATGAGTATTCAAAATCGTATTTAAGAAGTTAAGGTCCATATTTATCATTTCTATATATAACTGTTAGGGTGTTAAGTTAATGAATTGTTTTTGGTCATGTAAATTGCCCTTTTGAAGGCTGCTCCGAAGAGCAATCTGGAACGTTGATAAAATTGCATAAGACTGATTTAATTTATTAATATTTAATTGTTTAATATTGCATATGTCGTAGATTTTTCGTAACCTTATAGCTATATACGAACCCCACATAGCGATGAAAAATCAAGACGAAAAGCTGGCCAAGACCCGACAGGAGAATGAACGTTTGCGCAACGAGATCCACAACCTCAAACGCCAGGTCAAACGGCAGAAGGAGAAAGAGGCCACCCGCAAAACTGAGCGAAAAGCATCTCGCTCCTCGGAGCAAAAGTTCCGGAAGGAGGAAGTCATGGAGATGAGCGTGGACGACATCAAAAAAAACTTGTGGATGCGGGGGTGGAGCCCCGGGCGGCGGAAGTGATGGCATTACTCATGTCGAAGGATACCGGCATGCAAAAGAAATAATCAAGATGGCGGCACTGATGTACACATATGCGGGATGCAGCTTCCGCTCCGTTGCCAAGGCCGTGGAGGTGATCAACTTCGTATTCCCGTCCCTGAGGTTTGCCAAAGTCTCGCACGCCTCCGTGCGTGACTGGGTGCGGAAGATTGGTCAGGACGTGTACAGGAGGCGCCACGAAGACATGACGGTCGGGGAGGCCTATTCCATCATCATGGACGAGAGCATCACGGTTGCGGAACACAAGATCCTGCTTACACTGAAGGCTCCTGCGGAGTCTCCGTGAGGGGTCCTTTCCCGCTCCGATGTGGAAGTCGCAGACATCCACGTGGCCGCCTCCCATAAGAGCGAGGACGTCAAGGCGGCCGTGGGCCGTGTGACGTCCAAGTCCGGACGTGCTCCCAGATACGCCGTCACCGACAACGGACGCAATCTTGTAAAGGGGCTCGCCGAGGCCGGGGTCATGGGGCACATGGATATAAGTCATACATTCGTCCCCTATCTCAAAGCCGTCTACGGGAGGGACGAGGAGTTTGTCTCGCTCACCAAGGCTGTCGGGAGCGCCAGGCATTACGCCCTTACGGATGTTGATTACCTGATGCCCAATAACATGTGTGCGCTTGCACGTTGGATGAACGTCTTCGACTGGATTCAATGGGCCAAGAATATGATGGAAGCCGTCGGCTCTCTCACCGCCAAGGAGCGCGGCATGTATTCCTTCGTCTGGGAGCACGGGGCTTTGGTGGATGAACTCAGCGAGGCCATGTCCTGCTTCCGCAAAGTACTCACGCTCTGCAAGGAATCCGGGCTCTCCCGGAAAACGGCCATAGAGTGTGTTGCAATCATCAATCAGGAACTCATGGGACGCGGCGAGCGACTTACGAGACTCGGAGGCATGATGATTGGCTACTTTGCAACGGAAACTGCCCTGCTGGGCAGTGACGAAGAAGTTCACAACGTGCCTTCTAACATTATCGAATCCTTGTTTGGCGGCTTCAAGGAGAGGAAATCTCCCAACCGGATGTACGGGGTGACCGGCTTCATCCTTGTCATGCCGCTGGAAATAAGCCTCGGCAGTCTCCTGAAGTCCCGAAAGGTTGACTTCAAGGCCGCTCTGGAGCGCAATCGGATAGCGGACGTCAAGGCCTGGGAAAAGGAGAACCTCCCCGAAAACCTTGCCGCCAAACGAGCGCGTGTATTGAGACAAGCTTGCTGAAATCATGACCAAAATTGAAATCGTTAACTTTACATCCTATATAACTGTATATTTTATCAACATCCTTTATCGCTGATGAGTCATAATATCGTCTTTGTGCCAGAATAACGAAAGCTAGTACTGTTTGCTTTTCTCTTAGGTTGATGAGATTACGACTTAAGCTTTATTAAGTTTCTTCTTAAACCTGAATCACTCTTCCCTATTTCATAAGATATTAATTTATAAGCCAATAATATCGCTTCTTCTGTGGATATGATATTAGTATGTTTGAAATAGTCATTAAGAACTGGAGCAATAATATCCTCATGCTTCGTAAGATTTATATAATAATCCTTAGAATACATATGATCCTCGCTCAACTGATAAAAGTTTAATGCTCTTTTTATATAATGCAATAGAGAAGAACCAAAATCAGAATTCTTTCCATAGATAAATTGGGCAGTTTGAATTATTTCCTGGCTCAGAAAACTTATGCTATTATTTACGATTGAGAAATCCAATAATTTAGTGTTTATATCTATTGATGAATCTTTTAAATGCTCCATTAGCATTTCAATGTTAACGTTATAATTATGAGTTAGCCTATTTATTTCTTGCATTTTAAGATAATGCTCTTCGGCCGCACTTTTATCTTTTTTATTAAATACAACCAAAAATGAATCAAGATTAGAATTATCAAATTCAATCATCATGTATTTTAGATACCGCTCCGTCGGATACGATTGAAAATCATCTTCCATTAAAACAATTTGTAGTGATAAGATATCACATTGTATCCTGTAAAGATCATTGAGTAATAACTTGAATATAGATTCATAAACCTGAGTTTTCATACTTAAAGACATTCTCGTATTCCTTTCAGTTTTCCACTGTGCAATAGCAGTAATTACAGCTAAAAAAATTGCTATAACTGATAGGCCAATTGCTATATACTCCCAGAAATCCGCTTCACGCCAAAAACTAAACGCTGTATTGAAAGCTGTTTCTTGCGTATATTCTTGTATTTTCCTGAGACGCCCTTCATTCAAAAGAGTATCTTTAATTGTCTTTAATGTATCAATAGACTGCATATTAAGTCAATACCGAGTTAAATCTTTAAATCTTTTTCCATATAACAGAAAACTCTCGTTCGAATTCCTTATAGACTGATAGGCATTCATCAAATAGATTGCCTCCTTCTGTAATAAAGGCGGGATTGGCCTTTATCATATTAAAAATATCATGGAATGTTAATTTCCCTGCAGATAGCGTAATCAGAGCATTCTCCAGATTACTATTTTTTACATACTCGCCCGACCGTTTAATCCTATAAAATGCAACTCCGTCAGAACTCGGATGAGTAGTCCTTAAAGGAATAGCAGAGAATATATTATCGGTAGATATTTCACTAAAAGAATAGAATCCTCCTCTTGCCAAGGGTTCAAAATAATTTCTGTAATGCGCCTTGCTTTTAAGCAAACTTGACCATAAAGTATCTATGGAGAATTTTGTTGATAGATAGAATATATTTTTCAATTGCTCATGGGATATCTCCTCCAATAATAAAGCATATTCTTTATCTATCTCATTGTTAAATTTATTACGCAATTGCCATATTTTATATTGATCCAACTGCTCGGTTTCAGCAAATACAAAGGAACAACTTGCTCCTCGTACACTTCGTTTATCTATAATTTTTAAACCATACTCTTCAGGATGATTATACATCGGAGATCCTGGGGTCGGCGTAAATACCGATGAACTAACTTCCACATGCCCCGGAGCGATATGCATTAACTTTTTTGCAAAATCCAATGTCCGAATGAACGTAGCTTCTGTTTCAAAAGCACCACCTATAATAAAGTTCACATAGATATATGGAATTCCGGCCTCGGCAATTTTCTTGGTAACGAATTCTAATTCCTCAATAGTTACACCTTTTTTATATGCATCCAATATTTCTTGACAACCCGATTCTCCTCCTAATTGGATTTTAACTAATCCGGCTTGTTTTAATAAGGGTAGAACATCTATATTTTTAGACAGAATGTCAGCCCGGGCCTCACAATACCATTTGATTCTACCTTGATATTTGTCTATCATTCTATTGCAAAATTCCTCTGTTCGCTTTCGGTTTAGAATGAATGTATCATCTACAAGGTTGATGTATTTAATATCATATGTTCTAACAAGGTAGTCAATTTCTTCAAGACAAGACTCAATGTTACGAACCCGTAAATTAGTATGTTCGCGGCCTCCTTCATAACAAAAAGCACAATGTCCCATACAGCCTCGCCCCGTAATCAATTGCGGGAAAGTCACTTTGTCTGAATCCAGACAATACTTTTCTCTTTTAGGATAACCATATTCATCTATATTGGGATTTTGCTTTTGTGGCTTTGTTACTGATAATTTTCGAGAAGCGTCATAATAAATCAACCCGTTTATAGTCTTAAGAATGTCCTCATTTATTGTATCTGCCTGTAATAATTTGAGGAATGGGATCTCTCCTTCTCCAATAATACCACAAGTAACATTAGGGACTAATTGCATTGTCCCATGCGGGTCTCCTGTAACTTGTGGGCCACCAAGGATAATATGAAGCTGTGGACAACTTTTATGCAATAATGGTATCAAGACTCTTAATGCCCATATATTTTCGCTATCCACGTAAAATCCTAAAATACGACATGAAGTTTTGTTTATTAGTTTGGGCAATACTTCAGACACTACATCGAATGAATTGTAATATTTAACTTTTGCACTATACCCATGCTTGTCTGCATATTCCGCAAGATAATATAGTCCTAATTGACCTATGCAGTAGGAAGAAAGCATGTCAAAATAAGGATTGGCAGACAATTGAACCAATAATACGTCTAACTTCATGTAGTATATCGTTTTAATAGAGGTTGAATAGATGTATGAGAAAAATGGAGAATAACGAATTAGGTATTTGATATCAAATTCCAATAAGTATACAAATAAAATGAGAGCGACCCAGAAAAAGAGTCGCTCTCCACGAAATATTAGTTACTACCGTAACCACACATTCCGCAACCAGAAGCGCACTCAACGTCAGCCTGAAGTTGTGCGATCTTTGCCTCATTAGAGTTTACCAATGCGGCAGCATCCATCAGCAATTCATTGTTTAACATGTTATAAATGAATTAAAAATAATGCCTCCACTTTTACGGCTATCGGCTTCTCCGTTTTTACTATTCTGTTCCATAAAGTTTCTTTTCGAAATCACAACAGAGTTGATGACACTTGATAGCTGCTTTAAGTTTTAAAAGTTCGTGAGCAGTAAAGTTGTCCTTGTTCTGCATATATTTCCTAATTTGAAATGCACTTACGACTTTACCTTCTGCAAGCATTATTTGACAAGTCCTTTTGTCTCTACGGCTGACATCCCCTCTTTCATTAAAATTGCGTGCGCTACATGTCCTGCATATTTTTAATATCTCACACTTCATGCATTCATCATCAACGAATCTTGAAGAATCAGTGAAATCGACCGTATTCAGATAATCCAATATGTCAGTTTTCCCATTAACGTTTGGCAAGAAATGATGACAAGGGAACAACCGCCCTTCTACATCATATGCGACTAATTCATCTGCTACACCACAAGTCTTTCCATATTTTTCATTAGGTTCATTATTTAATAAATGAACATAGGAGGTTTCCTTGAAGATATACATAGGAGTTATGTCTGGATGAGCTAAATAATAATCAGCGAGTTTGTTCAACTGTTCTTCGTATATCTTTCCATCTCCTTTTTGCCAATCTTCTCCTTGAGCAGGCTTCGCATCTATGCGGTAGTTCTGCTCATGGAAATAGATTAATTCATCTGCAAAATTTGCAAGGGCCTTTCTAGAAACAGTCATGCTTAGCAAATAATTTGGCATCGTCTCTATCATCCACATTATAGGCAAATCTGAAGAATGACACCCTCTATTACCTTCTTGCACGTCATTTCTCCCATCAACAGACATGATAAGATTAATTTTTTCTTTATGCACCTTAAACCACTCTCTCTTTTCATCATCAAGCAAAGTACCATTGGTGGTTATGAAAATATCTATCTTCACATCTGTGATGGTTTCCCATATCCATGCACATAATTCTTTTATCAAATCAAACTGAAGTAATGGTTCGCCTCCAAAAAGGTCGAACCTTATACCATCTTTATTATTGGATTCTCGGGCTAATTGAACCTCTCTTGAAACAACGGACTTTGCAGTTTCCAAAGTCATATTTTGAGACGTTTTATACTTTTGATAACAGTAGATGCAATTAAGATTACATCTATATGTTAGCATCACGAAACACATCTTTCGCATATCATCAAAGTTTCTAATATCAATAATCTATAACATTCAAGAAATCTTTCATCTCCGTTTCCTTACAAGAAACGGATGTGTAATATAATTAACTGATATACAATTGAGTATGTTCTTGTTTTTAATCAACCTGTATAATAAAAATATGTTCTTTAATATAAATCACTAAAATTCTCATATTCCTATGGTTTGCCATTTCGGATTTTTTCTATATCTTTGTATATTATCTCCGTTTCTTGTAAGGAAACGGAGAGATTTACACAACAGATTTTCTTTATAAATCTTTAATTATCATTTCATTCGCCCGATCGATAACAGACGTGTCTATTGAGGCAAGATATATCTGTGTGGTGGCAATGGAATCATGACCGAGCGCATCCGAAATGACATTGATAGGCACATTTTTCGTTTTGGCAATGGTCGCCCAAGTGTGACGGGTGACATACGTTGTAAGCGTAACCGGCAGTTTCACCATATCGGCGATGACTTTCAAGGTGTTGTTAATACGGCGTAAGGCTGTTTCGTATTGTTTGCGCTCATCGCTGACCGAACAGTCTATAATAGGAAGCAAATAAGGAGAATCATTACTCGAATAACGGTCAATCAGTTCCTTGATAGGTTTTATGATTTTGATGTGAAGCACTTGATTCGTCTTATGCCTCCGATAGGTCAGCACTCCATTTTGAATGTCCGTCTTCTTCAGGAATACTGCATCTATAAAAGACATACCCCTGCAAAAGAATAAAAACAGGAATATGTCACGGGCAAATTCGATGTTGGGCTTAAAAGACAGGTCAAGATTCTTGATGTGTTTGATGTCGTTGATTGAAATTGCCCGTTTGAGGGTTCTCTCTGTTCCGGTGAACACCGTACGAAAAGGCTTGCGGTTCCTGGTCAACTCTTGTTCGACCGCACGGTTATAGACAGCCCGAAGAATGCGCATATAAAAGGATATGGAGTTTGATGACAGTCCGATCGATTTCAGATACGCCTGATAATCTTCCATCGTAATCTGGTCTATTGCATCCAATGTAATGTCTTCGTTATCCCGAAACCTTTTGAAACTGCCGAGTGCAGCGTGGTAGTTCTTTGCCGTGCCGACATGTTGCAATTGCCGTAACCGTCCGATGACATCCTCCATGAACCTGAAAAGGGTATTCTTGTTTGCGGTGTTTCTGAATTCCGTAATTATATCTTCGGACGAATATTCATGCCGCCTACGATCGAATTCTTCTATAATTCCGTTTAGTCTTTCCATATCCCGATGGATTCTCTGCGCAATTGTCCGGACAAATTCAGCACGTCCGTTGTCGGGCGTGATTACAAGTTTCGACATTTTTTCATCCCATTCATCGGAGAACACCTTGTATTCCGTTGTGAACTGTCTGACAATCCGGCGGTGAGTTATAAAATAGACGATGGTGCCCGGACGGTCTGCGACCGTTGACGGGCGGAATTTTAATTTTACTTTTGTCATAACTGTACTTTTTTAATGTTTCTGTCTATAAAATGTATAGGCAACGGCAGCAAGAGTCAGGACAATAAGTATGGAATACAAAAACACCAGTTCGGCCAGTATGTCGGAATGAATCAATTTCCGGTTGGCAAAAATGACCACAGCAAAAAATACAGAAAGTAGTATCAGTAATATAACCATGCACGAGAAAACCGCCTGCGGTATTGAGACCCGTTTTTCGTTCTTACGGATCTCCCCGGCGGCTTTTCTGGCGATATTGTTCAACTCATCCTGCAACATTTTCCTGTCCTCTTCTGAAAAACGGATCGGTAAATCGGTTTTGAACATGTCATGCAGGTTGAGCATGGTGGTGGCGAATGCGCCTGTCTGACTGACAAGTTTTTGCAGAAGGTTGTAAGCCCTGCCGATTTCCGGTTTCAGGTCACGGAACTCGTCAGCCAATGCAGTACTGCGTTCTTCAAGCCGTCGGGTTCGTGCTTCCGCCTTGCGTTCATCGTTCTCACTCTGTGGCGCATCCTGCGCCAGTTCATTGCTGTAATCGTATTTTCTGCCTGTCATAAAGTTCCTTTCTATCGTTTGCGTGATGTTTTAGGTTGTTTGCCATGTTTTGCAATGGCTGCACGGACACAACGTCGGGCACGTTCCATTTCGTCCTCGTCCTCTTTCCGTCCCCAAGGCAGGTCGCTGGAAGTGCCGCTTCCGCCACCCGACGGAACAGAGCCACTGCATAGTCTGTAAGTTCCTTGTGGTTTGCTGTTTCCCGGTAGTCGTACTCGTCATCGAACAATTGCATGACATTGTTGGGAATATAGAACCTGTAATCCCTGCCATCATGTGTAAGTTCATACCTTGATGTTCTATCATGCCATGAGGAGTAATCTGCAACAGGTCTGTCACCGGCTGTTTTCAGGCCTGCTTCGTGGCTTGTTGCAGTCCGTATCCTTATCCTGTTCTCGGTCTTGTTGTTCTCCTGCTCCAACTCTGTTGCGGATTGGCCGTGAAGTCTGTTCCATGTCGCTTCAATCTTTGACACCATCAGGGTGCGGCCTTTGCCAAGTTCCGAAGCCTTGTAGATGACATCCCCGATACCGACCGTATAACCCTTTTGCCGCACTCTCGCAACATAATCGCTCCATGACCATGACGGCATGGAACGCAGGATTCCCGTAAGTTCCCGTGCAACCTCATCGGCGTTTGTCCTGCGGATTTCCGCTGCTGCCGTCCAGCCCCCGTTTCCGGGCTACACGCTCCGCAGCATACTGAGCGCGGAGATGTATGTTGTGGTCGTTGTTGGTTCTGCCGTCCTTGTCCTTGAGGCAGACAGCAGCGTGCTGGTGGGGAATGCCGCTCCTCGATTCCAGATGCAGATTTACAAAATAGATGCTTCCCGCAAGGTTTGTCCTGTGGGAATACACATTGCCATGCCTGTCCTTGAACTCCATGCTGTCAAATTCACGGGCAAAATCGTCCCACAACCTTTCCCAGTCTTTCAGGGTGAAATGGGATAATCTTTTCAGGTTTTTTGTCTTGCATCGATGACACAGAAAGCCACTTACAGTAGAGCCGGATGGTCAAGGGACTTCGGACGGCGTAGCCGCCCGTGGCTTCGTGAACGGGAGAGGCCCGCGCCGAAGGCGTGGGAGGGATAGCACCGACAGGTGCGTACCGGGCCGAAGTCCCTTGACCATCCGGCTCCAAAAGCGTTTGTCTGCTACAACGTCAAACCCCCAAAAGACCCCAAATCGCCAACACAGCGACCTGGTTCAGGCGGTCTTGCGGTAGCTCAGGACAGCCCAGGTGGTCGTGAACGCGCCCAGACCGGCAAGGCTCAGCAAGTCCGGCCACGTGTCCGCCAGCGTGCAGCCCTTCAGGACAATCGAGCGCATCGCGTCGGCGAAGTAGCGCAGCGGATTGGCATAGGTGATCGCCCGCGCCCATCCCGGCATCGACTGGATGGGTGTGAATATTCCGCTCATCAGCATGAACACCATACTGAAGAACCAGATGACGAACATGGCCTGGCGGGCATTGTCGCTGTAGTTGGAGATCAGCAGACCGAAAGAAGCCATGACCACGATGTGGGCGAATGTGAAGATCACTATGTCCAGCAGGCTTCCCCGGCAGCCATAGCCGAACACGGCATACGACAGGCCAAGACAGGAGAAGACCATGAAGAACGCCACGGCCACATAAGGGATCATCTTGCAGAGGATGAAGGCGGTCTTGCTCACCGGGGTCACGTTGATCTGCTCGATGGTGCCGCGTTCCTTCTCCGAGACGATGTTCAAGGCAGGCAAGAAGCCGCACATCATCGTGATGGCGATTACGATAAGCGCCGGGATCATGAAAGTCTTGTAGTCCAGGGACGGGTTGTAGAGATAGCTCTCCCGGGTGTCGAAACGGGTTCCGGCGGCACCATTCTGGGATTTCGTCCCCGAAACCGAGGCTACATATTCAGTGACAAAGGCGTTGAGGTACTGGGAGCCGATGCTTCCCCTGGTGCCGTTGACGGTGTTGACCTTTATCCCGACGGGAAGCGGGTCGTCGGTGCCTCTGTCCGACTCAAGGTAGCGGGCGAATCCGGAGGAGATGGTCAGAATGGCGTCAGCGCCGCCGCGGTCCATGACAGCCTGCGCGTCTGACGGAGACTCGGTCACCTCCCGGATCTTGAAATAGCCGGACGAGGCGCATTTCTCCGTAAGCAAGGCCGACTGGTCCGACTGGTCGCTGTCCACGATCACCAGACTCAGGTTCCTCACCTCCATGTTCGCCGCGAAAGGAAAGACCAGAATGATCAAAAACGGGAAACAGAGAACCATCCTCGGCATTCCAGGATCCCTTAGGAATTGCTTGAACTCCTTCTTCAACAGATACTTCCAAACTTTCATCTCACAACCTTGTCTTGAAATTCTTGATACTTACCACCAACAGAAAGACCATCATGCCGGTCAGGACGGCGAACTCCTTGGCGACCGCCTCAAGGCCGGCTCCCTGGATCATTATCTTCTTCACCATGATGATGAACCACTTGGCAGGGATGATGTCGGAGAGCATCTGAAGAGCGACCGGCATGCTCTCGCACGGGAATATGATGCCGGACAGCATCATGGTCGGCATTGTCAGTCCCATACCGCACAGCAGCATCGCTGTCTGCTGTGTCTTGGAGAGGACTGACACAAGCAGTCCGAGTCCCAGTGACGAACCGACGAAAACAAGCGACACCAGGGACAGTAGTGTCAGGCTGCCATGGATCGGCACCCCCATGACAAAGTGGGCCAGAAGCAGGACGCTGACGAAATTGACGACCGACAGGGCAAGGTACGGAATCATCTTGGAAAGGATGATCCAGAACGGCTTGACCGGAGACACAAGGAGCAGCTCAAGCGTGCCGGTCTCCTTCTCCTTCACGATGGACACCGCCGTCATCATCGAGCAGATCAGCATCAGGATCAAGCCCATGACTCCCGGCACGAAATTGTAGGACGAGTTCATGGCCGGATTGTACATCAGCTGGACATTCGGCCTCATCGAAGCCTTAGGCTTCCCGGCAAGGCTCTCAGACAATGCCAGTTCCTCGCTTTGAAGCACTCCCTTGATGTAGCTGGTGACCACCTGGGCGGTGTTCGGATCGGAGCCGTCGCTCACTATGCGGACGCAGGCCTTACCTTCCGAGCCGGCCTTGCCGTCAAAGTCCGTCCCGAAGCAGAGCGCCGCGGCAGCCTTGCCTTTGCGGATCCTGTCCCGGGCCGGGGCGAAAGATCCGTGGATCTCGCCGACGGCGAGGTACTTGTTGCCCTCGATCCTGCTTATGACACTGCGTGCCAAAGGGTCACAGGCATCCCCGACCACATCGACGACGGCGTTGCTGACATCCGTGCTTATCGCGAAGCCGAACAGGATGATCTGCACAACCGGCATCACCAGAACGATCAGGGTGGTCCGGAGATCCCTGAATATGTGTCTGAACTCTTTCTGTATGAACGCTATTATCTCTCTCATGCCTCTCTCTCGGCCTTTCCGGCGATTTTTGTGAACACCTCATCCATGTCCTTGGCTCCGTAACGTTCCTTCAGGGCTGCCGGGGAATCCAGCGCCTCGATGCGCCCGTCCACCATCACGGAGACTCTGTCACAGTATTCAGCCTCATCCATGTAGTGCGTCGTGACAAAGACGGTGACACCCTTGGAGGCTGCCTTGTAGATCATTTCCCAGAAGTTCCTTCTCGTCACGGGATCCACACCGCCCGTCGGCTCGTCAAGAAACACGATCTCGGGATCATGCACCATCGCTATGCTGAAAGCGAGCTTCTGCTTCCATCCGAGCGGCATGTCCCTAACGAAGGAGTTACGGACATTCTCCATCGACAGAGCCTTCAGCATCCGGTCTGTCTTCTGGGCGATCCGCTTGTCGTCAAGCCCGTAGATGCCAGCGAAAAGCTCGATGTTCTCCCACACCTTCAGGTCGGGATAGAGGGAGAACTTCTGGCTCATGTAGCCGATGTGTCGCTTGATCTTCTCCTGCTCGTTGACGATGCTGTACCCCGCGACATCGCCCTGTCCGGATGTCGGACGGCTCAATCCGCAGAGAATGCGCATCGCCGTGGTCTTGCCGGCGCCGTTCGCACCCAGAAAACCGAATATCTCCCCTTTGCACACTTCAAAGGAGATGTCATCCACCGCGGTGAAATCCCCGAACTTTTTGACCAGATGGGAGATGCACACAGTCTTTATGTCCTTGTCCATAACGTCAGGCAATTTAGGAATATTCAAAATAAACTTCCTGTCAAACGCATTATTCCGCACCGGAGGAGCCTTCCGCGGCGGAAGAGGAAAGCCTGATGAAACAGTCCTCGATCCCCGGAGTCATCCTCCGCATGTCGCAACCTTCGATTCCGGCACTCCGAAGAGCCTCGGCGAGTCCGGTCTCATCCGGCCCGTCGTCGGTGACAGACACGTGGCACGCGCTGCCGAACGAGCTGCAATCCAGCACTCCCCTCACACCGCGCAGCGCGCCGAGCGTCTGGAACATGTTGCCGCCGCTCACTGAATATATCCGGTTCGGGAATCGGGAAATGATCTCCGCCGGACTGCCGAGTCCGATGACACTGCCGTCAAGAATCATGGCGATGCGGTCACAAAGACTGGCCTCGTCCATGTAAGGAGTCGAGACCACTATCGTCACGCCCCTGTCCTTGATCTTTTTGAGCATAGCCCAGAACTCCTTGCGGCTCACGGCGTCGACACCGGTGGTCGGCTCGTCAAGGAACAGCACCTCGGGATCGTGGACAAGGGCGCAGCAAAGCGCCAGCTTCTGCTTCATTCCTCCGGAAAGAGCGCTCGCCTTGCGGTCCTTGAACATCTCGATCTGTGAATATATTCCCTTGATGGTCTCGTAGTTCTCCTCGATGGTCGTACCGAACATCGTGGCGTGGAACTTCAGGTTCTCCTCGACGGTAAGATCCTGATACAAGGCAAAATGCCCTGGCATATAGCCGATCCTTCCCCTTATCTCGCGATAGTCACGCACCACGTCCAGCCCGATCACCGTCGCGGAACCGGAGTCAGGGAGGGTCAGGGTGGTCAGGATCCTGAACAGGGTGGTCTTCCCCGCTCCGTCAGGACCGATGAGGCCGAACAGCTCACCTTTCCGGATGTTGAAGCTTATGTCCCTCAAGGCTTTGACCGACTTGTAGGACTTGCTTACATCTTTAATCTCTATCGCAGTGTCTCTGTCCATGGCTACCTCCTCACATAGGCGTACATTCCAAGACGAAGGGTCCCGTCATTCGGCACGGCCACTTTGACGGCATAGACCAGATCCGCCCGCTCGTCACGGGTCTGGATGTTCTTAGGGGTGAACTCCGACTGTTCGGAGATCCAGATCACACGTCCCTGGATGCGCTTCGGAGAAGCGCTCCCGTCATCCGGAATCACGGTCACAGTGTCGTTCAGCTTCAAGCCGGACAGCTGCGCTGAGGAGAAATACGCCCTGACGTACATCTGGTCCAGGTCGGCGACCTTGAAGAGCGGCTTGCCGAGGGTGACGAACTCACCGGTCTCGGCGTAGCGTGTCAGCACAGTCCCGGAGACCGGAGCGACGATGCGGCATTTCGCGAGCTGGTCCTCAAGCCTGGCGAGCTGGATCTCATAGCCCTGGACCTCGGATCTCACGGAAGCGTTGCCACGCTCCCAGCTCTGGGTCTGTGCGGCTATCTGCGCCTTGAGGACGGCGATCTTGTCCGTGAGGTCATCCACCTGCTTGCGGGTGGTGGCGTTGCCTTCCAACAGTTTGGAGTACCTTTCGTACTCACTCTGAAGGTTTTCCAGCTGGCTGAGGTTCGGCTGGCCTTGCTTCTTGATGTCCACCAGCCTGGACGACGATCCGGCGATGCGCTCGCGCAGCTCCATTATCTGAAGGTAGGTCTGGACAGAGTCCAAGGCTCCGAGGAGCTGTCCCGCCGTCACCACCTCGCCTTCCTCCACAGCCATGGACAGGACACGTCCGGCATTCTCGGCGGACACGGTCACCTGAGTGGCGTCAACCTGACCGCATGCGTCATATTCAATGTTCTTTCCACATCCGGCGGCGACCAGGGCCAACGCCGCGAAAACAAGTCCGCTTTTCATATTCATAATCATTGTCATGTTCTTTGTCATTGTACTCCAAGTGTTTGCCGCAGGTCAAGCAAGTCCATGATGTAGGTCACCTTGTGGACATTGTAGCTAAGGCGCGCCTTGAACTCCTCGTCCAGCAGGGAAAGATAGTCGTTGACCGCGATCACACCCTCCTTGTACTGCCTCTCGCCCGTCTCCCTGATGCTGCCGCGGAGGGAGATTATCTCCTCGTCGCGCCTGAGGACATCCTCGTCCTTCTCCACCCGGCTCCGTTTCTGGACAGCCTCCATCGAGGTGTTAAGCATGAAGGACTCGCGTGTCAGCTCAAGCCTGCGAAGATCCGAGTCCGACTTGCGCCGGTCGTTCCTGAGTGTGTAGAGCGCTCCGAAATCCCATTGGAGCCTGACACCGGCCACGAAGTACGGATCGAAACTGCCGGAGAGCATGTTCAGTCCCGGACGGCCGTAGCCTGCCTGCAGGTTGAGGTTCAGACGCGGCCACAAAGAAGTGCTGAGCTGATCCTTCTGCGCCTGCAGCTGCACCGCCTGGGCATCATAGAGGGCAAGCTCCGGACGCTTGATCTCCATCGCCAGGTTGCTTTCCGGCTCCGGCTCGACAAGGGTCAGCCCCGTCATGTCCTGCCCGGTAAGCAGACCCAGCATCCGCAGATAGGCCTTCCGGTCCGTCTCCAGGGCGGCCTGCTGCTGCTCGCAGGTAAGGATGTTCACCCGGATCTGGTCGAGATCCGATGGCCCGGCCATGCCGCCGTCCACCAATGTCTGTACCTCTTTCTGATTGCGGGAGAGGTTGGACACCAGCACGTTGTTCAGTTCTATCTGCTTGTCCAGCAAGATGATGCCAAGGTAGATCGACTGCACCTTCGAACGGATGGAGTACATGTTGACCTCCAATTGCCTACGCTTTACCTCGGCTCCCGCCTTGATCTGACGGCCTTTGGCAGCGGTAGCTCCTCCGTCCCAGATCTGCTGGGTGAGGTCGGCGGTCACTCCGTACTGGTCATGCGGAATGTCAAACTCGAAGCCCGGCATGTCAAAAGGCATCTCGACCACATCGGACTGCCAGGTCGCCTTGGCGGAAATGTTCAGCCGCGGCACCCAGGCAAGCGAGGCGTTCTTAAGATCATAGCCCTGACAGGCGTCGATCAGCCCCTTCTCCTTGATCTGAGGATAGTTCTCGTAGGCCATCCTGACACATTGGTCAAGAGTGGTCTGTGAATACGCCTGTACGCAGACCAGCAACGCCAGAGCGAGTGTTTTCCATTTTAACTTCTTCATATTCATAGGATTGTCACATTATCACTTGAACAGGCGGCAGACAATCAGTTCCACAGCTTCCTTTTTGCGCGCCTCCAGGTACTCCGCCCTGAGAGTGCCTTCCACTCCCAGCACATTGCTGACGAGCGGATCAAAGAAGAACGGAGCCGCACACACACTCACGATGTCGCCGATCAGTTCCTCGAACGTGATGTTCCGGATCCTCCCGTTCACGACTTCCGACTCCGTTCTTTTCCTGTGGGTGTCCAAGGCGGAGGACATGTAGCTTCCGATCTTCGACACGTAACTCTCCATCAGGTCAGGGCGTTCCTTCGCGACCTCAAGCAGCAGCGACAGCTGTCCGCTGTGGGCGCTGAAGAAGTCGAAGCAGATCTCCGTCGTCTTCCTGATAAGGTCGGGCTGGAATATGTCCGTCACCATTATCGACTTGAGACTCTGTAGGATCTCCTCCAAATAGGTATCAAACACCTTTAGGAATATCTGATCCTTCGTCCTGAAATAGTAGTGCAGCATGGCATGGGTGACACCGGCCTGCGCCGCTATCAGCGTCGTGGTGGCGCCTTTGAATCCTTTCTCGGCGAACAGCATCTCCGCCGCCTTCAGGATGTCCTGTTCCTTGTTTTCTTTTTTCGACATTGCCTTTGGATTAACAATATTGTTTAACACGACTGTTAACACAGCAAAGATAGTGTTGTTTCTCAAACAATCAAAGATATTCCTGAAATATTTTCAAAAACGTTGCAATTCTCAAAAAATGGCTATCTTTACCTTATGAATAAGAGAAAGCGCATCATCACCATCGCCGCCGTCCTGGCGGCTGTTTCTATGAATATGACCGCTCAGCCGGCCCAAAGAACCCTCTGGAACGATGGATGGACGTTCACCAAGGACGGGGAAAGCCGTGTCCTTGACCTGCCTCATGACTGGGGTGTGGACGGGCCGTTCGTGCAGGAGTACCCTGGGGAGACCGGAAAACTGGCCTGGTGGGGCAAGGCGGAATATTCAAAGATTCTTTCCGTGACGGCGAAAGACCTTAGGTCGGGAAAGCGGTTCCTCCTCGATTTCGGCGGAGCGATGTCCTATGCCAAGGTCTTCTGCAACGGGAAGGCCGTCACCGAATGGCCGTACGGGTACGCCTCGTTCCGCGCGGATCTGACTCCGTTCGTCAAGGAGGGGGACAATCTGGTCAAGGTCACGCTGGACAATCCCGGGGAGTCCAGCAGATGGTATCCCGGAGGAGGAATCTACCGGAACGTGTACCTGACGAAGGCCGGCCCCGCCGGCGTGGCGCAGTGGGGGACGTTCGTCTCGACGAAAGGAAATGATGTCAGCATCGGGATCACGCTCCGCAACGCCGGGAAGGCCGTGGGAGGAACAGTGCGCACGGAGATCGTCAGGGTCATCAATCCGGGTTCTTCGGTCACCGGGCCGGTCGAGCTTATCGTGGACGGCAAAACGAGGAAAGCCATAGTGACCAAACTGGACGCTGTCACGGACGGCGGCGAGGTCATCCAAAAGTTCAAACTGAAAGACGCGCGGTTCTGGAGTCCAGAGGCACCTGAACTCTACCAAGCCGTCACCACCGTCACCACAAGAGGCGGAGGGAAGGACGTTTACCTGACCACATTCGGACTCAGAGACCTGGAGTACAAGGCCGACGGGCTGTACGTCAACGGGCAGAGGACATTCATCAAGGGAGTCTGCCTGCACCACGACGCCGGAGCGCTCGGAGCCGCCTGGAACGAGACGGCGTGGGTGAGAAGGCTGAATATGCTCAAACAAATGGGCTGCAACGCCATCCGCACATCCCACAATCCTCCGGCGCCGGAACTCCTCGACCTCTGCGACCGGATGGGATTCCTCGTGATGGACGAGCTGACAGACACTTGGACTATCCCGAAGAAAGAGAACGGCTACGCCAGACTGTTCGATGAGTGGGCGGACAAAGACCTGAAGGCCATGATCCACAGAGACCGCAACCATCCGTCAGTCATCATCTGGAGCATCGGCAACGAGACCGGCGAGCAAGGCTATCCGGAGAAATACGGCATCGCCTACCACCTCACGGAAGTGTGTCATAATGAGGATTCCACAAGACTTACAAGTTTCGGCAGCGACAATCCGTGGGCCAGCGGACAGGATTTCCGCAACACGATGGACATCTACGGATTCAACTACAAGCCGCACCTCTACGGCAAGTTCCACGCCGCCAATCCGGGCAAACCGTTCCTCGGAAGCGAGACCGCATCGACCGTCAGCTCAAGAGGTGTGTACATATTCCCGCCAAGCGACAAGGAAGATGGCGCCTTGGATAATTTCCAGGTGTGTTCGTTCGACATGTTCACCGTTCCGTGGGGGCAGCTGCCTGACCAGGAGTGGGCGGAGGAGGACAGGAACCCTTCCTGCCTCGGAGAGTTCGTCTGGACCGGATTCGACTATCTCGGCGAGCCGACACCTTTCAACTCCGACCTCACAATCCTGACAAACTTCCACGACGAGGAGGCCAAGGCCAGGGCGGAGAAGGAGCTGAAGAAGAAAGGAGCGATCGCTACTCCTTCCAGAAGCTCGTACTTCGGAATCATCGACCTCGCCGGCTTCCCGAAGGACAGGTACTGGCTCTACAAGTCCCGCTGGTCGTCAGAACCCGTCCTGCACCTGATGCCGCACTGGAACTGGCCGGGGCGCGAGGGGAAGATCACTCCGGTGCAGGCCTACACGAACTGCGCCGAGGCGGAACTCTTCGTCAACGGGAAGTCCTACGGCAGAAAGGCCAAGGGGGCCAACGAGTATCGCTTCCTCTGGGACAACGTGGTCTATGAGCCTGGCACCGTGAGGGTTGTCGGCAGGACCGCGGACGGGAAGACCATCGAGAGCGCCGTCGCCACAAGCGGAAGCCCGGCGAAGATCCTGATGGCTCGTGAATATGGCAGCGGACCTTCAACGGAGTTCGGCGGCGACTGCGCTCCGGCACGTTCACGGACATATTCATCGGAAGACATTGTCTTCGTGGACGTAAAGGTCGCGGACAGGGACGGGAATATGGTACCGACAGCGTCCGACAGGCTGAGGTTCAGCGTCTCCGGCCCGGGTGAGATCGTGGCCGTGGACGCCGGCGACGCGACCTGCCACACGCCGTTCCGCTCCGATGAGATCAAGGCTTTCGGCGGCCTGGCGAGCGTCATCGTAAGGCGCACGGGCACCGGAACCGTCATCCTGAGAGCCGAGAGCGAGGGACTTGAGGCGGGAGAGACAGAATTGTGACTGATCAAACATATTCATTAATATTTATGAGGAAAAATTTCGTACTTGCCTGCGCGGCGCTGCTCCTTTGCGCGCCGGGTTTCGCGCAGACGCAGAAAGCCAACTACGCCCTCGCCGAGAGATTCTCGGCCAAGAAGGTAAATCAGATGGTGTTCTCCACGCAGATCACCCCTAACTGGTTCAGGGACAGCGACAAGTTCTGGTACAGTTGGAGGACTCCGCAGGGAACCCGCTACTACATTGTGGATCCTGTCAAGGGCACCAGGACCGAGGTGTTCGACATGGACAGGCTCGCGATGCAGGTGACCGAGTTCGTCCGCTACCCGTTCGAGGCCAAGCATCTTCCTATCAGGGATTTAAGGTTGAAGGATGACAAGGAGTTCACTTTCAGCATCATCTCCGGACTCAAGAACGACAGGGACACGACCTGTTTCCGCTACGAGATCGCCACCGCCAGACTTGACACCGTGGCCAGGGAGAAGGACAAGTACCCTCGCTGGGCCTCCGTCGCCCCTAACGGTGAGTTCGGAGTCTTCGCCAAGGGTTCCAACCTTTGGGTGATGGACTCCACAAGCCTTCGCAAGGCGGCCAAGGACGAGAAGGACAGTACCATCGTGGAGCATCGTCTGACCACGGACGGCATCCGCCAGTTCGGCTACGGCTACGGCAACTACTCCGGCGACACCGAGGTCGACTCCACCAAGAGGCACTATCCGGGCGAGCTTGTCTGGTCTCCGGACTCGAAACGTTTCGCCACGATGAAGTGGGACACAAGGAAACTCGATGATCTGTGGGTCATCAATTCTGTAAGTGACAAGCGCCCTAAACTGGAGTCCTACAAGTACCAGATGCCGGGAGAGCCGGGGCCGAAAGGCTATCTCTACATATTCACAATGAATGATGGACGCACCGGAGCTTCCGCAAGGCAGGTCAAGAGCCAGGCGTTCAAGGATCAGGAAGTATCGCTGCAGAGCGCGAGGAGAACCGCCAAGGACAACTATCTGGACTACTGGAAGAACGAGTGGCTTGGCGACAACACCGGGTTCTACATGGTGCGCCAGAGCCGTGACCTCAAGAGGCTTGATCTCTGCCGGGTGGACGTTGACTCCGACTCCACCAAGACCATCATCTCCGAAAGGGAAAGGACCTACGTGGAGTACCGCGCTCCGTTCCTGATCGGTGGCGGGAAGCAGATCCTCCACTGGTCCGAGCGCAACGGATGGGCGAACATCTACCTCTACAACAGCGACGGCACGCTGGTCAGGAATCTGACCGAAGGGGCGTTCCATGTAGAGGACATCCTCGGGGTGAACGAGAAGGAGGGCTACATCCTGCTGAGCGCATGCGGAGTCAACAAGGACGAGAATCCTTACCAGATGCACACGTTCAGGGTTCCGCTCACGGGCGGCGCTCTCCAGCAGCTGGACATGAACGACATGGACGTGCTTTCGACGGCGAGCGACGACGCCAAGTTCTTTGTGGCCAACTATTCGAGAGTGGACTGGACACCTGCCGTGGCCCTGTTCTCGGCGACGGGCAAGCGGATCGCTGATCTGGAGACCGCCGACCTCAGCCTGCTGTTCGAGGCCGGCTACAAGTTCCCGGAAAGATTCAAGGTGAAGGCCGCCGACGGTGTCACCGACCTCTACGGAGCGATGTACAAGCCTTACGACTTCGACTCAACGAAGGTCTATCCGATCTGCGACTATGTTTATCCGGGTCCTCAGGTGGAGGCGAACAACATCTCCTGGAGCAAGGGCTTCACCCGCACCGACAGGCTCGCCCAGATCGGAATGATCGTGATCACGGTCGGCAACCGCGGCGGACACCCGAACCGCTCGAAGTGGTACCACAACTACGGCTACGGCAACCTGCGCGACTATGGTCTTGAGGATCAGAAATATGCCATCCAGCAGCTCGGTGCGAGACATCCGTTCATTGATCTTGACAGGGTAGGCATCCACGGCCATTCTGGCGGCGGATTCATGAGCACGGCGGCCATTCTGAAATATCCTGATTTCTTCAAGGCGGCTGTCTCCTGCGCCGGCAACCACGACAACAGCATCTACAACCGCTGGTGGAGCGAGCAGCATCACGGTGTCCTGGAGAAGATCGACAAGGGCGACACGACCTTCGTCTACAGCATCCAGACCAATCCGGAGATTGCCTCCAACCTGAAAGGCCACCTGATGCTGGTGCACGGCGACATCGACAACAACGTCCACCCGGCCAACACCATCCGCGTGGTCAACGCCCTGATCCGCGCCAACAAGCGTTTCGACATGCTCATCCTCCCGGGCCAGCGCCACGGCTTCGGCGACATGAATGAATATTTCTTCTGGCGCATGGCCGACTACTACGCCGAGTGGCTGATCGGCGACTCCGAGCGCTGGAAGCCGGACATCACGCAGATGAACAACGACTAGGCCCGTCACCCAACCACCTCGACAGGCTCAGCGACCGGAATCCCTCTGGTCACTGAGCCTGTTCAATTTACAGCATTTATAACCCCGTCACCTCCGGGAGCAATAACGCTTAAAACTGTCGCCACAGAGTGCAACTTGGCACCCTTGGGAAACAATAACGCTTAAAACTGTCGCCACAGAGTGCAACTTGGCACCCTTGGGGAACAATAACGCTTAAAACTGTCGCCACAGAGTGCGACTCGGCACCCTTGGGAAACAATAACGCTTAAAACTGTCGCCACAGAGTGCGACTCGGCACCCTTGGGGAACAATAACGCTTAAAACTGTCGCCGGTGTTATTCTGAGCCGAGATGGCGGAGGAGCCTGGAGCGGAGGGAGCCTTTGCCGTAGCCGGTCCAGATGTCGATGACCTTGGCTTCCGGGGAGATCAGAACGAAATGCGGGATGCCGTTTGCCTGATAGGAGGCGGAAAGTCCCGCGCCCATAGGCTTGAATTCATTCCACTCGACACAATCTGACTTTTCCTCCTTCAAGACTTTTTTCAAGACTATTTTCCAGGTTTTCTCACCATCCACACTCAGTCGGACAAACGCCAGCCTGTCAGCGAACTCCCTTGCAAGCTCATTGCCCTCCGGAATGGATTCCATACACGGCCCGCAGCCCACACTCCAGAAATCCAGAAGGATGTACTTGCCGGAGAACTCGGACAGATGATGCACATTGCCGTCCGTGTCATAAAGGTCGCCGTCCACGAGACCGTCACCTACCCCGACAACCTTCCTCGGACTCAAGGTCGCGGAGATCACCTCTCCCTGCCTTGTCTTCAGATCATCCGGAGTAAGTCTGGAATAAAGCTCGTAGACCAGGGCCGAATCCGCCTTGCCGTAGCCGCCACTTAGCATCATGGCATGCAAAGCCAGCTCGTCAAGCCATTTCGTCGTGACAGGAGCCGTCCTCATATATTCAAGAACCTTATGGTTGGCGATGCTGTCCAGCGGCTTGCAAAGCCTTCTGAGCGAATCCACTTTCCTCCATGCGGCCCGTCTTTCCTCACCGCTGAGGCTCCTGAGTTCCCTCAACATGTCAGCCTCTTCAACGGCGTAGACCTGAGACTCCCTCTTTTCCGGAAACTGGACTGCCAGAAAATCATTCTCGGCCTTCTGCTCCGGAAGACGGCTCTTTACCCTCCATGTCAGCAGCAGGTTGTCATCACCCGTGACCGTGACCTTCACGCCCGGCTTCACCCAGACCGGAAGTATATTATTAGGGAAGCCCTTGCCGAACGAGCACAGCCCGAACTGAACAGCTCCGCCTGAGATCGTGTCCCGGAATTCGAAACGACCGCCGATGACCGTATCCTGAGCCACGCGGACCGCCAACCGGCCATCGCTCCTCATAAGACTAATGACCGTGCTGTCGGGAATATTCCTGACCACTCCTTTGATAAGATACTCATCCACACCTACGGTCTGCCTGGAGCAGCCCGCCGACACAACGATCGCGGCAATCGCCGCTACTGTTTTCAAAACTTTCATATTCATAAGGTTACCGTGCGTAAAATCATGCTTCCCGCGCACGGGAGGATGTTTTTTGATGCTGCCGTACGCAAACAGCATGAATCTGCGCACAGAGGATTATTATTTCTTGTCCAAAGCACTGAGAAAGAAGTTCTTCTGCGGTGAAGAGGAGATACGGGCCTGAAGGTCTCCAGCAATATTCATTAACTCAACTTTCGCAAGTAGGCAATAGCCTGTTATCAAACACATTATCTCACGTTCGGAGGAGATTGCTCACCCACATCATTTCACGTTACCCCCTCCCTAAATCCCTCCCCTCGGGGGAGGGACTTGCTTTCACTGCAAGCAGTGAAGAAGATAGGTGTTTCGCAGATGCGAAACTTGAGTTCATTAATCTCTCAGTCTCAAGCCTTTTTCAGCCGGCAGACTCCCGCATCTCCGATCTCGACTTCGCAAATTTACATAATAATCTGTGATTTATACGCCCGTCCCATAAGTAAGCGTTAAAAAATAAGTTGAGAAAAGAAATATATCCTCGAAAATATTCTCTTAATCTGAGGCAACTTATTTTTTTCATGTTACTTAAAGGAGATATTTGAAGAAATTTCATTAGATTTGTATGGGTAAATAATTGTGAGGAGTGAATACTTTTGAGTCATTATTCGTGAACTATCAACCGAGGCTTGTCACCTATGCCGATAGCATTGTCAAGGATCATTCCATAGCGTTGGACATGGTGCAGGACACATTCTTCACATTCTGGAAGAAGTATTCCGGACAGGATGAGAAATCCTCCGCCCGTCTGTTGTTCGCGATGACAAGGAACCGCTGCATAAACTACCTCAAAAGAGAACGACTGCTGAACTACGTGGATCTATCATTTCTGGACAGCATCCAGAAAACGGAGAAACTCTTCGGTCTTGACTTCTATTACGATGCCCCCGATTCCCCTCTAATACGGAAGGAAGTTGAGAATCAGGTCGAAAAGGTCTTGTCCCTTTTGCCTGACAGGTGCCGTGAAGTGTTCGTGATGAGCCGCTTCAAGGGAATGAAAAACCGAGAGATCGCCGAAATGTTAGGAATATCCCAGACCGCTGTCGAGAAGCACATCAGAAGAGCCTTGGCATCCTTCACAGAAGAAGCGAAAGAACAAAACTCGCCTGCGTTCAGCTGGTTTGTCCTTTCGCTCCTTATCGGATGTTCATGACAGGATATTCCTAATACTTCCGAAGAATGTCCGCGACCCGCTTTCGGTAGTTTGGATCAGCAGTCTTGCGGAAGTGGCCTTTGCGGTGAGTCCACCAGTCTTTCTCGAATCCGCTGACTTTCTCCGAGAATCCTTCCTGGTCAAAGTCCTTTCCTTTCCTGACGGAGTCCTCACAGTAATCAAAGAACATATTCCATCTGGCCAAGTAGAAAGATGACATGAGTCCCGACCACTCACGGCTCGCATAGTCACCAAGACTGCTGCCACGGTCGCCCCAAGTGGTGACAAGGCAGCGCGCGTTGCTTTCAAAATAGTTCTTCTCCCTCTTGTCGGCGCCCCAACTTCTCGCGTCCGAGATCCATCCGCCCAACAGGAAAGAAGGCTCGCAGGCAAGCAGAGCATCCATGTCCTTGAAGATCCCGTTGATTCTCCCGCGGAGAGCTTTCATCCGTACAGGATCTTCGTCATCAAAGGCTTTGGAGTATTCCAGGACCTCGTCCTGAAAGACATTGGCAAGATACTGTCTTGTCATGTTCACAAGATCAAAACGCTTGGCGGAACTGTCGAAAAGGAGTTCCAGCGCTTTTTTAAGATCCGCGTTCGGGAAGCCGCACCTTTCTTCCGATGTATGGCGGCACCGGCCAAGATCCGGACGGAGGGTCATCGGGGAACGGTGACCCTTGCCATTATAGATCTTCCGCGCGAGCATATTCCACGCCTCCGCAGCTGCCGCGCTTCCGTCCGCCCTGCGTTCCGCGAGAGCCGAGGCATATTTTTCCGGAGTCAGTCCCCTGCCATAGCTCCATGCTTTCTCAAAGACATAGTCAAACATGTATGGATTGCAGTCGAATCCCTCAAGGGTGCCACCCAGTCCACATATTCCCGGGCCTGCCTCAGTCAGGACATTCTCTATCTTCTCATGCGTGTCGGCGAAGTTGCCTTTGAGCATAGAGTTTCCTCCAAAATTCCCGAGGTAGCACCAGATGAAAGGAACGCCGTAAAAGCTGTCTGTCATCTTCCAAACCTCCTGATAGTCACAGTAGTAGTCCAGCAACATCGATCGTTCGGCAGGATACGATGTGATGTAGGACTTTATCCTCTCTCCCGTCCAGTCTTTCCTTTGGTAGTAGAAAAGCCAAGTCATCTGGAGCCACACGGCATCCTTGTCAGCACTCACCAATGACTCGCAGACCTGCCGGCCGACCCTGGCAAGGTAATCCGGTTCCCAGGACGGCGGAGTCACCTCGTTGAACAGATCGATTCCATAGATGTGGTCAGTGCCATACATCTCTTCCTGAATCTCCAGAAACCTTTTCTGGATTCTTGAATATAATGGATCCATAGGATCAAGGAACCAACAGGTGTATGGTTCCTTGAATCCCGCCCATTCTCCCAATGAGCGGATGTCAGCGTCAGGGAATATGCGTTTGATCGCCTGCGGAACATGACCAGCGAAAGCCGGCAGGACTGTTCTCATGCCAAGCTCCCGTTCCCGGCGGACAATCTTCCTCTGCAGTTCCTCCTGTCCATCAAGCCAAGACACCGGAAGCGGCCCCTGCCATCTGTCAATGTTCTGCATCCGATGCCACGGAAGATGTGCAGGGCCTGTGAAATAGCCTCTGATCTCATCATCGGTCAGACCAAGTTCCGACCAGACCTTGTACCAGACGCTTTCCTGTCCCGTGATCGCAAGCGGGAGGTTTATCCCGTTCAATGCCATCCAATCAATGAAGCGTTCCCATTCCTTCCAGCCCCACCACGGAAGAGTGTAACCGAAAGTACAATAATTAAGGAAGAAACGGTTGGCCACCCTCGCCTCTGACGTGAACGGTTCTCCGACCACCGGCAATGATGACGGCAAACGGACAGGATCGTGACTGTACCATGAGACATCAACCTTGCAGCGATACCTTAGGTACCAGTTCAGTCCCATAGCCATCGCCGGCGCGCCAGTTCCGCTGACAAGAATTCCGCCGCCGGAATCCTCCACGGTGAAAAATTCAGCATCAGCCTTGTTGCGGCTCACATCCTGAAACCTGATCCGGTCACATTGTTCTCCCAAGATTCTCCGGGCCAATGCAGTCGCGGCCTCAGTCGAAACGGAGGCGAAAACAGAGTCGGTACAGGCAGTCATCAGAACCATGGCCAGCATGAGACGAAGTTTCATCAGACCTTGAGGAAGCATTTCTTGCGATAAAGGAAATAAAGGAATAACCAACAGACTGTGAAATAGCCGATGTTCATCACGAGTCCCGAACAACTTTCAGGGACAATGCCGGACAATCCTTTGAAAAAGAAGCCGGTCACAGGCCAGAAACCTATGATTTTCTGCGCCATGTAGATTGTGATGGAGTTCATGCCGACAACCTGGAAAAACACCGTGCCTTTCCTCCAGCCCTTGACATCGATCAGATAATAAAAGACAGCGAACAGCCCTATCGACCACGCCCCGCACGCAAGGACGAAAGTGCTGGTCCACAATTTTTTGATGACGGGGAACCAGTGAGCCCAGACGACAGCCACGATCGCCATGACAATGGCCGCCGCAAGCATGTTCAAAGTCTTTCTTTCTCCGGTGGCGGGCGATTCCTTGACGTAGCGCCCCGTGAACATTCCAAGCATAGCCGTGACGACAGCGGGAATCGTGCTGAGGATTCCTTCCGGGTCATATACTCCCGGCTTGTAGATGTTGTCCGGAAGCAGAAGCCTGTCGATGTAGAAGGCTATGTTCCCCTCTTTTGACAAGGAATCCGCACCTGCCGGAGCATCCGGGGCTACGACAAGTTTGAGAAGAAGAAAATACCCTATAAGGATACCGGCAGCGACACCCCACTGTGCCTTCTTTCCGGTGTGGCAGTACAGGATGGCCGCCAGCATCCAAGCCAGACCGATTCTACCAAGCACACTTGGAATGCGGAGAGACTCGAAGTGAAACTGGAAGAAACCCTCATAGACCAGTCCGAGGAAGAAAAGCGTCAGTCCACGCCGGATGACATCCAATGTTATCGACTTATCCGACAGTCCCTTCGAGCGTTTTTTCTCAAGAGAGAACGGGAATGTCATGCCGGAAATGAACAGGAACAGCGCGAAGATCGTGTCGTGGTGATGCAACCCGATCCAGTTCACATGGCTCATCTGCTGAGCCAGCCAGCAATCCTTGCCTCCCGGAAATATTCCGCAGGCCTCCGCGATGACAGCGCTCAGCCCCATGATGAACATCATGTCAAAGCCCCTGAGCGCATCCAACGACAGGAGTCGTCCGTTTGAGTTCGCCATATATCTAATTATTCAGTATCGTCAGTTTCCAGTTTCCTGTCGGCCCCCAAAGGTAGCCGGTGTATAATATTCCTTTACGGATCTTGATGCCTTCCGCCTCGAAATAGCCGCTCTTGGAACCCAACTTAACTATTCCGGCCTTGTCATCAATGAACGCAAGGCTCTGCTGAGAAAGCTCGACCATCCCGTTGAAAGTTATCACTGAGACCTTTGCAGTCCTCTTGCTTCCGTCCCCGGTGAACCAGTAAAGACGTTTCTTGTAGATGCAGAAACCCTGCATCGGAGCTCCGTCGTTCAGTTCGACACTATTGATGAAAAATGAATATTTCGGCTTGAGGGCGCTCAGGTCATGAACAGCCACGTCGGGGCTGATGGTCTCGATTTCAGCGACAGGACCGCTGCCTCCGCCTCTTACAACAGTTCCGATGTTCACGGTTGTGACAGGAACCTTCTTAGCCTCCTTCAAGGACCAGACCACGACTTTTGTGTCTTTTCCCGAGACCTCGCCACTTGAGTAGAGGATGCAGAGATTGTCGTTCTCCGTGTCGGTGCAGACCAGAAGATTCTGATAAGGCCCGACATAATAGTTGTCCTCGCAATCCTCCGGCATAAGTGTCACGCCAGGCTGGTACCTGACCCGTGAGATGATCTTTTCCGCGTAGTAGTCCCCCTCACCGCCTAACCTGCTGGAATAGTTCGATGTCCAGACGTAGGCATCCTCGCCGTCCTCCTCGACCGACATGTTCGTCCCATGGGCGGCGTACCAGATCTTCATCTCCTTCCGGTACTGTCCCGAAGGGGTCATCCGTTGGAAGTACAGTGCCGAATGACGGGTGCCGCATGCCAGGATGTCACCGTTCTTGAGAATGTCGAAGCATTGCATGCCGACATCACCGCCCGCGATAGACAACGCATTGGCATACACGATGTCATCCGATAATGTTTTTCCGTAACGGTCGGACGGGATGTCCGGCTTGTCGGTCTTGACGATAGTGTTTTCACCTCCGTTGCCATAGGATGAGGCATGGCTGCAGGCACACTGCGAAAACAGCATGCCCGCGACCAATGAAAAAACGAGAATAATACTGTTCATTTATCCAATTGAGTTCCTTGCGAATAAACAAATCATTTCGTCCACTCCTCCGGCAAGGTGTCTGTCCACTTTTCCGGAAGGATGATGGTGACCTTGGAAGCCTTGGATGCGTTCACGGTCGCCTCGTCAACGGTGCTGGCATCCGTATTTCCTGTGTTCAACTGTACACTGGTGAACACGTTTGACACATAACCTTCCCCTCTCACCATGGCGAAGACATCACCTGTGTTGGCGGATTCCTTGATCTGGATGGTCGGGTAGAATCCGCAGACGAGGCCGGCGGCATAAGGCTTGTCGGCTTTTACGCTGGCGTGCGAGCCGACATAGACATTGGCGGAGTTCGTACATTTTGTGATCACGATGTTGTCCGCGCCACGGCCGATCAGACCCGCTCCGCCTTGGGTGGTATAGCCCATCACCTTGCCTTTGTTGTGGCAATCGGTCATCTCCAGAGAGTTGTACACTGTTCCCATCAATCCACCGAATGATGCTGAATATGCAACCTCGCTGCGGCAGTCAACCGTGCCTTCGTTGCGGCATCCAGTGAGTTTCATGGAGCCTTCGCCCCCATCGCGGATAAGTCCGATGAATCCACCAACCGCATCACCTATCGCCTTGACCGTACCCTTGTTGTAGCAGTTCTTGGCGACAAGCATCTTCCCTTTAGCGACCCTCACAGCACCTGCGAGACCTCCGACGTTACCGTTACCTTTTTTGTCCGCTCCGTTTGTGAATATTATGTCGCCAGCGTTGTAACAGTCCTCATAGTAGCCACACGCATAACCCGCGATACCTCCGAGACCGGCGAAATTTGTCTTGCCGCCACCGAAGTCTGCTTTGATGTTTCCGGTGTTGTATGTCCTGTACATCTTGACTCCCGCACCGTCCGACTTTCCGAGAATGCCTCCGAACCAAGCGTTCCCGAGGCCGATCTTGTTGGTGCTGATCGTGACATCGGACTCGTTCGAGCAATCGTAGATCTCAAGTCCGTCATTGTCCCACACGTCCGCGATGAGACCTCCGAAGAACATCACCGCGACGAGGGAGAAGTTTCCACGCACATGGCAGTTCCTGTAGGTTCCTCCGGCTGTCTCATCCCCGACCAGTCCACCGATCATCGTTCCCTGACGGGTGTTCCCGATCTGCGTCTGAGTGTATTTCACGGTAGAGATGACGTTCTCGAACGTGGCACCGTTGCTGTAGGCGGCGATGCCGCCGGCTCTGTCGTTACCATCCGTGATGTTGAATGTTCCGGCGATCTTGAGGTTCTTGACGGTACCGTCGCCTTTGACGGTCTGGAATATTCCCGCATCACCGGAATTGGATTCTATCCTGTAGGTGATTGTGTGATTTGCCCCGTTGAACACTCCGGAGAACCCGGCATTGACATAGAGGGATTTAGGTGTTCCGGTGAGGTCTATGTCAGAGTTGACGATGACCTCGCCTCCATCCTTCCAAAGCGAGCAGTCACCGCCTTTCATGTAAGCCTCGGCGAAAGCAAGGAAATCATCGGCATCATTGATTCCGAGCATGGACACCGGCAGTTCCAACTCTCCGGTCTCTCCGGTGTCTGAAGTCAGATCGAAACGCACTGTTCCGGATCCGGTGAAGCCTTCAGCGGTGGCAGACGGCGCGGTCACAGTCAACGTGGCCTCGTTGTCGCCCTTCTGCAGATCGACATTCCATCCGGCAGGAACATTGGTGATCGTCACCTTGTCGATGTTGGCATATTCAACGGACTTCATCGTGCTTGTGGAGCCGTGCGCGACTCTTTCCAGTCTATCCGCATCGAATTTGAGAACAGGAGCCGACGCAAGAACCTGCACGCTGAACGAAACCGGGCTTCCCAATGTCCCTCTCTTGCTGACAGGGGTGACCGTGATTGTGCCTTCATGCTCGGCGGTCTCGTCCTTCAGGGCCGGAGCGGTGATGTCAACCTTGCAGCCTTCCCTGTCAAAGACGACCGTCCAACCTTTAGGAGCTGTGCTTTCAATGCTCCAGACATTTGAGAGCGAGGCCGGAATATTCATTGTCTGGGCATATTTCATGTTCAGCCCTTCCGCCACTCCATCAAGAGTGAACTCTACCGAGGCATCAGTCACCGAGACATTGATTGAGCGGGTCAATGTCCTTCTGTCGTAAGAGGTTACATCTATCTTGACCACACCGTTCTCCGCAGCCGAAGTGTTGTCTCCGGCAGGAGATGAGATGTGTATCTTCTTCTCTGTCGCCGCAAAATAGGCGTCCCATCCGGCAGGAGTCGTGAACTCCACCTTCGAGACTCCTTCCGAGCTGACAGGGAATGCTCTGGCCTCATCGTAGAAAAAAGTCTGGGTTCCGCCAAGCTCCGTGCCGGCGTCACCGTTGATGTCGAAAGTGAAAGCCTCCTCGGCCTCCTTGTCGCATCCGACCGCCATGGCCAAGGCCAGAGAGACAGTCGTTAATATTTTCATATAATTCATTTTCATTGTTATTAATATCCTGGGTTCTGTACTAGATTCTTATTCTTGTTAAGCTCGCTCTGAGGAATGGCAAGCCAGTAGTTCTTTTTGTCGAACTGTCTCTTGGCCTGCTGCTCGGCCTCCACAACCCTGTAGAAATCATCCTGAGTCTTTCCGCTGACATTCCAGGCCTTAGGCTGTCTGTTCAGCAGGTCCTCGGCCTCTTTCCATCTGCGGATGTCATGATAGCGCCGTCCCTCGAACATGAACTCTATCGAGCGTTCCTGATGGAGAACCTTGCGCAGATCGTCTCCGGTAGGGATTCCGCCGACAATCGCCCATGAATCCTCGAACTTAGGAAGTCCGCACCGTGTCCTTACCTTGTTCAGATAGAGAAGACTTGTGGAGCTGAGGCTTCCGTTATATTCAAAGTCGGCCTCCGCATAGCTCAGGTAGAGTTCCGCCAGACGGAGGTACGGGTATGAGTAGGGAATGGCGTTCTTGGTCTTCTTCTCGTAGTCGTAGTAACTGCTTTTACGCACCCACTTCTGGCAGAAATAGCCGGTGCAGCTCTGGTACTCGGTGGTCGGTGAAATCCATCCGTGAAGTTCGCCGCCTCTCGCGTGGAGGGTGATCTCCTTGCTCTCGATCTGGAACTGTCCTCTGTCGTAGCCGACCGATGCGTAGAAACGAGGATCCCTGTCTCTGTGAAGGAGTACCGTGCTGTCGCCTGGAGCCACACTGTACAGATCCCTGTCCTTGGTGAGCGGATCCACATCCATCGGCAGACCGTTCTTGGAGTAGTACATCTCCACGGCCTCCATGGTCGGCACGAGTGTAGCCTGCCAGCTCATCTGATCATTCTGCACGGCGCGTGGAGTGGAGCAAAGCTGGAGGTTCCAGATTTCTGTCTTGTCGCCTTTGGCCATAAGATATTCCTGGCCGTTCCAGTCTTCCTCCGTGAATGCATTGTAGTAATTATCCTTCCCTTGCGTCTGGATGTCTGATCCCGGCTTCTGGTTTGTGGTGTAAAGGGAGTAGTTCTTTTCCGCTTCGATGATGGCTTCCTGACTGGCATCCATGGCACGTTTCCATTTTTCCCTGTCGCTGACAGTGCTGACAAGCTGTGTCCCGTCCGGATTCTTGAAGTCAACCATGTCCGGATTGCCGTTCACAAGCGGAGACGCGGCCCAAAGGAACAGTCTGGCCTTGTAGGCAAGTGCCGTGGCTTTGGACGGAGTCCCCCATTCCTGTTCGATCACAGACTCCGGAAGCAGTCCGGCCGCCTTGTCGTAGCACTCAGCGATGAAGTCAACGCACTCATCAACAGGCCTTCTGCTCGGGAACATCTCGTTCTTATCATCGGTGTCGAAAGGAATGAACCTCTTGATCAGCACCGTCGGCCCGTAGTAGTCGAGCAACGTCTGGTGGTAGTAGCCGATCATGAACCATGCCTCGCCCTCGTACCTTGAGGCGGCCGATGCGTCCAACCCTTTGACGTTATGAATATTGTCGATGAAGTAATACGCGTACCGGATGCCTCTGAAAAGATCATAGTTGGTGCCGTTCGTCCTTGCTACCGGAGCCCAGTAGCCAAAATATGTCTGGCTTGGATTCTCCTCATTGTAATGAAGACTTTTACCGGGGAACCAGTAGGAGGTGCTTCGCGGGCCTGACATGAAGTCGTCTCCGGCGAACTGGTCCGGTGATTTCGTATAAGAGAAGAGTACCGGCATGTACTGCATCATGTTGAAGCGGAATTTCTTCGCTTCGGCCGGTGTCTTCCAGATGTCGTTCTCGGTGGCCTTGCTCTTCGGAACAACATCCAGATAGTCGCAGGAGGTGTAGCCCAGCGTGAGCGCGGCGAATAATATCAATTGTATTTTTCTCATGACGTCAAATGTTAGTAGTTGAACTGGATGCCGATGTTGAATGTCCTCTGGAGAGGATAGGTAAGACCGTTGCCGGAGCCTTTCTCAGGGTCCCAGTACTTGAACTTGGAGAAAGTGAGAAGGTTGGTGCCGGAAAGGTAAACCCTCATCATCTTCCAGGTGTAGCCAATCTCGGCTGTCTTAAGCCTGAGGAACGCCGCATTGCGAAGGTACAGGGTGCTGTTCACAGTGTTGTTCACATTCCATCTGTCGGACAGCCTTGGATAGGAAGCGTTTGGATTCGGGTCGCTTTCAGACCAGTGATCCTCCGCATGGTACATCATGAGACCGTTGCCCGGGTCCGTGGCCGTTGAGAACGGATGGTTGTCGTACATGAGCAGAGACCGTCTTCCAAGCCCCTGGAAGAATGCGGACACATCGAAAGACTTGTACTGGAGCGAGAATCCGAAACCGTACGAGAGTTCAGGGGTGGTTGTCTTGTCTATCCACATCTGGTCATCGTCATCGATCTTGCCGTCATTGTTCAGGTCTTTGTACTTCGCGTCACCGGCCATCAGAGGATAGAGGGTGGCGAGAGAGGACTGGTCAGGAGAGTTCCGGATGTCCTCGTCGTCCTCGAAATACCTGTCGAAGACATACATCTTCATGCTGTTGATGGAATGACCTTTCTTGTACTGATAATCATATTCATAAGAAGGCTCGTCCATGAATTCTATCTCATTGTGCGCATAGGTCAGCGATCCTCTCAGGGAAAGGATCAGCCCATTGGAGAAAGCCTTGTTATAGTCCAGCGAGGCATCGATTCCGCTGTTGTCAACCTTGCCGATGTTACCCCAAGGCGTGATGCCGGAAAGGCCGAATGAAGACGGCAGAGACTGCCTTTGCATGAATATTCCGCTACGTTTCTCATAGAAGTAGTCCACTATGAGGTTGAGCTGCCTGAAGAGTCCAAGCTCCACTCCGATGTCCAGTTTCCTGGACGTCTCCCATGTGGCTGTGGCGTTGCCGTAGGTCGAGATCTTCGGGCCACTCTGCCCGTTCAGGCTTGGCCCAAGGGCTATTCCATAACTTGAGTTCATGTTGACTGTTGAAAGGTAAGGGAATCTGTCCGCAGTGCTGGAAGAGATCACATCGTTGCCGACAAGTCCGTAGGAAGCCCTGAATTTAAGCAGGTTGACTTTGTCTTTGAGGGTTCTCCAATATGGCTCGTTGGAGATCACCCAACCCGCCGCGATGGACGGGAAGAAGCCGAAGCGGTTCCCTTTCGCGAAGTTTTCCGATCCGTTGTAGCCGAAATTGCCTTCGATCATGTAACGCTTGTCATAATCGTAGGTGATTCTGCCTGCAAGACCTTGCTCACGGTATGGCAGGGAAGCATATTCATTGGCGGCCGCGATGTTCATGACCCTTTCTTTCTGGTGATAGAGGAAAGTCGCGCCGACGGTGTGCCTGAGGAATGTCCTGTTGTAGTCGATCTTGGCCTGGAATGACAGCTCGCGGAGTCCGTCATTCGCTCTTTTGGTGTCAAGGTAGGTGTTGCCCTGCTCCGTCTGGATCATGTCCAGAACATAGTTGCCGTTCTCGTCCACGCTAAAGTCGTGCACCCTGTAAAGGAATGGCTTCATGGAATGGCTCACGGCCGAATACACCCTGTTGTAGAATGTCGCCAACCCATAGGCACGGAGTCCCTTGGTGATGAAGCTGAGATCCTGATCCACCGAAAGAGCGGAGGTGAAATGTCCCCGGTATTGGTCTGAATAGCCCTTGCAGAGTTCGGCATAAGGGTTTGTGCTGTAGCCGGTCGTCCAGCGAGGGGCTGTGCCGAAACGGACAAAAGTGTCATCCTCCTCGGAAGGCAGTACCGGAGCGAACTCGCATGGCATCGCTTTCAGGCTGTAGTTGAACAGCGTCTCCGTGCCTGTCACAGGAGTGTGCTGGAAATGAAGCTGGGTGTTCATTCTCAAGGACACTTTCGTGGTCGATGTCAGGAAGGCGTTGATGTTGGCCTGGAAAATGTATTTCTGGGAATTGATGTTCGTGTTGAAATCGGAGAAATCCGGCTTCTGGAGGATTCCGTTCTCATTGTGGGCAGCCACATTCATGAAGTAATCCACCTTCTTGCCTCCACCTGTCATGTTTATGTTGAAGTTCTGGTTGAAAGTCCTGTCCTTGAACAGAAGATTGTACCAGTCCACGTCCGGATAGGCGTACGGATTCACATGGTTCATGGTGTTCGTGATTTTCTCCTCGGAGTAGTAGGCATCCTTTCCTCTGGTCTGAAGAGCCTCGTTGAATGTGTTCATGAAGGTGACGGCATCGGCAGCTTTCGGAATTTTGGTGGCCTCGGAGGTACCGGTCTCGACCCTTACATTGATGGACATCCTCTCGGCGTTGCGTCCGCTCTTTGTCGTGATGATCATGACTCCGTTGGCTCCCCTTGAGCCGTAGAGAGAAGTCGCTGTGGCATCTTTAAGGATCGAGAAAGACTCGATGGTCTCAGGTGCTATGTTATTGAGCATCTGGGCTGTGACCTCTACACCGTCAACGATGTACAACGGGGATTGCCCACTTCCGAATGTGGATATGCCACGGATCCAGAACGTAGCTCCGTCCGCCACACCCGGCTCTCCGGTGGACTGTACGGAGATCACTCCGGCAATCCTTCCCGCGAAAGAGGTGGAAAGGTTCGATGTGGACGCACGCAGCTCACTTGGCTTCACAGCCTGAACGGCTCCCACAAGACTCTCTCTCTTCTGCGTACCGAATCCTACAACCACCACATCGTCAAGAGTGTTGGCGACTTCGGACAGTGTTATGATCCGGATTTTGGACAACTCCTCAACAGTCAGTTCCTTCCTGTCATAGCCGATGCACTCGAAGGTCACCGTCACGGCTCCGTCCGGAAGCCGGAGGTCGAAGTTTCCGTCCACATCCGTCACCGTTCCGGTTGTCGTCCCGGCCACATAGACACCCACACCGACTATCGGCTGGTTGTCAGAGGATGAGATGACCGTCCCTTTGACGGATCTCACGTTTTCTTTACGGACAACGGAATTCTGGACCTTTGAGATTGTGACGTACTTCCCGTTGATGGAATAATGCATCGTCGGCCCAAGAATCTTGTCCAACACAGAAGTGATCGAAGCGTCCTTGAAGGATGCCGTCACCGGAATGGTCGTGTTGATCTCGTTGCTGTCGAAGATGAAATGATAACCCGTGCGGGCTTCCACCTCATCCAGGACGGCTCCTAATGTTGTAGAGGAAAAGTTCCCCGTGACCTTCTGCGCGCTCATCGCCGTTGGCAGCAAGAGACATAGCGCCAGAATGACGATAATAGGTTTGTGTCTCATGAATGTTACTGGTTATTGTTTTTGATTTATGTAATAGACTTTATTGCCCTTGCGGATGCTTATAGGAAGGATGTCGGACAGGACTTTAAGGATCGTGTCCACAGAGTCATCCTTGCTGAAAGACACGCGGATGGTCCTGTCACCCAAGGACTTGTCCTCAAGGATCAAGTGGGTGTCATACTCCCTTTCGAGCCGTTTCAGAAGTGATGAGAAAGGAATATTGCTGTACTTGATTATCCCGGAGGTCCATCCGCAGTAGTCTCTGACATCCACTGCTTCCTTTGTGAGTCCCTTGTCCCCGATCGTGACCAATTCTCCCGGTGACACGAGAGTCTCTTCCTCTCCGGTCTTGAACAGAATTGAACCTTCCACCAACGCCGTGAACGCCTCACCATCCTGCTCGTAGGCGGAGATGTCGAACTTTGTTCCCAGGACCGTGACAGTGCATTTGTTCGTATTCACGTTAAAAGGCCTCTCCTTGTCATGAGCGACCTCGAAATAACCCTCTCCAGAAAGGAAGATGTCCCTGGTTCTTTTGTTGAACTCCGATGTGTAGCTCAGCCTTGACCCTGCGTTGAGCATCACCTTGGTTCCATCCGGCAAAGCTATGTCAGTCCTTCCACCCGCCGGGACATTCACGACATATTCTTGAACCGCCGCGGCAGGGATCGCCGGATCGGATTCCCCTGTGTGGATTCTGAACATCACCACGGCAATGACGACCGCCGCGGCAGAGACCGCGGACACAAAACGCCATGCCCGGCGTCTCTTATATGACTTGATTGTGGCCTTGACATCCGCCAAGGACGCCAGCACCTCCTCTGAAGGCTTGTGAATCTGCTCCCAGAACTTTTCGTATTCACGAAACTCTTTCAATTCCTCGGGAGTGGCGGTTATCCTGTCATAAATCTCATTTATCTCTTCCTTGGTCGCCTTGCCCTCAAGGAAGCGGTCATATAACTTTCTGATTCTTGTTTCCATTCTGTAAAATCGGACTTGTTACATATTATATAACACAGAATGCAGGATTTACCTAACCTTCCCGGATGATTATTTATCCGCGTGGAGGCTAATTTCTTATGAATGAGAAGCTGTTTTGAATTGTTTGTTTGAAGGTTTGAGAGTGAAAAACTTCAGTTTCGACCGCTTCTTCCAAGGAAGATAGCGGTGCTATCTGACTGAAGAAGCGGGAAGAAAATGAAGATTTCTCACCTCAAAGAACATTTCAAACAATTCAAAACAGCTTCTGAATATATAAACGTACCTTACTCCCCCTGAGAACCGGCAGGAGTACATTCTTTTATGAAAATGGAAATCAGTCGGTTAACCTCCACGGCTGCCTTATCATTATCATTTCTTGTCCAAAGCGCTGAGGAAGAACTCTTTCTGCGGAGAGTCCGAGGCCGAGATCCGGCCTTTCAGACGCCAGACACGGTTGTAGATGACACTTTTTTCCTTGCCCATCAAGGCCGAGATTGTCGTGCTGGAGAACCCGGCGGCGGTGAAGCAGAAAAGCAGGAAATCATCTTCCTTCCACGACGGGAACTCAGCGCGAAGACGCGACATCACATTGTCCATGGTCTGATCGAGCATATTCTCAAGTCCCCTCTGCGTCTTTCTGTCACCGCGAAGGCCTTCGACGATGGATTTCACCTCCTTGAGGATCTTCGGCTGCAAGTTGTCCGTACCTTCATAGACATAGTACTGCTCGCAAAGACGTTCAAGGACGTTGAAACGGTCTATGTCTTTCAGTCCGGCCTTGCTGACCGGCCTTGAGAGACGGGCCTGAAGGTCTTCTGCGATATTCATAAACTTCTCCGTCTCAAGTCGTTCCGCTTCAAGTTTACGCCGTGCCTCCGCCCTACGGACGAAATAGACAGCTGACACGGCGGCGAGTGCCAGCAACGCGCCAAGGGCCAGAACCCAAAGTTTCAGACGCGCGGCCAGAAGTCTCTCCCTGTCAGCCTCGGCCTGCCCTTGAATATAATCCCGCTGGCTTGCGGCCACAGCCTCGGAAAGAGCGGCCGACTGGGTTCTGTTGGCATATTCCATGACCTTTTCAAGGGATACGAGAGCCTTTTTGGAATCTCCGCCACGGGAGGAAATCTGATATTCACGGAAATTCACATCAGCGATTTCCGCATCGGTCTCAGCTGTGGCACGGGCTTCCAAGAGCCACCGTTGGGATTCGGAAGACTTTCCCGCGACAGAATAGGCATAGGCCAGGATTCCTTTGTCGGAGGACGAGAGAGGGAAATCGAGATCCCGCGCCGCGCGGCTCAGAAGATCAATCGCAAGCGCCGGATCCAAGGTGTCCTTACTCATCGCAAGAGCGGCATAGGACTCAAGGCAGCGCGCCTCCAGAAGAGTGTCCCGCATCTCGTGGGCATCGAAAAGGACGCTTTTGAATATGTCCTCGGCGGCTCCGTACCGCCCCAGTCCGGATTCCGCCTGACCTATCTCCAACAATGCCTGTTGGGACTCGCGCTGAAAACCGGCTACCTTGAATGCCTCGGCGGAGCGCGCGAGGTACATCATCTCGTCCGTGGAGTTGCCGGAAGCGTTGCATGTGTGCGCCATGTCGTAGCATATCCGAGCCACACGCAGGGTATCCGCGGCCTTGACTGAATATTCAAGAGCCTTGATGTAGGTGACTATCGCGGCTGGAAAATCCCCGTCGTTGAACTGGTTGCGTCCGAGGCAGTAAAACGCCCTCCCCTTCTGGCCATCATCGCCTCGCCTGTCGAACCAGTCCGCCATCTTCCTCACATCCTTTGTCTCCAAGGTGTTGACGTAGCCAAGCCCCTGCTCGACCTCATCCAAAGCCTTGTCCATCTGGCTGAACAGTCCGGTGTCGCATGAAGACAGTGCCACAATGCAGGCGACAGTGATAATCAGGTAACTTGCTGGTTTCATCGGAAATGGTATTTGAATATCGGGATCAGGCGCATCAGGGTCAATCATTCCATCCCTGCGCCAGGATCGGATGCTCCAGACCATCCGGAGAAACCAGAACGGAGCCGACCTCCGGCTGGGCCAGATGGCCTATTATGTCGAAAGTCTGGAAGTCGCGGCGGAACTTCTCGGCGGACAGAATCGGAATCGTGAACAATAGCCTGAAGTCATCACCTCCGTTCATGGCGGCGGAGACAGGATCGATGTCCAGTTCCTTGCCGGAAGAGAAGCTGTTGCCCTCGAAAGGAATCTTGTCGGCGTAGATCTTCACGCCCAAGCCTGACTCACGGGCCAGTCTCTTTACCGCGTCCGAAAGGCCGTGGGAGACCAGATAACCATGTGACGGGTAAATCTGAGCGTCCTCCAGCCTGGTGACGGTCGAGGCGCTGAGTTCCGGCTTGAGATAGCTCCCGATCAGCATCTTGTATTTCTCAAGCTGAGGCTGGACGGAATCATCCTTGGTCTTGTCGAACCCACGTTTCTCCCGTTCCAGAATCTGCTGGCCGAGGAAAGCCGCGCCGAGACTTCCCGACACGCAGACCAGATCCATGCTTCTGGCCTTTACCGTGCGTCCCTTCGTCAACTTGAATTCCTCCCCGATTGCCGAGACACTGATTGTCAACCCGTTCGGTGACGGAACCAAATCCAGGTCAACCGCCGAGAATCCGTGTTCCTTGGCGGCTGTCACGACTCCGAGCCAAAGATCCTTGATGTGGCTGAAATCCAGTTTGGCGGAGACGCCTAACCTTACGGACAACAGCCGTGGGTGCGACATGGATGCATATATTTCCCCGGCCACGGCCACAACAGACTTGTAGCCAAGATGTTTAAGAGGGAAATATGTCAGGTCGAAATCCATCCCTTCCACAAAAAGCCTTGAGGCGGAAGATAAAAAACTCCCGGCCGCCGGCTCAAAACCAATTTTTCCCTGTCGAGAGAAACCACTACCCTCGAAAAGCAGGTCGATAGCCTGCGTTTTGCCATATTCATTAAATGTCTTTTCCGCCATGATCGGTAATATTTCAAATGATGGTTAATAACACGGTGAACCAATTATTTTCTTCACCGATTTATCTTTAGGCAAAATTAGCACAATTTGTTAAATTTGTAGTCCACATATTTTCTTATGAATATAATAATTAGAGATAATGTTATGAAAAAAGTGATTCTTGCCCTCATGGCAGCCCTGATGGTTCTGCCGTTCAGCGTGGCAGCAAAAAAAAGAAAACCTGCCGACATCAATGTGATTTCCTACAACATCCGTGTCGGGACAGCCAAGGATGGCACCAATTCATGGGAATACCGTTACCCGGTTTCCGCGATGATGATCATGGACCAGAAACCGGACATATTCGGACTCCAGGAAGCCCTGGATTTCCAATTCAAGTACCTTGAGGAATATTGCCCCGACTACAAAGGCATCGGAGTAGGCCGCGAGGACGGGAAGCACAAAGGCGAGCACATGGCCATATTCTACAACAAGAAGACTGTCAAGCTGATCAAATGGGGAACGTTCTGGCTTTCGGAGACTCCGGAAAAGCCTTCCATGGGTTGGGACGCCGCATGCTTCCGCTCAGCCACATGGGCTTTGATGAAGGACAAGGACAGCGGAAAGAAGTTCTACTATGTGAACACGCATCTTGACCACGTCGGCTGGGAGGCCCGCAAGAACGGACTTCAACTGATCGTGGACAGGATCGCGAGCATCAATCCGGAGAACTACCCGATGATCCTCACAGGAGACTTCAACATGAAGATTGACCGTCCGGAATTCGATGACCTCAAGAAGGTCATGCAAAACGCGCGCGAGGTGGCCGTCAAGACAGACCATCACAACACCTACAACGGGTGGGGCAAGGCTCCGGCGGACGAGATCATCGACTACATCTGGTTCAAGGGATTCAGCAGCTGCACTGAATATCAAACCATCACAAAGCCGTATATGGAAAGGACCTTCGTTTCTGACCACTATCCTATCAAGGCCACACTAATTTTTTAATGCCAATCGTTCCGCAAGAACATGAATATATTCAAAATGAAGAAGTTGATCACTATCACCGTGGCCGCCGCGCTGGCGGTTCCGGTTTTTGCCCAGGGAGCCTTGAAGCAGGATTCTCCTGAGCGTCACGGGATGAATCCGGAGAAACTCGCCCAAGTTGACAGAGTCATCAACGAAGCGATAACGGCCAAGGAGATTCCCGGAGCCGTGCTCTCTGTCGTCAGGGGGAACGACATCGTTTATCTGAAGGCCTACGGCAACAAGTCCGTGGTGCCGACGGTGGAGCCGATGACGACCGAAACGCTCTTCGACCTCGCCTCCGTCAGCAAATGCGTGGGCACGACGCTCGCCTTCATGCAGTTGATCGAGAACGGGTACGTACGCCTCACCGACAATGTGGACAGGTATATTCCTAATTTCAAGCCTTGGAAGGATCCGGAAAGTGGAGAGACCGTGGACATCACCATCCGCGACCTTCTGTCACACTCCTCCGGCTTGACACCTTACATCAACGCCGACACGTTCGTCAAGGAATATGGCGGAAACGACCCGGAAAAAATGGAGCAGTACATCGCCACCGAGATCAAAAGGAACTTCCGCCCGGGCACCGACTTTATGTACAGCTGCCTGAACTTCGTCACCCTTCAGAGAATCCTCGAAAGAGTGACCGGAGAGAAGCTTTATGAATATGCCCAAAAACATGTCTTTGATGTACTCGGACTGACGCACACCTGCTATTTCCCGTTGATCTACACTCCGGCGGTCAGCAATTCGGCCGAACTGGCCGGACTCTGCGCTCCTACAGAGGTTCAGGCTGACGGCAAGCCACTGGTAGCACAGGTTCACGACCCGATGGCCCGCAGGATAATGGGTGGTAATTCAGGCAACGCCGGAGTGTTCTCCAACGCCGAGGACCTGTCCGTGATCTGCGCGGCCATCATGAACGGCGGCTGCCTCGTTGACAAAAAGGGTAACTCCCTTGAATCCACCAGAATCCTGAGCCCGGCCACGGTAAGGCTGATGACCACGATTCCGTCACAGAACGATCCATCCGTGGGACGGGCCCTCGGCTGGGACAAGAAGAGCTCCCACAGTGGCCTCCGCGGGGATCTATTCAATCCGGAGACCACGATCATGCACACCGGCTACACCGGAACCTCTATCGTGATCGATATGGAAAGCAAGACCGCTGTCATCCTGCTGACCCACAGGGTTCACCCTCAGGATAAAGGCGGCGTGGGCCGTCTCCGCGCCCTCGTGGCCAACATCGTGGCCGGCTCCATCATTCAGTACGACTGAATATGACCGTTCACCGTCTCATAGGATCACCGCTTGCCGCCATCATCTTTTTGGTGACGGCAGGCACTGTCTCAGCCCAGACCCAGAAAGAACTTCTGGATGAGTTGGACAGAACGATTGAGGAGGCGGAATCCTATGTCTCGGCAAAAGAGTTACGCATAAAGACCATCGAAAACACTCTCCACTCACGTGGAGTCTCTCCTGAAAGACAGTACCGGATCTACGGTGAACTGTTCGATGAGTATCAGCCTTTTAATTATGGCAAGGCAGTAGAGACTCTTGATAAACAGATGGAGATAGCCATGCTTCTTGGCGACAAGAGCAAGCTGAATGATGTCTATCTCAAGGAAGCGATGCTGAACACGGCCGCCGGAGAGTTTCTGGAGGCCAGGAATGATCTGGCGCGGGTTGACACGACCATATTCACAAAAGAGCAGGAAATCGCTTACTGCAATGTCCAGCAACGGTTCTGGTTCGATTATGACGAGAACCTGAAAGGTGCTGACAAATCCATGCTTAGAAAAGTGGCGTATTACCGTGAGCGCCTGCTTGCCTTGGCGGACCCTTCGAGCAGCCTGAGCCGTTATGTGACAGTACGCAAGTACATCGACGAGAAGTACTTCGCCCAGGCGGACTTCATCAACAGGCACTCGCTCTCAAGAATGGATCCCGCAAGCCACGACTATGCTAACCTGGCATATTTCCAGGCAAGGATCTGCGAGAGCCTCAACCGCCGGGAGGAGATGAAGAACTGGTTCATCCGCTCCGCTATGGCGGACATCAAGACCGCCACCAAGGACAATGCCTCGCTGTTCAGTTTGGCGGACGCCCTGTTCAAGGACGGAGACTACGCGAGGGCTTTCAAATATTCAAGTTTCTCCCTTGAGGACGCGATCGCCTTCGACGCCAAACTGCGCCAATGGCAGATCTCCGCGATTCTTCCAGCCGTGCAGAAAAGCTACACGGACATCCAGCAGACCCATCAGAAAAAGACAAGTAATATGCTTGTGGCGATGTATGTGCTGGTGTTCCTGCTTTTAGGCGGCTCATTCGCATTGTTCAGGCTCTACCGGCGACAGATAGAATACAGCCGGAGAATCTCCGAGATGAACAAGGAGATCAAACAGAGTTCCGACACCCTGGCCGATTTCAACAAACGGCTCAAGAAGATGAACCGCGAGCTCAAGGAAGCCAACGCGGCGAAAGAGGAATATATCGGGCTGTTCCTCAGCATGTGCTCGAACTACATCGACAAGATGAAGGCTTATCAAAGCGGAGTGCGTAAACTGGCCTTGGCCGGCAATCTGGACAAGTTGATCGCCGAGACATCCTCGCCAAACAATGTCGAGAAGGAATTGAAGGAATTCTACAACATGTTCGACCAGGCGTTCCTGAAACTTTACCCGAAATTCGTGGAGCAGTTCAACGGACTTCTCCGTGAGGATGCGAGAATCGAACTCAAAAAGGGCAAGCTGCTGAACACCGAACTGCGGATCTTCGCCCTGATCCGGCTCGGAATCACCCAGTCATCCGACATCGCCTCCATGCTCCGTTACTCAGTCAACACCATCTACAACTACAGGGCTCAGATCAAGAATTCCGCCATCGGAGACAGGGACGATTTTGAGGAGAGAATCAAGGAAATCGGGAATTAAGTGGATGTATAATCAGGTGTTTTCGTACCAAAACAGCCAGTAAATCCACTTTTCCATGACTATACATTTTTGCATAAATCACTAATAATCAATAGCTAATTCCAAACTATCCTTTAGCATACTTCCACTTAAAATATTTTAAAACGTTTAACGGCATTTATAAAATCCACTATTTTCACCTTTTCTAAACCAAGAACATACTGATTAACAATTATTTAACTATTCAACAATTCTCTTCTCTCCCCTTTTTTCCTCTGAGATTTTTTATTTCTGATTCTCCTTGATATTTTTGTGGTGGAAAACCGCATAAAAAGCGTTATTACTATTAACATTATAAATACAAACCACAGAAACAATGAACATCAAAAGTCTAAAACAGATCGTTTTGACAGTCATCTGTCTTCTTGGGATCGGATCCGCGACCGCATGGTCACAATCCATCCATGTAAAAGGTACCGTCCTTGACGAGAACGGTACAGGTTTCATTGGAGCCGGGGTCGTTCAGAAAGGTACCACGAACGGTACTATGACCGATGCCAACGGTAACTTCGAGATCAATGTTCCGCAAGGTGCCATCCTCCAGTTCTCTTTCATCAGCTATGTTCCGCAGGAGCTTCCGGCCACGCAGAACATGAAGGTGACCCTCGTTCCTGACACACAGACCATCGAAGAGACGGTCGTGATCGGTTACGGCGTTCAGAAAAAGAGCGTTGTCACCGCCGCCATCTCCAGCATCACCGCCGATGACCTCAAGATCCAGTCCCAGACAAGGGTTGACAATATGCTCCAGGGTATGTCCTCCGGAGTGCTCGTCACCCAAGGATCCGGATCTCCTGACGCTGGAGCGCAGGTCAGAGTCAGAGGTGTCGGAACAATCCACAATTCTGACCCGCTTTATATAGTGGATGGTATGCCGGCCGGCAGCATCGACTTCATCAACCCTAACGACATCGAGCGCATCGAGGTTCTGAAGGATGCCGCCTCCGGAGCCGTCTATGGAGCCCGCGCGGCCAACGGTGTCATCCTTGTCACCACAAAGAAGGGCAAGGAAGGCAAGACGCACGTAAGCTACGACTTCTCCTACGGTCTCCAGAACCCTTGGAGGAAGCCTGCCGTCCTGAACGCCACTGAATATGCGATTATGATGAACGAGGGTATGCTCAACGATGGCAAGGCCCCGATCTATGACGATCCATATTCATTGGGAGAGGGAACGGACTGGGTTGACGCGATATTCGACAAGAACTCGCCTATCGTGAAGCACGATGTCAACGTGTCCGGTGGAAACGGAAAGGTTGACTACAGCATTTCCGGTGGCTACCTTTCCAACAAGGGTACGATCGGAGGAAGTTTCGGCCGCTCCTATTATAACAGGGTGACCCTCAGGGAGAATGTAGGTGTCGTGATCTTCGACAAGACCGAGGAGCGTAACTGGCTGAACAAGCTTACGTTCCGCAACCAAATCTCCTATGCGCACATCCGTTCCGCGTCCATCTCCACGAACTCCGAGTTTGGATCGCCTCTCGGCTCAGCCCTCGGAATGTCCCCTCTGGATCCAATCTACGCCGATGCGCAGGCTGAGGAGAAGTACAAGACCCTCTATCCGGAAGGCTATCCTTACATCATAAGGAACTCCGCCGGTGTGCCTTACTTTATCGCTGACGCAGGCGTTTACAACGAGCAGGCGAACCCTATCGCTATGCTTGATATGCCGGGCGGACGCAGCAGCAGCGACAAGATCGTCGCCGGACTGAACACCGAGCTGAACCTCTTCGACGGACTCAAGTTCAGGAACTCCGTTTCTCTGGATCTCGCCTACGTTTATGGCCACAGCTACAGCAAGGAATATTTCCTCACATCCAAGTCCTACAAGTACGACACGATCACCGAGAAGGAAACCTACGACAAGGACGGCAACGTGAGCGTGACCGAAAAGATCAACTACGGCTCAAGCGCCTCACAGACAATGAATAGGTACTACACCTGGCAGGTCGAGAACGTCCTCGCCTACGACAAGGCCTTCGGAAGGCACACGGTCAACGCAGTGCTCGGACAGTCAGCCCTGCGCAGCACTTCCGCCAACCTCGGCGCGAGCGCTAACGGTCTGATGTACCCTTACGACACCTGGAAGATCACCGTGAACAACACCCTCGGAAAGCAGGAGAACGGTGACCGCAACGGATGGGGCAGTTGGAACTCAATCCCTTACAGCCTTATCTCCTACTTCGGCCGTGTCTCCTACAACTTCGACGAGCGCTATATGGCCGAGGTTACCGTAAGACGTGACGCGTCCAGTCGCTTCGGTCCAAGCAACAAATGGGGAACATTCCCTTCATTCAGTTTGGGTTGGAACGCCAAGAACGAGAGCTTCCTCAAGAATATTAATTGGCTCTCGACCGCCAAGCTCCGTGGCTCGTGGGGTATCAACGGTAACGACAACATCGGAGACTTCACCTATGCGGTATATTCAAGCTCAGGCAACAACTATGTGTTCGGAGCTGGCGGAAACGGCTCCGAGATGATCTACACGGGAGTCAAGCCAAGCGGACTCGCCAATCCTAACGTGAAGTGGGAGCAGTCCATCCAGACCGACCTTGGTGTTGACCTCGGATTCTTCGGCAACAAGCTGACAGCCACGATCGACTACTATAATAAGAAGACCTCCGGAATGCTTCTGTCAATGCCGGTTCCTGCCTACGCCGGAGACTCGGCTCCTACAGGAAACCTCGGAGATATGGTCAACAGCGGTGTCGAGATCGACCTTGGCTACAGGGGATACATCAGCGACTTCAACTACGGAGTCAAGCTGAACGCCTCCTACAACCACAATGAGCTGACCTACCTTGGCGATGACGCCACCTTCATCGGATGCTCCAGCCACAAGCTCGGAACCCTGACCAGAGGCGAGGTTGGAAAGCCGTTCCCGTTCTTCTACGGATGGAAGACCGACGGAGTGTTCCAGAACGCCGCCGAAGTCGCTGCCTACACCAATTCGGAAGGAGCGCTTCTGCAACCTAACGCACAGGCCGGAGACTTCCGCTTCGTGGATGTCAACGGTGACGGTGTCATCAACGATGACGACCGCACAAAGATCGGCAAGGGAATTCCTGACTGGACCCTCGGCCTTTCACTCAACCTCGAATGGAAGGGATTCGATTTCAGCATGTTGCTTCAGGGACAGTTCGGAGTCCAGGCGTTCAACGTCTCACGCCGTACCGACCTCTACTACATCAACCTGCCTAAGAATATTCTCAACAGGTGGACCGGAGAGGGCACCACAAACAGCTACCCACGTTTCGCCTTCAGTTCAACCAACGAGAATTACAGGGCCTCAGACTACTGGGTTGAGGACGCTTCCTTCGTAAGGGCAAGGAACATGCAGTTCGGCTACACCCTTCCTGCCAAACTGACCAAGCACGTGGCGATCTCCAGACTGAGACTCTACGTTCAGGCCGAGAACCTCTTCACCCTCACCAAGTACACGGGATGCGATCCTGAAGTGACGGGAGGTAACTCAGGCTACGGCACGGAGGTAGGTATCGACCGTGGTGTCTATCCGCAGAACAGAACATTCACATTCGGTGTAAATGTCAACTTCTAAAATGAGATTCGAGATGAAAAAGATATTTTTCGCGCTTTGCGCCCTTTCAATCCTGACCGTTTCTTCCTGCTCCGAGGACTTTGTCACTCCGGAACACAACGCATCCGAGCCGATGGATGAATATTTCAACACGGAAGCCCGTATGTTCCAAGGACTTACAGCGGCGTATGATCCGCTTGAGTGGTACGACTATTTCTACCAGTACGATGCCCTGCACCTTGTCTATGACATTATGGGCGACGACATCAACGCCGGCGGCTCCAACGAGGGCGACCAGCCGATCCTTGTGAAGACTCACTTCTACACAGCGACTTCGACCGATGTCTGCAACCAGATGTGGACAATCTCATATTCAGGAATCAACCGTTGCTGCGTGGTCCTGGAGAATGTGGACAATGTTCCAGGGATGAGCGATGAGACCAAGGCTCTCTACAAGGCAGAGGCCACCGTGCTCAAGGCGTTCTATTACAACGTCCTGTGGAAGCTTTGGGGAAATGTTCCTTACTACGATGAGAACCTGAAGTCCCCTTATTTCACCGAGCAGCTCGGTCACGACGCCGTTTATGAGAAGATCGTCACCAACCTTGAGAACGTGTTCGAGATGAACGTCCTTCCTATGAAGGCTTCAGCCGGCAATGAGGGGCGTGTGACCCTTGCGATGGCTTATATGCTTTACACAGAGGCGGTTCTGTACCAGAACGATGAGTCAAGATACCAGAAAGCCCTCGGGTTTATGAAAGAGATCAAGCAGTCCGGCAACTACCGTCTGGTCGATGACTTCGCCGGAATCTGGACCGAGTCAGGCGAATGGTGCGCCGAGTCCATCTGGGAAATCAACTACATCTCAGAGGGTGGCGTGCGCTCTTGGGACGCGCCTATCGCTACCGGTGGCAACATATTCTCAGTCCTGACCGGAATCCCTTCACTCAAAGGAAGTTCCGACTTCATTGAAGGCTGGGGATTCGGCACTGTACGCAAGGCCGCTTACGATATGTACGATGAGACCGACATCCGCCGCGACGGTGGAATCCTCAACTTCGAGAAATACGCCGAGGAATCCGGAGCGTCCTACACCCCACGCTGGGAAGACAGCGGTTATTTCCTTCTCAAGTACATTGCCCGCGCCAACGGCAACCACGGCTACCTTGGTGACCCGAATATGAACCACGGCAACAACGAAAGGGTTTACCGCTACGCCGAGACCCTCCTCAACGCCGCCGAGCTCTCAGTCCTCCTTGGCCAGGATCCTTCTGAATATCTCAAGGAGATCCGTGACCGCGCGAAATGCCAGGACACCGGACTCACCCGCGATGACATCATCCAGGAGCGCCACAAGGAGTTTGTCGGAGAAGGCAAGCGTTACTGGGACCTCGTCCGCACCGGAATGGCCGCGTCAGTCCTCAAGGCTTCCAACCACGAGTTCCGCCAGAACGACTGGACCGAGTCCAAGAAATACTGGCCGATCCCTCAGACCGAGCTTGACAAGGATCCTAACCTCGTACAGAACAACTACTAATCTTGAATGAATATGAAGACAACATTGAAATATATCGCATTGTCAATGTCCGCCGCCCTTATGGCAGCCTGCTCGCCGGACTACATCACTCCGGATCAGGCGAAGCTTCCGCAAGCCGCTGACTTTGACGTGCAGGTGGAGGTGAACCAGGAGACCAACTACGTCACCTTCAATATGAACAACAACGGCATCGTGCCTGTCTGGATTGTCGGTGCCACAGATCCGATCGACAACGCGAACGGCTCGAAAGTGACCGGCAAGAACTACGCCTACACCGGGAACGGACTCCTGCTCCGTTTCCGTGACGAGGGCAAGCACACCGTCGAGGTCAAGGCCTACAACGCCCACGGAATCTCGGTCGGCTCGCAGATGGTGGAGTTCACTCTGAACAACACTTACCGTGATCCGTTCGACCCGGCACCTTACATCAAGGCGCTCAGCGACGGCTCCACCAAGACCTGGGAATGGAACCACACCGTGGCCGGGCACTTCGGATGCGGTCCGTTCGGCGGAACCGGAACCGAATGGTGGAGCGCCGGAGCCGAGGAGAAAAAGGACTGGAGCTTGTACGACGACAAGATCACCTTCGGAGCTGACGGTTCCTACATCTACGACCCGGGTGACGGCCAGCTTTACGTCAACGCCAATTCCGGAATCAAGTCTGAATATGCGACCGGAGAGGATTACCTTGTTCCTTGGGAGAAGACCACTGCGACATATTCAGTGGAAAGCAATTGGAACGACGCCGGTGTGGAGGAAATCTACATCACCCTTCCTAAGGGGACTCCGATGTCCTACGTCGCTGACCAGACAGAGCTTGACGATCCTCGTTACCTCGTCTTGGAGAGCAAGCCGGCGGATATGAAGAAATGCCTCAAGCTTGTGGCCAACCTCAAGACCTCAGGCAATCCGGACGGTATCGCTTGGCATTACGAGTTTGTCAAGGAAGGATCCGCCGGCGGAGATGTCACCGATCCTCTCTACGGCAAGACCAGCAAGACCTGGGTGCTTGATTCAGAGGCCAACGGACACCTCGGATGCGGCCCAGACCAGGCGAATGCCGCTGGATGGTGGGCTGCCGGTCCTAACGAGAAGGCCGGATTCGGTCTCTACGATGATGAGATCACCTTCTACGCTGACGGCAAGTACGTCTTCAACCCTGGCGCGGATGGCAAGATCTACATCAACAAAGAGGTCACCGCGATTGGCCCTGGGACAACCCAGAGCGAGGACTACGACATCGACTGGACCGTTCAGGAATCCACCTACACACTCAACGGGGACGTTCTCACCTTCCCAGAAGGAGTTGTGATCGGTTATGTGGCGAACAACGAGTCAGTTACGAACCCGACCTACGTCATCACCGAGAACACAGAGGACAAGCTCGTCATCGTGGCGAACTTCAGCGGAATCTCCTGGCAGTACATCTACAAGCCGAAACCGGATGTGTTCGACGTTGACGGCCCAGGAAACTTCTGGAAGAGCGCAAGCGTAAGTATGACCTACTGGTACTCCCCTTCCGACTGGTCAGGCGGACTGAATCCAGAGACCGAAACTCTTGAGAACAACGGACTTAAAGTCGTCATCCCTGAGGGAATCGGCGGAAACGAATGGCAGGGCCAGACCGTGTTCCACACCGACATCCCGATGTCAGCGTCCAAGACCTATGACTTCTGCGTGACCGTGGAGGCTGACCAGAACATCCCTGCGATGACGTTCAAGCTCGCCTGGGAAGGCAACGACAATGATCACGCGGCGTTCTATGTCAATGATTTCACGGTCGAGGCAGGCGAACCAGCTACCTTCAAGATGGAAAGTGTCGTGCCTGACGTTGACTACGACAAAGTCGTTCTCTTCGTTGACCTTGGCAGATGCACAGCCGGAACGACAGTCACATTGACTAAGATCTGCATGCAGGAGCATAAATAGTTTTGCGGATATATTCATTTCTGAATGAAACGTTTATTGCAACATTTAGCGTTCGGGTTGCTGTCGCTTTCGGCGGCGGCAGCCCTTTCATCTTCGTCTTGCGGAGGAGCTTCATCCAATGATCCCGAAGTGGTTCCGGAACTCTCCACCGACAAGGAAGAACTGGCCGCTTCATACGAGGCCACTGAACTGACTGTCAACGTGACGGCCAACTGCGAATGGGGCGTGTCCTCCGGAGCTACCGACTGGTGTACGGTTTCCCCGAGCGGCGGGCTGTCCGGCAGCTCGACCGTAAAGGTTTCTCTCACAGAGAACTTCACGAGAGATGCCCGTGAGACCGTTCTGACCTTCCGCTTCGGTTCGGCAAGAAAGACCGTGAATGTGAAGCAGGAATGCAAGGAGGACGGAGTGAACATTCCGGCCGGCTACAAACTGGTCTGGCAGGACGAGTTCAACACAAGCGGCTCATCCACACCTGATTCCGACAAATGGTGGTACGAGACCGGAAGCAGTGGTTGGGGCAACAACGAGCTTCAGAACTATGTCGCTGACGGGATGTACAATGGCGTGAAGATCGCTGAGGTGTCAGATGGTACGCTCAAGATCACGGCCCAGAAGATCGGAGGCAAGGTCCAGTCTGTCAGGATGAACACCAAGGAATCCTGGACCTATGGCTATTTCGAGGCGCGGCTCAAACTCCCTAAGGGGAAGGGCACCTGGCCGGCGTTCTGGATGATGCCGAAGAACTATCATTCGTGGCCTGCGGACGGCGAGATCGACATTATGGAAGAGGTTGGCTACAATCCTGAATATGTCTCCTCAAGCATCCACTGCACGGCCTACAACCATCCTAAGAACACTCAGAAAACCCACGAGTTCCTTCTCAAGGGCGCGCAGTCAGAGTTCCATACCTACGCTCTGGAATGGACAGCCGAAAAGATGGACTTCATCTTTGACGGAGAGGTCCACCTGACGTTCAAGAATGACGGTAAGGGCAACTACGACACCTGGCCGTTCAACAATCCGTTCTACCTCAAGCTGAATCTGGCCTGGGGCGGCAACTGGGGCGGAGCGATGGGCGTTGATGAAAGCTGTCTGCCAGCCACTTACGAGATTGACTACGTGAGAGTGTTCCAAAAACAATAGCAAGATGAAGACCTTGTCCAGACTCTCACTTATGTTCCTTGTTCTCCTTACCGTCTTTTCCTGCGGCAAGGAGAGTAAGGAGTCCGTGGCCGAGTTCCACTCCATCACTCCGGTTCAGTCCTCTGTCACAATGGATGACGACGGCAACGCCACCGTGGAGTTTATGGTGGACGAGCCGGGATATTCATTCAACTACAATGTCGGCAGTCCGGACTGCGCCGTGTCGCTGAGGCGTCAGGACGGAAGCGAGTCTGACATATTCAGAATTACAGGGATTTCGCCGACGGAGAGTGAGGGAACATATTCAGTGACAATCGCTGATCTTGGAGTCAGCGGCGACTGTGAGGAGAGCGTCCGGTTCGCGATGAGGCTGCCGCAGGGCACGATGGTATATTCCAAGCCGTTCATAATCAAGAGCAATGACTTCGACGGCAGGATAAAGGTCCGGACAGGGCTTCCGGTGGTTTACGTTGACACGGAAGACGAGAAGGAGGTCGTGTCCAAGGAAGACTATCTGAAAGCGGTCTTCAAGATAAACGGGATGGGCAGATTTGGTGATCTGGAAGAGGTGCCGTGCTCCGTCCGCGGACGTGGAAACACCACTTGGACCTGGCCCAAGAAGCCTTATCTGATCAAGTTTGACAAGAAGCAGTCCATCTTCGGGCTGCCTAAGCACAAACGGTGGATCCTTCTGGCCAACTTTATGGACAGGACACTGATGCGCAACCTGATAGCCTACAAAGTGGGTTCGATGACATCGCTTGACTGGACTCCGCACTGCCAGAGCGTGGAACTCGTGATGAACGGGAAGCACGTCGGCAACTATCTGCTGATCGAGCAGATCCGTGCGGACAGCAACCGTGTGCCTTGCGAGGACGGATTCCTTCTGGAATGCGACTTCCACTACGACAATGAGATCCAATGGATCCAAACGCCCGGAAAATGTATGCAGATGCAGGACGGCATCCCTTTCGGAATAAAGTACCCGGACTACGATGATGGCCTCACCGGCCTGATGCTCAACGAAATCAAGGAATATGTCAGGACGGTTTCCGAGGTGATCTACGGCGAGAACTTCAAGGACGATTCTGAGGGCTATGCCAAATATCTGGATGTCAAGTCCTTCATTGACTATTGGATAGTTTTCGAGGTGATGATCAACCACGAATTAGGTAACCCGGGAAGCGTGTTCCTGCACAAGAGTGCGGACGGGAAGCTGACCGCCGGACCGATTTGGGATTTCGACTGGGGTGTGCTTTCCTACAATGCTTCCCCACAGGCCAGAAACGGTCTGGTAAACAGGGATTCCTTCTGGTACGCAAGGCTGTTCGATGATCCTGATTTCAAGGCCGCGGTCAAGTCCCGGTGGAATGAACTGCTTCCGCAGCTGAAGACAATTCCTGCCTTCATCGATGAGATGGAGAAGACGCTTCAGACCTCGGCTGAGCTGAATTTCAAGATGTGGGATCCGGCAGAGGACGCATCGCAGAACGGTGGTGTGATTGTCAACGGAGACGAGAGGATGACGTACAACGCAGCCGTGGAGAGATTGAAAAAGATTTACGAAGAACGATTGGAAATAATAAGCAAGAATCTGTAAATGAAAATATTAAAGTACTTGATAATGACAGCGGCATCCGCCTTGGCGATCTGCGGCTGCTCTGAGAAAGACGAGACTGAAAAGAAAATCGACGACCTTCTTTCGCGGATGACCCTGCACGAGAAGATCGGTCAGATGAACCAGCTTTCCGGCGGAGACTGGCTGACCGAGGCCGCCGAGAAAGGCGAGGTAGGTTCCATCCTCAACTGTGTGGATCCGGCTGAGATAAACAGGGTCCAGAAAGCCGCTGTCGAAAGAAGCCGGCTGGGAATTCCGATCCTTGTCAGCAGGGATGTCATCCACGGCTTCAAGACCATATTCCCGATTCCGCTTGGACTCGCGGCCACTTTTGATCCGGAATTGGTTGAGAGTGGCGCCCGTGTGGCAGCCGTCGAGGCCGCTTCCTGCGGAGTGAGATGGACATTCTCCCCGATGCTGGACATCTCAAGGGATCCACGCTGGGGCAGGATCGCCGAGAGTTCTGGAGAGGATCCGTACCTTGACGCCGTAATGGGCACCGCTATGGTCCGTGGCTATCAAGGCAATGGGGATTCAACCTCCATTGCCGCCTGCCTCAAGCATTTTGTAGGCTACGGGGCGACCGAAGGAGGCCGTGACTACAACACAGTCGAACTCTCCGAAAGGACTTTGCGCAATGTTTATTTCCCTGCGTTCCAGGCAGGTGTGGACGCCGGTGCGATGACCCTGATGACTTCGTTCAACACCATCGATGGAGTCCCTTCCACAGGCAACAAATGGCTGCTTCAGGACATATTGAGAGGAGAATGGGGATTCGACGGAATGATCGTGACCGACTGGAACTCTTCCGGCGAGATGATTATGCACGGATTCGCCAAGGATCTAAAGGACGCCACCGATCTGGCCGTCAACGCCGGAGTAGAGATGGATATGATGTCCTACGGCTACATATCCTTCATCGAGGAACTGGTCAAAGAAAAGAAAATCAGCGAGAAACAAATCGATGACGCTGTCAGAGACATCCTTCGCCTGAAGTTCCGCCTCGGGCTGTTCGACAATCCTTACGTCAAGGAGGAAGGCTCAGGAGATGTTCTCTACGCCCCGTCACATCTGGAGGCCGCCAAGCAAAGCGCCATTGAATCAGCCATCCTTCTGAAGAACGACAACGCGGCTCTTCCTTTGAAGGATGCCAAGACTCTGCTCGTGACCGGTCCTTTGGCCGACGCTCCTTACGAACAGATGGGCACTTGGGCCTTTGACGGGGACGAGACTCATTCCGTCACCCCTCTGGCAGCTCTCAAAAAGGATTACAACGTGATCTACGAACCGGGGACCGCCTTCAGCCGCGACAGAAGCACTGCAGGAATCGCTAAGGCAAAGGCCGCCGCGTCAAGGGCAGACGCCATCGTGGTGTTCGCCGGAGAAGAGGCGATCCTCTCAGGCGAGGCGCACTGCCTGTCCGACCTGAATCTTCAAGGTGCTCAGAGCGAGCTGATAGCGGCAATGCGGCAGACCGGCAAAAAGGTCATCGTGGTCGTGATGGCCGGCAGGCCTCTGACCATCGGCCGCGACCTGGAGAACTGTGACGCGATGCTTTATTCGTTCCATCCCGGCACAATGGGTGGCGAGGCGATCGCCGACCTCCTGAGCGGAAAGGCCGTTCCGTCCGGAAAGACTCCTGTCACCTTCCTAAAGACCGTCGGCCAGGCTCCGATGTACTACAACCACCTCAACACCGGCCGTCCGAACACCGGCACCGAGACCCTCCTGATGGACCTTCCTCTCAAAGCCGGCCAAACCTCCAACGGCTGCACCTCCTACTACCTCGACAGCGGCTACGGCCCGCTCTTCCCGTTCGGCTACGGCCTGAGCTACACCACCTTTGAATATTCCGACATAGCTCTCGACAGCCGTGAATATACCGCCGCCGACACGATCAAGGTCAAATTCACCCTGAAGAACAACGGAGAATATGCCGGCATTGAGGTCGCACAGCTCTACGTTCGTGACCTCGTCGGATCCATCGCCCGCCCTGTCAAGGAACTCAAAGGTTTCCAAAGGGTTGCGTTGAACGTCGGCGAATCAAAGGTCGTGGATTTCTCGCTTCCTGTCTCCGCCCTCGCCTTCTGGAACATCAACAATGAATATATTGTCGAGCCCGGTGATTTCCAACTCTGGGTAGCCACCGACTCCGCCTCCGGCGAGCCTGTCGGATTCACTGTCAGATAGTCTGGAATCTATAGGTTTCTCAGGCAAATAGTCTTGTCATTTAGATTATGTCTTTGTTGGCCAATTACCACAAAGACATAATCTAATTCTTATCACCCACGGCACTAAAACCGGAATAATCGCATAGAATCTGTTTTGAGTTGTTTGAAATGTTCTTTGATGTGAAAAATCTTCAAAAACAGCTTCTTAGTCCTGTCTCAAAGTCTCAATCCTCTCCGGAGACAGCCCTGTGGCAATCCCGATCTGTTCAACCGGGATGCCTAACGACAGCATAGACTTAGCGACTTTCTCTATACCTTTCTCTATACCCTTCTCAACGCCTTCCGCCGTGCCTTGTTCGACTCCGGCCTTAAAGCCTTTGCGGTAGCCCTGCTGCTCGGCACCTTTGATGTACGGGCGCATCTCTTTCTCTGTCATCATATCGCTGAAATAGTTGTCAATCTCCTGGTCGTCAAGGCCGCTGACACGCATCGCCCGTTCCAACCTCACAAACTCAGCGTCTTTCTCCGACCTCGACTTCGCAAATATAGCGAAATTTCTGAATATCCGGCACCATCCCGCAACAGGACTGTCATATTCATCAGTATAACGCATTATCCTCGGCAACTCCAACAGGTAGAACGACATCCGGTCGCCGAACGGCTCGGCCGTCTCGATCTCACGCAGTCTGTAATGGTACAGGATCTTTCCCTCCGGCGAGTTCGGATGCTCGTCCTCGTAGTTCATAATACAAATGACCTTGACGGGCGCAAGGACATATTCCTCATCCCCGCGCTTCACCTGTCTGGTCACCAGCCTTGAACCATAAAAGAGCAGACGGTCGCGCTGGTCGAAACGCGAAGCCTTCTGCATCTCGACCAGAATCGTCCCGCCCGGTGTCCGGCAAAGAAGGTCGAAGAATATCCTCTTGTCCTGCGAAGACATCTCCGTCAGTTCCGTGTTCCGGAACTCAACCGACATGATATCCTCCTGAAGGATGTCGTTCAGGAGCCGGACAAGCAGATCCGGGTGGCTCTGGAACAGGTACTTGAACGCCCAGTCGCAGGTCAGGTCAAGATACTCCGGCGTGGCGAGCCGCTGTGCGTAGGCATCCTTCTCCTCGTCGGTCATCCCGATGAACCGCCCGTCGTTCTCAATCAGCCTACGGCAGTGGCGGTAGCGTTTAAGGTACTGCTCCTCCTCTGATGCCGCGTCCGGGCAGTCAGCGGCTTCCTGCCCATCCACGGTCTCTTGGTTAACACCCTCATGTTCAATGGTCTCTTGGTTAATGGTAGTCTGGTCATCGGCCTTCCGCCTGACGGCCTCGTTTCTCTCTGAAGTCCTCATAGTTGAAGTGAATCATGTCTGTTTGTCAAAATGTCCCGCGATTCCTCCCGGAACACGACCGCAAGTTAGGCAATCTCAACGAAAGGTAACAGAAAGAAACATATAGAATTCATAAAAAACAGAAATTTCTTGGTTTTTACCCCCGAAGAAACCACTCCTTGAGGCTTCATTGACACGGTCGCCACCTTCGGCAAAGTGCTTTAGCGTCGCCGTTGGCCTTTAGGAACTCCAAAAACCCTCGGGCAACGCATTGAGCCATATTCGTTCCCCAAGAGTGTTCCGCAACACTCTTGAGAGACATTTCAGCCCGAAAACGTTGCCCAAGCGCCCCCTCCCCGAAAGATCACCGAGAAGGATAAGACTCTCGACATCACCAAAGCACCGCCATTACTCGTTTCGGAGAATCGGCGGTGCCTTATTGCATTTAGAGGGCCCTGTTAGTTGTTCATTTTCTCTGCTTTCTTATAAACCTTTCGGATCTGTTTGCTCCTTGTCAGAAACAACAGTTTCCAGTCAGACTTGCTCAGAGCTTTTTCCGGATATGCAGAAATGACCTTGTCAACATCATTCTGGCAAAAGCCAATGCCTTTAAGAGAATCATTCTTCTCAATTCTGCAATCCCAACAAGAATCGTCCGGATTGATGTCTTTGGCGTAAGCGATTTTAGCTGCGATGGCAACTATTGAATCTCCACTTAACCTACCATTACAGTTGTCTTCCACAACTTTGCAGATATCGTCAAACGAAGTGCACCCGTCATAAATCGGATTGAAAGGGTATGACAACGAGTCCTTAAGTTTCTTTGCTTCTCCAGAAATATACTTCAGACCATAGAACTTATCCTTCTCAAAAGACCTTACACTCTTGTTGAAGTCCTCATTCTTCAAAAATTCCACACAGAACTTCTCTGCTTTTAAAATTGTTCCCATACGAATTTGAGTTATTGTACTATTCTTACCCCTACAGGCATCACGCTGCGAATCATCGAAATGGTTTCCTCATCGCATCCTGTCATTTGGATTGTTTTAAGACTATCACAGTTCTCGAACATATTCTCCACCTTAACTGTGCTTTTTATCGTCCATCCTGATAAATTTAGACTTTTCAGGCCAGAACAACCCGAAAACATTGATGACATGTTAGTAACGTTACTTGTGTCGAAATTTGACAGGTTTAGATATGGCAAGTTTGAGCAGTCGCTAAACATAGACGACATAAAAGTCACATTCTTTGTGTCAAAACTGGACAGATTCAAAGACTTCAGACTTGAGCAACCACTGAACATAGAACTCATTGATTTCACGGCCACGGTAGAAAAAACTGATAAGTCCAATGATTTAAGATTTGAACATCCTGCAAACATAGACGACATTCCTGTTACTTTTCCAGTATTAAAATTAGACAAATCCAAGGTTTCCAATTTTTCGCATCCATAAAACAGTAATCCCATATATGTCACGTTCTTCGTGTCAAAGTGAGAAAGGTCCAAAGACTTAAGGCTTGAACAGTTATAGAACATCCTATGCATACCAAAATCCGAAACACTCCTCGTGTCAAAGTGGGAAAGATCCAATGATTCAAGACTTGAACAACCTTCGAACATTTTACTCATGTCCGTAACATTTTCAGTGGAAAAGCCGGAAAGATTCAACGATTTAAGACTTGAGCAACGCTCGAACATGTCTCTCATGTTCGTTACCTTTCTCGTGTCAAAATTTGAGAGATCCAAAGAGGCAAGATTTTCACAACCGTAGAACATATACTGCATATCTGTCATATTATATGTACCGAAGTTAGACAAGTCCAAAGTCCTCAGTTCTGCACACTCTCTGAAAATCTCTCGAAAACCATCACCTCCACCTTTAACAATAACTTTAGATAAATCCAGAGCCGCTAATTTCTTACACTTGAAGAACGATATGAAATTTGTTGTTATTGTCCCATTAAAATCTATTGATGTCAGATTCACGCCAGAAAAATGCATCGAATCAAAAATCATCGGGTGAAGGAATACTATTGATCTTAATTTATCCTGACTAAAACCACAACTAAGAGTATTATCATATTCTTTTGTAATAAGTATTCTGCCTCGTCCGGCAATATAAGAATCATCATACCCATAATAGCCAATCGGACGATTATTCCAAAGGTCGCACCAAACAACACTCCTACTTTTAGCCGAAAGTGGCTTAACATCTTCCGTCTCGTACTCAATATCCCCCTGTCGAACGGGATAAAGGCATATGTAATCAGAGCTAATCACATTCTTGTTAATTGATATGGACACACTGATGTAAGCATTCAGCCTTGTGAACAAATAACTATCAGATGTCTTAGACAATATATCTTCGTAACTAAGGCTATCACTTGCAATCTCAACCAACAAAACGCCATCCTCTCCAGTCACGCTCATTATCTCCATGTCCACGAGATCGCCCGCCTCGGCTCGGGTGCCATGGTGGGTATAAACAACTCTTTTGCGGACAAGCACTCTTTCCAATTCTTGACGATATAATCAACCATCTCCGATGGCAAAACTTCAAACTTCATCAAGAATGGCTGTGGAACAAGTTTCTCATCCACCATCGAATACGTCACAACAGCGCCCAAATCAGAATATTCAGGAATATATTTCAAGCTGGTCACGGCAAGACTGCTGGCGAGCGGCACCTTGATTGTTGTACGCTCGGAATCATTCAACACAAAAACGGCATATCCATCCTCCATGGTGACACTTTTGAATATATTGTCACCATCCTTTCCATCGCTGCCATCCTTGCCATCGTCTCCTTTCGCCCTATCCAATTTAATCCAAGTCTTGCCTTCATCATAGGTGATGTACCAAAAGTCATCCTCTATCTTAAGTTGTGGTGTGATCGCATCTTTTCCATTAGTTCCGTCTTTTCCATCTGCCCCGATTGCCTTGACTTTCTTCCCATCGACTACCATCCATTCACCGTCAATAGTCCAATAATAGATTCCATCCGAATCTATTCTCACGCTTATTTGCGGAGTATTGCCGTCAATACCATCTCGCCCATCAGCTCCATTCTTGCCATTATACAGGTAAATCAACTTACCGGAAGAGAACAACACAGAATATCCCGCTCCATCCGGCAAATCCGTAACATTGACTATTCCATCCTGCTTTTGAACAGCAGACAATATAGACTGGATAGAGGTTATGTTCTCGTTCATCATCTTGCATTGATGTTCAAGAGCGGCAACACGTTGCTTAAGGTCATTAATATCCGATTTGATTGATGAATCATCGTATTTATCGCATCCCGAAAAAACCGCGGACGCAATGGTTAACAGTAAAATTATTTTCCTCATAACAATATTTAAGTTAATTAGTTCCTTTTCTCATACCTATCGGACTCTCCGACCCTTTTCTTCAAATCGAGCTTTATCCTATTGTAAAGCTCATCGAAGTTTTCGAACTCACCGACAAGGCCATATTCATAAAGAATTGTAATAATGATTTTCGTGAACAGGTCAAGGTCTTCGTCGTTCGGATTACGGTTATCAGCAGATAAATGTCCATTATACACCGTATCGTGATAATCAAAGATTATTACTGAAGCCCAATGTATTACCAATGATTCCGGTGGGTAAGATTCATTCGGCATTAAACTCTTCATAACTTTTTCTCTTACTTTACTATTCCACCAACTCCAGATGCCGTTATTATCAATCTGAAGTTTTACTTGCTCAACCTTACTCATCATCTTTATCCTTATCAACTTTCAGCAAGATTTCAGGAATAAACGAGTCAGTCCTGAACGTTCCCTCATAGAACCAAATACATTCAACCATCTTGTCAGACAGAGAACAGACTGTCATGTTCGGCCCAAGCGATTTGATCCTCACAACATCACCAACTTTAAGATCCATAACATTAATATGTCTCGGCACGGCCCCGATGCTGATTAAGTTTTATAAACAAAGAAAGTGTGGAGCCGATTCGTTTATCTAAAGAGAGGCTGTGGTAAAACCCTGGAATAAATAAACAGAAACAATCCCCACACCTGTATCGTTGTGTGTAGGGTACACGCAAGCGAATACAGATGAAATGGTGTTGTCGAAGTCCCTATTCCATTGAAAATCACCACATTTTCTCTTTAAGGACAGTGCGAAAACACTTTCACCTAATATGTATGTTTCGGGTCATTCGACCTAAAACGATGCTAATATAGTAATATTTTCGCAGATGACAACACCTATGGGGACGGCTCCGGAGCAAAGATAATATGAATGCGTGGTGAGCCAGGCAGTGATATTCAATGTATTAAAGGAGTGTCTTTAGAATGATCCAACTAAAGGCGCAATCGTATAACACTGATATTCAAAAAGTTAAGCGCCACTCATTAAGAATGATGACATGGCGGATAAATAACTGGTAATCAATGATAAGATTACCTGATATAGTGGTAGAAATGGCACCAGAGCATAATACCATAATCCTGAATCTCAATCAGTTAAATGCCACACCTTCCAAAAACTCACCTACACATAGTCACCATCAACCTCGCCATACCAGCACACAGCAATAATAAGGTTCCCGCACACACGGGTGAGAATCCAATCATTCTCGGGGAAAGCACAATTTTTATCATAAAATGATTATCATAAAATGATAAAATGTTATATTTGCAATGTAAAATGTTGTGAATATGCTAAATCCATTCATTACGACCGGTTATGCCGGAACCAAATATTTTTGCGACAGGGTCAAAGAGACAAGGGATGTTGTGGAGCTGCTGACCAATGGCAACAACATCGCTCTGATCTCCCCGAGACGTTATGGTAAAACTGACCTTATCCGGCACTGCTTCGCACAAAAGGAAGTGAGGGATAACTATCTAACTTTCATCATAGATGTGTATTCAACAAGTTCGTTGGCTGAAATGGCTGACAAGATGGGAAAAACTATTCTTGAACAGCTAAAGCCGAAAGGAGAGAAAGCGTGGGGAAAGTTTATCGGTGCCCTGACTTCACTCAAGGCAGGGATATCCTATGATGCGGCCGGTGTCCCTTCTTGGAGTGTTGAGATTGGAGATATCAAGAATCCGGCAGTCACTCTTGATGAAATATTCAAGTACATTCAGAATTCAGACAAACCCTGCCTCGTTGCGATAGATGAGTTCCAACAGATACTGAAATATGACGAAAAGAATGTTGAAGCGACCATAAGAACATACGTCCAGTATTGCACCAATGCCAACTTCATCTTTTCCGGCTCGCAAAGAGAGATGATGGGTGCTATGTTCACATCATCCGCAAGACCATTCTACCAAAGCGCCACCATCATTAACCTTCCGCGAATTGAGGAGATGGAATATTCAAAATTCTGTGATAGATTATTTGAAGAATATGGAAAACATCTGGATGAAGATGTTGTCTCTGCCCTGTACGATGAGTTTGACGGTACCACTTTCTACCTTCAAAAGATCATGAATGTTCTCTTTATGAGAACCAAAGAAGGAGGAAAATGCCACATGGACTGCCTAGCTGAGGCGATCAACTATGTTATCGACTTCAGTTCAGAGACTTACGAAGATTTGATCTATCAGTTACCGGAGAAACAGAAACAGGTTTTGCTCGCCGTTTCAAAAGAGCGTAAGGCGCAGAACATCACCTCATCATCTTTTGTCCGGAAATATTCACTCACATCGGCCAGTTCCGTCAATTCCGCTGTCAAAGGGCTGCTTGACAAAGGACTGCTTACCCACAACCGTGGTGTATATCAAGTCTATGATCTTTTTCTGGATGTCTGGATCCGGGAGCGGTATCTGAAATAGAAATCCAAAGCGACCACAAAGGACATTAGATCAGTTCGCGGACTATCTCGTCAGAGGTGAAGAGGCGGGATTCGGGGATGCGGATGCTGGCGCCCTGCCTCTCAAGAGCTCCTTCGCTCAAAAGGGAATTAATGACCGCGCGGTCGGCCAATGAATATAGTTCCGCGGCTTCCAAGCCTTTGTCGGTGCGGAGGGAGAGCATGATCCTCTCGACACGAATGTCCTCCGGCGAAAGGGTCTCGAAGTTTCTTGAATATGTGGCCAACTTTCCGCTTGGATTCCTGGATGAGGTTTGACGCGAAGACAAGCCCGAATTACAGGATGAGATTACGTCCAGATTCCTGGATGAAGTTTGACACGAAGTCGAGTCCGGATTACAGGACGAGATTCTGTCTGGATTGCAGGATGAGGTTTCATCCTGCTGACGGTGCGGGAGTTCCTGGCTGTTCCAGGAGCGGATGTCGCCGGTCAGGGAATGGGCACCGGGGCCGAGGCCGATGTACGGTGCCCGGTGCCAATAGGCGCTGTTGTGGACGGCTTCGAAGCCGGGCTTTGCGAAATTGGAGATTTCGTAATGATGGTAGCCGGACCGCCCAAGACATCTGCACAGGATGTCGTACTGCCGGCGACATTGTTCCTCGGAAGCCTCAACGTAACGCCCGTCGGCTACCATCTTGGCAAGGGCGCTTCCTTCCTCTATTGACAGTTGGTAGGCCGAAATGTGCTCTGGAGAAAGTTCCAAGGCCTTTTCGATCGTGTCTTTCCAGGTCTCGTCCGTCAGTTGGGATATGCCAAAGATCAGGTCAATGCTGATGTTCCGGACTCCGCTTTCGCGAAGGATATGGAAAGCCTTGACGGCATTCCCTGCATCGTGGCGGCGGTTCATCCAACGGAGAATGTCATCGTTGAATGACTGGATGCCCATGCTGATCCTGTTCACACCCAAGGCAAGAAGTCCGCGGACATATTCACGGCCTTTTTCCACTATATCTTCGGGGTTCACTTCAACGGTAAACTCATCGAAGAGTTCTGTCGGGGTGGTCACTTCGACAGGCTCAGTGACCAGAGAAAGCTGTTCAGTGACCAAAGAAAGCCGTTCAGTCTGGGAAACCGCACCGACAATCCGTGACAAAACATCAAGAGGAAGCACCGATGGGGTGCCTCCTCCGATGTATAGGGTGTTGACCGCATCCTGTGCGGACATATTCATTTCCAGTTCCTTCCGGCGGTCACGAATCTCAGCGATGACGGCATCTGCATATTCATTGAACGCCTGTCTGCTCCGGCATATTTCCGAATAGAAGTCGCAGTAAGTGCAGAAACTGCCGCAGAAAGGGACGTGAAGGTAGATCACAGGTTAGCGGAGCAAGAGTTCAGTCTTGCCGAGGAACGCCTGAGAGGTGTAGGCCTCAACCGTGTATATTCCCGACTGATAGGAAGGAATGTCGTTGAGATAGATGCTCAGGTCAACCTCCTTACCCTCGTAGTCAACCTCACGGGAAGCGGAGGCGACCATAGTCTGGCCGTTGAACGAGAACGAGGTCTGCGTGCTGTTGGTGAGAAGGATTCCGTCCGGATCCTTGACGCGGAGATAGACTCTCACCGGTCCCTTAGGAGCCAGGTCGTTCTCGACAAGGCTCAGGGAGGCCAGAAGTCTCACTACCCTGCTGCTACGGTCCGTAACCTTGTCGGAAGCGTTGTAGGCGGCGACGCTCAAGCCTCTGGACTTGATCACGGAGCCGGCGGCCACCTGACCGGAAAGGTTCTCGACCTGTCCCTTGAGGTCAGCGTTCTCCGCACGGCTCTCCGCGGCCTCGCGGCGCGCGGCGGCGGCATCGGCTGTCAGCTTGTGGTTCAATGTGTTGAGCGAGTCAATCTGCACTATGTAGTTTCTCATGATGCTGCGAAGGGTTCCGAGTTCCTTCTCGTACTGACGCATCTTGCGGCGGTTCGTGGCCTCGGTCTTCTGGATCCTCTCTATCAACTGGTTGACCTCTTCCTTGGAGGAGTCCAGCTGGCTGTTGATCGATGCATAGTCAGACGAAAGGCTGTCGTAGTCTCCCTTGAGGGCGATCATCTGCTGGGTAAGGTCGTCCTTCTCAGCGTTAAGGTCCTTTACAAGGCTGGACTTCGAGAACCAAATGTAGGCAAGTCCCGCGGCAAGCAGCACCGCCACAGCCACAAGAATCCACATAACCTTCTTGAGGCTTTCATTCTTTCTTTCCTGCTCTTCGCGATCACGACGCTCGCGGATAGGATCAATTTCTGCCATAGTCTTTCGATTTAATGATTAATGACACAAAAATAACAAAACTATTTCATATCTTTGCTTCGTTAGCAAAAATCGGACTATTATGAAATATTTTATCAGAGCTGTCAAATACTTTTTCTACTTCACCATACTGTTTATGGTCATAATGGCGGCGCTCGTGTTCATCGGAGTCGTCAAGGCTGATGTCAGCCTAATGTTCCGCGATGGCTATAAGTCGCTGTGGCAGATAGCCTTGCTATTCGCTTTCGTTTCAGCCTTCTACCCAAGATTCGGTTTCATCAAAAGATCAGTCATATTAAAAGGTGAATATTCCGACCTCCGTGGCGGGATTATTGAATATATGGAGATGCGCGGCTACCGCCTCGAAAGCGAGGATGGCGAGAATATGACATTCCGCCTCCGCTCCAAGTTCAGCGCCCTTTTCAAGATGTTCGAGGATCGGATCACAATGACCCGCGAGCTTGGCGGCTTCGAGGTGGAAGGCCTGACCAAAGAAGTGGTGCGGATTGTCGGTGGACTGGAGTACAAATTCCGGGTGCTGGACGAGGAGTAATCCACATTTACGGGAAATGAATATGCTCGACTGGTGCTGCCGGCACCATTGAAGCACAGATATAACACTCTAATATTCAAAGATTATGGCAGAAGAACTCAAGACTGTCGCAAAGTTCGACAACGCGATGAGCGCCCACATCACAGCGGGTATGCTCAATGAGAACGGCATCCCTGCCGCAGTGTTCGGGGAGAACTCCTCCTACGTCTCACTGAACTATGTAGATCCTGTCGAGGTAAAGGTCAACGCCGCCGACTACGACGCCGCCATGGCCCTCATCAACTCCAACGACCGCTAATATCGGCCATAAGCCTTAGGCGCAAGACTCCATTATTAGACAAATCCGCTACGCCTCGTCAAGAATCTTCTTGGCGGCGTAGGAGAGAGCGTCATAGAAATCCTGTCCGAAGACGGAGATGAGGGGGTCGCGGAGGAACTGATAGACACGGATGCCTTCGCGGCGGCCTTTCTCGTAGGCATCCTTGCATATTCCCCAACGATGGAGGTTCAGGGCCTGGCCGCCGCCGGTGAGTTTGGTGACGCGGATCGGGTAGAGCCAGCAGGACTGGGGTTTGCGGAACTTGCACTCGCCTTGGAAGAAGCACCGTTCGATGGAGCAGAAACAGTTGCCGGCCTCGTCGAAAGTGGTGTAGGCGCATTCCTCGGTCTGATCCACGACCGGGGTAACGATGTCCCCGTCACGGTCGATGGAGAAGAAGCCCTCCTTGTCAATCTGCGCGCGGCCCTGCGGCCTCATAAGCTTTGAATATATGGGGTAATTCTCCTCCAGAGGCTCCAGCTCCGACTCCTCCAACGGAGCCCCGCTGTCCCCTATTATGCAGCAACAGCCCTTGCAGACAGCGTAGTCACAGGCGAAATATTCAGTGACAACATCCTCAGACACAAGGATGTCGCCGATCTGGATAATGGTTCCGAACTTATTGTTTGACGACATATTCAATTCTCATTCCTTCGGACAGAGCTCCGAAAATTTCCTTTACCTTGTCGGCGGAGACACTGCCGATTCTGTTGTTATAACCGGTCAGCACGTCCTTTCCGCCGGAATAGCGCATCAGGACGGCGTCCACATAATTCTTCGGATCCGCAAGATAGGTCGAGTAGCCATTGGTCAGCAGGGACTTGCAGGAAGCGAGCTCCGCGGCGTTGACCGGATTGGAAAGCACGTTTTCAATCACCTTGCGGGCCTCCACAAGAGTCCTCATCGGCTGGTCGGAACCGCTCTTCACACCATAAGGGAGGCCGGATTCCGGCACAGGAGTGCAGGTGAATATCAATTCCAGAGCCTCCTGAGGCCAGATGCTGAAGCGGTCGGCCATTCTGACACTGAACCCGTGCTCGGCCATCACACCGGTAAGCCTGCGCTGGAGGGCGAGGCTGGCGACCTTGAATGCCATATAGTTCTCTGTCGTGAACGGCTCGGCGCAGGCCAAAGCCAGACTGATCTCAACAGGGGTTCCGATGCGGGAATATGTCGTGGCACCGGTGCGCAACTTATAAGATGAGAACTGGCGTACGGACGAGGACTTGCTGACCCGGAATCCGCCAAGATACTGGCAAAGGATTTTCTGGACGGACTCCGCCGACAGATCGCCCACAATCACAAGAACTCCGTCATTCGCTCTTATAAATTGATTGTCAAAAAAATCAGATGCGTCATCCAACGTTCTGGCGGTGAGACCGGACGGCGTCTTGACGGACGAGTAGTTGTAGTCCTGGTACATGAGGCTGTCCAGATAGGCCGGCTTGAGGGAAGCCAGTTCCATCCTTTTCCACGGCTCAAAGGCCGAAAGCGAAGGCTTCCGCATATTGGCGGCGGAAAGCAAGGCCTTGAGAGTCAGCATGAACCTGTTTGACGGGGCTGAGCCGTAGAGTCGCAGATCAGATGTCGAGACGGCACATGACATCTCCACCCCGTTGGCACGGAGCACTTTGTCGAAGTCGCTTCCAGGCATGCCGGCGATGTTGCACAGGCCGAACATATCGGAGAAAAACGCTCCCTCCCCGCGAGGAAGATTCCGGACAGTGGAGAAACCACCCTTTATCATAAAAGAGTAACTGAAACGCCCGGCAGCCGGCATCTTCTTGTAAATCACCTTCATGCCATTGGAGAAAGTCCACATCTCCCCTCCGGAGACAGGCTCCGCGGCCACTGACTTCATCTTGACCTTATTCCTTTCGTTCCAGAAAGCCGAGGTGTCCTTGGCCGTCACAGGCCACTTGTAGAGCGGTTTGTCCAGCATGGAGACCCCGTCGGTCACCGAACCGAACAGAACCGGCCAGAACCATTCGTCATAATCCTCCTCGTTTCCCGTCCATGTGATCTTGGGATTCTCCATCTCGGAGAGCAGGGCCAGAGTGTAACCGTTGAAAAGTTCGGTCTCAGCCTTTGTGGACATATTCCTGGAAGAGAAGAAGTTGGCCTTGGTCGCCGGGGAAGCCAGATCAGCTCCGTAAAGGTAAGAGGAGACGCAGCGCAGAACAAGGGCATCATTCGTCTGCGTCCTTAGGAAACCATTCAGGACGGAATTGCGCGCGACCAGATATTCCTCCGCCCCGATTCCCTTGGAACAAATCTCCGAAAGGACGGAGGCGACCGCCATCGAGGCTGGCATCAGCTGGCCGCGGGAGGTCCGCACACTCACGCTGAAACGCTCGTCACCAGCGCATGACGCACTTCCAAGATATTCAACATCAAACGATTCCACAGGAATATCCCTACCAAGGAAACTTTCGCGGAGGCGGCTTGAGACAATCTCCCTCAACGATCTGGAGAATAATTCCGAGATGAACGGCTGGATCGTGTTCATCTGATCGTCAGGTGTCCTCGGCGAGCGGAACTCCACAGTCACGGAAGAACCGCCGGACGGGATGAATGAATATTCAGGAGCGATGGCAGGCCTCCAGACATATTCCTTCTTCTTGTAGGCGGGATTGCGGGAAGGAACCATCAGCGAGAATACGTTCATCCTTTCCTTGATGGCGGTAGGATTGATGTCACCCGCGATGATGATGGCATGCTGACAAGGCTGAGCCGCGATGAGGTCGAACAGCATGAGAAGCGTGGTGTCCGACGCGGCCTGGTCAAAGACCGGCACATCATCGAATCTGAATATTGTCGCGTCGTCACGGTAGGAGATATATCCTTCCGAACGGCAGCCTATTCCCTTGCGCGACAAGAACTTATAAGGAATCGTCTTGTTGAAGTGGGGCAATGACGAAAGCTCTTTTCTCGCTGACAGAGTGTCGCTTACCCCCTTGCGCACAAGCGCGAAGTCAGCGACTCCCTTCATCGATGGATTCGTCAACAGATAGTAGGAAATCCCGTTGGTAAGATTGCCGGTAGTGACCGAGCCGTCCTTCTGAAGAACGGGCAGATTCTGCGCTGGCATCATTATTGAAAAACCAAACAGCGCAAAACACAAGACTGATTTGAAGATAAGACTACGCATCATTGACACCTCCCGTTTAGACAAAAATAGCCAATAATGTGCAATTGACACAAATTTTTATTACATTTGTGGTTATTGCGATTATAAGGAATATAGTTAAACATAATTTTTAATACGATGAAAAAGTTTATTCTCGCGATCGCTGCCGCGTTCATGGCAGCAAGCATGGCATCCGCCCAGGACATGGCCCAGGCAACAGAACTCTACAATAATGGAGCCACAGCCATCTCTATGAAGAATTGGACTGAAGCCCTCGACTGCTTCCAGAAAGCTCTCGAAATGGGTAAGACCATAGGCGCTGACGCCGATGAGCTCGTGGCAAACTGCAAGAACGCCATCCCTGGAGTCTCCCTTGAGATCGCAAAGGACCTGATCAAGGACGCGAAGTACGATGAGGCCGCCACCAAACTTGACGAAGTCGCCAAAATAGCCGAGGAATATGAGAACGCCGAGGTTGCCGAGAAGGCTAAGGAACTCGTTCCTCAGATGTGGATGCAGAAAGGTGTTGACGCACTCAAACTGAAGGACTTCGCCACCGCCGCCGACGGTTTCGCGAAGTCTTACGCCGCCGACACCACCGCCGGCAAGACAGCCCTCTACCTCGGACAGGCTCTCGGAGCCCAGGGCAAGACCGATGAGGCCATCGAGGCTTTCAGGCATGCCGCATGGAACGGTGAGGAGGCCGAGGCCAAGGAGCAGGTTTCCAACATCTATGTAAGGCAGGCCAACGCCGCCCTTAAGGGCCAGAAGTTCGCTGACGCCGTGAAGGCAGCCGAGAAGGCCAACAGTTATGTCGAGAACGCCACAGCTTACCTCATCGCAGGGCAGAGCTCACAGAAACTCAGCAAGAACGCCGACGCCATCAAGTACTTCGAGAAGTATCTTGAGATGAAACCGGACGCGAAGAACGCTCCGGCCATCACTTTCACCGTGGCCGCCCTCTATCAGGGCGCTAAGAACAACGCCAAGGCTCTTGAATACTACAAGAAGGTACAGGACGATCCTAAGTTCGGCGCACAGGCCAAGCAGATGATCGCTTCCCTCAGCAAGTAACCAATGAAGTTCCTCGAACTTCTTGCTCCGGCAAGAAACGCTGACATCGGCATCGCGGCTATCGACTGCGGTGCCGATGCCGTGTATATCGCCGGGCCTGCGTTCGGGGCGCGTCAAGCCGCCGGAAACTCGATGGAGGACATCCGGAGGCTCACCGAATATGCCCACAGATTCGGAGCGCGCATATTCCTGACACTCAACACTATTCTTTTTGACAACGAGCTCGCGGAGGCGGAAAGACTGCTTGCCGAGGCGAAGGACGCGGGAGTGGATGCCATCATCGCGCAGGACCTTGCGGTCTGGAAATTGACCGACCTGCCGGTCCACGCTTCGACACAATGTGCGATAAGGACTCCGGAGAAGGCACGGCTCTACGAGGGCATCGGAGCCTCACGGCTTGTTCTGGAGCGGGAGATGTCTCTGGATCAAATCCGTGCGATAAGGTCGTCCGTTAACTGCGAGCTGGAGTTTTTCGTGCACGGAGCCTTGTGTGTCTGCTATAGTGGGCAGTGCTATATGTCAGAGCGGATTACCGGGCGAAGCGCCAACAGAGGGGAATGCATCCAGGCGTGCCGGTCTCTCTACGACCTTGTGGACGAAGATGGAAACGTACTGGTGCGGAACAAAGCCCTGCTGTCGCTGAAGGACTACAACCTCAAGGACAGGCTGCAAGACCTTGCCGATGCGGGAATATGCTCGCTCAAAATCGAGGGAAGGTTGAAGAACATCTCCTACGTGCGGAATGTCGTCCGGGCATATTCATTGGCATTGGATGAGTTGGTCGCGGCGAATCCGGAGAAGTTACGCAGAGTTTCGTTCGGGCGGAGTGAAGGCGGGTTCACGCCGGATCTGGCCAAGACTTTCAACCGTGGGTACACGCAATTGTTTCTGGACGGAAAACGGTCTGGGAACTGGTCCTCGATGGACGCGCCGAAATCAATCGGAGAAGAGGTCGGGACGGTGGTTTCCATCGCCCCAATGCGTCAGAACTATTCAAACGGAAAGAGGCTGAGCGAGGAGAACATCACAATAACATTACGGATGAAAAATCCGGGTGACCGGCTTCAGAACGGGGACGGATTCTCTTCTCTGTCCAAAGGTCGTGGGGAGATTGTCGGTTTCCGTGGCGATGTCTGCCAAGGGAACCGGATAACGTGCAGAAATGTCACTGGACTCTATCCCGGAGCCAAACTGTACCGGAACCTCAGCAACGCATTCGAGAAAGAGCTGGAGTCTAATCTGCCTGTCAGGACTATTCCTGTTTCGGTGAATATTTCGGTCATTGTGGTTCCGGTCACTTCGACAAGCTCAGGGACCGAAGAGGACCGGTCGCCGAGCTTGCCGAAGCGACTCAGCGAACCAACATATTCACTGAAAATCAACGCGGTAAGTCAGGACGGGCGGAGCGTCAAACTGGAACGTGAAGCGGGACACAACGCAGCGGAGAACCCAGAAAGGATGCGCGGAATGTTCGCCACTCAAATCTCAAAGGCCACAGGAATATATTCATTCACCCTCCGCTCGCTTGAAGTGGAGACTCCGGACGGCTCGCTGCCGTTCCTTCCGACATCAGCCCTCAACGCAATCAGACGAGACCTCGCCGCCGCCCTGGAAGAGATGCCTTGCCGGGCGATTCCTCTGCCGGTAAACCAGGCGTCAAGCCGTACCGGGAACGCCGAATATCCAGTACTTGAGCCTGATGTCTTGTCACAAGTGCAAGATATTCAAGAGACAACATCGAATGGCCCACACCTTTCGTACAAGGCAAACATCGCGAACCACATCGCCCGTAAGATATACATGTCGTTGGGAGCATCCCGGACCGATGACGCTTTCGAGATCTCTCACCGCCCCGATGCCGAGCTGATGCGCACCAAGTACTGCATCCGTTATGAGCTCGGCCTCTGTCCAGTTCATCAAGCCGGCAGACAGCATGGCAGGGCAAATCATACTTCCGGTATGGTAAATCCTCCTATCCCAAGCAGCCGCAAAACCAATCTATACCTGACCAACAACGGCAAACGGTATCACCTCGCCTTTGACTGCGCGAACTGCGAGATGGTCGTCAAGGTCGTCAGGACATATTTTAGTTCTATTTTATAATTTTTTTTAGCCCAAATTACCACATATTGCAACATAAATATTCATAAACAGGGCAGGAACATACTCTCAGCACATATCACAATATGCCATTAGTGGCGATACAGGGCACATTTTAGGCAAGAAAATATTCCTTACATATTATAAGTAATTATGCCCTGGTTGTACTGCTGGCACAGCATGCTACAACGAAGAGGAATTGAAATCTCGTCTGGACGATGTGGATCAAAGGCTCACGGAAGTCGAGGCCAAGGTCGCATCACTCAACACCCGACTCACCAAACTTCAGGAGTTGATTGATGGTAAACAGTTTATCACCGGCATCGAGAAAAATGAAGACGGCACCAATGTCATCTCGTTTGTCAACGCTTATGGAGAGTTGTCAACCATCACGTTGTCAGACGGAAAGTCTCCTGACATTTCGGTAAAGCAGGCCGCCGACGGGAAATGGTACGTTTCCTACGACCACGGCGTAACGTATGTGGAATGTGGCAAGGCCACCGGAGATGACGGCGACGCCTTCTTCAAGGACGCCAGACTCAGTGAGGACGGAAAGACAGCCTACCTCACTCTCGCCGATGGCACCGTGCTTACTTTTGAAATATATAAGGAGTTCGGAATAGCGGTGGAAGTGCCATCCACCCTGATCTATTCCGGACAGACCAAGGAATATGCCTACACAATAACAGGCGGGGACAAGAACACCGTTCTGGAAGTGATTCCTAAAGGCAACTGGGAGGCAGAGGTCAAAGCCACGGATGAGAAGAGCGGCGTGATAGCCGTGACCGCCCCGGACTCTCCTGAGGTTGGAAAAGTCATCGTCCTTCTCAGCGACGGAGACAATACTGGTTTTGAAGAACGACGGCAACATCGTCGAGTCCATCATCGTCTATCAGAATCCATTGACAGAAAGTCTATAATCAAAAGACGCTGCCGGGAGAAATCCTGACAGCGTCTTTCAATATGACCACGCTCATACTACCTGCCTTTGCCGAACACAAAACTGGACAGCCAACCAATCAGGAAGCAGGAGACCAATCCAAGGAAACCATAGAGGGTGGATGTCACGTGAGAGAACCTGTGAAAGAGCAAGAGGACAACCACACAGCCGACGAAACCGGTGACCGCGCTCCTCGTCCCGATGCGCTTTGTGAATATTCCCATAAGGAAAAGGCCACCGAGACTGCTGGTCAGAAGTCCAAGAAAGAAATTGAACTGGTCCCACAGGGACGCGATGTCAAAGGTCGCCAAGGCTATGGCCATCAAGACTCCCAGCGTACCGACGATGATTCCGGACACCCTTGCGAACCTCACTTTCTGAGCGTCCGTGCAATTCTTCCGGATCTTTGTGTAGAAATCCTCACACATGACCGTAGTTGAGGAATTGATGTTGGAAGACAGGGTTGACATCGCGGCGGCGAAAATAGCCGCTATGAGAAGGCCGGAGATTCCGACCGGCAGCCTGCACATGATGTAGTGAGGGAAGATAGAGTCTGTGTTGCTCATTCCGACATTCAACAATTGTGGTTCCTGACGGAAGAACACAAACAGAGCCGTGCCGATGCCGAAGAACAGGAACGCGATAGGTATGCTGAGGAGTCCGTTCAGCCACAGCCCCTTCTCCGTTCCCTTGGTGTCCTTCACCGTCAAGTATTTCTGCACGACAGACTGATCAGACGTGTAGGTAAGCAACTGGTTGGAGAAGCCTCCGAGGATCGCCACCCAGAAGACCGGCTGCGTCCAGTCCAAGGACATGTTCAAGATGTTGAATTTGGACTGCTCCACAGCCACATTCATGAAGCCGTCGAAGCCTCCTTTTATGCCTCCGACAATCCACACGAACGAAATGATGGCTCCACCCACAAGAAGAATCCCTTGCACCACGTCGCCCCAGACCACGGCCTCTATTCCGCCCATGGTGCAATAGATGATCGTCACCACACCCATCATGAGGATGCAGAGATAGATGTTGATTCCTGTCACGGCGTTGAGCGCCAGCGACGGGAGGAACAGCACGATCGCTATCCTGGTGAACATGAAAAGGCAGAAGAACGCCGACGCAAGCCAGCGGACAGAGCCGCTGAATCTTTCCTCAAGATATTCATAGGCCGAGGCGACCTTCAGCTTCCGGAAAAGCGGGAGGTAGAAATTTATAACAACGGGGACCGTCAGGATGATCGTCATGTTGTACATGAACATGCCCCAGTCAGCGGCATAGGCCTTGGCCGGGATGGACAGGAACGTGATGGCGCTGAGGGCGGTGGCGAATATGCTGATGCCGGCGGCCCACCAAGGGATGCTGCCGCCTCCCTTGAAGAACTTGTCGGAGCCATTGTTCCTGCGTGAGAAATAGAATCCCATTCCCATCATCAACAAAAGATAGACTATGACCACAAGATAGTTGACCCATCCAAACGACGCCTTGTCAGCAATCGAAACCTCGATGATGTCTTCCGACCTCACACCAGGCCTCGCCTCCCCCGAAGGGATTATGATCTTTCCGTTCAGTTCCACCGCGGTGGTCACGACAGGCAAGGAGAGATCAAGAGAATCCAACGTGGTCCATGTGTCAGTGATGGTGTGATAGGCGAATATCTTATTGGAGAATCCCTTATGGCCAAGAAACGCCTCCACAAGTTCCTCTGGCCGCGACTCGTCCCTGCCAAGGGAATCCCTGCGAAGAAATTCAACTCCATCGTCCCCGCCAAAGACCAGGATGTGCGCCGAGCCGTATTTCACAGCCGAGCCATACATCAGTGACAGCGGTTTCCCTCCGTCATTAAAGGACGCCTTCCTGTTCCAAGTGTCATGAGTTGGAAGATATTCCCAGACATTGCTTTCCATGAATATGCCGTCCGGCCCGGAACTTCTTCCGCCTATGAGGTAGAAAGCCTCCTCTCTGCCGTTATGCTGATAGACAAAGCAACTGCCATCCGTGACAAGCGTTCCCGGACATGGAGCCAATTCCTTGAACTGACGGGAACCGACATTCAGCCTCAAAAGACTATTCGCGCCATCCCGGGAACCTATAATATAAATATAGCCTTTGTGATATTCAGCGGCATTAGGGACAAAACCGGCGGGGAGGCTGCAAAAGGACCTTACCTTAAGGTCATCAAGGGAGCCGCTGAGCGTGAATATGTCCTCGGAGCGACCGTCCGCGTTCATCCCGCCGATGCAGAACATTGTCTTGCCGTCACCGGCCGCACATCCGTTGCCGAGTGGAACCGGAAGGCGCACATCTTCCACTTCGCGGCAGGAAAGCCGCCCTCCGGCATCAGTGACAGCCCAGACCTTGTCGAAATAACTTTTGACACCTCCCTCCCAAGGTTTGGCGTTCTCAAAATCAGAGCCGCCGGCGATCAGGACAATGTCCCCAACCTTCCCGATGAAAGCTCCGGCAGAGCCGTGTTTTTCCGCAACCGGCATCACCGCCGCCTTGCCGACCGTACATTCGGTCGCGTTTACTGTAAAAATCGAGATTAAAAGGCTTGTGGCAAGGACTGCCACTTTTGTCATTCTCCTGTTCCGCATCGTGATATTGGTTATTTTAAATTCTATGGCTGCAAAGATAACGCATGAATTAAATACTACAAAATATTAGCGATAAATATTACTTATTTTACCCAAATTTAAGAATAATGCCTATTATGTTGCTAAAATCTCTTAATAAATATTGCATATATTATACTTAATTAATACTTTTGCATACGATAAAAACGACATGATTAACACTATTATATTCCATGAAACGTATCAAAGGATTGATTGCAGCCCCGTTCACGGGGTTTAAGGAAGACGGATCGGTCAATCTGTCCGCTGTGGAAAGGCAGCAAAGATTCTACAAAGACAACGGGATTTCCGGGGTTTTCGCTTGCGGGACGACCGGCGAAGGCTCCTCTTTGACTTTGGACGAGAAAAAGGCTCTCTTCAAGGAATGGGCGAGATTCCGCGAGGATGGCTTCGCCGTGATCGGGTTTCTCGGCGGCACCAGTGTGCCTGAATGCAGGGGACTGATGAAATACGCCAAAGAATGCGGCCTTGACGCGGTAGCCATGACCGCGCCTTATTACCAAAAGGCCTCCAGCGTCAAGGATCTCGCATTGACCCTTGCCGAAGTGGCGTCAGCGGAACCTGACATGCCATTCTTCTATTATAATATTCCTTGCCTGACACATGTGTGTCCGCCTATGATCAGTCTCCTAAAGGAGGTGGATGGTCTCATCCCTAATTTCGCGGGCATCAAGTACACATTCGAGAACATGATGGACTTCCAACTCTGTCTTGAATTCAAGGACAGGAAGTACAACATCATGTGGGGAAGGGACGAGATGATGCTTCCGGCTCTCTCAATCGGTGCGGACACCTTCATCGGAAGCACTTACGGCTACAACGCTCCGATCTACCTCGCCATCATGAAGATGTTCAAGGAGGGCAGGATTTCTGACGCCGCAGGGCTTCAGTACAAGGCTAACATCATCATCACATTCCTCGAGAAATACGGCAACGGCTGCGGGAAAGCGTTCATGAAGGCCGCGGGGCTGGATCTCGGCCCATGCAGAAGACCGCTCGCCACTTTGTCGCCGGAAGCATATTCATCGCTTTTGGAAGACCTGAAAGACACTGAGTTCGACAACTACAAGTGCATATTCAAATAGCAACAAAAACCAATACCAAAATGAACAGAACGTTAAGACTGATCTTCCGCGTGATGGCAGTGATGTTCGTGGCCACGGCTTTCGGACTGGGAGCGTCAGCGCAGGAAAAAGGATCCGGCAAGGCTATGTCCGTCTCCGGAGTTGTCACCGACAACACCGGGGCAGGTCTGCCAGGAGCCAATGTTCTGGTAGTCGGTTCCAAGAACTGGGCTATCACAGACGCCAAAGGAGCATACTCAGTGCAGGCCGGACAAGGCGATGTGCTTGAGTTCTCATTCATCGGAATGCTGACGCGGACCGTGACCGTGGGTACAAGCGCGGTGATCAACATCAGCCTTGAGGATGACACCCAGATGCTTGAGGAAGCCGTCTCCATCGGCTATGGCACTCAAAACCGCTCGCTTGTCACCACATCAATCACGAGGGTGTCCTCGGAAGAATTCGAGCACAGTCCTCAACAGAATCCACTCGTCCAGCTCCAAGGCAAGGTGCCCGGACTGCAACTGCAGGTCACTTCCGGCCAGCCGGGAGCAAGCCCGGACATATTCATGAGAGGAGGATCCACCACCGGGGTTACAGGAGACTCTCCGCTGATCATTATTGACGGGGCTGTCTCGCAGGGCACGAGAGGGATTCAGGACATGAATCCGGCTGACATCGAATCCATCGAGGTCCTCAAGGACGCGGCGTCAACGGCCATCTATGGTGCCCGCGCCGCCAATGGCATCATCATCATCACGACAAAGCAAGGAAGCGAAGGGAGCGCGAAAGTCAATTTCCGTTACACATTCGGTCTTGACCAACAGCCGAAGAAACTCGATCTTCTCAACGCGAGAGACTACATCTACCTGACCAGAAAGGCCGTCTGGGAAGATCCGAACGCGACAGAGGCCGACAAGAACAAGTTCCTGAACGGATCATTCGGAATGTCAACGGGAAACGCATGGGACTCGCCGAACACGCTTGAGTTCCTTGACGTTTACCTCAACAATTACGGACAGGACTTTGTGGCCGACCTGTTGGAGAACAAGGGATGGGAGACGATGGTTGATCCCGTAACCGGAAAGCAGTTGATATTCATGGACACAGACTTTCAGGACGCCACGTACCGGAACGCAGCCAAGAACGAGTACGAATTGAGCGTCTCGGGTGGAGACAAGAAACTCAGCTACTACGGAAGCCTTAGATATCTTGACCAGGACGGCATCGTGAGAGGGACCTGGTACAAAAACTACAGCGCGTCCATGAACGCGTCCTACCAGATCAGCAAGAGTTGGAAAGTCTTCTCGAAAGCCACTCTCAATGTGGGAGACAGGAACACCATGTCCAACTCCGTAAACTCCATGCAGAGAGCCATGTTCATGCCTCCTACGTACAAACTATACTACGAGGACGGGACACCGGCCCCGGGTGAGGGGATGTCATCGTTCCGCCCACGCGAGTACGAGAACTACTACAAGACAAGATACACTGTCAACAAGCAGTACAGGACCACCATACAAGGCGGCGCCGAATGGAAAATCATTCCTGGGCTGACCTTCGCCCCTTCCGTTTACTACATGATGACAGAAGGCGTCACCGGAGGGTTCGAGGCGCTGAACGAGACGACAGGGACAGCGATTCGTCCGGCCAGCGGAGCACACCGGCATGACGGACACTTCCAAGTGGACGCCGTCTTGAACTACGACAAGTCTTTCGCCAAGCACCATGTGAACGCGACAGCGGGAACCAGCTACATGAAAGACGACAACCACTACCTCTCCGGCAGCGGAAGCGGAGCTTCGACAGACCTCATTCCGACCTTGAATGCGACCGCCGATTCCACACAGAGGGTCACTTCCACCAGGGCCGAAGAGGCGATGCTCAGTTACTTCGGGCGTGTCAATTACGACTACGACGGGAAATACCTCGCTTCCGTCAGCATGAGAGCCGACGGTTCGTCAAGATTCGCCGAGAATCACAGATGGGGTTACTTCCCAGGCGCTTCCCTTGGATGGAACATGCACAGGGAAAATTTCTTCACTCCCGCCAGAAAATATGTCAGCAAACTGAAACTGCGCGCGAGCTGGGGACGCACCGGTAACAATTCCATCTCGCTCGCCGACTCCAGAGGCCTGTACGGAATCACAGGCACCACCTATCTGGGAGAGGTCGGCATCCTGAACACCACCTTGGCTAACGCCGACCTTGTCTGGGAGACAACCGAGTCCTGGGACGCCGGCATCGACCTCGGTTTCTTCAACAACAGACTTGAGATTCTGGTGGATGTCTATAACAAGAAGACATTCGACCGGCTCTATGACAACAAACTTCCTTCAACAACCGGATTCTCTTCGATAAAGTGCAACTACGGAAGCCTCGGGACAAAAGGAATAGAGGTGGAGGTCAACGCGGTTCCTGTCAGCACAAAGGACTTCACATGGAATCTCGGTTTCAATTTCACATGGTACAGAACCATTGTCATCTCCCAGCCGGAGAACGGCGAGGAGAAGAACAGGACGGGCGGAAACTATATCTACGATCCTGTGACCGGTACTGAGATAAAAGTCGGAGGATTCGCTGAGGGAGAACGCTTTGGCGCTCGTTACGCCTATCACTACATGGGTGTCTATCAGACAGATGAGGAAGCGGCCGCGGCGCCTTATGACGAAAACGCGAAGGGCAGGACAAAGCATGCCGGAGACGCGATCTGGGAAGACAGGAACAACGACGGCTACATCAATGCCAAGGACATGGTGTTCATGGGATATATCCGTCCGGACAAGACCGGCGGCATCACCAACAATTTCAGATGGAAGAACTTCACAGCAAGGGTTGTGGCCGATTTCGCCATGGGGCATGTGATCAACAACGGTTCGCTCGCCTACGGTCTCGCCAGCATCAGAAACAACTACAACACCTTCAAGGAGGCGATGACAGATTGCTGGACACCAGAGAACCCGAATGCGAAGTACCCAAGGTTCTCCCCTCTCAGTGACGCTGACTACGCCACAAGGAACTTCACGAGGGCTGGAGAAAGCATCGGCTCATCGACATCAGGCCAATCCAACAACTCCGCTTTCTACCACAAAGGTGATTTCCTTGCATTCCGTGAGATTTCCCTTGCCTACAGCCTGCCGAAAAGCCTCACGAAAATGCTGCGCGTCTCAGCGCTTCAAATCTTCGGAGGAGTCTATAACCTCGGCTATCTCACGGGGTACGACGGCATGACGCCTGAACTCTATCTTGGTTATGATTACGGCCAGTACCCAAGGCCAAGGGAATACTCAATGGGCGTCAACATCACTTTCTAAACAAGGAACGCAATGAAAACAAAACACATACTCACAGCAATCGCCATAGCGCTGGCGACAACCACATCCTGCGACAATCTCCTTGATGTCAAGAATCCTTCCAACATCTACGGAGAAGGCTACTGGTCAACGAAGGGCGAGGTGGAGAGTTACCTTACCGGAACCTACACCACTTTCCGGTCATGCTGCAATTCCCTTGAATATTTTGAAGCCCGCGGAGACGAGTTCGAGCCAGGGCTGGAAGGAGGTGGCTCAAACCAATGGGCACACAACCTCACGTCCCTCAACGGAATAAGCTGGGGTTCATACTACACGGTCATCCAGAACTGCAACATGATAATAGACAACATAGACAAGGCCAGTTTCAGTCTCAAGTCCGACAAGGACCAGATTCTTGCCGAAGCTTACACAATGAGAGCCTACATGTTCTTCTGCCTGACGAGACTTTGGGGAGATGTTCCTCTTGAGACAGAGGCGACAAAGGGCTCCTCAAAGCCGCTCCCGTCCAGAGCCACATGTGACGAAGCCATCGGTCAGGTGCTCAAGGATTTGGAGACAGCCATAGGCCTTTTCCCGACCGGCTCGTGGCCAAAGGGCAAGAGCAGAGCATCGAAGCCTGCGGCGTACGCCCTCATGGCCGACGCCTATCTCTGGAAAGCGAAAGTGCTTGACGGAGGCGACGCGGACCTTCAGAAAGTCATCGAATATGCCGACATCGCCGCCGAGGGAACTGGTCTGGAGTCCGATTTCAGCGAAATCTACGGAAGCAGGAACGGACAGGAAGTCATCTGGTCGATTCATTTCGGTTATCCCGAGATGGCGGACAACTACACCCACTTTCTCACCCTCAGGGATGTGTTCGTTGAAAAAGCCGTCAACAAGGCCGAAATTCCTTACGCCAAAAGCGGAGCCAGAAGCAGTTACTCGCCAAGCGAACAGATCAAAGGGATTCTCGGAAAGTACAAGGGGGATGTCCGGAAAGACAACGCCTATGTCATCGCCGTTGACAAAGACGGCAAACAACTCGGAGTCTCACAGAGAAAGATGCCCGGAACCAAGACCGAGACGAATGTCATCTTTGACAATGACATCATCCTTTACAGGACCGCCGAGATGATTCTGTTCAAGGCGGAGGCTTACGCCGCTTTGGGCGACACGGAATCCGCTGTCAAGGAACTTGACAGAATACGAGACAGAGCCGGCATCGGCAAATACACCGGAGCCACAGACAAGAGAACCGTCGAAAAGGAAATCCTCGACGAGAGAGGACGGGAGTTCTGGCTTGAGAACAAGCGTTGGCCCGACCTTCTCAGATTCCATCACGAAGGAGTCATCGATGTCTATCAATATGTTCCGAAGCTGAAGGCAAGGTACGATGCGGGAATCATCGTCCCTCTCTATTTCGCCATTCCGCTTTCCGAACTGTCCCTCAACCACAATCTAGTTCAAACCACAGGATATGAAAACCTTTAGAAAACTGTGTGCGGTCATGGCGGCGGTCATCATCGCCACGACCTCGTCATGCGGAGAGAAAGAGAGAACGACACCTTCTCCGGCTCCTGGCAAGGATGACAACACCTCTGTTGTGAAAGCCCCACACATCTTCGTGGCGCGGACCGACGGTTACCACACGTTCAGAATCCCTGCTCTCGTCAAATCCAGAAAGGGGACGCTTCTGGCATTCTGTGAGGGTAGAAAGATCAGCGGTTCCGACACCGGCGACATCAATCTCATACTCCGCAGGTCAACAGACGGAGGCTCGACATGGGGAAATATCATCACTGTGTGGGACGACGGGCTGAACACCTGCGGGAATCCAAGTCCGGTTGTGGATCCGGTCACCGGAAGAATCCATCTTCTGATGACATGGAACTACCAGAAAGACGGCCAATCAGCCGGCGACTTCAACAAGGACGGAGTCACGAAAGACACACGCAGGGTCTGGTACACCTGCTCCGATGACGATGGCCTGACATGGGCGGAGCCGAGAGAGATCACCTCTTCCGTAAAGAAAGACGATTGGGGATGGTACGCCACAGGACCTTGCCACGGAATTGTCATGACCAAGGCCCCGTACGAAGGCAGGATCGTCATCCCTTGCGATTACAATCAGAAAGGAGGGTCCGGATATTCTCACGTCATCTATTCCGACGACAACGGCGCCACATGGAAGATCGGTGGCTCTGTCAAAGGCGGGAATGAGAGCTGTGTCGCGGAGACCGGTGACGGAAGGCTTATCATCAGCTGCAGGGTCGGCGGCGGAAAGCGCATGATAGCCTACAGCGCGGACGGTGGAGAGACCTTCACGACAGGGACCGCAAACAACTCCCTGCCTGATCCGAGATGCCAGGGAACGATTCTGTCCGCTGTCAAAGACGGAAAGGAGGTACTTCTCCACTGCAACTGCTCCAACTCTTCCTCCAGAACACAGCTGACGCTGAAAGGCAGCACTGATTCCGGCGCGACATGGTGCGGCGGGCAGGTTATCTGGGAAAAAGCGGCGGCATATTCAGACATCGTGCTTGTGAAGGACGAGATTGTCGGAGTCCTGTACGAGAACGGTGACAACGGCTCCTACGAGAGAATAAGTTTTGAAAGGGTCCCTCTTGGATACGCATTCATAAAATAATCTAAAAGATGAAAAGATACTCTATCATATTCATGTCTTTCCTTGCGGCGCTTATGGTTTCCTGCAAGGACGAAGATGCAAACGCCCCGCTGAAAGCGGATTTTGAAGAATCCGCGGCGGAAGTGCTTGTCGGCGACGAGGTGACATTCACCGACATCTCAACCGGCAGCCCGACCAAATGGAATTGGACATTCGAAGGTGCGGAAACCGAAACATCAATCCTTTCCCAGCCGGTTGTGCGCTGGCTGAAAACAGGAACGTTCACGGTAAGGCTTTCCGTCTCAAGAAAAGACGAAAGTTCCGAACTGGTCAAGGAAAAACTTGTCCATGTCGGCTACCACACATCCGTAAAGGCCGATTTCACGATGGACAAGAAAATGGCTTTCGACAATCAGGAAGTCACTTTCACCAACAAATCGACCGGTTTCCCGGAAAACATCAAATGGACATTCACCCCGAAAGAAGGCGAGCCTGTCGTCTCGACTGAAGAGAACCCGAAGCTCATTTTCCTTCCGGGAATATATTCAATCAGACTTGAGGTCAGCAACGCCATCGCGTCCGATGCGATGGAAGTCGAGGACGCGTTCACGATTCTGGACCGGTTCGCCGTCATGTCAGAATTCAGCGCCAGAAACACAACCACTTATGCCGGCGGAAACGTAACGTTCGTGGATGAGTCCACAGGTAACGTGCAGAACAGGGAATGGACATTCGAAGGAGGAGAGCCTGCGACATCCACCGAGGCGAGCCCTGTGGTGAGATATTCATCAGTAGGGACATACAAAGTAAGGCTGCGCACCTATAATGAAAAATATAGCGATGTGGCTGAAAAGGAAGGTTACATCCACGTCGTTCCTTCAAACGGACTTGTGTTCCTGCTTCCGTTCGACGGAGACATCCTCGACTACGGGCCATATTCTTTCAAGGCGGTCAATTTCAGTATGTCCAAGAACGACAAGACTCTGACGCTCAGCTATGAGGATGCGGTCACAGAAGGAAGAGGCAAGTCCGTCAAGTTCCCTGGCGGTTCAGCCAAAGGCGGGCCGTACTCAGTAATCCAGATGCCTGATGAGCTCGCGACGCAATACCCTGACGGAAGCGAGATGACCGTCTCATTCTGGGCGAAACTTCCGGAGACATCCGTAAGCCAGGCCGTATTCGCCCAAGGTGACTGCCCAGGCGCGGCCGACATCAACAACCAGATCTGGGCAAGATTCCAGTCCAAGCACCAGTTCCGCTGCACCGCCGAGAAAGGCAAATTGAAGGCGAACACCGTGACTTCCACTGACACGAAGTTTGATGATGGCACATGGCACAACATAGCGATCGTCTATTCAAGGACCTCAAAGCCAGAACGGAAACTTGAGATATTCCTTGACGGAGTGTCAAAGGGAACACAGGTGGCCGCTGACAAGGACACCAGGTCTCTGCCATATTTCATCGGCTGCAATCTGAGACGGACCAACGGAGCATGGGCTCCTGAGAACATCTTCACAGGCAATCTTGATGACTATGTACTCTACAGACGCGCCCTGAGTGTTGACGAGATCAAGGTTATCGCCTCAATGAGATAGCACATGAAAAGATTGTTTTCAATAATATCCACGGTTATGCTTCTGCTCGCCCCGGAATTCGTTTCCGGCGGGCAGATGATGACCGGAGACGCGGTCTTCCGCAAAGGGGAGAACGGCGTCCACACTTACAGAATCCCGGCCATTGTACAGACCAAGGCCGGAACTGTGCTTGCTTTCGCGGAGGCCAGGCACAACAGCGGTTCAGACACCGGAGACATCGACCTTGTGCTCAAGCGTTCGACCGACGGCGGGAAGACATGGGGGCCGATCATCACTGTATGGGATGACGCCGAGAATGTCTGCGGGAATCCGTCGCCTGTCGTTGACCGTGTCTCGGGAAGGATCATCCTGCTTTCGACATGGAATAACGGGAAAGATCCCGAGAAGAAGATCCACGCCAGAGAGAGCATTGACACCAGAAGGGTGTTCTGCATGTACTCTGACGATGACGGGCTTACATGGTCAAAACCCAAAGAGATCACACGGTCAACAAAGAAGGGCGGGTGGACATGGTACGCGACCGGTCCATGCCACGCCATACAGTTGACATCCGGAAGAATTGTCGTTCCTTGCGACCACGGCACCTTCATTGACAGCAAGACCAGCGTCTCCGGCTCACACGTCATCTACTCGGACAACGGAGGCAAGACTTGGAAATTAGGCGGAATCCTCAACGTCGGAAACGAAAGCACAGTGACAGAACTTGCCGATGGAAGTGTGATGCTGAATATGAGGACAGACAGAGCCGGCAGGGAGGAGCACGGCTACGGCAGACTGGTGGCCGTAAGCCATGACAAAGGGAAAACCTTCGGTGAGCCATACTACGACAACGGATTGATCGAACCTGTCTGCAACGCCAGCATCATCAACTACAACACAGATGGGACGCCGGGCGAGAAACTATTGTTCTCAAATCCTGAGACAAAGAACAAAAGAAGGAATATGACCATCAGGATGAGTCGGGACTCCGGAAAATACTGGGAAAGGGTCTGCACCCTGACAGAAGGCCCGGCCGCATATTCGGACCTTATGATATTTCCCGATGGCGATATGGGCATTCTCTATGAGTGCGGTGAGACCAATCCCTATGAAACGATCACATTCGCCAGAATCCCGGCCAAGACCTTTAATCCCGAGGCCGACAAGACTGTGCTTCTTTATCCTGAAGGGCAGGACGCGGACAAAGGGATTGTTGAGAATGGAGAGACGGTCACTCTCGGGCCTGGTGAGTCCAATGGGATAACAGAAGCCGAAACGCGCAACAAGTACGGCAATGTAAGCCTGGTCGGCGACAAAGCACGAATGGAATTCTACTTCCCGGAGAAACCAAACGGACAGATGGTTGTGGTTTGCCCGGGAGGTGGTTATTCGACAGTCTGCGCCATAAAGGAAGGGGAAGATGTGGCCAAATGGATGAACAAGCGCGGTGTCACGGTCTGCGTTGTCGTGTACAGGCTGCCAAACGGACATGCCAAGGTGCCTCTTACAGATGTTCAGAACGCATTCCGGTACTGCAGGAAACATGCGGCTGAATGGGGAATATCCCAGATCGGAATCATGGGATTCTCAGCAGGAGGTCACCTTGCCGCGTCAGCGTCTGTCCTGTTCACAGACAGCATCACAAGACCAGACTTTTCCGTACTCATCTATCCGGTCATTGATCTTGCTCATCATGAGGGGACAAAGAAAGAACTGGTAGGAGATGACAACATGCTGAAAGAAAAATATTCATTGCAGAACCAGATAGGTGAGGACACACCACGGACATTCATCGCCCTGTGCCAGGACGACAAGGTGGTCAACCCGAAAAGCAGCCTTCTGTACTACAACAGCCTTCTGGATAAAGGGATAAAGGCAGAGATGTACATTTTCCCGACCGGCGGGCACGGATGGGGATTCCTCAACGAGGAAATCTCCGGACGCAAGGACGGTCTGGCAGGCTACAGGAATATATTCGGAGAATGTCTCGGAAAATTCCTCGACGAGGTAAAGAAATAATATGTAATACTTATTATTTTTGATTATTTTTGAAAAAAAATAACGTATGAAAGTTGAGCAGACCTTGGTTGAGCAGACCCAGAACGACATATTAAAATACATAGCGGATCATCAAGACGAAAAAAGACTTCCAAAGGAGCAGGAACTCGGAGATCTTCTCGGAGTCAGCAGAGTGGTAGTCAGGGAGGCTTTGAGCAGGATCCGCGCATTGGGGCTCATCGAGACGAAACGTAAGTTGGGCACCGTGATTGTCAGCCCGAAAATATTTGGTTCGCTGAGTTCAATCGTCACATCAGGCCAGCTCGAAAGGCAGACGCTCAAGGATCTGTACGAATTGAGATTGATGATAGAGATAGGCATGTCCGATTTCCTGTTTCTGAACAAGACAGACGCGGGGATGAAGAAACTCGAAACGATTGTCGCCAAACAATTCACATTGGAGAACAAGCTGACCGCCGCGCAGACAGAAGACGAGAAGTACGAAATCGCGAAACAGCTGACAGAAATCGATGTGAGATTCCACAGCGCGCTGTTCGAGATGACCGGGAACAAGAGCCTGATGGATTTCCAGAGTATATTAAGGCATCTGTTCACCCTCTATGTCCCGAAACTCCACAAAGACTACCACGACATCACTCTGGTGTCCCACATCAGTCTGTACAACATCCTCAGGACAGGGACTCCAGACGCTTTCAGGACAGCGATGAGGCTTCATCTGAAGACCCAGTTCGACAACATGGAACAGAATCTTGACAAGGCATTCAACAGATGATAAGCTATATGGAACACAATCCTTATTACAAGAAGGCCATCGAATTCTTAAAGGAAGGGAAACTCGAAGGCCTGTCCGTCGGCACGCACGAGATCGACGGGGACAACCTTTGGGTGAATATCGTGGAGACAGACCTCAGGCCGGCTTCGGAAGCGAGACTGGAGGCTCACGACAAGTACATCGACCTGCAGGTCCCGCTTTCTGGTGATGAATATTTCGGTGTCAAACCCAGAAAAGAGTGCGGCGAGGCCAAGGACATCAATGCCGGCAACGACATCATGTTCTTCGACGACCCCGTCACCGAGACCGTCCATGTCAAGGCCGGCGACTCCATCACATTCGCCCCTGACACCGCCCACGCCCCGCTCATCGGGACCGGGCGCATCAAAAAGGCCATCTTCAAGATCAAGGTCGTGTGAAGATGTCAAGAATCAACGCCTTGATGATCAAAGCATAAGCATGGCGGCCGGACGTATCTTCAGAAAACGGCAGATATGTCCGGCCGTTTTCAGATTGGGTTCTGATTTCCCAGACACAAAATCATTCACTCGCGTCGTGCTGATTCCGAGTTCTTCCGCAAGCTGTTTCTGAGTGATATGATTCTCTTTCAGGCCGTCAGCGATAAGATCCGCGACGCTCGGCTTGACTATGGGGAAATGTTCCTTCTCATAATCAATGACAATGTCAGACATCATCATCAGCTCAACGGCCTTGGGGTCATCCAATGGTGTGCTGTCATCAACCAGAGGAAGCAGATCCTCCACTCTTTTCTGAGCCAATTTGTACTGGTTTTCAGTGATTATCCTCATAATCCTACCCTCTTATATAGTTGAAGCGTCAATTTTATCATAATCTTGATGTGTACCGACGAACCGTATGAAAACATACCCCATCACAAATTTCACAACGACAATCAATCTATACTTGTTGCCACCTATGTTAAAGACATAATGTTGGTTTCCCACATAGTCAACCGCGCCAAAAGACATCCTCATTTCCGCGAAGGAATGCCACTCTGCCTCCTCAACGGTATGATACCAACGCTCAAGCGGTATCCTTGCGTCCTCGTGCCCGGCTTGCTCGTAAAATTCCTTCAGTTTTCTATGCGAAACGATTCTCATATAGTATTACCCAGTGCGAAATTACACAAATATTCCGTAAATCAAAATTTTCTTAATAATAAATTCCAATTTACGGAATATCTAAAGTCTCAATCCAGAGATTTACAGGAAGCTGAACGTTATGCTGACGTCACCGAAGCGGTTTGGCTTACCGTTGTACTTCTCGAAATAGTTGTTGGAGAGTTTTCCGCGCCAGACGAGGTCATCATTACGACGGAAAGGAAGTTCGACCTCGAATCCATAAGACTTGGATTTGATCTTCACCAAGCCGCTGGCCTTCCATGAAGTCTGCTTGCCGCCATCATCCTCGATCATCAGGAACACGCACTCCTCAAGCTGCGATGTCCATTCCGACACAAGCACGGTGTTGAATCTCAACGTTTTGCCCACATTCTTGCGTTTCACGTTGATCATCATGTCGGTGACGGACGGGCTGTAAAGCTTCAACTCCTCCTCAGTCTTGGCCGTGAACCCATTCAAAGAGCCGCACTTAACGAAGAACTCCGAGCCGCCTGCCAACCATGAATCATAGTTTCGATGAGCCTTGAATTCTTTGAGGACCAATGTCCGGCAATCTTCGTAAGACCTTGTGGAGACTGCCACTGTCCTCTCCGGATAAAGCGCGTCCAGCATCTGAGGAGTAAGATATGCGGCATCCTCATTCCTGTTTATGACCCATACAGGATGATTGCGGGCATATTCCTCATCCACAGTGACTTCCTTTACGATCCAAGCCCCGTTCGGGAGTTGCTCCCTTAGGAAACCTACATTAGAGTCATCCTGCCGCCTGAGATAAGCATCGCCGGAAGACTCCTCCGGATTGAAAGTGATGACAGGCATTGCCTTCCCGTCCCAGTCCTCTGAATATGGCCAATAGATCTGCAACCCGGATGCGGAAAGAGCGTCCAAGAAAGAACCCGCCCTGGTCTGAGCGATGTCCGCGGCGGACAAAAGATCACGCAAAGGTTCTGGATATTCAGTCACGGATCTTGTCTGAAGCAGTTCGTGCCCGACTCCGGAACCCGGAGACGCAAGCAGATTCGCGAAAGGATATTCCTCATCATAGCCATTGGAAGACGAGGAGACCACACCATCGAAGACTTCACGGACCTGGGTCAACGTGAGAGGCAACCCGGAGAGCATTCTTGCGACGCTTTCGGCCGACAGATCAGTAGCCGGATCCACCATGGAGATCGGATCGGCGGGAGACAGTTCCGCTTGTTCCACCCGGTCGCAAGCGGATGAAAACAGGGCGGCGAACACCGCAAGGGCCGGCGCGACTGACGCCAGCAACCTTTTCTTTGTACTGAAATTCTTCATTACTGAATGAGTTTAAAGTTGTTGATACAGCACAAAGTGACACAAAAATAGCCGTGGATTGAAATATTCCACGGCTAATTGTCGAAAAAGGGCTTCCAGCTACATGCAGCCCTTATTTTGAATAAAAGACAAAGCGGTTTTTGTCGTAAAAATCCTTGACAAGATCGATTTTCTGGAAACCGGCCTCGCTGAAAACCTTCTGCGTCTCAGGGCCTAAAAGTTCATTGATCTCTGTAAGGCCCTTACCCTCAGCCGATAGACAGGTACGAGACAAGACGGCTATGGAGCGGTAGAACACCAACGGATCGCTGTCTTCCACAAACAAAGCCGTTGAAGGTTCATAGTTGAGGACATTGACTCGCATCTGAGATTTCTGCGACTCCATGATGTAAGGCGGGTTGCTCAAAATCAGATCGTAATCACCTTCGGTGAAGGTCTGATTCCCAGCCAGCACATCAGCGACCACAAACTTGGGAGCAGATGCCCCAGACTCCTTGATCTTGGCGGCGAAATCCTGCGAGGACGCCACCGCAACCGCTTTTTCCGAGATGTCAACACCTGTCACCTCGGCACCGGGAATATTCAGGGCCACCGTCCACGCAATGCAGCCTGAGCCTGTGCAGAGGTCAAGCACACGGACAGGTTTAGCCGACTTACCATAGGCCTTTCTCATCCTCTGCATTCTGGAGCCGATCTTGATGGCCTCGCGGCACAGAAGTTCAGTCTCCGGGCGTGGGATAAGCACATCCGGGGTCACCTTGAACCTCAGACCGCAGAAATCCGCGAATCCTATCACATACTGGACAGGCTCACCGGCGGCCAGTCTGTTCAAATCAGCGCCGAGACCTTCCAGAGACTTGTCCTTTACCTGATATTCAGGTTCCACGATATGGGTGTAACTTTTGGTGCCTATGCGGCTTTCGCAAAGCATAAGCATGATGTTTCTGGCTTCTTTCGTCGGATAGAGAGACTCCAGCCGCGCTACTCCTTCATTAAGGAAATCCTTCAATAGCATAAGCTTAAAATTTAAAAGTTAGAATTGGACATTATGAGTTTTCAATGATACCTGTCAGGAAATCAGTGATGTCAAGACCCGCCGTGCGCACCATCTTTGGCACCAGAGAAGCACTTGTCATTCCAGGGATAGTGTTGACTTCCAAGAAGTACAGGCCATCCTCGGCAAGGATGTAATCCATCCTCACGACACCGGAGCAACCAAGGTGCGAATATATTCTCTTGCTCACTTCCTGAATATGTCCGCTCAGATCCTCACTGATCGGAGCCGGGCATATCTCCTGGCTTTGACCGTTATACTTGGCATCGTAGTCGAAGTAATCGTGCTCGGTGACTATCTGTATCACAGGCAAGGACTTGACTCCTTCCGCATCTGCATAGGCGGCACAAGTGAGCTCCTGGCCAGGAATCCCTTGCTCGATGATGACCGAAGGGCCTTCAGAGAAGGCGAACCGGATCGCCTCAGGCAGATCCTCAGCCTTGCGGACCTTGGTGATCCCGAAGCTTGAGCCTCCGTCGGTAGGCTTCACGAACACCGGGAACTTAAGCTTTTCCACCACCTTACGGCAGACGGACTCGATGTCCATTCCGTTGCGGACATAGACATCAGGGGCGCACTTGACGAAATCAACCTCACGCAGATAACTCTTGCAGGCGAACTTGTCGAAGGCGATCGCGGAGACAAACGCGCTGCAGCTGCTGAACGGAATCCCAAGCATCTCAAGATAACCCTGAAGCAGACCGTTTTCGCCCGGAGTGCCGTGCTGGACTATGTAGGCATAGTCGAACTTTATCTTTTCTCCATAAACCTTCACGGAAAAATCCGTCTTGTCAATCTCCGGTCTGGCACCCTCGGCGAAAGGAATCCTCATAGAGTCCCGTTTCTTCATCGCCACAAGAGACCATTTACCGAACCGTGCGAAAATCTCATAGACATCGTACTTCGTCCCGTCGATGCGCGAAGCGACAAACTCCCCGCTGCGGCAAGCGACCTCCCATTCCGAAGAGTCGCTTCCATAAATCACTGCAATCCTCTGGTACTTGCCCATATTCCTATATTAAATATTCCTAATATATTCCTTTTTATTCAAAATAGTAGTCCTCCGTCTTCTGCTGCACGTCCGTGGCGTCATTGTCGCCTCCGGTACAGTTCAGGTCGAAGCTCACGCCGGCAGGGGCGATGAAGCGGTCGTTCTCCGAGATTCCGAGGGTACCGTCCTCAACTACCTTGCGCATGAATATTCCCCAGGTAGGGAGGGACATATGCGCGCCTTGGCCGTAAGTGATTGACTGGAAGTGCACCTGGCGGTCCTCCGCGCCCGTCCATATTCCCGCCACGAGAGTCGGGGTGTAGCCTATGAACCATCCGTCGGCGTTATCGTTGGTGGTTCCGGTCTTTCCGGCGATCTCGCCCATCAGTTTGTAGCGGTAGCGGAGCCTGCTGGCGGTTCCGCCCTGCACCACGCCTTCCATCAGGTTGACCATCAGGTAGGCGGTGTTCTCCCCTATCGCCTCGCGCTTGCGGTTCGTGAACTCGCTGATGACGTTGCCCTGGTTGTCCTCGATCCTGGTCACAAACATCGGCTCGATATAGACTCCCCTGGACGGGAACGTGTTGTAGGCGGCCACCATCTCCCAAAGCGACAGGTCAGCCGGTCCGACACAAAGCGCCGGAACCTCGTCGATGTGGCTCTGGATGCCCATCCTGCGCATCATATCCGCCATCGCCTCTGGGCCGAACTGCTTCATCAGGTAGGCCGAGATGTTGTTCGAGCTGTTCGTGAGACCCCATTTCAGTGTGACGGTCTTACCGATCCACTGCTCCTTGTCGGTGCTTCGAGGGGTCCAGGTGTTGCCGTCAGGAAGGACGAACGTCTGCGGAAGGTTCACGACCTTGTCGCACGGAGTCATACCCTCCTGCATCGCCAGCGTGTAGAGGAACGGCTTGATCGTCGAACCGACCTGACGCTTGCCCTGACGGACATTGTCGTACTTGAAATAGCGGTAGTTCGGACCTCCGACGTAGGCCTTCACGTGTCCCGTGCCCGGCTCCATCGCCACGAAGGCCGTACGGAGAATCGACTTGTAGTAACGGATCGAATCGTCCGGCGTCATCGTAGTGTCGGCGTAACCTTTCTTATTATAGGCGAACACACGCATCTTCACCGGTTGGGAGAACGTCTTGAGGATCTGAGCCTCGGTCAGTCCCTCTTTCTTGAGGGTGCGGTAACGGTCGCTCCAACGTCTGGCCTGACGCATGACCCTGTCCCTTGTCTCCTCGTCTATATCGTTGGAGAAAGGCTTGTGGGTCTTGCTCCGCAGATCCCTGCGGAAGTCAGCCTGAAGGTCGCGGATCCTCTCGGCGACAGCCTCCTCGGCATATTTCTGCATCTTGTAGTTGATGGTCGTGTAGATCCGCAGACCGTCCCTGTCAAGGTCATACTTGCTTCCGTCAGCCTTCTTGTTCTTCTCAAGCCAGCCATACAGGTCGTCCGTGACCCAGGCAAGCGAGTCGGCGGAATAGTCCTCGACCATCGTATAGTCGGACTTGCGAGGCTTTTTGGCGTTCATCACGCGGCGAACCATATCCCTGAAATACGGGGCCAGACCGGCGTTGTGGTCCTGCACCTCATAGTTGAGCTCTATAGGGATCAGACGGATGGAATCCCTCTGGGACTTGTCCAGATAGCCGGCCTTCTCCATCTGGCCGATCACAAAGTTCCTTCTGGTCAGAGCCTTGTCCGGATTGATGGCCGGATTGTACCTCGTCGGCTTGTTGACCATTCCCACAAGCATAGCGCTCTCCTCGACAGAAAGCTCGGACGGGAGCTTCCCGAAGAATGTCTCCGAAGCCGAACGCACACCGTACGCACCGCTGCCGAAGAATATGGAGTTGAGGTACATCGTCATAATCTCGTCCTTGGTGTAGTCCCTTTCGAGCTTCACGGCGGTGATCCATTCCTTCAGCTTGATCCACACCATTTTGGCATGATATATTCCCGGAATCCTACGCCCCATCCCGGCCCTCGGATAAAGGGTCTTCGCCAACTGCTGGGTGATCGTGCTGCCGCCACCCTGGCTTGAGTTATGCAGCAGGATCGTCTTGACCAGCACACGTCCCAGTCCCTTGAAATCAATTCCGGAATGCTTGTAGAAACGCACGTCCTCCGTGGCCACGGCGGCGTGCACAAGATTCGGGGAGATCTCGTCGTAGGAAACGTAGGTCCTGTTCTCGATGTGGAACGTCGTCAGGATCTCCCCGTCCTCCGCGATGACCTGCGTGGCCAGCTTGTTGTCAGGGTTTTCCAGATCCTTGAACGACGGGATGTCGGCGAACATCCAGACAAGGAGTATCATAAAGACAAGAAGCAGCACCGGAAACGTCACCACGATCCAGAACCACTTGATTATTTTCTTTCGAGTCGAGTCGGTCATAATAAAGACAAATTTATAACAAAATTTGGAAAATTGCCCAGTTTGTGGCTTACTTTGCAGATTGAAATGGCAAACTATCTATGAAAGGCCTGTAAAATAGAACAATATGGCAGACAATCTAGTTATCGTCGAGTCTCCGGCCAAAGCCAAGACTATACAAAAATTCCTGGGTAACGGCTATGAGGTGAAATCCAGCTTCGGCCACATCAGGGATCTTCAGGACAAGAAGCTGAGTGTGGATGTTGAAAGGAACTTCACTCCTGAGTATGTCATACCTTCCGACAAGAAGAAGGTCGTGGCGGAGCTCAAGAAAGCGGCGGCAAGCGCTTCCACAGTATGGCTCGCGTCCGATGAGGACCGAGAGGGAGAGGCCATCTCCTGGCACCTCTTCGAGACTCTCGGACTTAATGAGGCACATACAAGGAGAATCGTTTTCCACGAGATCACCAAGGACGCTATCGTGAACGCCGTGCGGAACCCGCGCTCCATAGACATGAACCTCGTGAACGCCCAACAGGCGCGCAGGGTCCTGGACAGGCTTGTGGGCTTCGAGCTTTCACCTGTCCTTTGGAGAAAGATCCAGCCTAAGCTTTCGGCGGGTCGTGTGCAGTCCGTGGCCTTGAGGCTTGTGGTGGAGAGGGAAAAGGAGATCATGGCGTTCGAGAACGAGGCCTTCTACAAGGTCGAGGCATTCTTCCATCCGGCCGGATTCCCGGCGGCGGTCAAGGTCAAGGCCGTCCTCGACACAAAGTTCAAGACAATCGACGAGGCGAGGAAATTCCTCCAGGACTGCATCGGAGCGGACTTCACTGTCTCCGATGTGGAGAAGAAAGAGGCCACACGCTTCCCGGCAGCCCCGTTCACGACATCGACTCTCCAGCAAGAGGCCGCAAGGAAGCTGCGTTTCCCTGTAAGTATGACGATGAGGGTGACCCAGAGTCTCTACGAGCGCGGTCTCATCACCTACATGAGAACAGACTCCACGAACCTCTCGACCCTGGCACTCGGCGCGGCGAAGAAATTCATCACCGGAAACTTCGGTCCTGAATATTCCAAGACACGCCAGTTCAAGACCCACAGCAAGGGTGCGCAGGAGGCCCACGAGGCGATCCGCCCGACATACATAGAGAACACTGAGATCGAGGGCACGGCGCAGGAGCAGAAGCTCTACAACCTCATCTGGAAGAGGACGGTGGCGTCGCAGATGGCTGACGCGAAGGTCCTCAACACCACCCTGAGGGTGGCTTCCGACAAGAGATCAGAGAAGTTCAACGCCCAGGCCACGCAGGTCCTGTTCGACGGATTCCTTAAATTATATATCGAGGGGACGGACAACCAGGAGGCCGAGGAAGAGGAGGTTATGCTCCCGGACCTTCAGGTAGGGACCAAGATGGAGGAGAAGGGCATAAACGCGGAGTGCAAGTTCACCGCCGCGCCGCCAAGATATTCAGAGGCCACTTTGGTCAAGAAGCTTGAGGAGCTCGGCATCGGCCGTCCTTCCACCTACGCACCGACCATCGCCACTCTGACCACCGGACGCGGCTACATCGTCAAGGGTGACAAGGAAGGCAAGAAAATCACAGTCAATAACTTGGAGCTCAGGAACGGGAACATTTCCGAAAAATCCAAGACGGAGACCGTCGGCGCCGAAAGGGGCAGGCTGCTCCCGCAGGAGATCGGAATGATAGTGACCGACTACCTTGAGAAGAATTTCACCGACATCATGGGGTACGACTTCACAGCCAACGTCGAGAAGGAGTTCGACCAGATCGCGGACGGCAATCTCGTCTGGAACGATGTCATCGGGGCTTTCTACACTCCTTTCCACAAGAAGGTGGACGAGGTGCTGCATGACGGAAACTACAGCCATGTGTCAAAGGAACTCGGCACGGACAGCGAGGGCAACAAGATCACCGCTAAGTTCGGCAAGTTCGGGCCTTACATCCAGAAGGGCGAGGGCGAGAAAGCGCAGTACGCGTCCCTCGGAAAGGACCAGCTCATCGAGAACATCACCCTTGAGGACGCGCTGAAAATGTTCCAGCTGCCCCGCACGGTCGGAGAATATAACGGTGTCGAGGTCATCGCCCTGAAAGGACGCTTCGGACCATTCCTGAAATATGGCGACAGGAATTTCTCGATTCCTCGCGGCAAGGATCCTCTCAAGATCACATTGGACGAATGCGCGGCCATCATAGAGGACGGCCTGAGCAAGACCGCCGCCAATTCTGTGATGGCTGAATATAAGGACAGTGACATCCAGGTGATCAACGGTCGTTACGGCCCGTACATCAAGCACGCCGGCTCAAACTACAAGATTCCGAAGGAGACTGACGCGGCCACTCTCACAGAGGCGGCCTGCCTAGAGATCATTAACAATTCAAAACCAACGGAAAAAGGGCGCCGCCACTTTAAGAAATCTTGATATTTTAAGATTTTTTATATAATTTAGCGGCTGTTTAGTTACAAATCGAAAGCAATGGCAACTTATCACATTGATCAGATTGACCAGAAGATCCTTTCTTTCTTGGTCAACAACGCCAGGATGCCTTTCCTGGAGATCGCCCGTGAGTGCGGTGTTTCGGGAGCCGCTATTCATCAGAGAGTCAAAAGACTGGAAACCAACGGAGTCATCACAGGATCAAGGCTGCTCGTGAAACCTCAGGCATTGGGGCTCAACGTGTGCGCTTTCATCAGCGTAACCCTGTCAGAGGCGGACAAATATCCCGAGGTAGTGGCGAACCTGAAGAAGATCGCCGAGATTGTGGAATGTCATTTCGTAACAGGAAAGGCCGCTCTGCTCCTCAAGGCATATTGTTTTGACAATGATCACCTTATGGAGATTCTTATCAACACGATCCAGAATATTCCTTACATCCAGTCAACCGAGACGATGATCTCCCTCGACCAGGCGATCGAGCGTCAGGTCTGGGTCAAGGACTACAAACGGACAAACTACCAGCCTAACGAGTTCGCGAAGAAGACGAAATAATCAGTCTTGCGAGGGCCAGATCCTCGGGGGACGTCAATTTGAAGTTATACCTCTCTCCGGCACAGAAGGAGAGGGGTATTCCTTTTTTGCGCGCGACGGACGCATCATCGGTGAAAGCGGTGTCAAAGGCTTGCGAATATGCCGACTTGATGTCCTCTGACAGAAACATTTGCGGAGTCTGAGCTCCGAAAATCCGGCTTCTGTCAACATTCTCCCCTTCCGGCGAGACAAGAATCTCATTCCCGTCCGCGTCCTTTACCCGGTCGATGACCTTGAGGGTGTCAACCGACGGGATGACGGGAATCAAGGCACGGACTCCGCCCGAATCCATCCTCTCGAACATATTCCCTATCAGTTTTGGCGAAAGGAGCGGTCTGACACCATCGTGGATGGCGACCACAGCCCCATCCGGGACCTTTTTCAAGGCGTTCCTTACGGAATGGAAGCGGGTGAACCCTCCGGAAACCAATGTCTGAGGACAGTTGAAGTCAGAAACGAGGCAATAGTCCTTCCAAAAAGCAATATGGTCCCCGGGAAGGACAGTGACTACCTTGATGTCCGGGACAACGGAAATGAACGCTTCGATCGTCCTGCGGAGAATCGGAACACCTCCCAGATCCAGAAATTGTTTCGGAACCGTGGCACCCATCCTGACGCCGCTTCCGGCGGCCATGACTATTAATATTCGTTTTCTGTTCATAATAATTCTTACAAATATAACTTTTTTCGTATATTTACAAATTGTATAGAAGACAATAAAAATTTTAGGAATCGAATATAGTACAGTTATGGCATTTTCATTTCTGACTCAGGAGATAGCGATGGACCTCGGAACAGCCAACACCGTCATTTTCAGGAATGACGACATTGTGATGGACGCCCCGAGCATTGTCGCGATAGACAACAACACAGGCAAATGCATAGCCATCGGTCAGCAGGCCAAGCTCATGCATGAGCACACTAACCCCGGAATCAAGACCATCAGGCCTCTGAGGAACGGCGTGATCGCCGACTTCAACGCCGCCGAGATGATGATCAAGGGCTTCATCAAGCAGGTCAACAACAAGAAGAGATCCCTTTTCACCCCGAACCTCAAGATTGTGGTCGGCATTCCTTCCGGAAGCACCCAGGTGGAGATCAGGGCCGTGCGCGACTCCTGCGAGCATGCCGGAGGACGTGATGTCTATCTGATCTACGAGCCTATGGCTGCCGCGCTTGGTATCGGGCTGGACGTGGAGGCGCCGAAAGGCAACATGGTTGTTGACATAGGCGGAGGTACGGCCGAGATCGCCGTGATCTCTTTGGGCGGCATCGTCCAGCAGGAAAGCATCAACACGGCCGGCGATGTGTTCAACAGTGACATCCAGTACTACATGCGCCAGCAGCACAACATCAAGATCGGAGAGACCACGGCGGAGAAGATCAAGATAGCGGTCGGAGCCGTGATTCCGGATCTGGACGAAGAACCGGAGCCATACGTTGTGAACGGTCCGAACCTGATGACAGCCCACCCTGTCGAGGCCGCGGTCACCTATCAGGAGATCGCCCATTGCCTCGACAAGTCGATAGCCAAGCTGGAGTCATCCATCCTTCATGTGCTTGAGCTGACACCTCCGGAGTTATATTCAGACATCGTGGAGAACGGAATATTCCTTTCCGGCGGCGGCGCTTTGCTGCGTGGTCTCGCCAAGAGGTTCACAGAGAAGGTCAACATCCAGTTCCATGTCGCGGAGGATCCGCTGCGCGCCGTGGCCAGAGGTACCTGCATAGCGCTTAAAAAGACATCCAACTACTCATTCCTGATGAGATAATGCCTAAGGAGAGATCCGTTGTCCAGAACATCCTCACAGTCGCGGTCTTCATTCTTCTGGAGGTCGCGGCTGTTCTGATGCTGTCGCACAACAACCAGATCCAGAGGCTTTGGATAGCCAGGATCTCGCACGGATTCATGGCGAAGGTCTGGGGAACGACGCAAGGTGTCTCCAATTATTTCTCCCTGAAGAGGCAGAATGACGAGCTGGCGGTCGAGAACAACAGGCTGCAAGAATTGGTGCGCGGCTATGAGATGGCGATGAAAGCCGCCGACCCATCGGCCAAGCCGGTCCTGATGGACAACGGATTCGAATATATCCCGGCCACGATCATCAAGTCCAGCGCCAACACCCAGCACAACTACCTTATCATCGACAAGGGCAGCGAGGACGGAGTGGTACGCAACTCAGGCGTGATCACAGAGAAAGGTGTCATAGGGATTGTCGATGCGGTCAGCAGCCATTATTCCTACGCAATCTCGTTCCTGAACACGGAGCTGTTCATCAGCGCCAGACTCGGCGAATCGGGAGCCGTCGGACCGCTTGCCTGGGACGGGATGAGCTCTGACAGGGCCATCCTGAAAGAGATCCCTCTCCAGTTCAAATTCGAGCCCGGGGACACAGTCTATACCAGTGGCTACTCCACGATCTTTCCGCCGGACATCCCTATCGGCGTGGCCGGCGAGTCCAAGATCATCAACGGGGCCACCAATGAGATCGAAGTGAACCTTTTCCAGAATCACAAGGCGTTGAAATATGTCACCATCGTGGCAAACAGAAGGGCCGCGGAGATAGAATCCATTGAACAACAAGAAGAACAACCGAAGAAATGAGAAACAGTTTCGCATTGACATACGTTCTGCTGACGGTTGCCCAAATGGTTCTGAGCAACTATTTCCATTTCACGCCCTACATGATGATCACAATCCTGCCGGTGATGGTTCTGTGCATCCCGACAAATGTCGGAACCGTGAAGGCCATGCTGATAGCGTTCGCCACCGGACTCGCCGTGGATTTCTTCGCCGAAGGGACACTCGGCATCAACGCCATGTCCCTCGTACCGGTCGCATTGCTCAGAGAGCCTGTCATCGGGATGTTTTTCGGCAACGAGCCTTTCGAGCAGAAAGAGAGCGTCACCGTCCGGAAATACGGCTACGCCAGAGTCTCCATAGCCATCATCCTGACAACAGTGCTGTTCCTTCTCATCTACATCCTGGCCGACTGTGCCGGGACAAGACCTCTATGGTTCGTCTTCACCTGCCTGGGTCTCTCCACCCTGGCCAGTTCCCTGGTATCAGTCTGCATCATCAATCTGCTGACCCATGAAGACAGAAGGTAGAGGAAAAGCCCTGATAATCGGGCTGTTTGTCGTCGCCGCCATCATCCTCGGGAAGTTGTTCTACATCCAGATCATCGATGACGAATACAAGATCAACTCGAACAACAATTCGATGGTCTATGACATCATCTATCCCACCAGAGGCATCATCTATGACCGCAACGGCAAGATCATAGTCAGCAACAAGGTCACCTACGACATCCTTGTCACCCCGCGCGAGGTGAAACAGTTCGACACGCTTATGCTGGCGGACGCCCTCAACGTGACACCAGAATTCATCCGTGACAAGATGAATGAATATGCCAGGAACCGTCGCCGCATCGGTTACCAAAGTGTCGTGATGCTCAAGCAGATAAAGCCTGAGACCTACATGCAGTTCGCTGAGATCCAATACAAGTTCCCAGGCTTCAGGGGACAGGCCAGAAGCATCCGGGACTATCCCGTCAACGCCGGTGGAAACCTGCTCGGCTATGTCTCGGAGGTGGACGCCAACTACATAGAGAAGCATTCCGGGGAATACCGCCCTGGAGACTATGCCGGTAAGACCGGGATCGAGGCCGCGAGAGAGAAGGAACTGCGTGGAGAGAAAGGGTACCACATCTACCTTCGCAACTCCCGCAACCAGATCGAGCAGCGCTACAAAGACGGAGAGATGGACAAGGAAGCCGTACCGGGACACGACATCCACACCACGATCGACGCGGATCTGCAGCAATACGGCCAAGAGTTGATGAGAAACAAGGTCGGGAGCCTCGTGGCGATCGAACCTAAGACAGGAGAAATCCTCACACTTGTGTCCAGTCCAGGAGTCGATGTGAGCATGCTGGCGAACATCGGCCAGCACTATGACGAGATCATCAAGGACCCTCACAAGCCGATGTTCAACAGAGCCGTACAGGCTCCGTACCCTCCAGGCTCCGTGTTCAAACTTGTCAACGGCCTCATAGGCCTGCAGGAAGGCACATTGAACACAGAGATCACCTATCCTTGCAGCCAGGGCTACCATTTCGGCAACCGCAAGCTCGGATGCCACGTCCACAAATCCCCGCTCGCCCTGGAGGAAGCCATCATGATGTCCTGCAACGGCTATTTCTGCTATGTGCTCAGGAATATTCTTGAAAACAAGAAGTACCACGGCATAGGAGAGGCGCTCGACAAATGGAACGAATATGTCCAAAGTTTCGGCTTCGGACACAAGCTGGGCACGGACTTCCCCGCCGAACTGGGCGGAACTCTGCCGACATCAAAGACGTACAACAAGATCTACGGCAAGGGAGGATGGAAATTCACTACGATCATCTCCATCTCCATCGGGCAGGGCGAGGTCGGAGCCACGCCTATGCAGATCGCCAACCTCGCGGCGACCGTCGCCAACAGAGGGTGGTACAAGATACCGCACATCGTGAAAGCGTCGGAAGGGGTCGAGATTGATCCGAAATATTACGAGAGGCAGTACACGATGGTTGACACGACGAATTTCAAGAAAGTGACGCAGGGCATGTGGAGGGCGGTCAACAGTGGATTCGGATCGGGAGGAACGGCGTCCATCGCGGCGGTTCCCGGACTGGACATCTGCGGCAAGACCGGAACGGCGCAGAATCCGCGCGGCGCGGACAACTCCGTGTTCATCTGCTTCGCTCCTAAGGACAATCCAAAGATCGCCGTCGCCGCCTACATAGAGAACGCTGGTTTCGGAGCGACATGGGCCGCGCCTATCGCGTCCCTGCTGGTTGAGAAATATCTCAACGGGGAGATCAGTGACCAGCGCCGCGGATTGGAAGATAGGGTTCTTCAGGGGAATCTGATGTCAAAGGTAAAGGCTTATAAATAGATCGGGGAATGGAGAACTTTTCGGACAGAGGCATCAAGAAGAGTGTTGACTGGGCGCTGGTGGTCACCTACCTGCTCCTTATCCTTATCGGCTGGGTCAACATCTACGCCTCCATCCATTCCGATGGCCCCGCCAGCATATTCGATTATAATTTCCGCTCCGGCAAGCAGTTCGTATGGATTCTCACCGCGCTCGGGCTTGCGGCTCTCATCCTGTTCGTGGTGAACGCCCAGCTCTGGGAAAGCGCGTCCATACCTTTGTATCTGGGGGTACTGTGCCTGCTTGTGGCCGTGATATTCCTTGGAGTGGAAGTTAAGGGGTCACGGTCATGGTTTGAGTTCGGGCCAATCAGGTTCCAGCCGGCGGAAGTCTCGAAAATCACGACATCACTGCTGCTGGCCACACTTATGAGCCAGGTCAATTTCAGGATCACACGGTTCAAGGATTTTCTTCTGACCGCCTTGATTCTCGGCATTCCAATGGTGGTCATTCTGGCCGAGAGCGAGACTGGCTCCGCACTGGTCTATGTCGGATTCATATTCGTCATGTACAGGGAAGGTTTTTCCGGTTGGTGGATCTTCTGCATCGGAATGGCCGCTCTGCTGTTCATCCTCACGCTGACGGCATCTCCTTACGTGTCCATCCTTGTGCTGGCAGGAGTCCTTTTGCTATGCAATGGCCTTGAATCAAACAAAATAGGAGTGGCTTTCTGGATATTCTCAGGAGTATTGCTGATTCTCTGCCTGCTGCCGTGGATTTTCGGGAAGTTCAGCCCGGAGTCATTCGTCTCAAAGATAAATCCGCTCTACATCCTTGTCGGAATATGTGTCGCGGCGGTGTTGTATCTGATGATCGTTGGCTACAGGTCGCGTCACCGCTTTCTGTCAATGTCCGCCTTGGGGTTGATCGCAGGAATGGCGCTCGTGTTCTCTACCGAGTTCATATTCAACAACATCCTTCAGGATCATCAGCGCAAGAGAATCGAGGTGCTGCTGGGGATGAAAGAGGATCCTGCAGGTGTCGGCTACAATGTCAACCAGAGCATGATCGCCATCGGTTCCGGCGGACTCCACGGCAAAGGCTTTCTGGGCGGGACCCAGACCACTTTTGGATTCGTGCCGGAGCAGAGCACCGATTTCATTTTCTGTACCGTCGGGGAGGAATGGGGATTCCTCGGCTGTCTTGTCGTGATCTCTCTGTACGTGTTCCTGATTTCCAGAATCATCATGGACGCGGAGAAAAGCCGGGAGGCGTTCACCAGAATATACGGCTACTGTGTGGCCTCGTGCATATTCATGCACTTGTTCATCAACATCGGGATGACCATCGGCATTATGCCTGTGATCGGCATCCCATTGCCGCTGCTCAGCTATGGAGGCTCCTCGCTGTGGGCATTCACGGTGCTGATCTTCATATTCATAGCACTGTATCGGCAAGAGAAGAAATACTATTAGCCGTTCAGACTGTTAAAAATTAGGGTGGTATATAGGTGTTGACCAACGTTTCTCTTATAGCGCTGATATTTAGGCAATTGTGATTCATTGATATTTCTGGACAATAATCTGTATGTAAAGGACCTAATCTCCATCGTAGTCATATAATAAGATAAGTGGTGACGGAAGATCCCTGGCTTATGCATCGGGTGAAAAAGGTGGCTTTCCGCACCCGACCCTAATCAGGGATGTCTCTCCGGGTGTATAACCACCATTTTTTCACCCGGAATAATAGTTGTTTGGATCTGAGCAGACAATGCCACGCGCCAAGGTTGCTGAACGTGAATCCGGAATGTCGCCAGCTGTTCGGCCAGTGTTTTCTTCTCCTAACCCCAATCAGACGTCTTGTCCTTGTAGGTACACCAGAAGTACGTTTCCTGCACCAATGATGCGCTCCAGTATATTCAGTGCATACAAAGGCCTCCTTACGTACATTTTTCTGTCCAAAAACAATATGAGACCGTTCTTACAGGTATGAAAAACTATGCGCACCTAAAACAGCATTCGCTTGATAACTAATGAGTTGATGTTTCAAGTGTAAATGTATTCGCGCACCTAAGAGTCGACAGCCGCGATATAGGGCGTTCTATTGGTGTTCCGAACTTCCAGGTGCGAGAAACCACGCGTACCTGAAATGTCATCAGATTGATAACCAGCGACTTGCTCTTCTAGGTGCGAGCATGTTCGCGCACCTGAGCGTTATGCATATTATGGTATGTTGAGCTTTAGATTCGCACAATATTATGTCTGGGTGGTCTTGAAGACGCTATATACCATTAACAGACACAGTTACCTTAGGGGTTTTCTTGTATGCCCGCAATCGCTTGGATGTCGGCACGATGCGGAGGAAGGTAGTCAACTTGTATATATTCCCCAAAAATTAACTGGTTTGCGACTGTTTTCCTTAATCAATGACTTTTTTTTAGTAAATTTGCATTCTATCATACTGCCTTGGTGGTGAAATGGTAGACACGAGGGACTTAAAATCCCTTGGACAGAAATGTCCGTGCGGGTTCGATTCCCGCCTGAGGCACCTTAAAAAGAGCTAACTGACTAATTTTCAGCGGTTGGCTCTTTTGGTATCTCAATTTTTGGCGACATTTTGGCGACTTAGTCCCTGACTTGGTCCCGACTTGGTCCCTGCTTGGTGCATTTGGAAAAGCGTTGTTAAGCGCTCTAGATACTCATAGGCTGAGGATCCAGAAAGGAAACATTATCCTTTAAGAACCGCCTGAACTTTTCCACTTCCGATATCTGCTCGTCAATGCTGAGGGCTTGAAAAAGAATGCTGCGAAGTTCACTATCTCCTTTCGCTCCCAGCAGCTCTATCTCCAACTCGTCGATGATATACAGATCCCCATAAAGATACAGCCCCGTCTTCTCATCATGGAACCGGCGGCAGGTATCGCTTCTATAGAATACGTCCATGGCTTCCGTAAGGGAAATACGGAAAAGCTCGGACATCTTTGCGACGATGCAACCGATTCTATTGTGCAGAATGATTCTGCGAACTTGACGATGCTTTTCTGAAGTCATGGGAAATCAGATAGCTTTATCGGGTTCTAAAAACAGAACCTGCTTACCCTTTTTTCTTGCATATTCTATCTCGGAGCGGGTGCTTGAGCCGATATAACCATTTACGTTGATTACATAGATTCTGTCGGCCATATCTATCTTGCGCTTATGCATATCGTCCAGCATCTCCTTCGTTCCCTCTGTCCACACCTCATCGTCTCCGGAATGCCCGAAGAGGCCCACGCTGATGACTATGTTGCCAGCGAGGGTAAGGCGCTTCTGCGCTTCCAGAAACTGATCCTTGAAGCGTGTGCTGCCGCAGAGGGTTATTACAGGGTATTTGCCGACCATGATTCAAGTGCATCTTAATTCTTTACAAACACATCTGGCTGATATTCATACACATCTAGGAAGTGTGACAATAGGATTCTGCTTACTCTCTTTAGTTCCGATATCAGGTCATCTGCATTAACTATTACCGCGCCAAAATCTGTTTTGTACCATTGAAGAAAACTCTCGAGTGCCTGAAGGTGGAGATAAACGCAAGAGAGGATAACCCTGCTATGGTATTTCTCGGGTTCAATTCTAACGGCAAAATTGCCATCAAGTTCTTGAAGATGTAGTTGTCGAATATCGCCCCAATCAGAATGAATAGAATCTGAACCAAGAGCATAACTGGATAGATATAATTCTTCTGGCTCAAACTCTTTCATGAGCATCTCGAATGACTTACCTCCGAACGCCTTCCAGGATGAGATTCTCTCAAAATCCTGTATCGTAAATCCTTCTGCTTTTATATCTTCTAGAAACTTGTATAGGAAAACATCCGTGACGCCATTGCCTTTCCTGTTGTATTTCTCATACATTTTGTAGCGATTCTTGTAGGATTTAAGCCTGTAATCACGTTGAGCGGATTTACCCTCGCGAATCAAATACCGCATCTTGATATAAGCCTCGTAGTTGATTCTGATGAAAGACCATGCAACATCAAGAGTTCCTGAATTATGTGCTTGTATAAGTTGCTCAAGACCCTTATGTTGTTTAATCAGCAGGCCAATAACAGTTGCGTCGTCCGGACCGTACTGAATATAGTTGTCGGGGTCCGGATCAATAATCTTCCGGCTACACATTAGGGTGTATGAGCATAACTCTTCTATGATTCCACTGCTGTCCTTGAATTCTTTTTGGATAGTAGCCAGGTCAGAGTAATTCTTTAAATGGGCTATTAATTCTTCAAACACAGACATTTAGCGATTAATAAACTGAATTTAATATGGGCTATTCCTCGTTGAGTTCGCTGCCCATTCTGAACTTAATGTCAAAGTTAGCAATATAATCCACTTCCTCTTGTGTAAAACCATAGTGTTGTGCAATAGCCTCATCAATAATATCAATCAAACGCTTAGATAACTTAGGGTAATACTCATAATAAACTACATTTCTTCCTGTTGTTTGATAGAATGTATCTTTTTTATACTTATTCGCCTCATAATCAGCGAAAAGGGACTTCCCCTTTACTGCGACACTTGTGTCGTTCAGTAAGGCTCCAGGAATCCTAAAGTTATCGATGAATGACTTTGTAAGATTACGACAATCGGTATGGGCGATATAATCCCAATAGAACAGAGAAGAGGATAGAACAGCTGCGATGGTGGCATTATCTATCTCTGGCTTTATCGGGATAGATTTCTCAGCTTTGACGTCTTCCAAGACATTATCTATATACGTAATACTCTTCTCGGTCTTTATTAACAGGAAATAACCACCGCCGGCCGCTCTATAAAAAACATTGTTTACGGATTGTTTTATTCCGTAAGTGTATGAAATGCATTTATCGGCTGCAAGCATCTTTTTCTTGATACTCAATTCAATAGGATAAGAATACTTCGGAACAACAAACTCTCCAACGAAATCTGTCACCTCTACATAACTAAGGTTCCCGAACAAAATATTCCGACACTCGGAGTACCATCTATTATACTTGGTCGCGAAGAACCTTGGCGTTGTCGCTCTGTCACATTTATCAACGATGAAAATTGTAGCTCGGAGATGTTGAAGCATTTCAAATAATTTGCCCGGTCTATCGTCAAAATTAGCAAACAGAGCCATGTTGGCCTTCTCCCTAATCAAGGAGATTACCGGAGTCATACGCTTGGAACAAGTAATTGCAACTGGAACAATAAAACTAAATCTTCCATTAGGTTGGCTAATCGATAGTGCCCTCTCTGTACAGCACCCATATAGATTCCCGCAGTCTGCGGTCACGAGGCGGTCGAAAGAATAGGGGACATCATCACTGGGATATTCAACATATGGCGGATTTCCTATCACAACATCGAAGCCGTTTGCACCATGCATTATTTGATAGAATTCAGCCAGCCAATGGAAAGGTTGATGTAATGACAGCCACTTATCGTAATCCGAATAACCGGAAGCCGCATATAAATGCCTGTTTAGCAAATTATTCAATGAGGCCAACTCATTATTGAGAGACTGTTTCGCTTGTTTTAGTACAGCAACATCTGCATCTTTGCTCAATTGCTCTAACCGGAAAATCTCGTAAGTATCGGCTACGTCATTGAGTTTCGACTGCAACTGATCTTTGAGATCCTGATTCGCAAGTTGCTGTAAGAAATCTGTTGCAATGTCAAGGTCGTGGTAGAGTTGCTCTTCAGTTGAATATCCAACGAGAGTATTACCACATCTTATATTGAAATCAATATCCGGAAGCGGGTCAAGTCCCATATTGTCAGCCCGTTTATCGACCTCAACAACAGCCACCATCTTCAAGAACAAGCGAAGTTTGGCGATTTCTACGGCTTCAGCCATAATGTCAACGCCATAGAGATTCCTAAGGATAATGCTCTTGTAGATGAAGTATTGTATGTTGCTACGATACTTATTCTGTATCTCGGCCAGTTGCTCCTTAAACGCATTTGAATCTTGGGCGTTGAACTCCTCCATCCGGGAAATACAAACCTCGTACAAAGGCTCCAAAAGGTTGAGCGCAGCAAAGAGGAATGCACCAGAGCCGCAGGTCGGATCTAGGATGGTTACTTTTAGCAATTCGCTATAGAAAACTTCTATGAACTTCCGGTCGTCAGTTGTATTTAGGAAATCGTATGCAATTCTTGGGATATTGAGGTTATAGGTAATGAAATCATTGAATGAAGTGAACTTGTCATCTTGTAGTTTGTCAACAATTTCTTGATAATGCTTGAAACGAGCGATAGTTTCACGCCATATCTCAGTAGGTAGACCCAAGTTTGAAGGCGTAGGATTATTCCATGATTTACGGAGTTCCAACAAGTCGGGCGCATCAGTATTGAGGCCCTTCGCAATATCTTCTGGTATCGTTTCATGAACTCCCTTCTTGACAGCATCATAGATAAAGTCCTGGCCGTTACTGCGTATAAAGTGCCAGAATGGTGCATGAGGGGCGAACGCCTCCGGATACTGCTTCTCCGTTGCTTCCAGGAGATATGGAACGATGGTATTACGGCCTATGTATTCGGTAATATCCTCTTTCGTGTAATAAGCACCCATCTGAGCGCGGTCATTGATGTACTGCTCGAAGATGTAACCCAGAACATCCGGGTTGATATCTCTGCCAGAGGCCGTCATACGTGTATCCAGATGCCAGCGCCATTTATCGAAGAACTCAAAAAGCGAAACGAAAGCCTCGTCTTTTATGTCTATGTCGGCGTATTCTCTCTCAATCTGGTGAAGGTCGAACATGCCGCCATTAAGGTACGGGATACGACCATACATGTTCTCAAACGATCCTTCATGCTTGGGAGAATTGAGCCCATCCCTGAATAAGTGAACCAGAAAGCCCTTGTAGAAGGATTTGAAAAACTGGTCTTTGCCACGTTGCTCTTGCACCCAACGAAGTTTGTTTCGCAAATAATGCTCATCGCCATTAAGGAAACCTTTCTTCTGGATGAAATAGCAAAACATCAAGCGATTGAGCATAACAGATGTATACCACTGCTTGCTCTTATTGTTTTTGGTGGCAATCTGATCGTCAATACCTGTAATGAACCCAGCAAAAGACTTATGTTCCTTCGCAAACCCTGAATAAAAATCCTTGGTAATCTTTTCAGAATTAATGGCAAAGGCACCTTGGACTCGCTCTTTCACATCAACAATGGTCGTAACCTCGTCGAGGTCGAAAGAAAGACCAGCTATCTTCTCAAATAAGAACTGTGCCTTTTCAGCCTCGGCATACTCGATGATTACGATGTCCCGTTTTTCATTAGTCTTTACAGGGGCGACCCACTGATGATGTTCTGTACCAGGAATAACGAATATGCAGATATAGTCATTTGCCGCCTTCCTGAGTTTCGTGTCCAGTTTTTTGCACACCGAATTTGTGGGCAACTCAGGGACATTGCACACAAGCACCTGGAAACCATTACGATGTGCAATCGTTTTAAGGCTGAAAGCCTTCTCCTCGACATACATCGTAGGCACATCGGCAATTGATGCGTTGTATTTATTCCACCCCATCTCCTCGATGAAGAGTGTGCGGAAGTCAGCATCTTTCAGGTATTGGACGAATTGTCTCTTAGTCAGTGCCATAAGCCATTATTGTTTAATGAGACCCATTGAGCAAAGAATCTTCGGGGATTTATCCTTGTAATCACTGTCCTGCTTGCGGCAGAGTACTCCCTTCTTGCGGAAATCAAGAACCGCTTCAACAATTTCTTCCTGTGAATCGCCTTTGTTCAACATACGACCGATTACGGTCTTCGTGGTTTCTATTAACTGGTAGTTGTATATGTCGTCTATTGCCAATTTAACTTGCTGTTTGTAATCAACGTCGAAGAATAGATTTGTTTGCTGGTCATAGAAATTCTGCAGCAACTGAACAAGCCTAAAGCGAGTGCTGAATCGATTACCCAAGACACCCATTGCTGAAGGTACATCATCAGCAATGTCGTCAACCGACTTCTTAACCAGATCGAAGTGGTCTGGCATCTGGTTCAGGCCAGGCTCCTTCGGGCCACACTCCATTGCTGTCAGAATCTTCTTCTGAGACTGGCTGACAAGATTCCCTGCGCGGTCGTACCAGCTGAGAATATCGAAGTCGTTGTATGTGCGGCAGAAGGTGATGACGCCATCAGGGCGGTCCGGAGATGCAGCCTTCGTAGCATAGATCATATCGCTAAGACTCGGTATGATTTCCTTCAACTTCGAATTAGACTTGATGGCTTTCTGCCATATCTGGTACGCCTGTGAAGAGAGGTCAACATCGGAGTCGCCCTCCTCCTGGTCAAGAATGCCGCTCTGTTCGTTGTAGAGGTTCATCAAGTTCTTCTCGTTGCCCTCGAAGAACACCTCGTCAGATCCAACAACATTGGCGTTCTCGTTGATGCGCTTGTTGAGGCGGCTGCGGAGCCGGATAATGTCTTCGATGCCATCAGCCGGGAAGAAGGAGTAGCAGTATATTTCTTTGGACTCCTGCCCAATTCGGTCAACACGACCCGCACGCTGGATGAGGCGGATGATGGCCCAGGGCATATCGTAGTTTACAATGACATGGGAGTCCTGCAGGTTCTGACCTTCGGAAAGTACATCAGTAGCGATGAGGACACGGTACTGGTCAGCAGATTCGATTTCCTGACCATTGCTCTTGGGAGAGAATCGATCCACTGATGCCGTCGGATTCTTGCTGTCGCCCGTCACGTAGTAGAGTTGCTTCATGCCCATCTGTTTGAGCTGGGCATATAGGTACATAGCCGTATCTGAATACTGGGTGAACACTATGACCTTCTCCTTTGCGTGGGTCTTATTCAGCAGGTCGTAGAGACTCTGAACCTTACGGTCGGCATTGGGATTCCAAACACCGCACAGCTCAATCATCTTGATGATGGTGTCCGAATCCTTTCTGAGCTGCTGTTTCAGTGTGCGCTTGAAGTAGGTAGGCTTCAGCCAAGAAACATTATTCTTCAGTTTGATGACCTCATAATGCTCTTTAGCCAGGCATTCGTACACTGAAAGGTCTGTCGGTATCGGTTTAGCAGCCAGGATACTTCCGTTTGCACGATACTGATCCGGATTGTCGCCGAAGATGGAGATGTTGGTATCTTCATCGTCAATGAAATCGTCGGGCAAGGAATTCTCGTCACCAATGGGAAGGTCGAGGCCGTTGTCAAGCGCATACATAAACACGGCGTTGCGTAGCAAATGGTGATAGAGCGTCAAGAGGAAGGAGTAGCCGCAGCTATCCATACGCTTGAAGAAAGTGCTCTTGCAGAAGCCCATCATGCCCTCACCGGCTCGGGAGAGGTTCTCTATGAGAAGTTTCTCCGGCTTGGAAGCATCCACAGTCCTCTCTTCGCTGATGTAGTGAATAAGGCCGTAGCGAGGGAGTTTCAACGACTCCATCAAATCTATCATTTCATCCGAGTAGAGGCGGCAATACTGGTCACCTGGTTCTGTCGGAAACTTAATAGACTTTGGGATACGGTCAGGGAAATAAGACTTTGAGCCATCTGGGAACTCGAGGTACCGGCGGCCATTGCTACCATCCTTCTTGGCGTAATTGTCCTTAATAAAGGTACGGGTACGGCGTACCAGGAAGAGTTTCATCAATTCGTTCCAGTCCTCAACGAATGGACTCTGCTCGAATGCCTTGATGCTGCGGATGAATACCTCATTATGGCGCATTAGGAACTCACGTTCTCCTCCCAGTGATTTAATATAGATTTCTGGACGGATGCCAAGATCCTGATCCTCCTCGATGAACAGCTTAAGCTGGTTGCTCAGGTCACGGAAGTCCATGTTGTATGGCGTAGCCGTGAGCAGGAGAACGCTACTGTTCTGTTTCTGTATCAGGCTTTGTATATTCTGGTAACGGGAGCCGGTGGAGTTGCGAAGGTTGTGACTCTCATCAACGATAATCAGCTTGTAGTACCGCGCGTTGGCAACATCAATGGGTTTGGCCATTGACATGATATCAGCCTTGAGGTCGTATTTTGTCCGGTATTTTTTCCACATCTCTTGCAGGTTAGCCGGACAGATGATGAGGGTATTGCTACCGTAGGTATTCTCGTATAACTTGGCGATAGCGCAGGCTGTAATGGTCTTACCAAGACCTACGACATCACCAATCATAGCACCACCTCTTTTTTCGTTATGGAGGTGACGGGCAGCAATCTTAACAGCGGTCTGCTGGAAGTCGAACAGGTCCTTGCGGAACTCCGGCGGGAGGGAGAACTCCTTTACGCCCATACGGGCTTCTTCGCTAAGGTGGTATGCAGTTTTGAGATATATGTAATAGGGCGGAATTTCGTTGTCGCTGGCCCAACTCTCGTCAATCACTTTGATTAACTCATCCGTGATGTCGACGCAGAAGCGGTCGTTCCAGCGATCCTCAAACCAAGTGGAGAGTTTCTTTGCGCTATCACTGTCTGCGAACTCAGCATTTAGCTCGCCTTGTTTTGTCAGTCCAGAGTATGTTAGGTTGCTGCTACCGAGGATTGCCGGAATAGGATTGAAGTGGTCATCCGGACGATAAGCCAAATACAATTTGGCATGAAGCGGCTCCCGCAAGTAAAGTTTCACACACACCTTTTTCTCCTTGAGTTGACGAGATAGTTTCCGAAGTGTAGCCTGGTCGGCATTAGTCGGCAGACCCAGGAGCAACTGGCGGCGGAAGTCCTCAGCTATCTTCAACTTAGCATCCTGTACGTCATTTGAATCGGGATGATATTCTTCGCCACTATAAAGCTGTCGGATCAATTCCTCCGGCGGGCGGTGCATCCCGATAAGGAGGCGGCAGGTGCGGAATCTCTTTTCATCATTTTCATAGACGTTGTCGCCAGGAAGATTATCAATCTGGTCAACTACAAGATTCCATCCACGAAGGTTGAAATATCCCACGCAAAAGTCCACGCGCTTCACCCCAATGCTGGAGATAATACCCCTTAGACCTTCTGTGAACTTAACCTCGATATTATCGTATATCTGGGCCATAGATTCAACTTGTCTGCTCTGGCCCGATGAGCGAATACCTATTATAAACGCGAAAGTGCGAGCCTCCTTTAGATCTTGATCTCCAAGTCAGGCTCGCCAAAACCCCGGGTACGAACAAGTTAAAGTAATAACGGCTCGCACTGCTATAGTGTGAGCCGAAGCCCATATTATAGCCAGCGCAAGCGTCTCACTTGAACTCCGGTACCCTTTGAATTGGCGATTCGACTTGGTCGGAATCAAAGCTAAACGCTTTCGGTATGTAAAAAAGCTTTCCTTGTTGGATTGCAATTACAAATTTAGCAATTAATTTCTATACAAGTCTTTAAAAAGCACTTTTGTTGAGCCCCAACTTCATTATAAGTTTAATAGGTACACAAAGAGGCGACTATTTCCAAAATGGAAACAGTCGTGGTTCTTTCCATTTTGGAAACAACCACTGATAAACAATGAACTGCCAAGAATATCCTGGCAGTTCAACACGTTAATTAGGCTCATCGCCTTCTACTCCACCTTATCACCGGCGTAGTAACCATCTCCCGTGCCTTGCGGAAGCAGCGGCGGACCCAGAGGATGTCGTCCTCATTCTGGTCGCGGCCCCAGTTGGGGTCGGGAGCGGATCCTCCGCCTCCGCAGTTTTGTGCAAAGGAGGTGGCAGCATCGACTTGCCCGACGAAAAGAAGGAAGGCAGTTCGAAAGATGTTGCCTGCTTCTTCCGGCGAATGGGTTCGCTCGATCGCTCGGCTCTCTTCATGAAAGGCCTTCACGGCTTCCCCGGAAGCTTTCGTCTCATATCTCTTCCCATCCAAGGTTAAACCCAACGGGAACAGATAATCCTTCCCTTCATCGGACGTGGCAAAAGCGAGGCGCTCTTCATAGGTCATCTGCCCGTATCTGTTCTCCGGACGCATCTTCTCCCAGGTCTCCTGGATTTTCGCCGGCATCAGGTCACGGCTGATGATGGAGGATTTATAGGCGGAGTTGCCACTCAGGATTGTGTATCCCCGGACAGTCACAGAGGCATCCAGCTTCAGCTTGACGGTATATCCTTTTGCCTCCAGTGCTGCAGTGTACTTCTCCCAGGAGAACTTTTTTAATCCGGCCAGGACCGCGAGGCAATCCTTCTTGATGCCGGCTTTGTTCTCCTCGAACCTGTCTTCCGTACGTTTCCAGCCGCGCAGACGGTTGATCTCCTCGGCGGCGGTCTTGGCCCGGATGCCGATCCGGTGGTCGCTGTTCAGGCAGTTATCCATATCGACACGGTTGCAGTCGAGATGGAGGTGAGGGATACCGGACTTGCTGTCCGTGTGGAGCGTGATGATGTACTGGGAGTTGGGGAGGCGGCAGGGAGACCTGCGGAGCTTCTCTTCTCCGGGCAGCCTAACCCTGTCGAAAGCCTGGACGAAATCTTCGGCCAGCTGCTTCCAGTCTTCCAGGGTCCAGCCCTTGGATTCTTCCTTGGACGGAGAGATCTCCATCCGGATCATGTTGTTCTTCAGCGGTCGGCGTTGGAACTCTTCCTCCCTGAGTTTCTGGTGCAGCTTCATATACCCATAGATGGCCTGGGGGCTGGCATCCTCCGGGAGGTGGTTCAGTTTTACTACCTGTGCTTTTCCTTGACGGGTTATATACCCGAGGGACACGCCGCCGTGGGCGATGGATTTAGCTTTTGCTATCATGGCTTACTCTGTTAAGGTTCGTTCAATCTCTCTCCAATGTTTGATAAGTTTGTTCGCGGCAGCAATCCACCGGCGCATCCTGAATGCATCCCCGAAACACAGGAGACGGTCTTCCGGTTTCATAGCATTCAGGGCGTTTTTGATATGGATCAGGTCGCCCCGGGCATCGTTGAGGCTGATGTATGCCTGGGCCTGGCTTCGGGTCATCCGGAGCTTGGGCTTGTGGCCGAGGGCGCATTGGCGGATGTATTCGCTGATGGATTTACCGCAGGCCTGCGCCTTTGCTTTGATGGTTATCCGGCCCTGCTGCGTGGCACGGAAGGCCATCCTGCAGGTCATGTTGACCTTGAAATTATTCGGATCAAAAGGTTTGTTTTTCATGGCAATTGTTATTTGGATTCCGCCACGGATGCGAGCTTGCGAGCAGGCTTCCCCGACGGGAGTTGGACAATCGCGCAGCGGAATTGTTCGACATCGGCACAAGTTGAATAGTGTTTCGGGAAGGATTCTCCCCGAAACACGTTCAAGTTTGCCATTCATTACTTCCGATAGGAATCACCCTTGAACCGGAGGATGGAGAACATCTCATTGATGCGGTCCATCATCCGGGGACCGTAGCGGTCCAGGATCTTGTCATCGGCAAGGTTGGTGGTGACGATGGTCGGAAGCTTCCGGTCATAGCGGTAGGAGATCAGATTCTGAACGGGTGTGTAATCCGTACCATAGCTCTGGCATCTCTCCGGTTCCGAGCCGAGCTCATCGAGGAAGAGGTACTTCGCCCTGAGGAATTCCTCGTAGCGGGAAGCCTCCTTCTCCAGCTGGTGCTTGAACTGGGTGTGCAGGTCATAAGCCGTGGTGTAGATCACCGGCGAGGCGAACTGCTTGTAGAGTCCGTACATCGCGTACATGAGGGTGGTCTTCCCGGAACCGATGGTTCCCTGGAAGAGCAAGCCAGAGCGGACGGGGTTGCCCATCATCCATTCGGCCGCCTTCTGGATCTTGGCGCCGACCTCCGTATCAGTGATGTCCTGGAACTCGATACCGCGGGACTCGACAGCCTTTCGGTAGATCTGGGTAAGCACTTCCTCCAGCGTCTCTTTTTCTATTCCCTCTATTTGAGTCGGAAGCTTGGCGACAAGGTCATTCCTTGTCGGCAGAAGCGAATTCTTCACGAGTGCTAATACAATTTGACTCGTTTTTTGCGTATTTTCCAAAACTAAATTCTTTTGTTTTATTATTACCATAAGAGTTATATTTGGGTGCAGTCTCTGCACCCGTGTAGTTTCCGGACGGGTACCCGTTCGATTTCTGTACTGGTCCCCGTTCAGAATCCGCACCCGTTCTGTTTTCCAACGGGTCCGGGATTAGAACCTCATAGCGGGTGGGCTTTCCACGGATCTCCTGGGCGGCGACGAGCTCCTTTTTGAGCAGGCCCCTCTTGGCCATGATGACCGAGGTCCGGCTCAGGCCGGTGATTTCCGTGACGGTCCTGATCGGGATTTCCACCGGAGCTTTGCTTCTCCGCCAGAAGCCGTAGATGACCGCAAAGAATTCCTTCTCGGCGCCGTGGAGCCCCAGGTCCTTCCACATAAACTTGTATATGGTCGTGAAAGGCATCATCGCTATGAGGGGCTAAGGATCTTGTCGAGGTCGGAGCGCCGGTAGCGCTTCTGTCCGCCGACAAACACAGGGATAAGGATCTTTGCCTTCGCCATCCGGTAGAGCGTGCTCTCCGAAATCCTGAGCTGGGTCTTGACCATCTCAGGGGTGAGGTACTCCTCCTTCTTTTCCTCCGCGATCGCAGCGCGCTCGCGTTCGAAGTCCTGACGGGCCTCGGCCAGGAGCTCCCGGGCGAAATGGCCCAGGTCTCCGGCGTGGACGGTCAGTGTAGCTTCGGGAAATTCACGGAGGAGCTCGAACAAGTCCAATTTCATATCCATAGTCAAATATGTTTTGGAATTTTGCCTCTCTTGATCCCCTTTCCGATGGGGACCTCATTTGGCTTCGGGCCTCCGGAACACGTGGTCGGAAATCTCACGGCTCCTGAATGGCCGTGACAAACATATAATGGTTTTTTTTGGTAGAACAAAGAAAGGGATTAAACGAAAATGCCGGCAATTAAATGATAATCAATCAATTGTCGGCACGAACCGGATTATAATTCCGGATTATTCCCTGTCAACTCCGGATTATTCTTCCTTACAGAAGGTAGTAGAAACGCTTCTTGACCTGGTCGGAATACTCTTGATATTTCTTGATATTATCGCGCTCAGGCAAGCCGATCGACAGACAATCGAACATCGTGCAACACCATTCAGTAAATGAGTTGGTGACCTTCCTGAAGTACTTGTTCTTATGAAGGATATCGGCTATCTCGATGATGTGTTTATCAGCAAAATGGACTTTATCTTTGGCCCCCTGCTTATAATTATCACGGACGAATTGCAGGTCTTCGACGACCTTATCAACGTACATCTTACCAGGCTCGGCTGACCAGCTAGTCATAAAGTCCGAGTTAAGATGGTACGAAGGCGGGCCTCGTTTATGATGACTCGCTCTGGCTGTTCGGTTGCGGGAGCGTTCTCTTCAACAGTAGGAGCCACCCCCTTGACCACAGACGTTTCAGGAGCTGGCTGTTCCTCGGCAACATCCGGCTCCGGCTTTGCGAATAATGTCCAGATCCAGGCGCCAATCAACGTCAAGAGTGGATATCCAAGCGAGATCAAAGCGCCGACGCCCACCAATGCGATAAAAGCTATGAACCAGACATTTGTTAGGGCAGATTCCCATGCGCCAAAGATCGACGAATACTTATCATGGAAGATGGCCGTTATGCCAGCCGCCACGAGACCGAAGACCAATAATACTATGCCCAACACATTTGCCCACATCGGCAACCTGCATTGGTCATAGTACCTCGCAATTCTCTTCGCTTTAACCCGATCTTTCATATCGGTCTTTTTTAGACTCCATTTGTAAAACCCCAAGAAATGCCCGAACTTACAAAAGGGCTAACATTAAGATTATCAGTCTTTTACAAACAATCCTTTTCGTAAAACTATTTGTAAGTCATTTGTAATTGACGCACTTTACGAATGATTCACCTTTCGCCAGAAAGAGACATTCCCTGCTCCTCTATTTGTAATAAGACCATTCAGCCTCATCCGGCGTAAGATATTTGAGATTTTATCATATCTCTGCTTGTCTGTTAGAATATCGGACAATGAATTACTTAACAATTCATTGATTTCTTTTCTTGATAATTCTCCATGATCCCGTAAGGCCGTCATAATGAGAGACTCGCAGGCCTTGTCTGTTAATCCTTTATGTTTCGAATATTCCACCTTCTTTCCCGTCGCTTGTGCGAGAGGTTTGGCGAGAACGAGGGCATTCTTACGGCCTTCAACAAGGTGTCTCTTTCTCAAATGGGAAATTTCAAAGTCAGTCAACGGCTTGCCTAGCTGCACCCGATTAAGCATTTCTGCTTCTTCTAACGAAATGTCCGCATTCTGCATGAGAATGTTTGTATAATTCATGTCGATTATTCTTCCAAAAACAGTCAAAGTCACGCGACCATCTCTGAAATCATAATCTGGCATCGGGAAAAGGCGGCCTTTCTGTAAGCGAAACATTTTCTTAATGCCGCTACCGATAGTATCAACCATTTTAAGTTCAACCATGGCATTTGCAAGGAATCGGTTGCGATTCTTCTCCCATGGTGAGTCAGCTTGCAATACGGCTTGGATGGACCCTGGGATAAAACTGCCCAGATTAGTGAACAGTAGCCTATCATCGAATTCGACGACATTCACGACACCGCTCTTTGAGTAATCCTGGTGAGCAACTGCATTATTGAGCGCCTCTCGAATCACATATGGTTCGTATGTGTCAATCTCTTCAGGGAACAGGGTTCTTAGATTTGGATTGATATACCGATACTTCAAGTTACGAACTAAGTGGAATACTTCATCGATGGCCAATACCATCGGGCAGGATAGGATTCGATAGTCTCGTTCTACACCATCGGTTCCTTTAAGAATCCAACGTATTTTGGAAACCGCAGGTGAAATCAATACCTCACTTTCTTCCTTTCCGAGAAGAATTATTGCGGTATTTGTAATCCTACCATTCCTAGTAATCTTGGCCTTATTCAAAAATGTCTTGTCATCCCAAGAAGCGACATCACTTGCAAGGTGCTGATGCTTATCTATATATAGTTCTCGGGCTCGGGCGATAGCCCTTGGATCCAGATCATCAAGTGTTGCATCTTTTACGATCTGAGCACTCCAATCTTGTTGAGAAGAGTAAATCTGACGCGTATAGTCTGTGAAATCCTTCAACTTGGTCAAGTTGCTATTGATTCGAATGTACGCCTCACCCTTGAATGTGACAGGTTCTCCAACTGCCGCCGGGATTTCGAAAATGACGATATGCTTGCCTTTATAATCAAACTCCTCAAATTCAAAACGAATATGCGGTTCAACTAGCTTTCTCAGCCATAGCTGGTAATCCTGATTGTTGATTTTCTGATCCTGCATCCGAAGATTTGTCCCTACTGGATTCCAAGTTGCATTTTCGATTCCTAAAACCAGATAAGCATAATCCTTGTACTTGACACAAGCAATATTAGCCATGCCAGAGATGTATTTTCCAACACCTTCGTAGGTAATACTTGCACTCTGTTCTGCAATGTTAGTTTTGAACTCCAGCCAATCTAATTCACCATTCTCGCCTCCTCGCTTTGCAATCGCGAGGAGGCCCTCAAGGAGTTCATATTGCTCTTCAATCGTTCTCATACAAAACTATTTTCCACAAAGTTAGGTTTTTTCTGCTTCAAATAAACGAGGAAGATAGATTATTCTAATAGCAGGGCCACATCCGTGACCATCTCTTCGTTAATGTAGTAGTGGGGGTTGAACGTTCAAGACGCTTCTTTACTCCTCGGATTATAAAAAACTACGGCTATTTCAATAATTAGCCGTATATTTGTTGCGAACAATACACCCTGTGACAAATCTTCTACAAGATATCTCTGCACGTGGAGGAACGATACGGACGCGTGAGCTGAGTGTGCCCCGAGGGTACTATGGGATCAATAAAGAGCTAAACTCCGGCAATATCATCAGGATTAAAAATGGTGTGTATATTCTTCCAGAAGAACAGACAACAATGATGATGGACATAGAACGGATTGTTCCAGGAGGTGTGATCTGTCTGTATTCTGCTTGGAACTACTATAACCTGACGACACAGATCCCCAACGGATTCTATATCGCCATCGAAAAACATAGGAAGATCGTAGCACCCAAAATAACGGACATCATTCTCTGTTATTGGGAAGAAAAATACTGCTCAATGGGCGTTGAAGAGGTCGTAATCGCCAACCATAAAGTAAAGATATTCTGCATCGAGAAGTGCGTGTGCGATGCCATTAAGTTCCGGAATAAAATAGGGATAGACGTAGCTGTCGAAATCCTAAGCAACTACCTTCATCGAAGAGAACGAAACATCTCTCTGCTCATGGTCTATGCTAAACGAATGAGAGTCATTTCGACGATTCAGCCATACCTTGAAATGGGCCTTTACCGTCTATAATTTGCCAATCTGCAAGATACGGATTGCGAACAAGCTTAATCTGTACTGAAGTTTACTAAACCGAGCCCCAATGAACGTCGGAGGATATTCAGACATAATTGATTGGTCATAGAATAGAACAGTTTCAGTTCTTCTTCTGACATCGTTGGATGACTTAACGATTTGTTTGATTGTTGAACATAGTGTCTCGTTTCTCTTCTAGTATTTGCTAGTCCCCTTAGCTTTTTAATTGTAACCCCTTTAAACTGTTCACTTAATTCGGGTAAGATTGTCTGAATTCTATCATCCTCGCCATTTGTAAATGGGAACATTGAATCAACCATTTCGATTGCTTTGCCCAGCAACATGTATCTACCAGTAAAAGACACGAGGTCAGCATCATTTAGTATTTGTAGAAGATCTCTTTCAATTGTTTTAAGGCGATGGAAAGCCTTAAAGGCAGCTAGATAATCTTTGAAAGGGGACGCGGGGAGATTACAAAAATGATGGGGCTCCACCTCAACATGCATCGTTAGCCGCTTCTTTTTATCCAACTCTTTTTGAACGAGATCATAGTTTGACTCCCATCCAAGGGGCATCTGACCAATCAACTCTATCTTTTTTGTAAAGACATCTGTCTCCCATGGAGAAGTATTAAGGGCTTCTCCGATGATACACTTCGAAAGAATTGTTAATCGTTGTGCAATCCTTTTTATAGCATTTTGATGCCGACTAAGATCAGAGTCGTCGCGAATAATGGGGCTCTCAACGATAATCTGATATTGTCCATGGTCGACCTTTGTTTTGGGGAAAGAATAGGTGTCTTTAATCAAATACCCCTTTATTGTTGACTTCCCTTCTGAATAGTTATCCAGATCAAGAAGAATAGGTTTAGATCTCGCAATAAGTATTTTATTCACGGCTATTAAGGGTTTTGGATAATGAAACTATTCCAACTTCAGGATAACCTCTTTGGACATTTTCTCGTCGATGTCGCGGTAGCGGCTGAAGGCACGGGAGTTCTCGACGTGGCCGGAGATCTTGGCGATGAGGTTGGGATCCTTGACTTCTTTGTAGAGATTGCCGACCAGGACGCGACGGGCCATGTGGGAAGAGGCGACTTCCCAGATGGGGTGCTTCTCTTCCTCGCGGGTGATGGTATTCAGGGTGGTCACTACGCGGTCGATACCGGCGAGCTTGATCATCTTCTTGATGTCGCGATTGTAGTCCTGCTCACAAATAAAGGGAAGAAGACGCCCGTCGGGCTGGTCTTTGTAGCGATCCAGAATCTCCAATGCAGTAGGTGAAAGAGGAACGCACACCGTATAGGGACGGCCCTCCTTGGTTTTGCGGGGAACGTACTCGATGGCTCCGTTAATGACATTGTCCTTGGTCAATTTCATCAAGTCCCCGACACGAGAGCCAATAAAGCACTGGAAAACGAATATGTCGCGCTGGACCTCCAGGCCGGGGTTGTCCGGGAATTCGGCCTGATACAGCTGGTTCCGTTCTTCCTTGGTGAGATAGAAGGGAGTGCCATAGATGGCCGTGCCGATGACGTAATCATCGTAGGGGTCACGGTTCAGATAACCTCTCTTGATCGACCAGCGGACGAACGTATGGAACCGGGACATCGTTCCAATGATGGAATTCTGGCCCCGCTGCTTCGGGAACCGGCACTCCGGTACCGACTTGTATGCTTTCTTATAGAGGGGATCCTTGATGCACGGTTTCCCGTCCTTACCTTCCACAACGAACTTGTGTTCATTCTCCAGGAACTTGGAGAACTTCCTGAGCAGATCCGAGGACAGCGTAGCGAAGCTCACCTCCTGGGCACTATAAATGGCGAAGCGCTTCAGGGCGCGGATGATGACATTGTAGTGCCGGATCCGGGAGATGGAGATCTTCTGGATGGACACGAAGTGTTCGAAGGTGTCAAAGAATCCCTTCTGTAGGTCATTCTTCTCCTCGGCAGATTCATCCTCCTTCGCATCTTCTACAGCTGGGAGGTCCAGGCTCTCGACCGTCCTCTCGAGCAACTTATCCGCAACCCACTTGTTGGGAAGGGGGACCTTTCCGGATCCCGCAGCGACAAAGGCATCGAGCAGGTATCTGGATATCGCGTCCAATTCGGAGTTCAAGTTCTGGAGTTCCTGGATTTCCTTCCGTTTCTCTTCTGTCATCATACGGACCTTGGGAATCACGAACCGTTGCCGGTCCTGATCCCAATCGTCAGAATGTCCGTACAGGTTCGTTTTTCCCCTCTGATTGAACCTTCCATGGAAAAATCTGACCAAAATCTCCTGTTTTCCCGTTGTTTTGTCCTTCTTACTGGACAGTGAATATTCAATAGTCGCCATAAATCAACCATTTAGCTCGCCACAAAGGTAATGAATTTTTGGCGACATTTTGGCGACTTAGCTGAAAAATATTGATTTTTCGTGGTCCCGTACTAGAATCGAAACAAGCTCAAAAATACACCTATAATTTATTGAATATCAATCTATAATAAAACGGTCGCCAATGTCAACTCCATTCAACCCCTTTCAGACCCTTTCACGTTTTCGATTCCCGCCTGAGGCACAAGAGGGACGGCTTCCGCCGTCCCTCTTGTGCTATTGCCCCTCTCCCCAACCCCTCTCCCTAGCGGAGAGGGGAGGCGCTCACGCGCTGTCGGCTCCCGCCGACCGGGCTTCCGCCGTCCCTCTTGTGCTATTGTCCCTCTCCACAACCCTTGCCTCAAGACAGAATTGCAGCCGGAAACCATGCAGGAAGGACACGGGCGGCACTCCCTGTGCAATTCTTTCCGGTCTTTTCCACCGAACACCTTTGGGGAAGACGCTACTTCAGGAAAACGAAGAAGACGGCGAGCACAAGGCAGACGAACGCCGCGATGTGGTTCCAGTGGAGAGCCTCGCCTTTGAAGAGGAGGGTGACAACCAAAGTGAAGACGATGAGGGAGACAACCTCTTGGATAACTTTTAGTTGCATAAGGCTGAACGGGCCGCCGTTGCCAGTAAATCCGAGGCGGTTGGCTGGAACCTGGGCGCAATATTCAAAAAACGCCAGTCCCCAGGAGAAGAGGATGACCAGAATGAGCGGCCAGCTCGTCGAGACCTTCATCTCCTGAAGCTTCAGATGGCCGTACCACGCGAATGTCATAAATATGTTGGATAGCACCAACAAGAGGACTGTCCCTATCGCTTTCATCGCCTTGCAATCATAAAAACGGACGCAAAGATAGTAATATTTCACCTATATATTGTCATAGGAGATTCTACAAAAAGGGCCGGCGGAGAAAAGAATCCGCCGGCCTTTTTGATATATTCATCAAATGGTTATCTGATCATATTCTTTGGATCAAGGGCTTTGTCGAGTTCCTCCTTGGTGAGGATGCCTTTCTCAAGGACGATGTCATAGACGGAACGGTTGGTCTCAAGAGCCTCCTTGGCGACCTTGGTGCTGGCCTTGTAGCCGATGATAGGGTTGAGGGCGGTCACGATGCCGATGCTGTTCTTCACCATCTCGTAGCAACGCTCCTTGTTGACGGTGATGCCTTCGATGCACTTCTCGCGCAGGGTGTTCATCGCGTTCGTCAGCCAGGTGATGCTCTCCATGATGGATTCTGCGATCACAGGCTCCATGACATTCAGCTGGAGCTGTCCGGCCTCGGCAGCGAATGAGACGGTCATGTCGTTGCCGATCACCTTGAAGCAAACCTGATTGGTGACCTCCGGGATGACAGGATTGACCTTGCCAGGCATGATTGACGAGCCTGGAGCCATAGGCGGAAGATTGATCTCCTTCAGACCGCAGCGAGGACCGGAGGCCATGAGCCTGAGGTCGTTGCAAATCTTGGAAAGCTTGACTGCCAGTCTCTTGAGGGCACCAGAGTAGCTGACATAGGCGCCAGTGTCAGGAGTGGCCTCCACGAGATCCGGAGCAGCGATGAACTTCTCGCCTGTGAGTTCGGTCATCTTCTTGGCGCAAAGCTCTGCGAAACCAGGCTTGGCATTGAGGCCGGTACCGATTGCGGTGCCTCCCATGTTGATCTCATAGAGAAGATTCACGTTTCTCTCAAGGTTCAGAACCTCTTCCTCAAGGTTGGTGGCATAGGCGTGGAACTCCTGGCCGGAGGTCATAGGAACCGCGTCCTGAAGCTGTGTACGGCCCATCTTGATAACGTCCTTGAATTCCTCACCCTTCTCCTTGAACGCGTCGATGAGATCCTTGAGGCTCTTCTCCAGTTTTCTGTTCATCCTGATGAAAGCGTAGCGGAAGGCAGAAGGATAGGCGTCGTTGGTAGACTGGGCGCAGTTCACATGGTCGTTAGGTGAGCAGAACTGGTACTCCCCCTTTGCATGTCCCATGATCTCAAGAGCCCTGTTGGCGATCACCTCGTTGGCGTTCATGTTCACGGATGTTCCCGCGCCTCCCTGCATCATGTCCACAGGGAACTGGTCGTGGAACTTTCCGTCGATGATCTCGCGGCATGCCTCCACGATCGCGTCGGCGATCTTCGGATCCATAGCTCCGAGTTCCTTGTTCGTCTGTGCCGCGGCAAGCTTGATGCAGGCCATGGCGATGACGTACTCAGGGTAGTCGCACATCCTGGTGTTGGAGATCTTATAATTATTGAGAGCCCTCTGTGTCTGAACACCGTAGTAGGCCTCAGCCGGAACCTGAAGTTCCCCAAGAAGATCGGATTCAATCCTGAATTTCTCTTCGCTCATAATAAATCAATATTATCGGTTTATAAATTGTTTTACAATCTCTCTGACAAAGGTAAGTCCAAAAAAGATTATAAGCAAAAATGCCGCGATATATTTCAAATTATTATTTATTTACCGGGGCTGTCACGTAGTGACTGGGGGTGTATGGCTATTGTGCGAATCGAAAGCGCCGGCCCTATCGGGTCGGCGCTTTTGCATATTCATTTGTCAAAGATATTATTTCTTTGATGATTTGGCTGTGGTGCCGTTCTTGGCGGCAAGGCGCTTCTGGTTCCAAATCGTAGCATCGAACATCACTGGTGTACCGATGAAGATGGAAGCGTAAGTACCGATGCAGATACCAAGGATAAGGGCGACCGCGAGACCTCTGATGGACTCACCACCGAAGATCGCGATAGCGAGCATGGTCACGAGAGTGGAGACAGAGGTGTTGACGGTACGTGTCAATGTCGCGTTGATGGCCTGGTTGGTGTTGGTCCTCACGTCAACATTCGGATGCAGGGTCCTGTACTCACGGATACGGTCGAAGATAACCACGTTGTCGTTGATGGCGTAACCGATGATGGTCAGGATGGCCGCGATGAACGTCTGGTCAACGTCAAGGTTGAACGGAAGGATTCCGGAGAACAATGAGAAGAAACCGATCACGATGATCGCGGTGTGGGCAAGTGAAACGACTCCACCAAGGCCCCATGTCCAGCCCTTGAATCGGAAGGCGATGTAGGCGAAGATCACAAACAGGGAGAGGATGACGGCGATGATGGCGTCTCTCTTCATGTCGTTGGCGATCGTAGGGCCGACCTTGTCTGATGAGATGATACCGTTAGGATTGTCAACGGTTGACTTGAACTCGTCAAGTGTGATGTCTGTCTCAGCGAAGAACGGCTTCAAAGCGTTGTAGAGCTTGGCTTCAACCTCGGCGTCAACATCAGTTGACTCCTGATCGTTCTTGTACTGGGTTGTGATCTTCATCTGGCTCTCGCCACCGAACTGCTTTACCTCGACGGCACCGTCAAACTCAACGATAGCGGCATCACGAACCTGCTCGGCGGTTACCGGCTGGTCGAAACGTACAACATAGGTACGGCCACCGGTAAAGTCAACACCGTAAGTGAAGCCCTTGGTGAAGATAGACACGATTGAAATGACGATCAACGCGCCGGAAATGATGTAAGACCACTTGCGTGCGGCGATGAAGTCGAAATGCGTGTTCTTGAGGAAGTTCTTGGTGAGGTTGTTCTCGAAAGCGATGCTCTTGCCCTTCTCGATGCGGTCATCAAAGATAAGCCTTGTGATGAAGATAGAGGTGAGGACAGAGGTGATGATACCGATGATCAACGTGGTGGCGAAGCCCTGGACAGGACCTGAACCGAACACGAAAAGGACGATACCGGTAAGGAGGGTGGTCACCTGACCGTCGATGATGGCGGAGTAGGCGTTCTTGTAACCATCGGCTACGGCCTTGCCCAGACCCTTGCCAGCAGCAAGCTCTTCCTTGATACGCTCGTAGATGATCACGTTGGCGTCAACGGCCATACCCATTGTCAGGACGAGACCGGCGATACCAGGCAATGTCAGGACAGCTCCGAATGAAACGAGGACTCCGAAGAGGAGAAGCACGTTGCAAAGGAGTGCGATGTCAGCGGCGACACCGGCGCCCTGATAGAAGAAAATCATGTAAACGAGAACCAAGAGGAACGCGATGATGAAGGAGATCATACCGGCGTTGATGGACTTGGCACCGAGTGAAGGACCTACAACCTGCTCCTGGATGATGGTGGCAGGCGCAGGAAGCTTACCTGACTTGAGGACGTTCACAAGGTCGGTGGCCTCATCCGGAGTGAAGTGACCGGTGATAGAGGAACTTCCGCCCGTGATGGCGTTCTGTACGTTAGGATATGAATATACCATGTCGTCAAGGACGATGGCGATCTGCTTGCCGACGTTGTCGCTGGTCATGCGGGCCCATACATTGGCTCCCTCGGCGTTCATGCTCATGGAAACGGAAGGCTCACCGTTTGAACCGTGGTCGTAAACGACACGTGCATCGGTGATCACACCTCCGTCAAGCTTCGCCTTGCCGTCCCTTGAGGTGGCCTTGATGGCGACGAGCTCGAAGATGTTCTCGCCCTGAGCATACTCGGAAGGCTTTACAGACCACATAGGCTTGAACTCGGCCGGGAAGATCTCGGCGATCTGAGGCATGGCGAGATACCTGTTGACCTTGGCGGTGTCAATCGCGGCGGCGAAACCGATGCAGGCATTGTTAGATCCTGAAGGGCTCAGCACTGCGAAGAGAGGATTGGCCTTTCTGTAAGCGTCAATCTTAGCGGAATTGTCCTGGTTCTGAGCGATCTCTGAATTGAGAAGAGAGTCAACACCTTCTTTGGCCACATTCTCGGCGGCAGGCTCGGCGACCGCTGTGGTGTCGGCCTCTCCAGCAAGAATCTCAGCCAGCTTGGCGTTGGCCTCGGCAAGATAGCCGGAAAGTTCCTGGCTGGTATAGGTCTCCCAGAACTCAAGGGAAGCGGTTCCCTGAAGGAGCTTCCTCACACGCTCAGGCTCCTTGACGCCCGGAAGCTCGACGAGGATACGTCCGCTGTTGCCAAGTTTCTGGATGGACGGCTGGGTCACACCGAAACGGTCGATACGGCTTCTGAGGACGTTGAACGAGTTGGCGACGGCACTCTCAGCCTCGTCACGGATGACACTGATGACATCGGCGTCTGAGGAGGCCGGGGTGATCTTGTCTTTCATCTCGTAAGTACCGAAAATCTGGGCAAGGTGCTGACCGTTGCTCACTTCCTTCCACGCATCCGCGAAAAGAGAGATGTAGTCCTCTCTGGAATTAACGCTGCGTTCCTTGGCGAGGGCGAGAGCCTTCTGGAACTCAGGATTCATGCTGTTGCCGGAAATGGCCTTCACAAGATCCTGAAGCTGCACCTGCAGCATGACGTTCATACCACCCTTGAGGTCCAGACCAAGGTTGATCTCCTTGGCTTTGCACTCCTTGTAGGTGTTCCAGAGGAATACCTTCTTCGAAGAGATGGAATCAATGAATACCCTGTTCTGTTCCTTCCTGATCGAATCCAGATAGTAAGCCTGGTCATTTTCAGGAACCTGGGCGAAAGCCGCTGAATTCTGAGCCGCCACGGCAGCTTTCTCAGCGAACTTGGCCGCTTTCTTCTCCTGGATGGAAGTCACCGCTGTGAAGGAAAGCTGCCAAATGGAAGCGATCGCAAGCAGAATGGCGACAAGCCTAATCCAACCTTTACTTTGCATAATTGTGTACTTTTATTATTGTTTTTAATTTTTGCGCATAAAAATAAGGGTACAAATTTAGCATTTTTTTCTTAGAAAGAAATTATCTGCCAAGTATTTCTTATTTTTGCAGACGCAATCACCGAGATTTTTCAGAATGAGAAACAAAATATTCATCGGCATTCTAACTCTGCTCGCGCAGATCACATCCAACGGAGAGGCTCACGCGCAAGTCTCCCCGACCAGACTCATGATCAAGGCTGACTCGTGCCGGCTGGCCTACAGCTTCGAGGAGGCGGTCAAGTACAGCGAAGGCGCCATCGAGATTCTGGACTCAACCGCTTCGGCAAAGGCGGAGGAACAATTGTTGATGGCACGCAATGGACTGAACATGATGGGGTTCTGCAGCCAGCCGACTGTCGTCGCGAAGCGGACATTCCCGCTCAGGGACTTCTTCTTGTTCTACCCGCTGAAGGATTTCAGCTGGAGGAAGACCCCGAACCAGCTCGACTCTTTGGGCGGAGACGACCTCTCGCGCGCCATCTACATCCCTGACGACGCGAAGGACATCTACTACTCAGCCAAAGACGAGGAGGGTATCAGGAATATTTACTGCACACATCTGACGGATTCCCTATGGTCCGCACCGGCGCTGATCAACGAGCAGATGACCAGTTCCTCGGACGAGATCTACCCGATGCTGTCCCCTGACGGACAATCACTTTACTTCGCCTCCAAAGGTCTGTACGGCATGGGAGGCTACGATCTCTATGTCTCAAACTGGAACAGCGAGACCAACGATTGGGACATGCCGGTGAATATGGGCTTTCCATATTCATCACCTTACGACGACTTCCTTTTCGTCAACACGGAGGACGGGAAATATTCCATCTTCGCGTCGAACCGCGAGTGCGGCCGCGACAGTGTGACAATCTATGTACTTGAATATGACAGCATGCCTGTCCGGAAAGCCGTCACCGATGTAGGCGAGCTGAGGACTCTGGCAGCCCTGAATCCGGCCAAGGATCCTTCCAGGATCGACAATGACGCGGCGGTTCCGGACGATGGGCAACACGAAGAAGGCACAAAGCGCTACATGGAAAAGATGCGTGAGGTTAGAGCCTTGCGTGACTCGGTGGCAAGGTACGGAAAGAATCTGGACAAGATGCGCTCGGAACTTGCGGCGGCCTCAGCGGAAGAAAAAGCCAGACTCACGGCCGAGATATCCGACAAGGAATTGATGCTTCCGACCTTGAACAGTTCCTTAAACGCCGCGGTAAAGGAGCTCCAGAACATCGAGATGGATTTTCTGGCCAACGGAATCGTGATCAACACCGGCAGACTTCAGGCGGAGGTTGACAAGGAGATCGTGGGGACTGCTTCCGGCTACACGTTCTCAAAGAACAGTTACGGTCCGGAAAAGCTTCTGGACATCCGTAAACCTAAGCCATCTTTCGACTACTCTCTCATGATCCTTCCGGAAGGACGGTTCGCCGAGAACAACACTCTGCCGGACGGAATCACCTATCAGATAAGGATATTCACCCTGTCAAGGAAAGCCACGGTGGCGGACCTCAACGGTTTGAGCCCCGTGTTTGAAAGGATCACGACTTCGGGTAAACATGCATATTCAGTCGGATTGTTCAAATCTTACAAGGACGTGCTTTCCAATCTTAACAAGGTGAAGAAGAAAGGGTTCCGAGACGCTCAGATCGACGCTTTCCGCAACGGGCAGATCATCAGCGTGTCAAAAGCCCGTGAGATTGAGTCGAAGACCAGATCTCTGCTCATGGTCAAGATCTACCCAGAGGACGGCCAGTCTCTTCCGGAACAGGCCATCGCCGCGATCCACGAGCATTCCGACAAGGATCTGATCAAGAGCGTGGAGGCTGGCGCGGTCGTGTTTACGACAGGTCCGTTCGAAGACAGGTCACAGGCCGACGCCCTTGTCGCCGCCCTGAAAGCCGCCGGTGTCGAGAACATCTCCGTCACCGAGTCCGCCTCGGAATAGATTCACTGAAAGAAAAACGTGACCAAGATGAAGAAAGTCGGGAAAGTTCTTGTGGTTGATGACAATGCGGGGATCCGGTCCGCGTTGAAGATCTTGTTGCCTATGCGGTTCGAGGCGGTGGAGATCCTGCCGTCACCGACACAGCTTATCAGCACCGTCAATGCCTTCCAGCCGGATGTGATCCTGCTGGACATGAATTTCAACACGGACATCAACACTGGAAATGAGGGACTTTTCTGGCTCAGCGAGTTACGCAACAACAACCCGAACCAGAAAGTCGTGCTGTTCACGGCCTACGCGGACATATCCCTGGCCGTGGAGGGGATGAAAAGAGGGGCGTTCGACTTCATCGTGAAGCCTTGGGAGAACGAGAAATTGCTCGCCACGCTGGAAAGGGCGGTGACGGAGAACCGGAAGGACAGCCGGCAGTCTAATGAATATGCCACCGGCCCGACCGGGATGTACTGGGGCACTTCACAGGCTATGGCCGAAATCAAGAAGACAATCGAGAAGATCGGCCCGACCGATGCCACGGTACTGATCACCGGCGAGAACGGAACGGGTAAGGATCTTCTGGCCAGAGAGATACACAATCATTCCGAGCGGCGGAACGGCCCTATGGTCAGCGTGGATGCCGGAGCGATCCCGGAAACCCTTTTCGAGAGCGAGCTATTCGGCCACGTCAAGGGAGCGTTCACGGACGCCTATGCCGACAAGGCCGGAAAGGTCGAGTTGGCCGAGGGCGGAACCCTTTTCCTGGATGAGATCGGGAATATTCCTTTACACCTTCAGGCGAAGCTTCTGAGGGTTCTCCAGAACAGGACGATCACGAGGGTCGGCGACACCAAGCCGCGCAATGTGAACATCCGCCTTGTCTGCGCCACGAATATGGATCTGCGCCAGAAGGTGCAGGAAGGCTCGTTCAGGGAGGATCTCTTCTACAGGATCAACACGATGAGCATACATCTGCCGGCCCTGAGGGAGCGCCCGGAAGACATCGTTCCGCTCGCGGAGATATTCATAAAAAGGTTCGACGAGAAGTACCACCGCGAGGTAGAGGGCATCGATCCGGAGGCGAGGGCCGCTTTGAAGGACTGCCACTGGAGCGGGAATATTCGTGAGCTCCAGAACTGCATCGAGAAGGCGGTCATTCTGGCGGAAGGCAGTAATCTGACAGAGAACGAGTTGCAGCTGCCGTCAGAGGCTCTGGTCGAGGGAAGCGAGACTTCTGTGGCGACGCTGGAGGAAGTGGAGGAGAAGGCCATCCGCGCCGCGGTGGAGAAATATTCCGGGAATATGTCGCTGGTTGCCAAGGCGTTGAATGTCAGCCGCCCGACCCTCTACAGCAAACTCAAGAAATACGGGATTTAGTCGAAGTTTATGAATATGCTTCCGTGGTCTCAGATAGCGATTCCGGCCGGCGTTCTGGTGCTGGTGGCTTTGCTTGCGGTGCTTCTTACACGGCATCGCATCCTCAAGAAAGTAACCTATATGCTTGATGCCCTGGAGGATAAGGAGACCAATTTCAGGTTCGACGAGGGGGGCTTGGGCAGCCGGAAGATCAACAGGACCCTGAACCGAATCCGTACCATATTCCAGAAAGAGACGGCCGACATCCGGGAGCAGGAGGAATATTACGGACAGATGTTGGACAAGGCCAAGACCGGCATCGTCGTGCTGGAGTCCGGGACGGATTCCGTGCTTTACACCAACAAGCAGGCGTTGATTCTTCTGGGAGTGTCGTCTTTAAGCACCTTACGGCAACTTGACATCGTAAGCCCTTCATTAAGAGGAGCCTTTGAGAAAGTCGAGGAGGGGCTGGACCAGAAAGCGTCCATCTATTCGGAAAGCTCGCAGACGAACATTTCCCTGTCCGCCACATCGGCGCACATCGGGCGTAAGGACGTGAAAATCATCGCGGTAAACGACATCTCTGAGGCCATCGAGGAGAACGAGTCAGTGTCCTGGACGAGGCTCATCAGGGTTCTCACACACGAGATCATGAACACCGTCACACCGATCGCCTCCCTTTCCGAGGCTCTTTCCGAATATGCCGGGACGATCACTCCGCCATCAGACGGGCCGGATCTCAAGGCAGGTCTGGAGACCATCGCCAGTTCGTCCCGTGGTCTTATAAAGTTTGTCAATTCGTACAGGGATCTGACCCACGTGGCCGTGCCGGTCAGGAAGGCGTTTTTCGCTCGCGACCTCGCGGCCAAGGTCATCGATCTGAGCCAGCCGGTGTTGACCGCCGCCGGGGCTACCGCTGGATTTGTGGAAAAGACCGAGGACGTGCTTCTGTACGCTGACGAGAGCCAGATCTCACAGATTCTCATCAACCTTGTCAAGAACGCCGCTCAGGCCGGGGCGCGGCACATCGAAATCTCTGCCGAGATTGACAAGAGGGACAACGTCATCATCAATGTGAGCAATGACGGGCCGCCTATCAGCGCGGCAAGCCAGGAGGAGATATTCATTCCGTTCTTCACGACCAAGCCTGAGGGCAGCGGAATCGGACTGAGCCTTTCCCGTCAGATCATGAGGATGCACGGCGGCACCCTCCGCCTCACCCGCTCGGACTCCGAAGCGACTGTTTTCACGCTGATATTCAAGTAAAACTCCTTAGCGTCCGGAAGGTTGCCGCAAAGCGGACCATGGGATGGAACATATTCATTATCAAGAATATAATAATTTACCTTCAGCAGTTTTCCACCAAAGGTACAACGCTTATTCACTGTCAATCAACAGGTTAATCGCCACTCATTGATTCCGAGCGAGTGGCAACTAAGTAGCTCATTATCAAACAATAAAGCAAGTACGTGGTGCCGGTTTATGCACCACGTACTTGCTTATTATATTAGTTGACAGATAGTTATCTGCCACGACACTGCAATCGCATTTCGATGGTTGGTGAGCTGTCGAACCACGGGTTCAACGATGGCACGCTCAGCGACAGGGATAGCAGGACTACCCTACTCGTTCTTGAGGGACTCGACAGGGTTGGTGTGAGCGATCCTCAGGGAGCCGATCACGATGACGCTGACGATGATGGCCAGCACGATGATGTCGGCGGCGATGAAGAACAGAGGTGACAGGGTGATCTTCAGGGCGAACTGCTCCAGCCAGTAATGCGCCACAAGCCAAGCCCCGGCGTCACCGATAAGGACAGCGACAAGAGCCACTTTCAGCACATCCATCACGAGCATCGACACGATCTCCGAGGATTGCGCTCCGTTGACCTTGCGGACGGCGATCTCGGCGCTTCGGCGATAGTTCTCGTCACGGACGTAGGAGATCAGGCCGATCACCGCTATCAGCAGGGCGAACAACGCTCCAAGGGTGTAGGTTCTCTTCATCTGCCTCGTCGGATCGTATAGGCTCCTGAACGTCTCGGCGTAAGACTTCACCTCGGCGTCGCTGTCAGGAGCGACCTCCCGGATTGTCTTCTCCACCTTACGCATCGTCTCCGGAGTGACATCCGTGAGCTTCACGACAAGTGTCTGCATCAGCCTTGACCAGTCAAAGTCAGCCTTTTCCTCATCGGTGAGGAAGTCCTTGTTCCAGCAGAAACGCACGCTCGGACGGTTGTCCGGATCAGAGACGCTTCCGATGACATAGTCCTCATAGACTCCGCAGATCGTGACCTGCCCGTGCTCGGTGATGCCGACAATCTTTCCAACGGCTCCGTCAGACCAGTTGGCGAAAGCCGCCATCTTGGTCACAAAGGACTTGCTGACAGCGACATCATTCGGTCCTTTTGGAGCGGATCCCTCGACGAGCCGGAAGCCCATCATATTGAAGAAACCTTCCGTGGCGCCATATTCATCAGCGACATTGAAGAGTTCCCTGTCGTCACCAGGAAGGGTAATATTATTGCCGGAAGCTGACGCCAAAGGTGTCACGTAGGTCAGTTCAGCAGCCTCGACCTCAGGCAGCTGGCGAAGAGCACCGGCGATGGCTGTCATCTTCGTCTGGTCGTAGGACGGGAATGTCTCATAGACAAGATTGCTGTAGTTGTAGCCCGGATCGGCGTTCAGCACCTTGCGGTACTGGAAGCTGACGATCAGCACCAGCGACACCAGCACGGCGTTGATGGCGAACTGGAAGGCAAGCAGTGAGATCTTCCAGCGGCGCTTGCTCTCCTTGTAGCCTCGGAAGGCGCTGGAAATAGGGATTTTGGTGAACATCCTCGCCGGAATGACGGCGGAGACAAGGAACACCAAGATCACAATCCCGACAATGATCCAGACGGAAAGCGGAGTGACAAGATCCTTCACAGGGACTCCCAACAGGGATTCAACCGCACCCCTGAACGCAAAGATCAGCAGGGCTGCCACGGCGAGGGAGACACCCAAATTCCAGGCGGTCTCCTTGAGCAGGATCTTGTTGATGTCCCAAGGCTGGGCTCCGTAGCATTTGCGGACTCCGACCTCGCGCGCCCTGCGGATGACATCCGAGATCGCCACAAGGACGTAGTTCATAATGGACACAAGCAGCAGCAGAGCGGCGATGATGGCAAGTATGAACACAAGGTTCCTGACCTCCGGCTTCGAGCTGTGCTCGGTGGCCAAAGGCGAAAGGAAGTACCAGAGAGTGAGTCCGCTCTTCTCCATTTCCACCAAAGGCTGGTGAGCCTTCTGCATCTCGTGGATGGCATCCTTAAGCGACGCCGGATCAACCCCTTCGGCCAATTTGACGAAAGCGACGTACCTGTCGTTGCCGACCCAGTTGGAGAGGCTCCACTTGCTCATCGCCTCGATGGAAAGGATGACATCGGCGTGGATCGATCCGTTCTTAGGGAAGTCCTCATAGACTCCGCAGACAGTCAGCTTCAGATTCGGATTGTCCTCGTTGGCGATCTGCTTGCCGACAGCCGCTCCGACTCCACCAAGTTTCTCGGCGAAAGTCTTTGAGATGGCCACATCGCCGCTCCACGACCTCAACGCCTTTTCCGGCTCACCGGCGAGGAACTGGCGATTGAATATCCTGAAAAAGCAGGAATCCGCTAAAAGGTGCTCGGCCGCCACCTTGCTTCCATCGTCATCGATGATGAAATTCTCGCTGTTGAATATGCTGGTGAACCTTGTGGCCTCCAGCACTCCCGGCACCTCGGCCTTGAATCCCGGTGCTATGGCTCCGCTGACCTGACCGAAATCCTTATCCTCACCTTGCATAATGGCTCCGGTGCGGATCTTATAGATTCTGTCAACATCCTTATAGGAGCTGTCGTAGGATAGTTCAAAGCACACTTTCGCGATCAGGATGATAGCGATCGCCATTCCCACTCCCAAGGACAGAACCTTGATGATCAAATCACTTTTTCTTCTCATACCCATTCCTCCACATGGAGGCTAATCTTTTATCGTTCAATATTTTGCTTGCATATCCTCCTCCCGATTCCAGCGGTGAGGACACATCATTATATTCCTAATCTTCAATCGTTCAGGCTCCACTGAATTATTACTACTCAATCCGGAAGGTTGCCGCAGCGAACCTTGGCCACCCGCGACCATAAGCAGGAGGGGCCAAGCCGTCAGGCTGGAAGGAACGGAGCGCGAAGCGCGGAGGGTTCGTCGCGACAACCATCTGGATTGGAGATATAGCACGCTATTCCTTCTTCAGCTCGATCGCCGGGTTGGTGCGGGCGGCGCGGACAGCCTGCCAAAGGACAGAGAGGACGGCGATGAGGGCTGTGAACAGACCTGCCACCGCGAAGATCCACCAATGGAGACCGATGCGGTAGGAATAGCCGTTCAGCCAAGTGTGCATCAGGTACCACGCCACCGGGACGGCGATGACGAACGCCACACCGATCATCTTCATGAACTCGGCCACAAGGCCCCACAGAACAGAGTTATAGTCAGCGCCATAGACCTTCTTGAGAGACACTGTCCTGCGTTCCTGCTGCATGTAGTACGAACTCATCGCCACGAGACCCAGAGCCGAGACAAACAGTGAAAGAATTGTGAATATGACCATGATCTCCAACACCCTGTTCTCGGAAGCGAACACAGCCTTGATGTCATCCTCGACATAGCTGGCATCGAATAACTTATCCGGGTACAATTCGCTAAAGACCGCTTTGACCCTTGCTAAAGCCTCTTTGTGATCCGACGTGGTCTTCACAAGAATCGTCCACGGCCACTTCCCGGCAGGATATTCATCATACTGGTAGATCAACGCAGGATGCTGCTCCTCCAGCAACGGCTTGATCTTGAAGTCGTAGTAGATTCCGCCTATCTGCCATGTGCTGTTGGACTTGGTCGTGAACTCCGTGGCGGTCTCGTCTATTTCGAGGATTCCGTAGGCATATTCATTCAGCCAATAACTGTTCGGACTGTGATTGTCCTGCTTCTTCCTGATGCCGAGGATGTTGAAGTAGGCGCTGTCGCCCTTCACCAGCTGGAACGAGGCCTCTTTTCCGCTTTCGGTGGACATAGTCCAGTTGTTGGTCATGAACATAGGATGTCCATCTCCAAGTCCGACAGCTTCGACGCAACTCTCAGCCTTAAGTTTGTTGATGAGTGGCGTCAAATCACCTGCAAGGCCGAACTGATTGCTGATGGTGATCTGATCCTCAGTATTGTAACCCACCGGAGCATTGATCATAGAGCGGATCTGGAGGAACATCGTGAACGCCGTCACAAGCATCACGACCGTGATGACATTCTGAATGACAATGATGACCTTGCTGTAAAGTGTCTTGGTCTTGAGCCTGAGCGTTCCTCGGACAATCTCGATCGGCTCGGCCTTCTGGATGATAAGCGCGGGAACTATGCCGGCGATGACCCCTACCAAAACCGTGAACAGGACGCAGACAAGCACGCTCACCGGAGAGATTGCCTTGAAGATAGAGATGTCATAGTTCAACACCTTCGAAGCCGCCGGGGAAATGGCCTCGCCAAGCAGGACGGCGATGACCATAGCGGCCGCGCAGATTATGGTGCTCTCGACAATCATCTTCATGAATATGCCGCCTTTCGTCGCCCCGATGAGCCTTCTGGTGGCCATCTCCTTGGCACGGAAGCCGGAGAGAGCCGTGGTCATATTCACATAGTTCAGGATGGCGAACAGAAGCAGCAGGAAGCACATTCCGGCAAGCAGCATCACTGTCGTCTTGTTGCCAAGACGCAGACTGTCATTATAGTCCTCATTGCCGTCCGACAGGAAATAGACATCACGTAAAGGAATGATTCTCACGTCATTATCACCTCCGCCGTAGTCTGACATATATCTCCAGAAATTCTCCCGGCACCATTTAAGAATATCATCGTGTCTGGCCGGAAGATCGGCGTTCGGATAAGCCATCACAAAGCAAGTGGATGATCCGGCGTTGGACATCCGCTCATCGTTCGCCTGGTTGGTGATCGTCATGATCTCTCCGCGAAGGAATATGTCGCACGGTCTGATGATGGAGTTCTCAATGTCCTTGAACACACCTGAGACTGTCAGGTTGCTTACCGTTGAGTCAGCGCCGTCGAAACGGATCTCACGTCCAACCGGATCCCTGTCCCCGAACTGAGCCTTGGCGAAAGACTCACTGATCAGGACTCCGCTTATCGAGGCCTTCCACTCACTGAAGTCGCCCTCCACGAGAGGGAAACTGAACATATCGAAAAACGACGAGTCAGCGTAAGAAGTCCTGGCGTTCACGATGTTGCCGTCGATCTTGTACTCCTGCATTCCGTTGCTGGAATATGAAGCTGACCTCTCAATCTCCGGAAAGTTAGCCTTCATGTGGCGGGACAGCCAGTAAGCGGACGAAAGGGTCTCTTTCTGTGCGATGACGTAGATCCTGTCGGCGTTCTTTTGGAACGAGTCCGTGCTCAGCTGACTGGTGACGTACACGGCCAGAAGCAGGACAAACGCCATCGAGAGGCTGAGTCCCAGAAGGTTGACCGCGCTGTAAAGTTTGTTGCGCTTCAAGAAGTTAATGAAACTGTTCATAATCCATTCACGGCCTCGCGGAGGCCAACTTTTTGTTTTTCATTCTTTTGCTTCCCTATCCTCATTCCCGCTTCATGCAAGAGGACATCCAAGCATATTCCTAATGGTCAATCACTTATCCTCCACGGATTTTTTCCCGTTTGGAAATCCCATCCAGAAGGTTGCCACGACAAACCCTCCGCGCTTCGCGCTCCGTCCCTCCCAACCTGCGCCCGCTTATGGCCGCGGGTGGCCAAGGTTTGCTGTGGCAACCTTCTGGATGAACCGAGACAAAGTATTAAGGAGTTTGACTATAAGATTCAGGCAACCTTCCGCCAATAATATCTTAAACGTGAGGGGCGGCGCTTATGGGTGGTATAATTACATTATCTACTGTCAAGTCCGTAGTGACGATTCATCAGCTCTCGTCAAGTAATCAGCCGTCCCTCACGAGCAAGATTCAACGCTAAAGCTCGTTCTTCACGTCGGAGACGATCTGGCCGTCGAACAGGTCGATGGTGCGCTGTGCCACGGCGGCGTCTCTCTGGGAGTGGGTCACCATTACGATTGTCGTTCCCTCCTTGTTGAGCTCGCTGAGGAGATCCATAACCTCCTTACCGTTCTTGGAGTCCAGGTTACCGGTAGGCTCATCGGCGAGGATCAGCTTCGGACCTGCGACGACCGCACGGGCGATGGCCACTCTCTGCTGCTGACCTCCGGAAAGCTGCTGAGGGAAGTGCTGGGCTCTGTGGCTGATGGCCATTCTCTTCATAATCTCGGTGACCTTCTGCTTACGCTCGGCCGCGGAGATGTTCAGGTACCTCAACGGAAGCTCGATGTTCTCATAGACATTCAGTTCATCGATCAGGTTGAAGCTCTGGAACACGAATCCGATGTTGCCCTTACGGAACTTGGTGCGCTCCTTTTCCTTGAGCTGGCTGACCTCCGTGCCGAGAAGTTCGTAGGAGCCTCCGGTAGGGTTGTCAAGAAGGCCGAGGATGTTCAGAAGGGTTGACTTACCGCAACCGGAAGGACCCATGATGGCGACGAATTCTCCGTCAGCGATTTCGAATGAAACTCCATTGAGGGCTGTTGTCTCGATCTCCTCTGTTCTGAAGACCTTGGACAGATTGTTGACTTTAATCATAGCTTTGAAAATTTTTATTTGTTATTGTTTATATTCATTAATCAATTAGAAGACAAGCACATCGCTGTCGCCGTAGTTGTCGTAGGAGGAGGTGATGACCTTCTCGCCAGGCTCCAGCCCTTCAAGCACCTCATAGAACTGAGGGTTCTGACGACCTATGCGGATCTCGCGCTTGACAGCCTTGCCTCCATCCTTGCTGACCACATAGATCCACTTGCCTCCCGTCTTCTGGTAGAATGTCCCGCGAGGGATGAGGACCGCCCGCTCCGGCTGACCGAGCTGAAGGTTCAGGTAATATGTCTGGCCGGTCCTGATGTTGTCGGGCTGCTGGCCCTCGAACTTGAAGTCCGCCTGGAACTTGCCGTCACGCACCTCCGGATAGACCTTGCGCACCTGCGCGTCGTACTTCTCGCTCTGACGCTCAAATGTGGCGTCGAGGCCCGGAACCACACGGTCAATGTAGTGTTCATCTATCTTAGCCTCAATCTTGTAGCTACCCTCGGAGTTGATCTGGCCGATCTTAGTGCCGGCACCGATGTATTGGCCAAGGTTCGCATCCAACAGTCCGAGAACCCCGTCGATCGGAGCCTTGATCGTAAGGCTCTCCTTGCGGCGGCGTATGAGTTGCATGTTCATCTTCATGTTGTCAAGACTCTCGCGCAGACTCAGAAGTTGGGTCGAACGGTAGAGACTGTCCTGCTCCATACTCTTGAGAGTCAGGTCAAGGTTCTGCTGCGAAAGCTCATAATCCTCCTGGGCCTTGAGGTAATCCTCCTTTGAGATGAGCTTCTCCTTGTAGAGCTGCTGGTTCTGCTCGAATGCCCTCTTGTTACGCCTGGCCTCGGAGGCGTAGCGGAGACGGTTCTGCTCATGGGAGAGTTTCTGCTGCTCCATCGAGATCATCGTGTTACGAAGGATGTTCTCCTTTTCCGCAAGCTCAGCCTCGGCGTTAAGTATCTGAAGGTCAAGGTTATCATTGGACAGCACAAGAACCGGTTCCCCAGCCTTGACGGTGGAGCCTTCCTCGACGATGATCTTCTGGACGGTACCGCCTTCGAGCGGGCTGATCTGGATTGTGACCATTGGCTGTACCTGACCGCTCACACGGATATAGTCGTTGAACTGTCCGTCAGTCACCTGGCTGACCGTGATCGTGTCCTTGTCAACCCTGAGGGTCTTGGAATTGTCCCGGAACACGAGGTAGAGCACGAACACTACCACGATGGCTCCAAGCCAGTAAGGCATCGCCTTTTTTGTGAAGGCTGATCTCCAGCCTTTTTTCTTTTCGATTATCTTGTCCATAATGTTTGTTATTATTCGTTGATTATTTCTGAGGTGGTCGCTTCGACAGGCTCAGCGACCGGCACGGTCATATTCATTGATTGATGTAATCCACTCCGTTATAGTAGTTGACCACGCTGCGCTTGATGAAGTAGGTCAGCAGCGAGTTGAGCCGCTGGGCGTTCGCCTCAAGGTAGTTGTTCGATGCGGTCTGGAACTCGATCGGAGAGATTAACCCCTGCTCCAACTTTTTCATATTCAATGAATATGCTTCCTCCTGCACATCGGATTTTCTCTGCGCCTGAATATAGGCGGCCGACGCTCCGTCGCGATCCTGGACAGCCCTGCGCACCTCGGCGGAGATGTCCCTCATCTTCTGGTCGTACTCGGCTGAAGCCTTGGCGACCGCGTTCTTCTTTCTTGCGATGTTGCTGTGTCGCTGAAGTCCTGAGAAGATCGGAATATTCAGGGACAGCTGGACATATTCACCACCATTGTTCTTGAACTGCGTGCGGAAAGGGTCGGATGCCGAGCCGCTGCCAGGGTAGGTGAAGTAAGTCGTGGACCATCCTGCGTAGGCGTTCAGCGAAGGGAGAAGCTGCCATCTGGCTGTGCTGAGCTCACGCTTGGCGTTCAAGAGGTTATAGCGTGCCACACGTGCGGCCGGGTTGTTCGCCTGCGCGAAGTCAACCATATCCTCCAGAGCCAAGGAATCGGTCAGCATCCTTTCGCTGTCAAGGGCCACCGGAAGCTCAGTGTCGATGACAAGCTCGTGATCCTCAGACCAGAACATCACGTCCTCAAGTGTGATCTTAGCGTCGTTGAGCTTGTTGTTGGCCTCAACGAGTTGGTACTGTTTGTCGGCGAGGTTGGAATCCATCTCCACGACATCCGCGTGACCCTTCTGTCCAAGTTCCTCCTGACGGCGGGCTTTTGTGAGAGATTCCTCGGCGACCTCGACCTGAGCCTTGTAGATGTCGGCCAGCTGGCTGTAATAGAGCACGTTGCAGTAGGCTTCCATCGTGGCGAGGCAGATGTCAGCCTCAATCTGGTCTTCCTGCGAGTTGCCAAGAGCGATGGAAGTCTTGGAGATCTTCATATTGTTCACGGCCTTGAATCCGTTGAAGAGAGCGATGCCGGCGCTTACACCATAACTGTTGTGGAACGAGGTTGTGGTGACGTAGGTGTTGGTCTTAGGGTCAACCGCACGTCCGAAGTTATAGTAAGCCGAGCTGCTTCCGCTTATCTCAGGGGTGAACGCATCGAAGATCGCATCCCTTCTCGCAAGCCGTGCGTCACCATTGGACGCCTGCTGGATCCTCACCTTGGTGCTGTTGCTGATCGCATATTCCATGCACTCCTTCAGCGTCATCGGAGTCGGAAGCGCCTCCTGCGCGAAAACCGGAGCGGCGACCATCATCGCGAATGTTATGAATATTGTCTTTTTCATATTTCTTTTTCCTTTTCGGTAAAAGTCATAAGCATTAGGCGTGCCAAAATATTCAATTAATTAGTTATGAATATTTTAGCGATTTTAGCGATTTGGGAAAGTGTAAAGAAATTTAACACTGGGTGTAAAGAAACTTTACACTTTCACCGATCACTTCGACAAGCTCAGCAACCTGATCTTCCCTGCATTGACGTCAGATCGTGCACCAGAATGTGACGATGAACGGGATGGAGAATTCGAGGACGAAGCCATGGAAGAGGGAGATCACTGAATATTCCTTGCCGGAGGATGCCATGATGATCGGAAGTGTGGTGTCCATCGATGTAACGCCACCGGCGGCTATCGGAGCGAGCGGACCACCTATTCTGACAAGAAGCGGAGCCAGCAGAAGCGTGGCCATCTCCCTTATGATGTTGGACAACAATGCAACGGTACCGAGTTCGGCGCCACGGTAACCGGTTATGAATATGCTGGAGAGGGAATAGTAGCCGAATCCGGAGCCAACGGCCAGACAGTCTGTGGCCGACCTTCCGGGCAGAATCAGTGCGGCCGCAAGCGCCCCGGCGAATGTGCCGAGCATAGTTCCGGCTGGAAGCAAAGCCATTCGCACATCAAGGGACTTGAATCTGGAGACAATGTTCCTGTCACTTCCCACACCTATCCCCACGAAGAAAAGCAGGGCACACAAGGCGTAGAATGTCAGGTTCCCTTCCACAATTTTCTCCGGCACAATTCCGGACAGGCCGGCAAGGATGCCAAGGACGAAGAAGCCTACTATCACAAGACTGCCTTTCATGTCCTTTTCTTTTCGGATTTAAGATGACGCCACAAAAGCCAGGCGAATAAACAGCTACCAGCCAGAGACAACACAGCAATGAGCAAAGCGTCCAGACCAAGCGACGGAAGTGATGAGATTATCGTCCTGTTCCCTCCGACCTCAACACCCAGAAGAAACAGCAGAGACCAGATCAGAATGGTTGTCAACTTTGAGACCCACCCGCAGTCTCTGTTCCTCAAAAGCCTTCCGGCCGCGATTCCCGCAAACAAGAATAATATAACGGTAAACATTCTATTTGAGCCTTGTACAATTTTCTATTTTCTATGCCAATTTCCAAATCGACATCACACCACATTTCATTTGAACATTTCTATCATGCAAAACTAACAACTATTCTCCAAACATTCGGAATCAGAGAATAATATTTGATTCTTGATGGTCACTGGAACGGCATTCTCCCGTACAAACCACGTCATATTACAATTTTGTCCACGCAAACTGCCATCCGCCGGATAAACGTGTTGATTTGCACAGTTTGTCCGGCTGAAAGGCTTCTCGCCGGACAAAGCTTCAAGGTAAGATATGAATTAAGGGACAGTTTTACAGCTGGTTTCCCAAGGAGAGATAGTCCTTGAGCGAATCGACATATTCATTGAACGCCTCGCGGCCAGCGTCGGTCGCGCGGCAGGTGGTGCAAGGTTTCTTGCCTTTGAAGCCTTTCTCGATGGTGATGTAGCCGGCCTCGCTGAGTTTGTCTATCTGCACGCTGAGGTTGCCGGCCGTGGCGCCCGTCTGTTTTCTGATATAGACGAAGTCCGCCTCCTCGACCCCGATGAGGATCGACATCACGGCGAGCCTGAGCTCCGAATGCAGCAGAGGATTCAGTTTTCTGAACATATCCTACCTCTTTATGATTCTGGCGATGATGCCGCCGGCGGTCATAATGATGCCGCTGAAAAGCCATATCAGGCAGATCTGCGCGCCGGCATAGTCAGTGTAAAGTGCGCCGAGCAGAACCACAAGCGCTCCTGAAGCGATGATCGGCCAGCTCTTGATGACTATGCCAGTGGACAGGATGGTGAAACCGAACAAAGACGTGATGAGGTAGGTGTCAAGCACGAACGGGTTGACCGCGCAAGAGAGGATTGTCAGGCAAATGGCTGTGATTCCGAAAGCGCACCAAATCCAGCCTACAGTCTTGTGGAGATAGGTTTTCGGAGCGTCACTCCCCTTCTTTGAAATGAATATGGCCGCCGGAACTCCGATCACCGGAATGAGAAACCAGAGGTAATTCCAGACCGGATTCCCCGTGCCGTTCCATAAAAGATAAATGAGGGCGGAGACCACCGCCAGTATCACACCCCAAAGGATGTAGTAAGTTCCTTGATTCTTCTCGATCGCACGGCAATTCCTTGCCATCGTCTCGCTGATGATTTTCAGACTTTGCTCAGCCGAAAGATTGTTGTTTGTTTCCATAACATTTTGATTTACATCGTTTCCGTCATTAGCGGTCATGCACATTAGCCCTAAAGGCATCACAAATATAAATAAGTTTACAATATAAACCAAATAAAATCGTCAAGCTTTCACGAAAATCATATCATCAGCATTATCCGCCCCTCCGCCTTGACGAAAGTGTCCGGATAACGCATCACCACGGCATACACCTGCGCCGAAGTCACCGGCTTTCCGTCCTTACGAATATGCAATCTGCGGCTGTTGATGATCTCCGCGATTTGCTCCGTCCGCAGCCCGCCACCCCTCTCGGCAAGCACATAGAGTATAGCTTCTTCGATTTTCATTTCAATAAATCATATTCACCTGAGCTCTTCCGCCCCTCCGTAATAGTCATAAACATCTTGATAGTCAAGGTCAAGCTGCTCCAGAATCTCTTCTGAGGAAAGACCGGTGACGATCTTCTTCCCGCCCGAGTTCAGCACCACACCATTCCCTCGCCCGTCATCATGCATCAACGGCCTTCCCCTCAGCCCGACCGGATGGTTCAGCACCGTGTCCACCGGCCGGATGGCATATTCATAGTAGCGGACCGGCCTATTCTTCATCGCCTCCACCTCTCTCAAGCGCCTATTCTCTCCAATCATCGCCACCACCGCCAACGCCACCGGCAAAAGCAGCACCGCCGCCACCACCAGCTTCTCTTTCAATGAATATGTCTCCTCAGGGCCGTTGAACATCATTACTTCAACAAGAGTCTTTTTACTACAAGAATATCCCTCTGTCTATTCCGGATAATCTTCTTTTTAGAATCATAGTTAAAAGATGAATACGATATTTCTATCAGCTTAATTCCATATTGTGGAAGAATATCCCTACGACGTTGATCATATATTCGTCTTTGCTCACCTCTTCCGCCCCCTGATACTGTAGACCTCCTATCAAAGAACGCAACACTCTCTGTATGTTGCTTTTCCCTGTACTCAACTACAATATTCTTATTCGGATAATAAGCATCATCAGGTAGTTTTTTACCGGACGGACAAGACTCACTTGGATCTCCACGTAAGAAATCAAAGGTATGTTGCCTTAAGGCAAGTTCTCCCAACACTTCATCACACAAGTCAATCACATAGGACTCATCAGAATCGCTTCTCTTGTTTTTAATGCCAAGGGCAGCGTTCACCTCAGCAAAATGTTTTTCTAAATCAAATTTATCCGTAACAATATAAAATTAACAAATTACTTATTCCGCCCCGGAGCCGCCGTCCAGATGTCGTACATCCGGTCTTTGAGGGACTGGGGAGCGAGGATCTCGATGGAGGAGCTTCGGGAGAGGAGGGCCATCACAAAATCGTTGGTGATTTTCAGACGGAGGGTCACTTCCACATATTCTTTTATGCCGCTGAGCTTGCTCACCATCGCACTTAATCGCCTGATCTGATTCAACATATTCGGAAGCGTTTCCTGCAAATATAGCGAACCAAGGCGACAAGATCTGTCGTTCCTGAAAGAAATGTAAGGATATTACAAAGCCTCCATCCATTCCCCCGCCTCTATGGTCTGGAGGCAAAGGAGAGCACCATCTCGTAAAGCGCTGATTATAAAGCGGTGCAGCACCACCTTCTTATTCTCAATCAATTGTAAAACGCTGGCCTCTTATTTTGACCGCCAGCATTTTGCAACATACACTAAATAAGGTAATTATGTGTCAGCCAAACATTTGAAAGGGGGGGTGACTAAGATTTCGGTCACCCCCTACAATTGTTCTCGGACACAATATCCAAGAAAACCATTACTCACCTTCTGGCTCCATTGTGAATATAGCCCTGATTCTGGCCATGTCGAACTTCTCGGAGCGATCGTAGCAATAGACACCGTTCTGCTCCTGCTCGACATCGGTCAGCTGGGTATAGCAGAAACCGCAGATGCTCTTGGACATGAAGACGACAGCCTTGACCTGAGCCTCCAGCCTCTTGTAGAAGTCCTCCATCGAGACAACGCTCTTGCCGTAGCCCCAAGACTGGGTCGTTGAGTTAACGGTCGTGGCATCCTGCCCCTTGACCCATTTGATGCCGCCGAACTCATCAAGGATGTACGGAATCGAGCCGTCATATTCATAGAAAGTGTAAGGCTCGCCACCGTAGCGGGCAGGGTCGTTGAAACCGATGTTGTTGATCCGGCCCTTGTAGGTCTGAACAGGTCTGGTGAACAGTTTGCCGTCATTCCAGATTATCTCTTTCAGCTTCTCAGGATCCTGCTCATAGTGATGCTCAGTCCAGATGTCTGTCTTGACCTGGATGCCGCCGCTGCAGATGTTGATCGGACGGGTAGGATCCAACTGCTTTGTCAAGGCATAGATGTCCTCGCTGAAACGCGGGTACTGGACATTGTCTGGCCAGAACTCCTCATTCATCGGAGTCCAGGTGATTATGGAAGGATAGTTTCTGTCACGCACGACACATTCGGACCACTCACTCAAGAAGTTACGGGCGGGCTCAACGCCATTGAGCTCGATGCCCCAGCTCGGGAACTCGGCCCATGTCAGATAGCCAAGCTTGTCGGCCCAATAGTGGAAACGCTCCTCGAACACCTTCTGGTGCAGTCTCGCACCGTTGAATCCGGCGCTCTTGGAAAGTTCGATGTCGTGCTTCAAAGCCTCGTCTGACGGAGCTGTCCACTGGCTCTGAGGATAATAGCCCTGATCAAGCACAAGTCTCTGATAGTAAGGAACATTATTCAGGAATATCTTGTTGCCCTCGATGTGAACCTTCCTCATCCCGACATAGGACTTCACCTCATCAATGACCCTCCCATTCTTATCAAGCACCTGATAATCAACATCATAAAGGAACGGATTCTCAGGACTCCAGGTTTTGAGTGTCTTGAACGGAATCACGGCCACACTGCTGTTGGTGGCGGAAACCTCCTTCTGAGCCACCGGTTTCTTTGGCGAATCCGGATCAGTTACCGTGATCTTCAGGCTCGCCGCACCTTCTTTGTAGAACGCCGGACGAACAACGAGCTGCTTCTGGTCGATGTCAGTGTTGACCTGCACGTTCTTCAGACCGTTCTCCGCGATGGATTCCATCCACACGGTCTGCCAGATTCCGGTTGTACGGATATATTCACAATCGTGGGAGCCCAACATCAGGGATTGTTTTCCGGCAGGCTGGTTCATGCTCCTAAGGTCGCTCTGGGCGTACACTACAAGGTCATGCGAAGTGCCAGGGGCAGCGAAATCAGTGATGTCAAACGAGAATGATGACGAGCCTCCGAAATGGCGGCCGACAAATTTACCGTCAATGAAAACCTCTGACTGATAATAGACCGCGCCGAAGTTCAGGAATATTCTCTGTCCTTCCCAGGCGGCAGGGACATCCAATGTCCTGTGATACCATATTCCCGTAATGAAATCTGTGTAGCCGACTCCCGAAAGTTCGCTTTCCGGAGAGAATGGCACGAGAATAGTCCCGTCGAAACCTTTGCTTTCCGAATATCCCTTCTCAAGCCCGACGTGATTCAAATCGAACCTGTAGGTCCATTCACCGTTCAGGTTGACCCAGTTCTGTCTCTCAAACTGCGGTCTCGGATATTCCGGTCTCGGAATATTCTCTCCCGCCGCAACGCTCATAGTCGCTCCCAAAACCAGAAGAGCGGCCGCGATGAATTGTTTTACCATCTTTTTCATTTTGAATATAATCTATTATCTTACATTAATTTTCAATGAATATTCCCGAGTGCTTCTCCTGTGCCGGGGAATCAATGACGTTCGGAGAATTCGCATCCGCAGAAGGTCTGGTTATACATGTCCCATTCCTTTATCAAAGCGTTTCGGCGTTCCTGAAGACCGCCACGACGCCAGTTCTGATTCCACCACAAGACTTTATTACGTCCGGACAAAAGGGACTCCGGACCTACCTCAGAATCCAAATCGGTAACGGATTCATTATCACAAGCACCGTTGACAACATCGCAGGCCCAACGGCCGGCCGTATCGACCTGCTCCAGGTCCTTCCAACGGGAAGAGGCCAGGGTTGTGGTCAGGAGGGTGTAGCCGTTCGCCACGGCATAGCGTGCCGCCCTCAGAAGGCGGAACTTGAAGCATTCAAGGCAACGTGGACCGCGCTCGGGCATATCGGCGATGCGGATGACCGGTCCCTGAGCCTGCCGATGAGACGCCGCGCCACCGGAATTGGTCGCTTCGACAGACTCAGCGACCGGGATTGTCTCCAACCGACGGACAAAGGCCAGCCATGCGGCGTGATCATATTCATCATCAATCGTTTCAAGGCCATGCGCGGCGGCATATCGGATAAGCTCGTCGCGGCGGATGGAATATTCCCGGAAAGGGACGATGTTGGAGTTGCTGAAGAATATTCCGGGACGCAAGCCGGCGCCGACCATCCATTCGATGATGGCGGTCGAGCAGGGAGCGCAGCAGCAATGCAGCAGGATGCGTTCTTTCGAGAGGTCACAACCTTCCGGCGGCTCTGGTGAGAATCCTTTTTTATGAATATTCTTGTTCGGCATTTCTGTAACAAACATAACGATTTTTCTTGAGAAACAGAAGTTTCAGACACTGCACCTAAAAGATTGTTAATCAAACATTTGTCCCAAGCATCCTCTACAGAGAACAAAGGGAGAACATCACATTAAGCAATTAATAATCAACTTATTACTCACCACGAAATTCAAATTCGCGATCCTAATCCGATTTTGTCGTAAGAACTTTTAATGCTAACTTTAACGGAAAGATAGACTGACTAGTTATCGGTCGGCCTCCAGGCGGAGCCAGACTTTACGTACCGGATTGCCACCGACAATCAGAAAGTTGATAGGAAAACCATTGACAAAACAGAAAGACTAAAAGGAGCTATGATCGAAAGGGACGAGAGATTCACTTTGGCGGAGAGATATGTGGAAGAGACGGGGGTTTCCGTGTTCCTGACCGGCAAGGCCGGAACGGGAAAGACAACGTTCCTTAAGGAAATCGTGCGGCAGACATCCAAACGGTTCGCCGTCGTGGCCCCGACCGGAGTGGCGGCCATCAATGCCGGCGGAGTGACCATACATTCGTTCTTCCAGCTGCCGCTTTGTCCGTATCTACCTGACGTAAAAGAGCTTGTTACCGAATATCAGATGCCGGAGCGGATGCGTTCCCTGCGCAAGGAAAGGGTGAAGATCCTGCGGACTCTTGACCTTCTGATCATCGATGAGATCTCGATGGTGAGGGCCGACATTCTGGACGCGATCGATGACATCTTGAAGCGCTATCGGCGCAACGACCGGCCGTTCGGAGGGGTGCAACTGTTGATGATCGGGGATATTCAGCAGCTTCCGCCGGTCGTACGGGAGTCGGAGAGGCCGTTTATGGAGCAGGTATATTCATCGCCTTTCTTCTTCAATTCCAAGGTGTTGCAGCGGCTGCCGTACGTAACGATCCAGCTGGAGAAGGTCCACAGGCAGAGCGACAGGATATTCCTTGACATTTTGAATGAGGTGAGGTCGGGAAGGCCGAGTGAATGGGCTTTGAGCGAGCTGAACAAGAGATTGGACCCTGGTTTCGTTCCGCCTGAGAATGAGCGATGGATCCGTCTCACGACCCATAACGCGCAGGCGGATTCGGTCAACGAGGCGAAAATGAACGCCTTGAAGACCGACGAGGCGACTTTCGAGGCACAAGTCGAAGGAATATTTCCGGAAAACGCCTATCCTGCTGAGACTCAGCTTCGTCTGAGGGTCGGGGCGCAGGTGATGTTCGTGCGCAACGACACTTCCGGCGAGGCGCGCTACTACAACGGAAAGATCGCGACTGTCGAGAAGGTCAAGCCGCAACTGATCGTAAAGGACGAAAGCGGTGACAGAATCGAAGTCACGACCGAGAAATGGGAGAACATCCGCTATGGACTGAATGAGGAAACCGGTGAGATTGAGGGGATTGTGGACGGCACTTTCGAGCAGGTTCCTCTGCGTCCGGCCTGGGCGGTGACGATCCATAAGAGCCAGGGACTGACGTTCGACCATGTCATCATCGACGCTGGAGCGGCGTTCTCGTTCGGCCAGGTCTATGTGGCCCTTTCCCGCTGTCGCACCCTCGAAGGTATCGTCCTGACCACCCCGATCACCCGGCGCTGCACGTTCACCAGCGAGGAGGTCACGGCGTTCGAAAGCAGCCGCGAGCCGGCGGATGAGGTGCGCCTGAAGCTGCCGGCGATGTCCAATGAATATTTCACCTCAACCCTTTGCGATGCCTTTGACCTTCAGCGGCTTCGCTACCTCTACAACAGGGTTAACCGAATATATCAGGTCAACCTGTCGAATCTCTATCCGGATCAGGCGTGCAGGTTCAACACGGTCGGTGCTGGAATATCGGAACCGGTTGGTGAGACAGCACCTCAACAGGACTCCGGCAAAGATAACCAAAAGACTTTCGCCGGAATCCGTTCGCTCAGCGACACGGCCCAGAAGTTCCAGAAGCAGATCCGCTACATCGCCGCGTCCATCCACAGCGGCGCGCCGGACGACTTCCCTCTCCTGCGGGAGCGCGTCACCAAGGCTTGTGAATATTTCCGGAAAGAGTTGAAGCCGTTGGCTTTGTTCGCCTCTCCGCTGACACTCATAGAGATAGACGACAAGGAGATCAAGAAGGCATTCAAGGCAGCGGCCGAGGAGTTCCTAAGCGAGTTACGGTTCAGGTTGACGCTCTACGAGACTATCCTGTCGGAAGGATTCAGCACGAAAGAGTACCATAAACTAAAGGCAGACAATGAGTTGTCGGAGGCCAGATCGCTAAAGGCGTTGGCGAGGTCGTTCTCGGAGGCAGCTGGCGGTTCGCTTCGACAGGCTCAGCGACCGGATGCGGACGGTGAGCCTGTCGAACCGTCCATCGCAAAACAGACTCAAAAACCAGCCGACAGACAGTCGCAGGAAGAATCAGACACCTACACCGGCAGCCTCCATCCGGAACTGATCCAGGCACTGATCGACTGGCGGCGGGAAAAATACCGGCAAGACAACGTCCCCGCCTACATCATCCTCCACCAGAAAACTCTTCTGGCCATAGCCGACCTCGCCCCTGCCACACGTGAGGAACTCCTCACCGTCAAAGGCTTCGGCAAGTCCAAGTGCGACAAGTACGGCGATGAGATCCTCGAAATCATCCGCACGGCCAAGAGTCAAGGCTCTAACGAATAAACATCACCATATTAAAAGATTACTTTACGAACATAGAATTATAACCTAAAGCGTATGACTGCCCCCTATGCTTTCAACTTCGCAAATAAGGCGCGAAATGTAACTTATTGTCTGTGAATATATTCATAATTCCTGCCATTCTCATCGTCCCGGCACAGAATAGCAAATTATTGAGAATCAAGAGATAGCATTTCACGGTTAAGACATGGGGATGTTTATGAATCAGAACTGCTTTAGGTGTTGGGCGTGGAATCTTAGCAGAGGTGTTCCGCAAGTCATTAGGATTTACTAACTTTGTTGACGTGGAGCGGGGAAACCTGTCGAAGCAAGGACATATTATTAACGCAGCATTTGCTATTATTTCGCGTTTACCGAAAGCCCAGGAAACTTTTAGGAAATATAAACGAAGAGATAATATGTGAAGTATTCCGGTGTGGAATGCCTCAAACCCACAATAATGCAATGCTCGCACCCTATACGGGTGTGGGTATCTTATGTGGGTAAAAGGTTTCCATCCTGGGCTACCTTGGTAAACGCAATAAGAGGCTCACACCTTTTTGTTGCGTCAAGTGATTGATAGTGATGCTGGAAAACTATCAATCATTATGGCAGGGAACAACAACCTCAACAAGGCCAAGAGCGCCAAGAAAGATGAGTTTTACACTCAGCTTTCCGACATTGAGAACGAGCTTAGGCATTACAAGGAGCACTTCAAAGGCAAGACTGTCCTTTGCAACTGCGACGATCCGAGGGTCAGCAATTTCTTTCATTACTTCTCCTACAACTTTGAGTTTCTTGGACTTAAGAAATTAATCACCACCTGCTATAAGAATCAGGATATGGATCTTTTCAGCCGCAACGACTGCGAGTCCGCCATCTGGCTTGAATATTTTGGCGACCGGGACGGCGACAGGGTGCCGAGTCCAGAAGAGATCGGAATCCACAGACTGAACGGTGACGGAGATTTCCGTAGCGCCGAGTGCGTCGAACTGCTGAAGGAGGCGGATATTGTCGTCACCAATCCCCCCTTCAGCCTCTTCCGCGAATATGTCGCCCAACTCATCGAACACGAGAAGAAGTTCATTATTGTCGGGCATCAGAATGCCTTGAAATATAAAGAGATATTCCCCTTAATCAAGGATAATAAGATCTGGCTTGGCTTCGGTTTCAAGGGAGGAGCAGGACATTTCATATCAAACTACGAGGACGTGGCTTCCGCCGGAAATCATAAGGAGGGGATGATCAGAGTTTCAGGCGTAACGTGGTTCACCAATCTTGACATCAAGAAGCGACACGAAGAACTCATTCTCTATAAGCACTATACTCCGGAGGAATATCCAAAGTACGAGAATTATGACGCTATAAATGTTGACAGAACCGAGGATATTCCTTGTGATTGGGATGGCGCTATGGGCGTGCCTATTACATTTATGGATAAGTATAACCCTGATCAATTTGAGGTTATCGGAATCGGAATAGCGGGACTTGGTCTTGCCGCTGGAGTAAGACCGTACAAACCAGAGCACAAAAAGTATCGTAGAGAAGTTCAGAAATGTGGTGCGGTAGATGGAGATTTGTATATGATGAAAGGCGGAGAAGTGATAGTTCCATATTCACGCATTCTAATCAGACGAAGGAATTAGTCTTATTTTAACATAATTAGTTATGAATATATTACTGAAAGAAATAACAGTCAGGGAGTTGACGGAGGGCTACACGGACAACGAGGAGGGCGGAGTGCGCGGCTATTCGGGGCGGCTTGACATCAGGCCGCCGTACCAGAGGGAGTTCGTCTATGCGGAAAAGCAGAGGAATGCGGTGATCGACACCGTGATGAAAGGCTTCCCTCTCAATGTGATGTATTGGGCGACAAGGGAAGACGGAACCTTTGAGGTCATCGACGGCCAGCAGCGAACAATCTCTCTTTGCCAATATGTAAACGGAGACTTCAGTTTTGATTTCCGGGCATTCCACAATCTTCAGAACGACGAACAGGATCAGATTCTGGACTATAAGCTGATGGTTTACGTCTGCACCGGAACGGACAGCGAGAGACTTCAGTGGTTCAGGACGATAAACATCGCGGGGGAGAAACTGACGGATCAGGAGCTTCGGAACGCGGTCTATTCAGGTTCCTGGCTTTCGGACGCAAAGAGGTACTTCAGCAAGTCCGGCTGCGCGGCCTACGGACTGGCAGGCAGGTACTTGAGCGGCTCGCCGATCCGTCAGGACTATCTTGAGACCGCCATCAGGTGGATATCCCACGGCAACATCGAAGTCTATATGTCCAAGCATCAGCACGATCCGAACGCCAATGAATTGTGGCTATATTTCCAAAGGGTCATCGAATGGGTGAAAGTGACATTCCCAAAGTACCGCAAGGAGATGAAGACTGTCGCCTGGGGTGATCTGTTCAACAAGTACTCGGGAAAGACCTTCGACACGGCTGTCTTGGAGGGCGAAGTGTCCAGATTGATGATGGACAGCGATGTCAAAAAGAAGTCAGGAATATATTCCTATATCTTCGATGGCGACGAGAGGCATCTTGACATCCGCGCCTTTGATGACAACACCAAAAGGGAGGTTTACGAGCGGCAGGGCGGCCATTGCGCCAACCCTGATTGCCCACGGAGGGATGAGGTTCTGGATATCAGCGAGATGGAGGCCGACCACATCACCCCTTGGAAGGAAGGCGGCAGGACAGTCGCCGAAAACTGCCAGATGCTCTGCCGCGACTGCAACCGCCGGAAAGGAGCTAGATAGGCACTCTGGCTATTATGCGATGTACAAGAGCAGAGCGTAACATAATCAGTTCATTCAATAATTAAAAGAATAATATCTATGAGGAGAATTATTTTAGTCTTGCTGCTTTCATTCGTCGCAATGATAATGAAAGCACAGCAGAATTTACCGGAAGAATTTTTCGGGCTCAAATTCGGTGAAAAGTACACCGTTGAACAGATGAAGGCCGCTGTTGGAGACAAAGGCAGTTATTTTGAAATAGACAACTCCGAGCCATACGACTTTGGAGGGACTCCCTATTATAGGTATGGCTTTGAGGATGTGACATACAAAGGAAGGACGTATCCTCTTATGCTTCTTTTGACGCTAAAGAATGGCAAGTTGGCATTGGTTGACTTCAGCTATCCAAATGACACCGGAAACATCTCCGCTCTTGACTCCACTTATACCGTAATCAAGAATGAATTGTCGGAAGCATACGACATAACTAGTTTCCCCATAGTGGATCATCCGGAGATAGAGAGGCTCATCGCCATAAACAATGGCGTGACCGTGCGCCTTGATAAGTACACTGAAAATGGACATACTAGCGGAATCGAGGTGTCGTATGTTTCACTGACAGCAACAATATCGGATGCCTTTCAGTCATTGCGCCCTATTATTCAAGACTCTTTCTTCGGGATGAAGATGGGATCTCCACAGACCCGACGTACTATAACGGATGCGGTCGGCCATAAAGGAACATACCTCGATGAAGAGTACACCTCCAACGGAAAGATAATCATTTTCAAGAACGTGTCGTTTGCGGGAAGGACGTGGGACTTCGCCAATTTCTATTTAACCGAAAGCGGTCAGTTCTATGAGCTAAGGGTAAACCAAAGCCTCAATGACGGTGTAATCTATGAAGACGAGATAAGAGATGCCCAGAAGACATACGATTATTACAAGGAGAAACTGAATGAAAAATATGGAGAGAAGGAGGAGAAAGATTCAGATGATGGAAAGTATATCATATATCTTGGCAGCAACGACATGGGTGTGATTCTTTCTAACGAGAGAAGCCGGTCAAAAGGCGGTGACTATCGCAGATATGTAACTCTGGATTACATCCAGACAGAAATCAACCGCAAACAATCCGCAAAATCGGAAGATGATTTGTAAATGGACACAATGTGTGTATTTTAGCAGTGGCGGCTAACGCATTGGACAACAATAAAATAACGGGTTACCTTTGGTGGGATTCAGCCAAAGGTAACCAGCTATTCCATTTGTTTACAATGCGTTATATTCCACATAAAAAGACACGAGATCCTCGAGATAATCCGCAGGATAGGGACGAGTTTCAGCTTACTTAATGATTCCTTGAGAACAGAACATCCCCGGATAAGGTGTATGACTGTCTCTCGGCTTTCAACTCATTGGAGATATGGCAGACCAAATGTTTCTTAAGCAAGGACTCTAACTTCCGGAATTTTTTGATCGGAATTGACAACAGCGTCAAATCATTGTCCGGAAGCCAGATGTCAAAACGAGTTTCCAGAACCCTCCCATTATCCGGATTGACAACATAGGCGATATAAATTGAACCCGAAGCGTCCCTGTACCTACGAATCTCGTCTTCGGAGAACACCTTCCTTACAATCCTATTAAACACCGCACTGTCAGAGTCGGCGAAATGTCCCATCCCTGTCGCTTCTGAATAATACACAACCGGATCCGACCCTATCTTGTAACGCGGATTATCCCTCATACAATTAGCTTGATTCTCCACACTGATGTCCCTCGTGAAAGAATAATGAGTAATCTTGTATTTTGCGTCCTTATACACAAGCGCATCCTTTCCCGTATAGTAGTCCTGCGCATTCGACACAGAACATAACAATAGGAGCAGAAGCGATAATATTCCGAAGATGCAGGCTCTTCTAATGTGGTTGGTTATCATTCCGGCTTCTTTTATGCCATAAAAATAATGAATTTAAGTCTATTTATGCTAACTTGCAAAAATATTCATTAGTGAGGCAAGTTATTTTTTGAAGACTACTTATCACATCGCGCTATGCAGGAGAGACACACAGACAGGGAAAGGTATTTCAGGGAGTTGGCGCAGACTTCCAGGGAGTTTTACATTGACTATCTCCGGAAGTTCAAGAACGTCGGAGCCGGAACACGGGTGCTGGAGATTGGCTGCGGCGAGGGAGGAAATCTTCTGCCGTTCGCCGAAGCGGGATGCTGCGTGACGGGCATCGATCTGGCTGCCAACAAGATAGCCAACGCCAAGGAATATTTCGCAAAAAGGAATATGCCGGGCGAGTTCATCAGCGGAAACTTTCTGAATATGCCTCCTCGTGACTGCCGTTTTGACATCATCCTGATCCACGATGTGATAGAGCACATCGAGCCTGAAGACAAACCAGCCTTTTTCTCAGGTCTTAAAAAGTTCCTGAAGCCGGACGGAATAGTGTTCTTCGGATTCCCGGCCTGGCAGATGCCGTTCGGAGGCCACCAACAGATCTGTCGGAGCGGTGTCTGCTCCAAAGTTCCGTTCATGCACCTCCTGCCGGCCAGCCTTTACAGAGGCTATCTAAGAATATTCAAGGAAGATCCAGCCAAGATTGATGAGCTGCTGAGCATCAAGCGCTCCAAGATGACTCCGGAGAAATTCGAGCGTCTTTGCAGAGAAACCGGTTTCCAGATCGTGGAGCGGAAACTCTGGCTGATCAGCCCGCACTACAAGGCCAAGTTCCATCTTCGCCCGACCCGTCTGCGTCTCGGCCTCGACCACATCCCGTTCCTCCGCAACTTCCTCTCCACCTCCTGTTTCTACATCGTCTCGGCAAGGTGATGCGTTGAAATCAGTCAATGTCCTTGACGACATATTCAGTGGAGCCGAGACCCATTTCCTCAGCACGGTACACGATGCGGATGCCGTGACGCTGGCTGATCCTGTCGAGGAGGGCCTGTGTGTCGTTGTCCTTGTCTTTCGGAAGGTTGAACACCTGATCGAGGCAGAACTTGTCAAGGGCGACCGGATCGAGGGAAGCTGCCATTCCGATGTCCTTTATTGTCGGCTTGTGAGGATCACCGTCGCAGTCACAGTCAATTGAGAGATTATTAAGGACATTGATGTACACAATTCCTTTCTTGGCGGCGAAATAATCATTGACGGCCTGGGCGGCGGCGGCCATCGACTCGATGAACGGAGTGTTGCCCTCCGGGCTTTCGTCCCACTTCTCAGGAAGGTTCTGCCACAGAAGCTGATAGTCCTCAGCCTTGCCAGCCGTGTGGATGTACGCCTTGCCGTTTCGGGAAGCCACACCGATGGAAGCGTTCTTCAAGGCTCCACCGAATCCACCCATCGCGTGTCCTTTGAAGTGCGACAAGTCGATCATAAAATCGTAATTGGCGATGTGAGAGCCGACTATGTCGTACTTGATCCATTTGTCATCCTTCACAGGAATCTTAATCTCGCCTTCCGAATCCATAATGTCCACCGGAGCGATCTTGTCATAGCCTCTTTCAGCGATCGCCTTGAGGTGATCCTCTGTGTTGCAGCGGTTTCCGCCATAGGCCGTGTTGCACTCAACTATGGTTCCGTTGACTTTATGCACGAGCGGTGCGATAAACTCTGGCCTCAGATGATTGGACTTCTCGGACTCTCCTGTGGAGATCTTTACGGCGACTTTCCCCTGCGCCTCAACACCCAACGCCTCGTACAGTTTCACAAGAGCCTCTGGAGAGATGTCCTTCGTAAAATACACGACCGGGGTTTCCTGCTTACCCTTGTTGTTCCCGTTGCATCCACATAACATCATCGGCAGTGACAGCAGTGTCGCCATCATCACACTCCTAAATGCTAATCCTTTCATATTCATTATTGTGCTAAAAAGTTTATCTCAGTCTTGGGCTTGCAAATCCAAACCACAAGATAAACATTTTCTATTAATTGGCGTGTATTTTGTTATAAATCTGGCGCTAAAACGTTATATTTAAGCGTTTGTGAATTTCCTTCAAAAAACTATTGCTTTATAGAAAAACATACTTATCTTTGCAGTGTATTAATAAACTAATACACAAAACAGGTGAAAAATATCCGGTCACAGAGCTTGTCGAAGTGACGGAAGACCAGTAAAGAAGACAAGACAATCTTCAAGAAGTATATGAAAAAGAAACAACAGCCCATAGGGCAAAAAAGATAACAACCAAATGCTGATTGAATTAAAAGACGTCAACAAGACCTACCAGGGTGCGCAGCCTCTGCACGTGCTGAAGGGCATTGACCTTACCATAGGAAAGGGAGAGTTTGTCTCCATCATGGGAGCTTCGGGATCAGGCAAATCCACGCTTCTGAATATTCTTGGAATATTGGACAACTACGATTCTGGTGAATATCGCATAAATGGCAACCTGATCTGGAATCTCTCCGAAACAAAAGCCGCCGAGTACAGGAACAAGATGATCGGATTCATATTCCAGTCCTACAATCTGATAGGGTTCAAGACGGCGGCGGAGAATGTCGAGCTGCCGCTTTTCTATCAAGGCGTCGGCAGGCAGAAGCGTCACAGGATGGCTATGGAATTTCTGGAAAGACTTGGGCTGAAAGAGTGGGCTGACCACTATCCGAACGAGATGTCCGGAGGTCAGAAGCAGAGGGTGGCGATCGCCCGCGCGCTGATCACAAAACCGGAGATCATCCTTGCCGATGAGCCTACAGGAGCCTTGGACTCAAAGACTTCCGTGGAGATTATGAACCTTCTGCGGGAATTGAACGAGAAGGAAAATATGACCATCATCGTGGTGACCCACGAGAGCGGAGTAGCCAACTTCACCAACCGCATCATCCACATCAAGGACGGTGTCATCGGCAAGATCGAGCAGAACATTCGTCACGACGCCTCTCCGTTCGGCGAGGGCACAATAATGAAGTAAGCGATGAAAGATCTGTTTGAAGAAATCTGGAGCAACATCCGGAGGAACAAGCTCCGCACCGCTCTCACCGGCTTCGCCGTGGCCTGGGGAATATTCATGCTCATCTTCCTGCTTGGCGCCGGCAACGGCCTGATCCACGCGCTGGAGAGCAACAACAATGATTATATGACCAACACGATGAACGTCTGGGGCGGCCGGACTTCCAAGCCATACAACGGAATGCAGGAGGGCAGAAGAATCGAACTGAACGACAAGGACATAGACATCACCCTCGGCCCGGACTTCGCGGACAATGTGGAAAAGGCCGGCACAATACTCACCCAAGCGAGCCTCACCACAAGCTACGGAAAGGAATATATCGTCAAGCAGGTCAGCGGAGTAAGCCCTGAATATTCAGAAATGAACAAGCTCAGCCTCCTCTACGGCAGGTTCATCAACGAGATAGACATCAAGGAGAGGAGAAGGGTCATCGTGATGGACAGCAACGACGCAAGGGAACTTCTGGGTGTGACGGGAGAAAAGGAGGAAGGTCTTACGGCTCTCCAGAAAGCGGCAGCGGCGGAAGCGTTGGTTGGGAAATATGTCAAGATCAACTCTTCGATGTTTCAGGTCATCGGCATCCTCAGGCCGAACGAGAACGGTTGGTCCAGCCTCTACGCTCCGATCACCACCATCCGGACAATCTACAACAGGGGCAAGGAGATTGATGAATATACTTTCTCGTTCCACGGGCTGGACTCCGAGGAGGAGAACAGGGTGTTCGAGGATCGGCTGCGCGCATCGCTGAACAAAAACCACAACGCGGCGCCGGATGACAAAAGTGCGGTGGGAATATGGAATATCCTGACAATGAATATGGAGATGAACAAAGGAATGTCAATGATCAGGACAGCGCTCTGGATCATTGGAATCCTGACACTGTTGAGCGGAATCGTTGGGGTCTCCAACATCATGCTGATCTCCGTCAAGGAGCGCACGCACGAATTCGGGATCCGCAAGGCGATCGGCGCGAGCCCGTGGGCCATACTGAAACTGATCATTTCCGAAAGCATCATCATCACCGCGTTCTTCGGCTACGTCGGAATGGTGCTCGGAGTTCTGGCCAACGAGTGGCTCGATCATATTTCCGGAAACATGGTGATGGACTTCGGGCTTTTCCAGCAGACGGTCTTTAAAGATCCTACGGTCGGCCTGAACGTCTGCTTCGGAGCCACAATCCTGCTGGTCATCGCCGGCACCATCGCCGGCCTCGCCCCCGCCCGCAAAGCCGCAAAGGTCCGCCCGATCGAAGCCCTCCGCAGCGAATGACGAATATTCAAAATGAAGTGACTAAAATAATGGAATATATTCATAAAAGATTGAAAGGAATATTCAAATGAAATTTTTCGATATAGACCGATTCAAGGAAATCCTTGACACGCTGACCCGCAACAAGGGACGGAGCCTGCTGACCGGGTTCGGGGTGTTCTGGGGAATATTCATGCTGCTGTTCCTGCTGGGCGGCGGCGACGGGTTCAAGGTGATGCTGAACCAGCAGATGGGAGGGTTTGCGTCCAACTCGGCGATGATCTGGTCCCAGAACACGTCCAAGCCATACAAAGGCTTCAACAAGGGACGTTACTGGGAGATGAACATCAAGGACGTGGAGATTCTCAAAGAAAAGGTTCCTGAAGTGGACATCGTGTCGCCTCAATGCTTCAGTTGGTCCAGAGGCGAGGCAACCTACGAGGACAAGTCATCAAGGTGCAACGTCAAGGGGTTGAAGGCCGACTTCGCTAAAATAGAGACACCGACGATAGTTTACGGACGCTACATCAACGAGATGGACGTGGCGCAGAAACGCAAGGTCTGCGTGATAGGAAAGCAGGTTTACGAAAACCTCTACCCCAAGGGGGTGGACCCGTGCGGAACCAGAATCAAGATCGGCCCGGCATATTACCAGGTCATCGGAGTTGACTACAACGAACACAGTGTCATCAGCTTCGGAGGCAGGCAGACCGAGGCCATTGTGATTCCGATTTCCGTAGTGCAGGCCGTTTACAATATGGGTGACAAAGTACAGGTGATGGCGGTCACGGCTAAAGAAGGGATCGTGATGAGCGACATCATCCCGAAGATCAGAAAAGCCATCGCAAGCAACCACTACATAGACCCGACAGATGAACAGGCAGTCACCGTCCTCAACACCGAAATGTTTTTCATGATGATAGACAGTCTGTTCAAAGGCGTGAACTTCCTGATCTGGCTAATTGGAATCGGGACGTTGCTGGCCGGTGTGATCGGCGTCTCGAACATTATGATGGTGACGGTCCGGGAACGTACCACGGAAATCGGAATCCGCCGAGCCATTGGAGCGACTCCGAAGATGATCCTATCGCAGATCATCTGGGAAAGCATCCTGCTGACAGCCGTGGCCGGAATGTTGGGCCTGCTGTTCTCGGTGCTGATCCTGCAAGGGTTGGAGCTGGCCTTCACGACAGACGGCATCCTTCAGGCTCCGTTCCAGATCAGTTTCTGGACAGCTGTCGGAACTCTTCTCGGGCTGACGGTTCTCGGAGTCGTGGCCGGACTCGCCCCGGCGGCCAGGGCTATGAGCATCAAACCGGTGGACGCTATGAGGGATGAATAAGCCGCTTCGGGAACAAGACATATTAAGGATGAGCAAACATATTCAAAGATAGATAGTCAAGAATCAATATTCGGAAATAAAAAGTCAAGCAATATGAAAAAGTATTTCAAGTACATTCTGTTCGCCGCCATCATCGTGGTGTTCGCTGGCACATTCTACTTCCTTTGGAAAAAGTCACGTCCGCAGGAGATCCGCTACGAGGAGCTTTCCGCCGAGATCGCCGACATCAAGAAGACCACACTCATCACCGGCACCATTGAGCCGCGTGACGAGGTGAACATCAAGCCGCAGATCAGCGGCATCATATCCGAGATCTACAAGGAGGCTGGTGACCAGGTGAAGGAAGGCGAGGTGATCGCCAAGGTCAAGGTCATTCCTGAGATGGGTTCGCTGAGTTCGGCGCAGAGCCGTTTGCGCATCGCCGAATTGAACCTTGAGCAGGCACAGACCAACTTCGGACGTGAAAAGGCTCTCTACGACAAGCAGTTGGTGAGTGCTGAGGAATATGACCAAGTGCGTCAGGCCCTGGATCAGGCAAAGGAGGAAAAAGAAGCAGCTGAGGAGGCTCTGGAGGTTGTCAGGGACGGAGTGTCAAAGCGCAACGCCACGGCCAGCTCGACGCTGATCCGCTCGACAATCACAGGGTTGATCCTCGATGTTCCGGTCAAAGTCGGTAACTCGGTGATCCAGAGCAACACATTCAACGACGGAACAACCATAGCCACGGTGGCCGATATGAACGACCTCATATTCAAGGGCAATCTGGATGAGACAGAGGTCGGCAAGGTCGATGAAGGCACGAGGATGAGAATCACCATCGGAGCGGTGCAGGGCGTGGAAATGGACGCTGTCCTTGAATATATCTCCCCGAAGGCCGTGCAGAACAACGGTGCTAACCAGTTCGAGATCAAGGCCAGGGTAAGCCAGTTGGACAGCGTGAAGATCCGTTCAGGCTACAGCGCGAACGCCGAGATCACTTTGGAGCACGCCGACTCAGTTTTGGCAGTGCCTGAGGCGGCAATCTCATTTGAGAAGGATTCCACGTTCGTCTATCTTGCCGAGGGTGACGGACAGTATAAACGCCAGCCTGTCACCACAGGGCTGAGCGACGGGGTCAAGATAGAGGTGAAGAGCGGACTGGGCAAGGATCAGAAAGTCCGTGGTAATCAGATATTCACAGACAAGAAATAGCGCTATGAAAAGAATATGTTCATTGATTATTTTTGGTCTGCTGACGGTGGGGCTTTCCGCGCAGGATGGCAGGCTGTGGACGCTTCAGGACTGCATCACGCACGCTCTTGAGAACAACATTTCCCTCAAGCAGCAGGAGATTCAGGTCAAGCAGCAGGAAATTCAATTGAACACATCCAGGAACAGCAGGTTGCCGGGTGTGAGCGCAAGCGCAAGCGAGAACTTCTCGTTCGGACGAGGATTGACTGCTGACAACACCTATTCAAACACCAACACTACCAGTACGGGAGTCAGCCTCGGAGCTTCAGTGCCAGTGTTCCAAGGACTCAGGATCAACAACTCGATTAAACATGACGAACTGAACCTCAAGGCCGTGACGGCTGATTTTCAGAAGGCTCGCGAAGATGTCAGTGTCGCCGTGGCGCAGGCTTATGTGCAGATTCTCTACAATATGGAGCTTCTGGATGTGGCCAGGAATCAGGTCAGCATCGATTCGCTTCAGGTCGAGAGACTCTCGGCGATGGAGCTGAGCGGCAAGGCCAGCAAGGTTCAGGTGGCTCAGCAGAAAGCAGCGCTGGGACAGAGCCGACTGTCTGAGACTCAGGCTGCCAACAGTTTACGATTGTCGCTGTTGGATCTGAGCCAGTTGTTGGAGTTACCGAATCCTGAAGGATTCTCTATCGTCCGCCCTTCTGTTTCGGTTGACGGGCTGCTTCTGAGCAATCCGGAGGACATCTATGCGCAGGCAGTGGCCTGCAAGCCGTCAATCCAGGCGGAGCAGTTCAGGCTGGATGCCACAGAATATTCCATCAGGAACGCAAAGGGGGCCCGTCTGCCATCTCTTATGGCCAGCGGTGGTCTGGGAACCAATTACTACACGATGAGCAGTCATTCCAGCGATCCGTTCGCAGACCAGATCAAGAACAATTTCAGCCAATATCTTGGTCTTAGCCTGAGCATTCCGATTTTCTCCGGATTCCAGACCAGGAACCAGATCCGTTCCGCCGAGCTTTCGAGGACGAACCAGATGTTGCAGTTGGAAAACAGCAAGAAAAGCCTCTACAAGGAGATCCAGCAGGCGTATTACAACGCTGTGGCGGCTCATGAGAAATTCCGGTCAAGTCTGGACGCTGACGCCAGCGCGAAGGAGTCGTACGAGCTTGTGCTTGCGAAGTACGAGAACGGCAAGGCCAACATCACTGAGTTCAACGAGGCTCGGGACAGTTTCCTGGAATCAGAATCCAATCTGGCCCGCGCCCGCTACGAGTTCCTGTTCTCGGCCAAGTTGCTGGACTTCTACAGGGGACAGAAACTGATTTTTTAAGCTTTCGTGCGTAAATCATGCTCATCTGCGCACTGGACTTGAACATACCCGGCACTCGTGCGTAAATCAGATTTATCCACACACCACTTATCCGTAAACCACCTTCTGTGCGTAAGGCTGATTCTTTCACGCACAGAAGGTTCTTTAGACAGGGCCGGTGCGTGAGCGGCAAGGTTATGCGCACAAAGACTTTCAAACAAACGGATCCGGTTCCGGAGCGTTCTTGTCGTAGGAAAGGATGGTGGCGTTGCCGGAAAGAATGTCGTACCCGTGTTCGGCAAGGCTTTGCAGCTCGAACTCTCCGGGATAGACCTCAACGGGGGCGATGAACTCCACCCTCTTGCGGATTCCGCTCACGATGTCCCGCCCATAGGCTCCCCCTCCGGTCAGCAGGATTACATCCACTTTCCCACAGACATCAGCGGCCTCCGAAGCGATATACTTGGCGATGTTGAGAACAAAGGCCTCCATCCAGACCTTTGCCCGGACATCACCATCCTCTCCCCTGCGGACAATCTCCTTGAGGTCATTCGTCCCGAAGAACGCCACGGCTCCGCCCTTGCCCATCAGTTTCTTCTTTATCTCCGCTTTGGAATATTCACCGCTGTAGCAGAGGTCAACCAATTGGAAACCAGGACAAGAGCCGACTCTCTCCGGGGTGAACGGTCCGTCTCCTCCGACTCCGTTGTTGGAATCAATCACCTTTCCGTTCCTGTGAAGAGTGACGGTGATCCCGCCGCCGATATGGGCGACAATGGCCGTGATGTCATTCTGGATATGCCCGTGATCTTTCAGATAGCGCCTGACGACAGCCCTGGAGTTGAGCGCATGAAAGAACGGTCTGCGCTGAAATTCCGGCAAACCTCCCACACGGCACTCCGGCAGCATCTCATCAGCCATCGGCGGGTCGGCAATGTACGCCCGGCAGACTCCGAAAGGCATCTCAACTCCTCTGGCAACGTTCTTTTCTGTTATCTCTTTCGCCAGATCGTCAGCGATGATCGCGCTCAGGTTGCAGGCGTGCCTCCCGTACTTGCAGCTCCGCAGCACCTCCCGCATGTCCTCGTTCACTGAATATATTCCCGTGACCACCGGATAGAAGAGTCCGCCACGCGCCATCACGATGTCGATGTCCTGTGCGTGGATCCCCTTGCCGCGCATGAATATTCTTACATCATCCCGCCGCAGCGTGTCCTGCTCCATCACATCCTTGAACCCGGCCAAATCCTCCGCCTTGTGCGCAAGATTCTCCTCGAACGCAAGTTCCCCGTCCACAAAGTACCCGATCTTCGTCGATGTCGATCCCGTGTCGATCGCCAGCAACCGCCCTTTTTGATTTGTCATGTCAGTTTCGTTTTCTTGGCAGGCATCCCTCACATGTCCCACGAACCGCAAACACGCGACAGGAAAACCTTTCCCACTTCAAATTTATCCGACACTTTCAACATCACGAAAAATAAGTGGTTATTCCCAGTCAATTACCGCCAACCCCGGAAATTCGTTGTAAAATCATGAATATGTTGGTGAAATTCCACCAAACAACCGATTCTTTAGCGGTCACGAAACACATCGGTCCCCCCTAAAAGACCTTCGATGTCATGAATTGGAAGATTATCTCAACTCTGCCTCAATGCCTCGATTCGCTCAAGAGACAATCCCGTGGCAATCCCGATCCGCTCAACCGGGATGCCTAACGACAGCAAAGACTTGGCGACTTTCTCTATGCCTTGCTCTACCCCCTTCTCTACCCCCCTTCTCTACCCCCTTCTCTACCCCCTTCTCTATACCCTTCTCTATACCTTTCTCTATACCCTTCTCGACGCCTTCCGCCGTGCCCTGTTCGACACCGGCCTCAAAGCCCTTTCGATAGCCCTGCTGTCTGGCTCCCTCTATGTACGGGCGCATCTCTTTCTCTGTCATCATATCGTTGAAATAGTTGTCAATCTCCTTGTCGTCAAGACCGCTGACACGCATCGCCCGTTCCAACCTCACAAACTCAGCGTCTTTCTCCGACCTCGACTTCGCAAACATAGCGAAATTTCTGAATATCCGGCACCATGCCGCAACCGGACTGTCATATTCATCAGCCTTTCAATCAGCGACTTTCAGGAATATGGCCCCTTGGTTAATGGTAGTTTGGTCATCGGCATTCCGCCTGACGGCACTGTTTCTCTCTGCAGTCTCCATAGTTGAAGTGGTGATGATGAATGTTATTTGGTCACTGGATCCCTTACGGAACCCGCCCGCAATATCGGAATTGTAAACGTAAAAAACGAAAAGAAACACATGCAATTCATAAAAAACAGAAATTTCTTGATGATACCCCCGAAGATACCACTCCATGAGGAATACAATCTACGCTCAGAGCTCCCTGCAAGGCGCTCAACCCGACAACCCGCCTCGGTAATCCGAACAAGTTGATCCAGATTTCAGTGCGCATTGTATTAGAAAACCACAAGTCATCCCGCTTCTGATTCGTGGACATAACTGATAGTGACACCCCTCAAGTCCGGCCACCACTTGAAGGCATCGCCATTGGCCTTTATGAACTCAAGATCCCTCAGGCAACGCATTGGGTCATTTTCGTTCCCCAAGAGTGTTCCGCAACACTCTTGAGAGACATTTCAGCCCGAAAACGTTGCCCAAGCGCCCCTCCCCGAAAAATCACTGAGAAATTTAGACTCTTGACATCACCAAGGCACCGCCATCCCTCGTTTCGGAGAATCGGCGGTGCCTTGTCGAATTTACAGCACATTAAAATCATTCAGACATACGTGTCGACTCTTGTCAATCATCACAGTATGCCCCAAATTTTATCTGCTCTGGGTAAAATGATCGGAACCACGCAAAACGCTTGTCTGTCCTTACGACCTCCATCAAGGCTTCACTGACTTGATCAGCCGTCAAAGGATGATAATGCCATCCATAATCTGGATTCTTATTTATCGCCTCGGCAATCGCCTCGGCTGTCATCCATCCCTCTTCACCATGAAGAATCATGCCCCCGCTACGCCGCAAAGCCGTCTTTCTATTTTCAACCAAGACGTCATAAGCCGCTTGCTGGATAAATGTGTGAAATAATTTCATATAGTAATATTTTCGCAGATGGCAACACCTGTGGTGGTGGCACCGGGGCAAAGTGGATACGTGAAATGCGTGGAGGATTAGGTAATGATATTCAATGCATTAAAGAAATGCCTTTGGGTTGATTCGACTAAAGGCGAGGCGGCTTTTCGCTGATATTCAAGAAATTAGACATCACCCATTGAGAATGAGGGCGTGGCAGATAAATGACTGGTAATCAAGGACAAAAGCACTTGCCTACTGGTTGAAGCAACACCAGGAATAACATCATAAGCCTAAATATCAATCAGTTAAATGCCACGAGCCAGCTCCACCACATACCACCACCACCTTAACGTTCGCCACCACACACCGCTTTTCTTCACACGCCCTTACCTTGCCAGGCTTCCGCACAACAGCGATAAGAATCCCCAACACAAACGGGAGAATCCCCCTGTTTTCTACCGCGTACAAATTTTATCATAAAATGATAAAATGTCACATTGGTATCATAAGATATTGTGAATATGATAAATCCATTCATCACTACCGGTTATGACGGTGTCAAATACTTTTGCGACAGGGTCAAAGAAACAGGGGTCTATCAAGTTTATGACCTGTTTCTTGATATTTGGATCCGAGATCGTTATTTAAGGTAATCGCTCCTCCAGGATAGACATCGAAGTTACGGCATAGCCGGGGCGAGGATCTCGGCGATGGCGGCGGTTTCGATGAGGAAGCCGTCGTGGCCGTAGGGGGTCTCGATCTGGTGGTAGCGGGAGCCGGGGATCAATTCCGAGAGGGGGCGCATATCCTCGGGCGGGAAAAGCTCGTCTGAGGACATACAGATGAAGGTGCAGTCGGTTTTGATCTGAGCAAGGGCTTTGGCGACACCTCCACGGCCACGTCCTACGTTGTTGCTGTCAACCTCGTCACAGACATATAGATAGGAATATGCATCCCAATCCTTGACGAACTTGGAGGTCTGGTGACGGTAATATGAGCCGACCTTGCCGGCGAAGATGGTGTCGTCACTGTCCTCGTTCTGCTTGAATAGACCTTCCTCGCAACGGTAGGTCAGCAGGGCGATCGCGCGGGCGGCCTTGAGACCCTCCATGCCGCCATTCAGGTCACGGTGCTCCTTAAAGGTCGGATCAGCGAGAAGGGCGAGGCGGCTGGCGGCGTTGAATCCTGCGAGCCAAGGGGTCACGCGGGCACCGGTGGCGATGAAGAATATCTTTCCGAATATGCCGGGACGCATCACGGCCCACTCAAAGGACATGAATCCGCCCATCGATGTTCCGATCAGCATATCAATTTTCTCTATTCCAAGATGTTGGCGCAGAAGATCGAAGGCGCGGACGGTGTCACGCACGGTCACTCTGGGGAAATCGAAATAGTAGGGTTTGCCGGTTTTCGGATTGGCTGACGCCGGGCTTGACGAACCGCAGGCCGAACCAAGGACGTTGGCGCAGATGACGAAATATTTCCCGGTGTCGATCAGTCTGCCGGGACCTACCAGAGCTGGCCACCAACTTCCCTCCGGATCAGAATCCGCGGTGAGGGCGTGGCATAGCCAGATCACTTTCTTGTCCGGTGAATATCCAAACGGCGATGTGTGGTAGGCAACCTCCAGATTGTCAATGCTTCCGCCGGACTCAAACTCGAACTTTCCTTCAATCTTATAGATGTGCTTGATCATTGTCTTTCAATGGTGTGAATGAATATCCTTTACGACGCAACTCCCTGATCAGCCCAGGCAGTTTGTCGTAGAACTTGTCAGTCCTGGCCGGATCCGTTCCGAAATGGATCAGCATGATGTGGCCGTTCAGACCATTGGGATCCGTCCTTTCATATTCCCAAATCCTGCCGAGAATCTCCTTGCTGCTGAAATAACGCTTCATTTCGGGGGTGGTGTAGTCGCCGTTGGTGAGGGTTCCGGGGGTGTAGTTGATGACCTGCAATCCAAGCTGTCTGGCCCATGAGGAGATTGTCGCGTTGTAGTGCTCGTACGGCGGGATGAAATACGGTGCATTCGTGATGCCGAACTCCCGCAACACTTTGTAGCTCTTGAATATATCCTCGTTGAACTCTTGCCTTGTCACCAGAAGTGAGTCACGGTTGCCCCAAGGGGCGTAGAGCAGGTGGCCGTAGGAGTGGCTTCCGACGTAGTGTCCTTCGGCGACAAGTCTTCTGACAACATCAGGGTACATCTCGAAGAACTCTCCGGTGAAGAAGAATCCGCCTTTGATGTTGTATTTTCTCAATGTGGAGATGATTCTTTCCGCTCCGTCGGCCTTGTCGGCGGCGGTGAACACAAAGTCTATGTGCTTGACTGACGGGTCGGTTCTGATTATTCCGCCGTCTTGGTAGATGTTATTGTCGGGTTGGGTATTATTGGTGGGGGCGTCGGTGGCAATAGACACCGCGGGCCTATCGCTTCGCGACCCTATCCGGGTGAATGGCCCGCGGCATCCATTGCCACCGACGCCTTCGCCCGAAGAGCCGAGATTTTCATTCACTATGCCTTTGGTGGAAATATTCTCCTTCATTTTGGAGTTATCACCAAAAGAACCAGTATTTACAACAGCATCTTCAGTCGCAGAGCCATCACTTGCATTTGCTACTTTGCCGGCAGAAGCGTCAGTTAATTCAGCGGCTCCGTCAGCGGAAAGCGCGGCAGCATTGGATTTTGCCGTCCATTCGCCCGGATAGGGTTGCGTAGCAACAGGACGGCAAGGTCCAATGCCGCCGCGCGCCTCCTCCGAACAAACCCTTCCCTCACGCTGATAGTAAGACAACGGAAATGTCAGCGAGGCCGTGCCATCCATTGTCGGCTCGTTGGTGGAATAGTCGTGAGTGCTGTCGTGGTAAACCAAATCGCCCGGCTGGAACTCCTCGTAGTTGACTCCACCATCGGTACGGATGCCCAGAAGACTTCCGAATATCGTCGCATAGACAGGACCGTCAACCAAACCACCGGTGGTGTTGCCCATCTTGTAGTTGATGATGAAAGAATGAGGCTGGGTCGGGAATATTCCTCCTTTCGGAAGCTCAACGATCATGCTCACACCCCACGGATTGCACCCCAGAAGCCAGTCACGCAGAGCACCTTCCATCTCCTGATAGGTCGTGTCACCGGTCAGTTCACGGTAAAGGATGCACTGGGTCAGCATCGCCGAGGTCAGATTGTTCGAGCACCATATTCCCGGAATGCCGAACATAAACGGATGATCCTTGCCGCGCTCATAGACACGCTGGATGCCCGAACGGATGTTCCTTATGAACTCCGCCGAGACCTTGCCGCCGAAGTTCTTCGCGATGCGGTAATGCCCCATATTCATAAAAGGATACCACTGGTAGTGGCGGGCGCTGTCGGCTCCCATCCAAGGGGTCACCGGCTCGCGGCGGGCATATTCAATGGCCTCGGTTCTGTACTTCTTGTCGCCGGTGCGGCGGAACATCTCGTAGGCGGCCAACTCCATATCATCCACCCAGTTATCCTCCTCGTAGATGTAAGGGGAAACCACCGAGGCGGTCTGGCAGACACCTGGCTTGGCTACTCCGGCATCGTAGGCGGCCTGCGCCTTGGCACCTATCTTCTCCGCAAACTCAGGATAGAAAGGCTTCAGGATCTCTGCGCCAAAGGCGAAGTCCGAAGCGAACTTTCCTGCGGTGCTGGCCACTCCGGTCGTCTTGTTCTTGTCCCCACGCTTGCCTCTCTGCTGAGGCTCACCGGAGCAGAACCACACCGGCCTGTACTCGCCTTTTCCCCAACCATAGTCAGCCTGGTCGTCATTCGGGACACGCATTCCGACATGGTCACGGTCATCCGCGATCTGATTGTACATCTCACCCGGCTCAGGGTTCATCTTGTCAAGCCATTTGAGTCCCCAGTAAATCTCATCTATGATGTCAGGAATCCCGTTCCGACCCGGCGTCCCGTCAGCCAGATGATTGTCCGAGAATGCCTCCGGATTGCTCTGATAGGCGAACATCATCTGGTAAATCGCGTTGGCTGAGGTGGTTGTGTACTGGAGGCAGTCCGAAGCGTCATGCCAACCTCCGGTCACGTCAAGGAAAGTGCTGTCTTTCTTAGGATCCGGATGCCCGACGATGATTCCGTCCTTGCGATGACAACTGTCTTTGAAGAAAGGGTTCCAACCGCAACGCTGCTGACGCATATAGTTCAGCACAAAATCGGCCGCTCCGTCATAAACCTTAGGATTTATCGGGAATATCTCCGAGCGGGTCTCGCCTCCTGATGACAATACCTTAATATAATAGGCACCGTCGGTCTTCAAGGCACTGAAATCCAGGCGGCAGGTTGTCTTCATCTGCCCAAGCGCCCCCATCGGCCTCACGGCGTCAGACCTCCAGACGGCCTCACCGGCAAAGGCATCAACCAACTCGAAACCATTGACCTGGACAGCCTCATTACTCATAAAGACCGCCACCTTGGTGGCCTCCGGCAGATAGCCTATCTGGTTGATTCTGACCCAAGATCCGGCGAAAGTCTGGACGGCGGCCAAAGCCAGGAGCGCGATGGAAACCAATCTTTTCATTATCCTGTGGTTTATGCGATTCTTTTCAAAAAATTAATGAATATATTCTTAAAGACGCAAATTTAGGAAAATTAACCGTCCAAAATGTAGAAAATGCTTACTTTTGCGTAAATAGAACTGCATAATGGAATATTCCAATATAAGAATAGGCAACGGTTACGATGTGCACGCCCTCAAGGAGGGACTGCCGATGTGGCTCTGCGGAGTCAGGATCGAGAGCGAGACGGGATTCGTGGCGCATTCCGACGGGGATGTGGCCATACACGCGCTGTGCGACGCTCTTCTCGGAGCGGCCGCTCTCGGGGACATAGGACTACATTTCCCGGACAACGACGACAGATGGAAAGGCGTTGACAGCAAACTGCTTCTGAAAGAAGTGATGTCGATGGTAAGGGCCAAAGGCTATGAGCTCGGCAACGCGGACATCACGATAGCTCTACAGGCTCCGAAACTGCGCCCGCACATAGACGCGATGCGTTCCAAGCTCGCGGAAGTGATTGGTACAGACATCGACAACATCTCGGTAAAGGCCACGACCACAGAACGTCTCGGCTTCGTCGGCAGGAAGGAGGGCTGTGAGGTCTGGGCAACAGTTCTCATATTCAAAATTTGAATAATCCAATCATGATGACTGATTTCAATGAATAATGAAATAAAGTTATCGTGATTTGCCTTCAAAAGCTTACTTTTGCATATAATACCCTATTGATAGCACAATATGAGCCCTTTATCAGTAATAATCACAGTTCTGGCGTACTTTGCCGTGATGTTCACGGTGTCTTGGATCTCGTCGCGTAACGCGGACAACGCAGGATTCTTCAACGGGGGACGCAAGGCTCCGTGGTGGATCGTGGCGATCGCGATGCTCGGTGCGCCGATGTCCGGAGTCACATACGTCTCTGTGCCGGGAATGGTCGGCGTGGGAGGCACGGCGATGGGTTATCTACAGATGGTGCTCGGATTCTTTGTCGGCTACATCATCATCGCCTTCGTCCTCACACCTATATTCTTCAAGATGAATATGGTGTCGATCTACCAATATCTTGACGACCGGTTCGGAGTCTCCTCGCACAAGACGGGAGCATGGTTCTTCTTCATTTCCAAGATTTTGGGAGCCGCTGTCAGACTATTCCTCGTCTGCGTGACGCTCCAGTTGATGATTTTCGAGCCGCTTGGGCTGCCATTCATCCTGAACGTGATCGTCTCCGTGGCCATCGTGCTGCTGTACACGTTCCGTGGCGGGGTGAAGTCCGTGATCTGGACAGACACATTGAAGACAGTCTGTATGATTGTCTCCATCGTGTTGGCGATTGTGTTCATTGCCAAGGATCTGGGTCTTAATTTCTCCGGCGTGGTGCGGACGGTGCGTGAGAGTTCATATTCAAAGATGTTCTTCTTCGATGATGTGAACCACCCTGAATATTTCTGGAAGCAGTTCCTGGCGGGCGTGTTCACCGTGATCGCGATGACTGGTCTGGACCAGGATATGATGCAGCGCACGCTGAGCAGCCGCAACGCCAAGGATTCGCAGAAGAACCTCATTACCAGCGGTTTGTTGCAGATTCCAGTGATATTCCTGTTCCTCTGCCTGGGGGTGCTTTTGTACATATTCGCAGGTCAGAAGGGCATCTCCGAGGTTGGCGACACGCTGTTCCCGGCCGTTGCGACAGGTGGCTATCTGCCTGCGATTGTGGGCGTGCTGTTCGTGATCGGGCTTGTGTCGTGCGCGTTCGCGGCGGGAGGCTCGGCCCTGACCGCGCTGACAACGTCGTTCACAGTGGACATCATAGGCACCAAGGGGAAGAGCGAGGAGCAGGTCACCACTATAAGAAAGAAGGTGCATCTGCTGATGGCGTTCCTGATGGGTGTGGTGATCTTTGTCTTCTATCTGCTGAACACGAAATCGGCCATTGACGCGGTTTACAAGCTTGCGAGCTACACTTACGGGCCGATCCTGGGAATGTTCGCGTTCGGGATATTCTCGAAAAAGAAGGTCAACGACAAGTGGGTGCCGCTGGTGGCGGTCATCGCGCCGGTGCTTTGCTTCATTCTGCAGAGCAACTCCGAAAGGTGGTTCGGCGGGTATAAATTCAGCTACGAGCTGCTTCTTTTCAACGCTTTGTTCACAATTTTGGGACTTTGTCTGCTAATTCGAAGAAAAAAGTCGAATTAATTTTGTCAATTCAGGATAAAGTTCTATTTTTGCAGTCCAGTTGCGAAGAAACGCAGCGCATCATTGAGATATGGTGTAATGGTAGCACTACAGATTCTGGCTCTGTCAGTGAGGGT
>SAMEA104315420__coassemble_77_pt1 | contig 179049 bp, 154 predicted proteins | sample SAMEA104315420__metabat2_high_PE_035 | metagenome-assembled genome bin SAMEA104315420 (sample SAMEA104315420) | gut metagenome | biome: Monkey gut; feature: monkey-associated habitat; material: faeces | place: China | collected 2013 | reverse complement strand
TTTGAATCAATGTAGTCGAGCAAAGCATCGGGCCTTCTCAACCGTCTGTTTCGGAAATCATCAAGTTGTATTTCGATGATGTGATTATCAGTCACCCCATGTTCCAACAGCCAGTTATGCCAGATATCAAACAGCAGGAAAGACTTTCCACATCGTCTGACACCTATTATAATCTTCACAAGTCCGTTCCCACGTCCTGCGATAAGTTCATCCAAATATTTCTTACGTTCAAATATTATATTAGAGTACTTTTTTTGATATTGGTATCATATTTTGCACCGCAAAGATAATGATTTTATCCCAAAAGCCAGCAGTGTCCACTTCTCCAAAAAAGTTTTCTTTTGGCTGGCAGGAATTTGGTTCACGAGCATTGGCATCATCATCATTGAGCTGACACTTGGAATGCTGCGGATATTCGGTTTGATGGACTTATAATATCGAATTTCTAAGAGGTTACGAAGCATCGTTTTTACCTTATGTTCATGGTTTCATACCAATAATGGCAGCATACGACGGCTTTTTGTGGTGAATCTTCGTTTGGATGAAGCCAGCCTCGTTGAGCAACGACTGGCAAGCATCGCCCAACCCTTCTGGAATTCTACGAAGCCCAACCCCCAATTCGTCAGCGGTGCATGGCCGAAGTTCATCATGCACATATTTGCCATTGGCATCCTGCACGAAAAGGTTCTGATTTCCCTTGGGCATCGGATGATTCTGAGGGATATGGGCAATCACATGGATGCCTTCTGCTATCTCACAAGTCTGTTCAATCTTCAGAAGCCTCTCTTCATTGATTTCTGGCCACTCCGTAGTAATGCTATGTAGATACCCCCGTTTAGAAAAGAATTCACCGCTCATGGCATCGGGCGAGACGATGACCTTAGCCTGTCGATTATGCTCCAAGAAATATCGTAGCCCTCCTTCATGGTCACTATGCCCATGAGAAATGAAAACATAATCCACATCATTTAGGTTTATACCCAACTGCTTTGCGTTTCGGATAAACAAGTCACTTGCTCCTGTGTCAAGCAGGATCTTGTGCCGCCTTTGTCATATTGCTTGCGTTTGCCGACGGGAGGCTCTGTCAAAGTGATGCGAACCACAGCAGTTCTTTCAAGACTGCAGGCAAGAAAAAAAAGAGGATGACCTATTCGGGTCACCCTTTTATAGTTTGATGTGGGAACGCTATTTCATCGTCACCGAGATGACGTAGTCCTCCGCCGGAAGGTCAGCCGGGAGGGTTATGAAAAGATTCTCACCGACTTTCTTGACTGACAGGGCCGTTCCGTCATACAATGCGGTCACTGACTTGACCTTGGCCTTCTTGGCGACCGGAATCTCAAGGACAGCGCCCGGGTTCTGAAGGACATGAATATAGAAGGTCTTGCCACCCGTGAGAGGAGCGGTCGAGACTCCCCACTCCTGCTCGGCGATCGGGCCGGGGCCGCAGCCCTTGATGGATTCACCATTCACCTTCATCCACTGGCCGATCTCTTTCAACAGAGACAGAGCGGCTTCCGGAAGGCGGCCGTCCGCGCGCGGACCGATGTTCAGCAAAAGATTGGTGTTCATCGAGACAGCCTTCGCAAGAGTGCCGATGAGCTGAGCGGCGGTCTTGTAGTCCCGATCCTTCACACTGTAGCCCCAAGTGTGGTTCATCGTCTGGCACATCTCCAACGGGAGTTTGTCGCTGACCATCTGTCCCTCGGAATAACCGGCGGTGTTCTGGCCTGGAAGGTCTCTCTCGAACATCTGGAAATCCTCTCCCTCAATCGGTTGGATGTGATGGTTGTTGCCGATCAGGCAGGCCGGATTCACTGAATGAATATATTCATAGAACTCAGGCATCTTCCAGTTGAAAGGAATCGAGTCGCGCTTGTGGTCCCAATAACCGTCGAACCAGAGGGCGCGGACAGGGGCGTACTGGGTCATCAACTCTTTCACCTGCTGCTTCATAAAGCCAAGATAGTGGTCATAGTCAGGATGATCGCCCTTGCGGCCGGTGTTGTGGCCGGACTCGCCAAGAGGGTAATCCTCTCTGATCCAGTCCAGAATCGAATAATAGAACTGGAGGCTCAGACCTTCCTTATGGCAGGCGTCAGCCAGATCCCTCATCACATCCTTTCCCCAAGGGGTAGCCTTGACGATGTTGTAGTCCGAAGCCTTGGTGTCGAACATAGAGAAACCATCGTGATGACGGGAGGTGATCGTCACATAGCCGGCACCGGCATCCTTGAAAGCCTTGACCCATTCCTCGGCGTTGTAGCCGGCGGGATAGAAAGCGGTCGCCGCGTGGGCATATTCATCCTTGTTCAGGCCTCCAAGCTGGAGGTACCACTCCCCTTGCGCGTATGACGCATATATTCCCCAATGCAGGAATATTCCGAAGCGGTCGTTGACGAGTTGGCGGCGCGCCTCCAGATTCTCCGGAGTCGGCTGATAGTGGTTCTGTGAATATCCCGCCGAAGCGGTCACGAGTGAAAGGCAGATTGCCAGAAAGGTGGTTCTCAATGTCTCCATAATGAATATATTTGTAAATACAATCAGTTTTACTCCTCAGGATAAAGCGAGCCGGCGATGCCCATCTGGAGGCCGCGAAGCTCAGCGATGCCCCTCATTCGGCCGTAGCAGGAATATCCCGGGTTGGATTTCTTCTGAAGGTCATCGCACATCCTGTGGCCGTGGTCAGGACGGCAGAAGACGCGGAACCCACGCTCCTGCATCACCTCAAGGAGGGTCTTCATCATTCCGTACATATCCACGTCACCGGCCAGGTGCGTGTCCTCGAAATAGTTGCCCTCGACGTCACGCTTCGTGCTTCTGAAATGCACGAAATCGGTCCTGTCCCCGAACTCGCGCATCATTCCGACAAGATCGTTGTCAGCCCTGATGCCGAACGAACCGGTGCAGAGGCAAAGGCCGTTGGACCAGTTAGGGACGGCGGCGATCAGTTTACGGAAATCATCCGCCGTTGAAAGGATCCTTGGAAGACCAAGAATCGGGAACGGTGGGTCGTCCGGATGGATGACCATCCTCACTCCAACTTCGTCAGCCACTGGGCAGATCTGGCTCAGGAAGAAGATAAGATTGCTTCTAAGTTTCTCGGAATCAAGCCCATCGTACCTTTCGAGCTCTTTTCTGAACTGGTCAAGGGTGAAACTCTCCTCGCTGCCAGGAAGGCCGGCGATCATCGTTCGGGTGAGTTTGTGGATCTCCTCAGCGTCCATCTTCTCGAAACGTGTCTTTGCCTTGGCGATGTCCTCGGCTGAATATTCCTTCTCCGCCCCCGGTCTTTTCAGGATGAAAAGGTCGAACGCCAGCAGGGCCGCGCGCTCGAAGCGCAGACAGGTCGAGCCGTCCGGAAGCCTGTAGTCCAGATCGGTACGGGTCCAGTCAAGCACCGGCATGAAGTTGTAGGTCACGCACTTGATGCCGCACTCAGCGAGGTTGCGCAGAGTCTGCTTGTAGTTCTCGATATACTGGAGATAGTCCCCGGTCTGGGTCTTGATGTGCTCGTGCACAGGCACGCTTTCGACCACGCTCCAGATGAGTCCCCAGTCGGCGATCATCTTCTGGCGGGCCTTGATCTCCTTGACCGGCCAGACTTGACCGTTAGGAATATGATGGAGAGCGTGAACGATGTCAGTTACGCCTGTCTGACGTATGTAGTCCAGAGAGATAGGATCGTTGGGACCGTACCATCTCCAGCTCTCCCGCATCAAAAAAATATTATTTTTCATATCCTTAGATTGAGAACGCATCGAAACCTCCATCAACAACGTTAATTGTGCCTGTTACCGCCTTGGAGGCGTCGGAAGCCAGCCAGTGGAGGGTTCCGAGAAGTTCCTCCGGCTCAAGGAAACGTCCGAACGGAGTGTGGGCCAAAATCTTGTGAGAGCGGTCGGTCAGACTGCCGTCAGGATTCGTGAGCAGGGAACGGTTCTGGTTCGTGAGCAGGAATCCCGGAGCGATGGCGTTGACCCTGAAGCCCTCGCCGAACTTTATCGCAAGCTCGCCGGCCAGATACTTGGTCCAGTTGGCCACAGCGGCCTTGGCCACACCATAACCGGCCACACGTGTGAGAGGCCTGAGTGAAGTCTCGCTGCAGAAGTTGATGATCGAACCTTTCTTCTTCTCCACCATAGCCTTGGCGAACACCATAGTAGGAAGGATAGTGCCGAACAGATTGAGATCAACCACCTTGCGGACAGCCTCGACATCCAGGTCGAAAATTGTCTTCTCCGGCGGAACAGTGGCGGCGGCCATATTTCCACCGGCGGCGTTCAGCAGGATATCGATCCCGCCAAACTTCGCCACGATCTCCTTGCAGTTTACCTCAAGTGTATCCTTGTCAAGCACATTTGTAGCGAGGAAGCAAGCCTCACCACCCTCTGCCTTGATCTCGGCCACAATGGCCTCACCCTTCTCGGCGGCACGGTCAAGATCCAGAAGAGCGACCTTCGCGCCTTGCGCGGCGAAATATTTCACAATCGTGGCTCCGAGAACCCCGCAGGCCCCCGTCATCACCACCACTTTACCTTTGATGTCAAAAAGATTCTCCATATTATTAGTTGATTATTTTATTGGCATTGAATCAATCACCTTCGTGTTGATCTCGCGAAGTTTCTCCTCATTCATCTTGACGACCTTGCGATCGTAGGTCATGAGACCGTTGACCTCTCCTTCCACATCGGTCGTCTGAGTGTAAACCGCACCGCAGACACCCTGCTTGACAAGAAGGATCAGCTGGTCGGCGAACTTCGCATATTCCTTTAAAACCTCGTCTCCGTTCTTATACTGGACATAGCCCCAGTTGCGGTCGGTCTGCCACAGATGGCCTTCAAGCGGAAGTCCTATGCCGCCATATTCACCAAGCACGGTGGCCATCTTAGGTTCCCAGAGGTACATCGCAGGGTACGGATAGTGGTGGTTGTCCATCACATCACCGCAGTCCGGCTCCCAGTTGCCTCCAGATGACATATTAATAAGTCTTGTTGGATCCTGTTCCCTTGTGAAGTCCACAACGGCCTTGGTGTCGAACTGTCCCCAGGCCTCGTTGAACGGAACCCACATGACTATGCAAGGGAATTTCTTCACCTGCGCCATGATCTCGGACCATTCCTTATAATAATTGGCCTTAGCCTGAGGTGTGGCCGGGAAATCCGTGCCTTCGTTGTAATTGTGCACTCCCCACTTGTTCAGATTGTTGGAAGCGAAGCAAGGCATATCCTGCCAAACCAGCATTCCGAGCCTGTCGCAATGGTAGAACCAGCGGGACGGCTCAACCTTGATGTGCTTACGGATCATGTTGAACCCGAAGTCCTTGGTTTTTTGAATATCAAACCTCAAAGCCTCGTCGGTAGGAGCGGTGTATAGCCCGTCCGGCCACCAGCCCTGATCAAGCGGTCCGAACTGGAAGAGAGGCTGGCCGTTGAGACCAAGCAGTTGAGTGTTCTTGTTCTTCACATAGAGGGAAACCTCTCTCATGGCTGTGTAACCGTGCACGGAATCCACCACCTTACCCCCGCGAAGCACGGAAATCTCCAGTCCGTAAAGATACGGAGAATCCGGAGACCACAATTTCGCGTCGTTGACCGGAAGCGTCACCGAGCCGTTCGGAACCGTCTTGCCCTGGGTTACGACCTTACCGGTCACCCCGTTTTCAGTGGAATATCCGACACCGCCGTCAAGCAGTCTGACCTGGACAAGATCCCCTTCATGCAAGCCGTCAGTGGACACAGAAACATTCATGGTTCCGGCCTTGATGTCAGAAACAGCATAGTAATCGGTCACACGAGCCTTGGCCACCGGCTCGATCCAGACACTCTGCCATATTCCGGAAACAGCCGTGTACCAGATTCCCTTGGGATTCCTAACCTGCTTGCCACGCGGTTGGAAATCATTATCCGTAGAATCCTCGACCCTGACAACCAATGTGTTGTCACCAGACTTCAAGTAAGGTGTGATGTCGAAAGAGAAATGGGTGTAACCTCCTGTGTGTCTGCCGACCTGGATGTCGTTGACAATCACATCAGCCTGCCAGTCCACAGCCTCAAAGTTGAGCATCAGACGCTTCCCCTTCCATGCGGACGGAACCCTGAAAGTCGTCTTGTACCAAAGAGCATCCTCCGGAGTCAGCATGCGTCCGACACCAGAAAGTGAGGATTCCACAGCGAATGGAACAAGAATCTGTCCGTCAAACTTTTCCGGGACAGCAGCGTTCTTTGGAGTTATTGAATATTCCCACAGACCGTTCAGGGATTTCCATTCGGGCCTTACCATCTGAGGGCGAGGATATTCCTTATGGACATTCTCCGGCGTGACCTCCTCGGCCCACGCCGTCCTGATGCGGTCGCCGGCAGGCGCCCAACTTTGGGCCGATATTGTTCCGGCAGTCATCAGGGACAAAACCAGAGCGGTGCAAAGACAATTCTTCATTTTGATTTGTTATTTGTTATTTGATCAGATTCCCGAGTATGGAGCGGCTCAGTTCCCTGGTCACGGTGCGGGTGGCCGCCGAAGTGGCGCTCTTCACCACCTTGTTGCCGGTGCTTACCTTCTTGGTCTTTTGGGTCTTACCGCCGGCCACCTTGTTGGAGACAGCGGTGCCGACAGAGGCGGCAACGGACGCGGTCACAGCCGTGAAAACCGCCTTGGCAAGCTTGCCGAACAGGCCGCCACCCTTGGCGGACTTCTTCTCGGTCTCCTTGGCCTGCGCCAGCAGCACCTCGAACGCGCTCTCACGGTCAACAGGAGTGTCGTACTTCCCGTAGATTCTGGACGACTTTATCAACTGGCTTCTCTGCGAGGCGTCGATGGCTCCGATCTGGCTGAGCGGGAACAGTATTTTCGCCTTCTGGACCACCCCGGGAGCGCCTTTTTCGTCAAGGAAGGAGACCAAGGCCTCACCGGTGCCAAGGTTCATGATGGCCTCGGATGTGTCGAACGCCGGATTGGCCCTGAAAGTCTCGGCGGCCACCTTCACAGCCTTCTGGTCCTTCGGAGTAAACGCCCTGAGGGCATGCTGAACACGGTTTCCGAGCTGGCCGAGAATGCTCTCCGGGATGTCCGTCGGACTCTGGGTCACGAAATAGACACCCACACCCTTGCTCCTGATGAGTCTTACGACCTGTTCGATCTTGTCTGTCAAAGCCTTTGGCGTGTCGTCAAAGAGCATGTGCGCCTCATCGAAGAAGAACACCAACTTAGGCAGATCCATGTCACCGACCTCCGGAAGGGTTGAATATAACTCTGAAAGTAGCCAAAGAAGGAACGTGGAATATAGCTTCGGCTTCATCATCAGCCTGTCTGCGGCCAGGACGCTCATCACGCCTTTTCCTCCCTCGCAGGCCAGAAGATCCTGAATATCAAAGGACGGCTCGCCGAAGAATTGGTCAGCGCCTTCATTCTCAAGGGTAAGGATCGACCTTTGGATCGCACCGACCGAAGCGGAGGCTATGTTGCCATAGACAGACGAATATTCAGAGGCATGCGCCTGGACATAGTTCAGCATGGATCGCAGATCCTTGATGTCAAGCAGAAGCAGACCTCTTTCGTCAGCTATCCTGAACACGATGTTCAGTACCCCCTCCTGAGTGTCGTTAAGGCCAAGGACACGGCTCAAAAGCTGAGGTCCCATCTGTGAGACAGTGCACCTGAGCGGATGTCCCTGCTGTCCGAACACATCGTAGAAGCGCACCGGACAGCTTTGGAACCGCGGAGCCTCGATTCCGAACTCAGCCATCCTCTTTTCGATGAATCCGCTCAGACGCCCCGGTTGGGATATTCCCGAAAGATCCCCTTTCATGTCCGCCATGAAGCAAGGGACCCCTGCCTGGCAGAAAGTCTCGGCCAGGACCTGAAGTGTGACTGTCTTTCCGGTACCTGTCGCTCCAGCGACAAGGCCATGCCTGTTGGCCATCTTCCCGATGATGGAAAGCGGTCCGTCTTGGCAATGGGCTACCCAAAGCCCGTTCTTAGCGTCGTACATCGTTGTCAGTTTTATAGTATTGATTAATCTTCCTTACAGAAAAACGAGAAATGGACACGCCCGTACCTCTTCTCTTTCCTGAAATACGGATGGTCCGTGAATGAATGCTCATCCCCGTGCTCCAGGATGAAATAGCAACCGGGATGGAGAATGTCCGCCGAGTACACCTTGTCCGGCAATGTCTCCAGTCCGTCAAGGGCGTATGGTGGATCCGCGAACACTATATCGAACTTCTCGTGACAGATGCCGAGGAAATCAAACACGTTGTCCCTGACCATCGTGACATTGTCCAGACCAAGCCGACGGGCCTCTGTCTTGATGAACGAGGCGTTCTCCCGCGCCATCTCCACCGACCACACTCTCGCCGCCCCCCTTGAGGCGAACTCGAAAGCGACGGCCCCTGTGCCACCGAAAAGGTCAAGAACCTTCAAATCCTCAAACTCGTACTCGTTGTCAAGCACATTGAACAGACCTTCGCGGGCGAAGTCGGTGGTCGGCCTTGCATTGTAGCCGGCAGGGGGATTGACAGTTTTCCCGCGCAGTCTTCCTCCGATTATCCTCATAGCCTTTCGACAGATTTGAAATAACGGTACAGGGACATTTCCTCCTCCTCGGTCAAAGGAGTTCTGAAATAGACCGATGACACCTCCGGATTGAGTTGGAGCTTTCTCACGGCCATGAACAGGAAATATTCCGCGGTAGTGAAATCGGACGCACGGAACACGTTGGCCAAAAGCAGATTGCGACCCTGAGATATTCCAAGATGAAGATATCCCGCGGCGTAGGACGCGATGATCCTGTTATATTCATCGATGTTCTGCAGATCCTTCAGGATGTAGTACATCTCCGGCAGGACCTCCGCAGGTCTGCCATCGAAGTCAAGGACCGCCTGCGAGATTGTCCGGGACAGCATCTCTCCGATGGACAGGGAATATACCAATTCAGCGGCGTACTCCGGAAGCGAGGCATGGGAAACCTCATCGCCATCGCCTATGACAACGGTGTCGGCGAGGCTTTGCCGGGCCGTTGACTCATCAAAGAACGTTCGCGGGACCAATGCCACTTTCGGAGTGAACAGCGACACCTCCACATGCCGGTACCGCCGTTGGAACTCAGGAGCCGTGAAAACCGTGTCAGCGCCGCGCCATCCCGATTCCGTCACGGCGCCATCATCCTCCACCTTAAAAGAATATCCATTCAAGCAGACTTGAATGGATATTCCGTTTATCTTCTGTTTTGGATTCCAATCCATCTATGTCAGGTGATGACAGAGGATTACTCCCAGTTACCGACATTGTTGTTAGGCGCGGAGACACTTCCGACCATAAGACCCTCGTAACGGCCCTGATCCTCGCACTCGGCGACTTTGTTCACAACAAGCTGATGATTCATTCCGTTAAGGATGGACTTCCAAGGCATCTTAGCCTCGAACAGCGGCACATTCACACCGGAGACCTTCTTCACGACAGCGTCCATCTCGATCTTTGTCACAGCGGCGACAGTCTCACCCTCCGCGGCGAAAGGAATCTCGTCGATCTTGTTGACATCGAAATCAGTCCTGCTGCGGAACAGGGTATCCTTGACGGCGATCTTGTTCTGGATAGAGAACACGAGTTTCTTGTCACCTTCCTGATAGAGCTTGTAAAGGCCCTCGTCGGTGATTCCCTTATGAGACTTCTTCACGTCATTGGTGTGAGCCACGGCGAGGGAGTCATCCTTTGAGCCGACCTGCATGAGAACCACCATCTCACCGTTGTTGTAGAACTGCTTGAGGGTGTCGAACGAAGCGGTGAACCTCTCGTTCACACTCTTGAACGCAACCTGGAGATCACGGATGTCCTTGAGCCTCTGGACAGCCACTTTCTGCCTGGCCTCAACTTCCTTGTTGAATCTAACAGGTTCCATGATGCCGTCATAGATCTTGTAGACTAAAAAGATCGCGCAAAGCGCGAGTACGATGCAGATGATCGTTTTCAGTGTCTTGTTCATTATTCTTTGTTTTTATGTTTTTTCTACCCATGAAAAGACTATACGTCAATTCTTGACAAAGTTAGAAAATTGATTTATGAAATGCAATATAATATTTGTAATTTTGCAGACAGCAATGAAAGACATCACAGTTTTAGACAGACTGACGGGTGGTTCATCCCGCGTCACCATCGTCGTCCACACCCATCCGGACGGGGATGCGGTCGGAAGCGGAACCGCCATGTTGGGTTATCTGACAGACATAAAGCGCAAGAACGCCGCGCTGATCGTACCGGACAGCGTCCCGGACTCCATCTCCTTCATCACGAAAGGATTCGAGCCCGGAAGTGTCATCGTGTTCGAGGATGAGAGGCTGAAAGCGGAGGAATGGATCAATTCCTGTGACCTGATCATCTGTCTGGACTGCAATTCATTCTCCAGGACAGCGGACATGGAGACTCTCCTGAGGAAATCCACGGCCCGTAAGGTTCTGATCGACCATCATCTGAACCCTGAGACGGCATCCTTTGACCTGACGTTCTCAAAGGAAGGGATATCCTCGGCCAGCGAGCTTCTGTTCTGGATCCTGATGGAGACGCCGGAGATCGAAGGAGACGCGTCTCGTCTGCCGGCAAGATGCGCCGCCTCCCTGCTTACCGGAATGACGACTGACACGAACAACTTCTCGAACTCTGTCTTTCCAAGCACGTTCGAGATGGCCTCAAGACTGATCGAAGCCGGAGTGGACCGTGACGCCATACTCGTCAGCCTGTACAACAACTACAGGGAGAACCGTCTGAGGCTCATGGGGTTCCTTATGAGCGAAAAGCTCACGATCACCCCGCGCGGCGTCGCTTTCATCATCCTGGACAAGGAGACCCAGGACAGGTTTGACTTCAAAAGAGGCGAAAGCGAAGGCTTCGTGAACATGCCGTTGTCTGTGGCGGAGGTGCGCATGAGCATATTCCTGACCCAGGAGGACGACATATTCAAAGTGTCCATCCGCTCAAAGAAGGGAGTCTCGGCGAATGACTGCGCCGCAAGATACTTCAACGGCGGCGGACATGAGCAGGCGGCCGGAGGAAAGCTCACCGCCGGGAAAGACCTGGCCTCCCTCAAGGACGCCGAGGCATACATCTTGAAAGTAACGAATGAGTTTTTTGGAATATGACAAAGAATCTCATCATACCAGCCCTGATGGGCATGGCCGCCCTTGTCTCTTCTTGCGGCAAGAGCGAGGTCGAGAACGCCTATACCCAGCAGGACAAGAACATCGAATCTCTGGTCAAATCCCTTGCTCCGGAAGAATCCGAGGCGACGGTCGATTATCTTGACGGCGTCGTAAGGGTCACCGTGAAGCACGGAGAAGGGGCCGCGCTTGAGAGCGGCGGAACCGTGTCCTTCTACTATGCGGGACACTGCATCAACAGTTCCAGCCTCAGTTCCGGGAATATGTTCGTGACCAACAGCAAAGAATTCGCCGAATCCTACAACTGGACGGTGACCGACTCCACCATCTTTCAGGTCAGCACGGTCGATCTCGCGAAGGACAACCTTGTCAAAGGCCTGAAAAAAGGCATCGTAGGGGTCAAGGCCGGAGATGAATGTTACATCATGTTCAACGGAAAGTACGGATTCGGGAAGCACACGAACGGAACCGTGCCAGGAAATTCGGCTTTGGCCTATCATTTGTGGATAAGCAGCGTCTCGAATTAATCAATGAGAAAAAAGAAAACTGTTATGAATATATCAAAGAAAGCAACTTCATCTTTGCGTTGTACGGCCGCCGTGGCCATTCTTGCCTTGGCGTCATCCTGCGCGAAGGAAACCACAACCTACGAGAACGATGACGTGAAACTCTACCTGGACGCTTGGATGAGCGTGAACCATCCGGGAGTCCAGCCGACCGGCCTTGGAGTTTACATCATCGATGACCAGCCCGGCTCCGGAGAGGCTGTCACGGATGATGACTATTATTACTTCATCCGCTACACGGCCACGGATCTGAACGGGAACATCAGCGGCACGTCCGAGGAGAAAGTGGCGCAGCAGACAGGAAGCTACACGAAAGGCAACTACTATGGTCCGACAGTGGTGATGGACTCTTACTATGCCACCCAGCCGGGTGTTCTGGAAGCCATCAAGGGCATGAAGGTCGGCGGAACAAGGACAGTGGTCGTGCCTGGATGGCTCAACTCAACCATATCATCATCAACCAGCGAGAAATACTACACTACCGCTGAGGAATTCTACAAGAACAAGAGCGGGAGCAACACAATCTACACTCTTACCTTGACCGACAAGACCGATAACATCAACAAATGGGAGGTCGATTCGTTGGAAAGGTACACAGCTCGCATGATGAACGATGTTGACTCCACATTCTACGGGTACTACTACCAACAGCTCAAGGAGCCTACTGACACAACCACATTCCCGCGTGACACGACATTCTACATCAACTACATAGGAAGGCTTCTCAACGGCCAGGTGTTCGACACCACAATCGAGGACACCGCCAAGTTCTACGGGATTTACTCCTCGTCAAAGACTTACAAGCCTCAAATGGTCAAGTTGAACGAGACCTACACCGAAATCACTCTCGGAGGGTCAAGCAGTTCGGACGGCAGCACCACAATCGATGGATTCGCCTACTGCCTCTCAAAACTGAAATCCTACGAGAAAGGAATCTGCGCGTTCTACTCGGCTTTGGGCTACAAATACAGCGGCAGCGGAAACGTGATTCCAAAATTTGCCCCTTTGACTTTCGAGATCGAGATTGTTGACAAAGAAGAATAAGGAAGAATATAATGCCACAGACACAGACCGCTCCTACGGAGCTTGGAAGTGAAAGCATAGGAATATTGCTGAAGAAGTACGCAGTCCCTGGAATCATCGCCATGACTGCGTCTTCTCTCTATAATATGGTGGACAGCATCTACATCGGGCATATTCCCGGATCGGGATCGCTGGCCATCTCGGGACTTGCTGTCACGTTCCCGCTGATGAACCTCAGCACGGCGCTCGGCACTCTTGTCGGCGTCGGGGCGGCGACCATGATCTCCGTGCTGCTCGGACAGCGGAACTACAAGATCGCCAACAAGGTCCTGGCCAACGAGGTGACCCTGAACTGCATCGTCGGCCTCCTGTTCACCGTGTTCTGCCTGATGTTCCTGGATCCGATTCTCTATTTCTTCGGAGCCAGCGCCAACACGCTGAAGTACGCCAGGGACTATATGGAGATCATTCTCTACGGGAATGTCATCACTCATCTTTACTTTGGACTGAACAGCATCATCCGGTCTTCGGGCAACCCGAAGATGGCGATGGGGCTGACCCTTTTCACGGTGATCCTCAACAGCATCCTGGACCCGATATTCATTTTCACGTTCGGGATGGGTGTCCGCGGAGCCGCCTTGGCGACGGTGATTTGCCAGGCTGTCTCGCTGGCATATTCAATATACTATTTCACACGGAAGGACAATGTCCTTCGTCTGCCGAAAGGGTTCTTCAGTCTTGAGTGGAGGATCGCAAAGGATTCATTGTCAATCGGTATGGGGCCTTTCCTTATGAACTCGGCCTCCTGCATCGTGACAATGTTCATCAACCAGCAGCTTCTCAAGTACGGCGGCGACCTTGCGATCGGAGCATACGGAATCATCAACAGGATCAACTTCCTGTTCATCATGGTGGTGATGGGGTTCAACCAGGGAATGCAGCCTATCGCCGGCTACAATTTCGGGGCGAGGAAATATTCAAGGGTCCGCGAGGTCTTCCTGCGCACGTCAATGTGGGCCACGATCATAACCGGTTTCTGGTTCATCGCCTCGGAGTTCCTCCCGGAAGTGATGGTCAGCATCTTCACCAACGATCCAAGCCTTAAGGAGATGGCGGAGAAAGGATTGAGAGTGATGAACCCGGTTGTGCTGATCGTAGGCTGGCAGATGGTATCGACCAACCTGTTCCAGAGTCTCGGAATGGTCCGGAAGTCAATATTCCTGTCCCTCAGCCGCCAACTGCTTTACCTTGTGCCACTGCTGTACCTGATGCCGCTGTTCTTTGACATTCATGGAGTGTTCGCGGCGTTCCCTATCTCCGATGCGCTGGCCTGCGTCACGACATTGGTCATGATCGGCAATCTCATGCGCAAATTCAGCAGACTCAAGGACGGGGACGAGCCAACGATCCTTGGAAGCGCGATCTCTTAAAAACTAATGAATATGAACGGACAAAACACAATAATCAACATCGGACGCCAGTTCGGGAGCGGCGGAAAGCTCATCGCGTTAAAAATAAGCGAGACTCTGGGCGTCCCGGTCTATGACAACGAGTTGATCTCCAAGGCAGCCGACGAGAGCGGTTTCAGCAAGGAACTGTTCGAGCGCAGCGACGAGAAAAGGAGCATATTCAACATCTCGTCATTCTTCGGGACCGGAAGGTTCGGCGGCACGCAAAACTACGTCGGTGACAATGAGCTTTTCAAAATCCAGAGCGAGGTCATCAGGAACATCGCGGCGAAAGGTCCGGCGGTTTTCGTAGGCAGGTGCTCCAACTACATCCTCAGGGACTCTAAATGCCTGGATGTCTTCGTCTGCGCGCCTTTGGAGGACCGTGTGAAAAGGGTCTCCGAAAGATTGGGAATCAGCCCGGAGGAGGCCCGCACCAGAATCGGAAGACAGGACAGGACCAGGGAGACCTACTACAATTTCTTCACTTTCGGCAACTGGGGAGCGGCGTCTGACTATGACCTCTGCATCGACTCCTCGATTCTCGGAATAGACGGGACAGCCGATTTCATCATCGACTTCGGAAGAAAGGCCGGACTGATCTAAGAATATGTCGGATTCCAGAACAAAAAGGTTGATCCTCACTTGCGCGGCGGGACTGTCTGTCCTGCTGGTCGTCATCATAGCCGGTAAGTCAGCGTCCGGCAAGCGGATGGATAAGGAAACTGAATCGTGTCCTGTGCCGGTAAACCTCAACGAAACCCTTACAAACGAGATGTCAGACACGTCCTGCCTGGCCGGGTTCGATAAGATAGTCAAGGACTACCTGACTTACTGGGGAATACACGGAGCGTCCCTCTCGGTCATGAGAAACGACTCCCTGCTCTTCGCCAAAGGCTACGGGGAGGCCGACACCGACAAGAAAATGGGGCCCGGGAATATCCTGAGGATGGCGTCCGTCTCCAAGCTGGTGACAGCTGTGGGAATTATGGTTCTTCAGGAAAGAGGACTGCTGAGCATCAAGGACCACGTGTTCGGGCCGGATGGAATCCTGAACGACTCAGCCTATGTCGCCGCCATAAAAGACACCTTATACAATAGGATTACGGTTGAAGACCTTCTGCGTCACAAGGGTGGTTTCTCCAAACGTGGCGGAGACCCGATGTTCTCGACCCGCTGGATAATGATGCAGAACGGCTGGAAGGAGGTTCCCACACAGGAGCAACTGATGGAGCTCCAGCTCAAAAGGCGGGTGAGATTCGTTCCTGGCACCGCTCAGGAATATTCAAACTTCGGCTATCTGGCTCTTTCCATGGTGATTGAGAAGGTCAGCGGGATGGACTATGAGACCTTTATGCAGGAGAATGTGCTGCGGCCAATCGGATGCGTTGATTTCCACATCGCCGGCAACTACTACAAGCACAAGCTCCCCAACGAGACACGCTACTATGTCCAACACGATGACGAGCCGGCGGAGGAGTTCAACAACAGCGGCCGTAAGGTCATCCGCTGCTACGGCGGCAACAATGTGACTGGTCTTTCCGGAGCGGGAGCCTGGGCGGCATCGACACCGGAACTGGCACTGCTCGTAGCCTCAATCGACGGCAGACCGGAAGTGCCTGACATCATCAGCAAGGAAAGCGTGGATCAGATGACTGAATATTTCGACGAGAGCACCTACTCGCTCGGTTGGAACGACACCAAGGACGGTTACTGGACACGTACCGGGACATTCGCCGGGACAAGCGCGCTGATCAAGTACTTCCCTGACGGGGAATGCTGGATATTCATTTCCAACACAAGCACTTACAAAGGGCCGGGGCTCGCGCGGCACACGGCGGAGCTTTTCGACAAGCTCAGAATGAAATATTCCTCGAAGTTTCCTCCGAGGAATATGTTCTATCCGCCTCATCAAAATACTTCAAGTGATGAGGAATGGTTTGATTATTAATACTACTTGTTGACAAACATCACAGCCTCCGCGATGGAGTTCAGTTTGGTGTCAACGCTGTCGGCACGGCTCGCGAGCACGCAAGGGACAGTCGTTCCGACGAGCATTCCAGCCTGCTTCACACCAGTGGCGAGTTTGGAGTTTGTCTTCCAGAACACATTGGCGGACTCGATGTTAGGGAACTCAAGACAGTCAGCGTCACCGGCAACCGGGCTGACAAGTTTCTTGATCTCCACAGACTCCTTGTCGATCGCGACATCCAGAGCCAGAGGGCCGTCAGCGACACAGCCCTTGATCTGTCCGCGGTCAACCATCTTGGCGAGAGCGGCGGCCTCCATGCAGGCAGGCATGGAATCAAGCACCTGCTCGGATGCGGCGATGAACGCAAGCTTAGGCTTTGAGATGCCGAATGACTTGGCCACTCCGATGAGATAACCGGCGATCTTCACCTTCTGGCGGAAGTCAGGAAGAGGAATCACGGCCATGTCTGACAGGAAGAGGAGTTTGTGATAGTTAGGGCTTTCAATGACTCCGACGTGGCTGAGCACGCCCTTCTGAGGAAGAAGTCCGGTCTCCTTGTTGAGAATAGCGCGGAGGAACTTGTCCGTGGAGCAAAGCCCTTTCATCAGGACATCGCCCTCACCATCGTGAACAAGCTGAACGGCCTTTGAGACAGCCTTGAGTTCAACCGGCTCGTTGACAATCTCGAAGAGTTCGATGTCGATGTCGTTCTTCTGGCAGGTCTCTCTGATGAGTTCCTTGTCACCTACAAGGGTGACTTTCACGAAACCTAACTCCGAAGCCTTGGCGCAAGCCACAATCGTGTGCTCGTCAACAGCCCAGGCGGCCACCAATCTTTTGCATACGCCCTTCTCTTTGAGTTCGGCGAATACGTCAGCGAATTTTGTGATCATGATATTTCTTTTTTTAGATTGATTCTATTCATCCATGCTCTGCACGAGATGCATGGTGTCGCGCGCGATGACGAGTTCCTCGTCGGTGGTGACAAGGGCGACCTTGACCTTGGAATCCGGCAGGGAGATCACCGTGTCAACTCCCCAGGCGGTGTTGGCCTCGTAGTCGAATGCAAGTCCGAGATAGGTGAAGTTCTCGCAGACCCTGCGGCGCAGACGGCTGTTGTGCTCGCCGATACCGCCGGTGAAGAAGATGGCGTCAACTCCGTTCATCTCGGCGGTGTAGGCTCCGATGTACTTGATCATCTGGAATGTCAGCATCTTGAGTACAAGCTTGGCCTGGCGGTCGCCGTTGTTGGCGAGTTCGTCCAGCTCACGGGCGTCGGATGTCTTCTGGGAGACTCCGAGGAAACCGCTCTTCTTGTTCACGATGTCGTACATCTGATCAGGAGTGAGATTCTCCTTCTTCATCATATAGAGGACGGCGTTTGCGTCCACGTCGCCGCAGCGGGTTCCCATGACCAGACCCTCAAGCGGAGTGAGACCCATAGAGGTGTCGATTGACTTTCCGTTCACGATAGCGGTGATGGAGCTTCCGTTACCGATGTGGCAGGTTATGATCCTTGAGTTGTTCAGATCAAGGCCGACCATCTCAGCGCCCTTCTTTGCCACGAACTGATGGCTCGTTCCGTGGGCGCCGTAGCGGCGGATGTGGTACTTGTCATAATATTCATAAGGGAGGCCGTACATGTAGGCGTAAGGCGGCATCGTCTGATGGAAGGCGGTGTCGAACGTCACGACCTGAGGCACTGAAGGCAGAACCTCCTGGCAAGCCCTGATACCAAGCAGGTGGGCCGGGTTGTGGAGAGGGGCGAAGTCGCAGCAGAAGTCGATCTTCTTGATGACATCCTCGTCCACGATGGCGCTTCCGGAGAAGAAATCGGCACCCTGCACGATTCTGTGGCCGACAGCCTCAATGTCGTCGAATGACTTGAGGACACCGTGGTCCTTGTCGATAAGGGCATCAAGCACAATCTGCATTCCGACCGTGTGGTCAGGGACAGGAAGATCCTTCACAACCTTATCCTTACCCGCCGGAGTGTGCTGGAGCCTTCCGCATTCAAGGCCGATTTTCTCAACTATACCTTTGGCCAAAAGGGAGTAAACGTCATCGTTCTTCATGTCAAGCAGCTGGTACTTGATCGAAGAGCTTCCGCAATTGATAACAAGAATAATCATTCCGTTTGAAATTTATGTAATTATGCTGACAAAGATACGAAATTTATAACTATTTTTACCGCATATCAAGGAACTGTGTGATGAATGAGGCGAGAGATATCGTAGGGATAAGTGTTCCTTTCGCGGCCGGGGTCGCGATGGGGGTGGCTCTGTACCCTCTTCTTTCCGGAGGACTGCCGTTCATCACTAATTCGATTCTCCTTGTTCTCATTTGTATAACAACCTTATTGGTTCGCTTCGGCAAGCTCAGCGACCGGAGCGGAAAGCGGTTGGTGAGCCTGTCGAACCAACCGCGCCTCGGCAGGCTGACGCGCTTAGGCAGGCTCAGCGGCCGGCGGATATTCTTTGCGGGAATATTCATAGTCACGGGAATATTCTGCTCGTTGAATTATCACATCGCAAGCGGGATTCCTGAATATGAAAGCGGATTCATCGGTTCGGCGGCGGCCAATGCCGTCGGTACACTGCAGAACGTCATTGACAATATACCTTACCCGTCCGAGACCAGCGGCCCACTGGTGAAAGCCCTGCTGACCGGCGACAAAAGCAACCTGACGAAAGAGATCACGGGAATATTCAGGGACAGCGGTGCCTCGCATATCCTCGCACTCTCAGGGCTGCATCTCGGTGTGCTTTATATCCTCCTTGCAAGGCTGACCGCACCTTTAGGCAATAGCCCGTGGATCAGAAGGTTGAGATATTCATTGATCATCGTGGCCGCACTTTTCTACTCCATTATGACCGGTGCCACGCCTTCGATCATCCGCGCATTCCTGTTCATCACCATCAACGAGACCGCCAAGCTGCTTGGACGGAAAAGGGAGCCGGTCAGGGTTCTGCTGGCCGCTCTGACCATCCAGCTCGCCCTGAAGCCGGATGTCATCACCTCAGTGGCGTTCCAGCTGTCCTATATGGCGATGGCGGGAATATTCCTGCTCTTCCCTACCCTTGATCGGATCTATCCCGCACCAAACGGTTCTAAATTATCCAGATTCAATCCTTTACGGAAAATATGGAGCGCGGCGATGCTGTCAATCTCCTGCCAAGTCTTCACCGGCCCGCTGGCGTGGTACTATTTCCACACTTTTCCCAAGTACTTCATTCTGACCAACCTGATCGCACTGCCACTGACAAGCGCGATCATAACCCTTTCCGTGGCCACAATCGCGCTGTCTTTCCTTGGAATATGTCCGGAGCCGCTGGTGATCCTCAACGATCACGCGATGCAGGCTCTGTTATTTTGCCTGGAAATCATTTCCGGGCTGGATAATCCTTAACCTATTCTTTAGTAACCTTCAAAAAATAACCTGCATCATCTTAAGGAATCTTTTCGGTCTATATCTCTTTTCTCATCAGTCATGTGCCACCGGCACACTCCTTCTTCGAAAATAGATCTATCCTCGAAAATATTCTCTTAATCTGAGGCAACTTATTTTTTTCATGTTACTTAACGTCTGCCAGATGAATCTTAGAAGCTGTTTTGAATTGTTTGTTTGAAGGTTTGAGAGTGAAAAACTTCAGTTTCGACCGCTTCTTCCAAGGAAGATAGCGGTGCTATCTGACTGAAGAAGCGGGAAGAAAATGAAGATTTTTCACCTCAAAGAACATTTCAAACAATTCAAAACAGCTTCTTAGTCGTCCTGATTCCATAGAAGCAGACGACAATGAAGCAGATAAACGGCAGGATGAACGAAGCGTTCACAGCCGGCAGGAAACCGATCGTGCCCTTGTCGATGATCCAAGCCTGGAGCGGAGGAAGCACAGAGCCACCCAGAATGGCCATAATGAGGCCGGCGGCACCGAACTTGGCGTCATCCCCGAGCCCTCCGAGGGCGATTCCGTAGATCGTCGGGAACATCAGCGACATAAACCCGCTGACAGCCACAAGGCAATAAAGCCCGAGCCTGTTCTGCAGGAATATCACGCCGGCAGTGGCGATCATTCCTCCTATAGCGAAGATTGTCAAGAGTTTGGACGGTTTCAGATATTTCATCAGCCAAGTGCACAGGAAGCGGCAGGTCACGAACAGGATCATCGCCGCGATGTTGTACTTCTGCGAAAGCACCTCGGCCGCCTGCTCGTCCATTCCCTCGGCCATAAACACTCTTGTGCCGTACTGGATGATGAATGTCCAGCACATAATCTGCACACCGACATAGAAGAACTGAGCGATCACTCCCTCCCAGTACCGAGGCCTGTGAAGCAGGCGGTTCAGAACCGGGCCGATGTTCATCTCGTGATCCTTGTCGGCGTTCTTAGGCATCTTCGCGACAAGTATCAAGACGAACATCACGATGATGACAAGGCCGACAACCCAGTAAGGTCCCGTAAGCACATTGAGATCAGCCTGTTTCATCGCCTCGAAGCTCGCATCGTCCAGAAGCGCCCGCTCGGCCGTGCTGGCCGGATGCAGCCTCGCCTGGATGAAGTTCATCGCCACGTACATTCCCATCAGCGAGCCGATCGGATTGAAGCACTGGGCGAAGTTCAGACGACGGGTCGAAGTCTCCTCCGTTCCCATACTCAGGATGTACGGATTGCAGCTGGTTTCAAGGAAAGACAGACCGCAAGTCATTATGAAATATGCGATAAGGAAAAAGCCATAGACACCAACAGATTTTGCCGGAAGGAACAGCAGAGCCCCGAGCGCATAGAGTCCAAGCCCGACAAGAACACCAGCCTTGTAGGAGAATTTCCTGATGAACATCGCCGCCGGAAGAGCCATACAGAAATAGCCGCCGTAGAATGCCACCTGGACCAGAGAGCCCTGCGTCACACTCATTCTGAATATCTTGGAGAATGCCTTGACCATCGGGTTGGTGATGTCGTTGGCGAATCCCCACAGGGCGAAACAGGTCGTTATGAGAATAAAAGGCAGGACGTAGCTTACTCCGCCTGCCTTTAAGATTGAATCCTTCTCCTTCATATTCAAGGATTACTTGTAGATCGGACCGAAGTTCGCGCAGGCACGGAAGTCCGCACCCTCCTTGTCCATTCCGAACGCGTTCCAAGCCGCCGGACGGAATATCTTGGCATCGTCCACGTTGTGCATGCAGACAGGGATGCGGAGCATAGAGGCCAAGGTGATGAGGTCAGCGCCGATGTGTCCGTAGGAGATCGCTCCGTGATTGGCGCCCCAATTGTTCATCACGCTGTAAACGTCCTTGAAGGCATCCTTCCTAGGGTCAAGGCGTGGGGTGAACCAGGTTGTAGGCCAGGTAGGGTCGGTACGCTTGTCGAGAACGGCGTGGATCTCAGGATCGATGTCCACAACCCATCCCTCGGCGATCTGGAGAACCGGTCCGAGCCCGTCCACGATGTTGATTCTCGCCATTGTCGCAGGGAAATCTCCCCTTGACACGAAATGGATGCTGAATCCGCCGCCACGGAAGTAGTCCCTGTCGGCCGGCATCCATTGCGAGTGCTCAAGGCAGCGCTTCTCGTCCTCCTCGGTCATCTCCCAGAACGGCTTCATAACCGGATTACCCTCTGCGTCAGAGCTTTGTCCGCAGCCGTCCATAGTCGTGGCTCCGGAGTTGATGAGGTGGATGATTCCAGGGGCGGCCTTGCCGGTGAGTTCCTTGCCGGTCACCCTCTTGACAGCCTCAGGGCTCCAGTACGTCCTCACATCGGAGAAGATCTGAGGACGGTTGGTCAGCAAGTGCGCCATAAGCATAGCCGTGCCGTTGAGCGAGTCGTTCTCTGTGGCAAGAATCGAAGGCTCCCTGCGGCCGTTCCAGTCGAAATTGGTGTTCAGAAGGGTCTCCGTGAAGTCCCCGTTAGGCATCCAGTCGGTCCACTGACGCTGTCCCTGGAAACCTCCGGCGATGGCGTTGTGCCCAAGAGCCTCCTCCTTGAATCCCATCTCGCGGAGCTTAGGGTTGCCGTGCATGAGATCCATCACGATGATGGTCATCTTCACCACGAATTCCCAATCCTTGTCCTTCTGTTCACGGGTCTTTTGCTTGCCTTCAGGGTTCTTGTCCCAACCCTCGTTAGGCATACAGTATTTCTTGACCCAGGCCATAGCCTTCTCGAACTCCTCAGGGTCGTATATTCCAAGATCCATACGCCTCAGGATCTCGACCTCATCTACACTTTCATTCCTCATTCCCAGATACTTCTGGAAGAAGTTGGTGTCCACGATGGAGCCGGCGATGCCCATCGTAACACTGCCGACCGAAAGGTAAGACTCCCCTCTCATCTCCGCCACCGCGACAGCGCCGCGGGCGAAACGGAGAATCTTCTCGGCCACATCCTCCGGAATCGAGTTGTCATCGAGATCCTGGACATCGTGACCGTATATTCCGAAAGCAGGAAGGCCCTTCTGTGCGTGCGCGGCAAGCACGGCGGCGAGGTAAACCGCACCAGGACGCTCCGTTCCGTTGAATCCCCATACAGCCTTCGGCCAGTAAGGGTTCATATCCATGGTCTCGGAGCCGTAGCACCAGCAGGATGTCACGGTGATTGTTCCGCCGACACCCTCGCGCTCGAACTTCTCGGCGCAGGCGGCGCTCTCAGCCACACGGCCGATCGTACCGTCAGCGATGACACACTCCACCGGAGTGCCGTCGGTATATCTCAGATTGGAGGAAATGAGGGCGGCGACATTGGCCGCAAGGGTCATTGTCTTTTCCTCAAGACTTTCACGTACACCGCCTTGACGGCCATCTATGGTCGGACGGATTCCTATTTTAGGATGCTTCATGATATTGGATGTTTTAATGTTAATGTCGTTTCAAAGCGCATCCGCAACCGAATGCGCAAGCGTAAATGTACGAATATTATCTGAAAATCGAATGCATAACCCGAATAAACTCTCGGTTGCTCCCTCTTATCAATGACGATATTCTTTCCGCGGCCGGTCTGTCAGGATTCTTCCAAGCAGGAAGATCCGGTTTCCTGCCGGTGCGCGCCAGAATCCCCGGAGCGATGACTCGGGCGACTCCAGCTTTCGCCACCTTGGCTCCACAACCATAGTCAAGAAGATTGGGCCGGAATATATCAGACGGATTTTCAAGATGCCTGACGGCGTATTCAGGGACTAGTGTGAGCGTCATGTCGTAAAGATGGCAAGGAACAGGGATGACCGGATCCGGTTCCAGAAGCCTTCCATGACGGGACCTGCCGCCGGAGAGCAGGTTGCCAGACAAGTCGGAGACAGTGCCGGCTATCACGGCCTTATGACGCAGGAAGAATGAATTCTCGAAGAACGATGCGAAAGCCCCTTCCTCCAACCTGAGGTCTGAATCCATCCAAAGGTAAAAGTCGAAGCCGATCCCCAAAACCTTTTCCCAAACCTTCTGATACCCACCTACTCCCTCATCATTCAAAAAAGTGGTGAATGAATATCCTCCCGTGGCCGTCAATGCTTCCGTCTGCCTTTGACATTCCTCAAGGCAAGCGGTGGCGCCATCCTTGCCATCATCGGTAAGGGTTATGAGAAGAGCCACGTTCATATTCCTAAGAATCCAGTTTGAGCACAGCCATGAAGGCGCTCTGCGGCACCTGAACCGTACCGATCTGGCGCATCCTCTTCTTGCCTTCCTTCTGTTTCTCAAGAAGTTTCCTCTTACGGGTCACATCGCCGCCGTAGCATTTCGCGGTCACATCCTTGCGGACCTGACGCACGGTCTCACGGGCGATGATCTTCGCCCCGATGGCCGCCTGGACCGCGATATCGAACTGCTGGCGAGGGATCAACTCCTTGAGCTTCAAGCAAATCTTACGTCCGAATTCGTAGGCGTGATCCTCGTGGATAAGGGTAGAAAGCGCATCCGCCGGGTCTCCGTTCAGAAGGATGTCCAACTTGACCAGCCTTGCTGTGCGGAAATCCGTGACGTGATAGTCAAACGACGCGTAACCCTTTGAGACAGACTTCAATTTATCATAGAAATCGAACACGATCTCGGAAAGCGGCATATCATAGGTGAGCTCGACCCTGTCGGAAGTGATGTAGTGCTCCCCGATCAGTGTTCCCCTCTTGTCCATGCACAGTTTCATGATCGCCCCGTAGAAATCCGTCTTGGAGATGATCTGGGCCCTGATGAAAGGCTCCTCGATGTGATCGATCAGCGTAGGGGCCGGAAGGCCGGACGGATTGTGCACGTCAAGCACCTCCCCCTGAGTGGTATATACTTTATAGGAAACGTTAGGGACTGTCGTGATGACATCCATGTTGAACTCTCTGAAAAGACGTTCCTGCACGATCTCAAGGTGAAGAAGTCCGAGGAATCCGCAACGGAAACCGAATCCGAGGGCAAGCGAAGACTCCGGCTCATAGACAAAGGAGGCGTCATTGAGCTGGAACTTCTCCAGAGTCGCCCTAAGTTCCTCAAACTTGTCAGCCTGAACAGGATACATACCGGCGAACACCATCGGTTTCACCTCCTCGAATCCCGCGATGGCGGCGGCGCAAGGCCTGGCGGAATGGGTTATTGTGTCACCCACCTTGACCTCCACAGCCCTCTTGATTCCGGATATGATGTAGCCCACGTCCCCGGTCGAGACCTTGCCGGTAGGCTGGAGCTTCATCTTGAGCACACCGACCTCCTCGGCGTCATATTCCTGTCCCGTAGCGACAAACTTGACCTTGTCGCCTGTGGAGATGGATCCGTTCAGAACCTTGAAATAGGCGATGATTCCCCGGAACGGATTGAACACCGAGTCAAAGATCAACGCCTGCAGCGGAGCGTCTGGATCCCCGTGCGGAGCCGGAATCCTCTCCACAATCGCGTCCAGAAGCGGCGGAATCCCTTCTCCCGTCCTCGCGGAGACTTTGAATATATCGTCGTGGTCACAGCCCAGAAGATCGACTATCTGGTCGGCCACAATCTCCGGCTGGGCGGAATCCATGTCTATCTTGTTCATCACCGGGATGATCTCAAGTCCATGATCCACAGCCAGATAGAGATTGGAGATCGTCTGTGCCTGGATTCCCTGCGACGCATCGACAACCAGCAACGCCCCCTCGCAGGAAGCGATCGAGCGGGAGACCTCGTAGGAGAAATCCACGTGCCCCGGAGTGTCGATCAGGTTAAGGACATATTTCTCACCTTTATAAATATATTCCATCTGGATGGCGTGGCTCTTGATGGTGATTCCTTTCTCCCTCTCCAGATCCATGTCGTCCAGCACCTGCGCCTCCATATCCCTGGAAGACAGAGTCTTTGTCAGTTCGATAAGCCTGTCGGCAAGTGTGCTCTTCCCATGGTCGATGTGAGCGATGATGCAGAAATTCCTGATATGCTTCATATAACGTGTCGTTCAATTGCAAGTGACGGGACAACCGCCCGCATATTCCTAAGTATAATTGCAAAAATAAGCAATTTGTCGTACATTTGAAAGATTGAATACAATCAGGATGACTGACGAGGAGATTATCGGGCTTTACCGGAACGGCCAGGACGAAAGAGCGTTCAAAGAGATAGTCGCGGCTTACAGCGAGCGGCTATATTGGCACGTCCGCAGGTTCGTCTGCTCGCACGAGGACACCGACGACCTCCTCCAGGAGATATTCATAAAGATCTGGTCAGCCCTTCCTTCGTTCAGAGGAGACTCCAGGCTGTTCACATGGATCTACAGGATAGCCACCAACGAGACATTGAACTGGCTTCACAAGCAAAAGGTCCGTGCCATCCTCAAGTTCGAGAGCATCGACACGGAACTGGCCGACAAGATTGACGACGATCCGTACTTCAACGGCGACGAGGCCCAAAGGCTCCTCTTCAAAGCCATCGCCAGACTTCCTCAAAAACAGAAATCGGTGTTCTGCCTGCGATATTTCGACGACCTGTCCTACGAGGACATCTCCGAGATCCTTGGGACATCAGTCGGGGCCCTGAAAGCCTCCTATCATTTCGCCTCCGAAAAAATCCGCGCGGAACTTCAGAATCAGATTAAACCTTGATGTTGACAATCTGTCAAAGATAACGTGATGCAAAAGAGAAACGACATATTCAATGGCACAGGGAAGGCGGCCTTCAAAGTTCCGGAAGGGTATTTCGAGGAACTCAAGGCCCGTCTTGACACCATACCTGCCATGAATCAGACGATCAGTCCGATGCAGCGCATGAAGCCGTACCTTGCACTGGCCGCATGCTTCCTGGCCATACTGATGATAGGGAATGCCATCCTCAGCGGCACGGCGGAGAAAGGCGCGGCAAGCGACCTTTACAACGAGTTCGCCTACATAAGCCTGCTTCAGACCAATGAATATCTCCATACGGATGGCGCTGAGCAAGACACTATCTCCAACGAGGATGTGGTCAACTACCTTATTGATTCGGGCACTTCCGCCGAATTGATTGAATATGCCGGACTTATAGCGAAAAAATAGATTTGACATGAAACGAATATTATTGATACTCACAGTCCTGATTTCCGCGCTTCCCGGCTTGGGGGCGCAGGACAAAGGCAAGAAGGACTGGCACGACAAGTGGAAGGCCGAGAAAATCGCCTATCTTACCGACGCGTTGGATCTGACAAGCGCCGAGGCTGAGAAGTTCTGGCCGGTCTATAACAAATGCGAACGAGAGAAGAGAAACTCTTTCAAAGTGTCCATGGACGCCTACAAAGCTCTTGACGAAGCAATCAAGGCCGGGAAAGGTGACAAAGAAATCAACACTTTGTTGGATAAATACATTGAATCCCAGAATTGTGGCAAGGATATTGATAGTAAATATGTCTTGGAGTACCGAAAGATACTTCCCGGCAAGAAGGTGGCGAAGTTGTACATCGCGGAAGAGTCATTCCGCAGGCAACAGATTCATAAACTGAACAAGGATAATAAGAATGAAAAAAGATAACAGATTATTTTTTTGGTCAATTGGTTAATGGTTAGTTTGGTTACAGATAATAATCTGTTACGAGGGAGACTTGCTGGGAAGTACGTCTCCCTCTTTCGTTTAAAAGAGTCAGGAGCTCCTCCTGAGGAGAATCCCCGAACTTTCCCTTACGTCCGAACTGAACAATCAACCGCGACACCGGCTTACGTTCCACAGTCCTGATTCTCAAAATCTTCCACGGTACGAATCCGCACATCCTGGCGTGCCTGAACAACGCTTTCTCCTGGTCGGAAGGCAGGATCATCGACACACGGCCATATTCACTGAGGACTTCGGAAGCATATTCAAGAATTTCCCGATAGGAGAGAGGTTCCGCCCCGGCAGGATCTTCCGGGTCTCCAGTGTGGCGGGCGGTGTTGCGCCTGGCCTCGGGTGCCTGGAGCGAATTGTCGTAATAAGGTGGATTAGAGACGATAAGGTCATAGCACGCACCGCTGTTCGCTTCCTTGAAAGCCGCCAATCCGATATTCACTGACTCAAGATGATCCCGCCAAGGGGACTGATCGAAATTCTCGGCCGCCTCCTCCGCTGACGGAGTGTCAATGTCTATTCCTTGAATAAGCCAGTCAGCGCCGGAGCATTCAGCCTCAAGGCGCTGGGCTATCATCAGAGCCACCGTCCCAGTGCCTGTGCCGACATCAAGGACACGCCTGTCATTTGGCAGCACAGTTGTGGCGGCCCCGAGAAGCACCCCGTCAGTATTGACCTTCATCGCGGAACGCTCGTTGCGGACACTGAATCTCTTGAAACGGAATACGCTCATAATGAATATGTCCGGTCGTTCTATTCCTCAACGAACTGCCCGTCACGCATAAACAGGGACCTGTCACACATCCGCGCGAGGTCAGGATCGTGTGTCACAATGACAATCGTCTGGCCGTAGCGCTGCCTCAGATCGAAGAACAGCTGGTGGATCTCGGCCTTGGTCTTCGAGTCCAGATTGCCGGATGGCTCATCGGCGAACAGGATCGCCGGCTCATTCACAAGGGCTCTGGCTATGGCGACCCTCTGCTGCTCGCCTCCGGAAAGCTCGGACGGCTTGTGCTCCATCCTCTCTCCAAGCCCCATATCCTTCAGGAGTGCGGTGGCGGCGGCCTTGGCATCCTTGTCCGAACGTCCGGCGATGAAGGCCGGGATCATCACGTTCTCCAGGGCGTTGAACTCAGGCAAAAGGTGATGGAACTGGAAAACGAACCCGATGCGGCGGTTCCGGAAAGCCGAAAGATCCTTGCCGCTCAGATGCAGCACGTCAGTCCCGTCAATCTCCAGAGAGCCGGAGTCAGGTGTGGACAATGTGCCCAAAATCTGAAGCAATGTGGACTTTCCCGCGCCTGACGCGCCCATAATCGACACGACTTCTGATTTATCAACCTGAAAATCGACTCCTTTAAGAACCCTAAGATTCCCGAAAGATTTTTCTATACCCTTAGCCTGAATGATCATGATCCAAAACTTCTTGTGTTTCTCCTGAAAGTCCAAAACCGTGCGTCGTCACACTTACAGAGGTGGTCAGACAATGGATTTTGAATATTTCCTTTCAAAGATAACAGATTTTTTCAAAAAAGTTTTGCGAATTTCAAAAAAAGGCATAACTTTGCAGTCCTTTCCAATGAGAAGGCCTGAAAGAGCGATTGTCAGGAAAGGCCTGAGGGGTTAACCCGAAGGAATGTTATCGGGGTGTGGCGCAGTTGGCTAGCGCATCTGGTTTGGGACCAGAGGGTCCAGTGTTCGAGTCACTGTACCCCGACAGACAAAAGAAGCGACCGGAATTCGGCCGCTTTTTTTGTTATTACTGATCAAAGCCTTCCAGTCAACGGAAGAATAATCCGCTACGGTACCGGCCTTATCCCAAAGGCCGGAACGCAACAAGTCGAAAAACAGGTCATCTTTCGGGATATTCATAAAAAATGTTTTTGCGTTTGAAACAATAGGCGCATTCCGAAGTAGCCGTTTTACTTCCAGACCCCGTCACGGCACACTCTTGCAGCTTCGGCGTCAGGACGGCACCCCATCGAATAGATCGGAACCGAAGTCGCGATTCCGGAGGCGACCGGTGTCAATGCATCCATGATCCGACGTTCCCAACGAACAGATGAGACAGCGCTGACAAAACCGGCGTAGGCGTAAATCCCGTTCAACCTTGAGATGCTGTTGAGCGGCGCCTGCCTGAGACAGACAATGGCCTTGACCGGAACCCTCACATTACGATAGCAGGGAGTCTTCCCGCTCCATGGAGTGCCATAGACGAACAATTTCCCGTCTTCAAGCCTCACGACCGGATTGTCATCATTGACCAACGTGGTTCCAGGAATATTCTCGAGCCACAGGCGGCTGTGGGTGCTTTTACCGGTTCCGCTGGGACCAAGGAACATCACTGCCTCTCCATCCAGAGAGACCACCGAGGAGTGCATCAGCAAGACTGAATGCGCGGGAGAGTTGTAGGAGAACATCATCCGCAGGAGCACGTCCATCATGTATGTCACCTTGTAGGCTGTCATTCCCGGTTCCGGATAATAGTCTCCGACAGTGCTGTCGTTGGAAACCAACAACCTTCCCAAGGACGGACTGGATTCGGTGCTGACCTCGAACCATGTCCCTTCAGGACGGCGGTAAACCTTGAAGTACGGCTGTGAGTCTTTGACATCCATGATCAGGCCTTCCCCTGCCCCCGCGTCGAAAGGTTCACTTTCAGGCGCATGGATGACCAGACGGAAAGTCACATCCGCCTCTTGTCCGATGAAGAACGGTTCAAGCATGGAAAGATCCAGCATGTTGGCGTCAATGTCAGGGATGAGTTCTCCACGCCCCTGCACAAATGTTCTGAAAGGCACCTTGTCCCCGGCCCTTACCGGAAGAACCGGCAAGACATCACCTGCCGCAGCCAGCGCTATCCGCTTCCGGACCGGTTCAGTGTACTCCATAGGGATCCATGGAGACCTCAGTTCAAGAGCGAACGCCACTCCGCCGACACGGTAAACCCTGATTGTTGAAGTGGACATATCACTCGAGGACACCGTTTTCCTTCAACCGGGAGCACATCGCCTTGACATCAGACAGGGCCACCTCCGGAGAGACATCATACTTCCCGCACAAGAGGCTGACAAGCGACTCCTCCGTAAAGTCCGATGAGCCGACAGATTCCAACAGGTATGCCGCGGAATCATTCAACCTGATCAACTTGTTGAAATTCACAAAGTCACTTCCCTCCCCGGAAAGGACCTTCTCACCGCAAATCTCGCGGATGACAAATCCATTCTTCACTTTCATGTGGCAGCTTTCTTAAGGTTAGTAATCCTTAAAAAAATAACTTGGTAATCTTTGATTGTCTTTTCGGTCCAGATGTCTTTTCTCATCAGTCATGTGCCACCGGCACACTCCTTCTTCCAAAAGAAATCTATCCTCATAAATCTGACACAAAATTTAGTTCAACTTATTTTTTTCATGCTTACTTAGTAAAATGTAAAAAATAACCTGCATCACTTTAAATTTGCAATACATTGATGTTCAAGGGTGATTCTATGTATTCAATTTTACCGATTGATGCAACTAATTTTTTCAACATTACTTAATGGCAAAGTTAACGATTTTTTCAATACTTTTGCAAAGAAACAAGTCAATGACACGATGCTATAAAGGCTCAAAATGGAAAAAATGACCGTCAACAACGAAGCTTATTTCGGGAATGTCATCACATTGCTGCGCAAAGGCAAGAAAGTGACGATTCCCGTGAAAGGGACAAGCATGCTGCCCTTCATCGTGGGCGAGGTGGATCTTGTCGTGCTGGAAGGCGTGGAGGCGGCCAGCCCGGAAAACTTGCCCCACCGCAACGCGGCCAAGGGGGACATCGTGCTTTTCCGGGTGAACAATCATTTCATCCTTCACCGGATATTGGAGTTTGACGCGAACGGCGTCGCGGTGATCCAAGGCGACGGTATCCTCAGGGCAAAGGAGCATTGCGGAAGAGATGGAATATTCGGACGCGTGGTGTCGGTTCTGAAACAAGGGAAGCATCCTGTTGACGTGGAGTCCAATGGCTATCGCCTGAAAATCAGGCTTTGGCTGATGGCCGCCCCTTTCCGCCGCATATTGCTCGGGGTCTGGAGACGCTTGTTCCTCACTTCAGCGAGGAAGGCGTGATTCTCAGAACAGATGTGCAGATTGACGCGATTTCCTCTCTATGGGTGATGATTATGAGGGTTTTGTCCTGAACCTGCCCTGAAAGCCTTTCCAACAGGATCTTTTCCGTCTCTATGTCCAAGGACGAGGACGGTTCGTCAAGCAGGAGGATTCCGCCTGGACGGAGCAATCCTCGGGCAATGGCGATCCTCTGGGCCTGTCCTTCACTCAATCCCACGCCATGCTCGCCGCATCTGGTGTCAAGGCCATCAGGCAGATCCATGACAAAATCCGCCGCGGCCAGATGAAGGGCCCTTGAATATTCCTCATCACCCGCATCCGGATTTCCCATGCGAAGATTGTCCCGGATGGTTCCGCTGAACAAGGTGTTCCCCTGCGGGACATAAGACAGGTTGCGCCGTGTCAAAGGCGAGGCCTCGGCCTTGTTTCCCTCGCAGTCGTAGAACACCACATTCCCGCTGTCAGGCGAGACAAGCGCAAGAATCAGACGCATCAGGGTGGTCTTCCCTATTCCGGTCTCACCTATGACAGCTGTCAGGCTTCCCGGAGTGAAATCATGGGAGAAGTCATCGAATACCTTTTTCTCGCCGCCAGGGTAGGAATATGTAAGATGCCCGATCCTGATTCCGGCCCTGCCGGTCAGGACGACAGGCTTCCCGGTTTGTTCGAGAGGTGCGTCCGACAGTTCGGCGAGCCTCTCGGCAGCGGTCATGACACGGATGAACGCCGGAATCTGCCGACTGAGTTCGACCATCGGGTTTTGTATCTGGGCCACAAGCTGAAGGAACGCGGTCATCGTGCCGAAAGTCACAGCGCCGCTTCTGATCCCGAATATTCCCCAAAGGAACGCGGTGGCGTAACCGGCCGAGAATCCGACTTGGATCATCAATCGGGAGAAAAGCGCGAAATTCGTGTACCTCATGACATTACGGAACAACCCTGATTGCATGTCGCCAAGTTTGGAAACGGAATATGGTGTGTATTCCATGGAACGAAGCAGCAGACGATTCTGCACACTTTCCTGAATGTGTTCCTGAATAGCGCTTTCCCGGGAACGGATGTCATGCGTAAGCTTTCTCATCCTACTGACATAGCTTTTGCTCAACAACAAGGCCGCCGGCATGATGAACAGGAGAATAAGAGCCAAACGCACATCCATTTTGGAAAGGATGTACAGGGCGCCGATCAACTGGCAGGTCGTTATCATTACGCTCGGGATGCCACGGCACAAGACCTCGGAGACACTCGGAACATCATCAATCAACCTGTTGAGGATGTCTCCCGAGTGACGAGACTCCCGGCTGTCCCACCGGCTTGCCATCAGATGATCGAATATATTCATCCTCAATTCATTGTTCATGCAAGCCTCTGTCTTTCGGGCCAGTCTGTCAGCCATCAATGAAAGAAGTGGTCTGACGGCCATGCTCACGATCATCATCGCGACGAGGACGCCAAGGCTCCATCCTTCGGACTGCCCTGTGACATTGTCGATAAGCCCTTTGCACACCCATATGAAAAACAGAGAGACCGCAACCCTGACCATACCGGTAACGCCCACACACAGAATGTGAAGGTGATTCCCTCGGGAAGCGTTCCAAAGCCATGCTATGCAATCCTTGATCCTCATTTCAGAATTGTTCCGGCAGAATGCAAATGTAACACTTTTCCACGAATGTTCAATCGCATGCCCGTCAAGAGCATACATAAAGTGCGGGAGGCTGGCTTGAAAGCCGGCCTCCCGCACTTTATACAGTCCGAAGACCAAGAAGCTGTTTTGAGTTGTTTAAAATGTTCTTTGAGGTGAAAAACTTCAAACAAACAATTCTAAACAGCTTCTAAAGGTTTACATTGTCTTTCTTCCAGTCCTCTACCGGAGGAACGATGCCAAGGGCGATGATCTCCTCACGCATCTTGCAAAGGTGCTCGTAAGACTTCTGGAGGTCAGCCATCTCGACTTCAGTTCCCTGAGGCTCGGTGAAGTGAACACCGGTGGCGTCGATCGTGGTAGGCATAGCCATCATCACGTTCTTGAAGCCGCACTTGTCGCAGCTGACATAGCAACCAGCAGGCCAGGTGAACGGAGTTCCGCCCATAGCGCCCTCGATCATCTTGACAGCCTGGTAGGCAGGGCTCTGGAATGAAGAACGTCCACGGAGCTTGATGATGTTGGAGCCACCCTGGATGGTGTCGTGCTTGATCTCGGCCCAACGCTCCTCGGATATGTTGTACTCGGAGAGAGGCTTGCCGTCAACCTTTGCCTTTGACGCGAAGACAGCCATCTGCTCGCCGTGACCGCCGTAGGTGTAGCAATCGGTAACCTTGTACTGCGGAACACCGCAAGCCTTCGCGAGCTGCTCCTGAAGACGTGTGGAGTCAAGAGCCGCGAGAGAGGTGAGCTGGTTAGGCTTGAGGCCTGAGTGGATGAGGGCGGTGAGAGCCGTCACATCGGCCGGGTTGAAGATAACCACAACGTGGTTGACATCAGGGCAGTACTCCTTGATGTAGTCACCGAACTGAGCGGCGATCTGGCAGTTGCCCTTGAGAAGATCCTCGCGGGTCATACCGTCCTTACGTGGAGCACCGCCGGAAGAGATGATGAACTTGGCGCCTGTGAAAGCCTCCTTAGGATCGGTTGTCCAAGTTACGTTGGCACCTGGGAAAGCACAGTGGTACATTTCCTCGGCTACACCGTGGACAGCCGGTTCGATGATGTCATAGAGACAGATGTTAGGAGTAAGACCGAGCATAAGGGCGGTCTGAGCCATGTTGGAGCCGATAGCACCGCCGGCACCGACGATGAGCAGCTTCTCGTTTGTCAAAAATCCCATGATTAATAAAATTTTATGTTAAAAATCCTATAACAGTCAAAAGTGATACAAAGATAACAATTTCTGTCGTATTTTCTTTCTAATTCAAAAAATCATTATATTTGCACAGATAAAAGAAGATTAACTGATTATATGGAACCTCCCAGTTCTATTCTGACAGACGGCAAATCAAAGGCGGACCCCCGATCGGACGATCCGCTGTCGTGCGGCACGTTATATAATCATTCGCTGAACATCCCGGGCCGGGTCAGGGCCGCGGGGGAATTTTCTTGTTTGAATATCTGAATCTATGGCACTATATTTAAAAAAGGAATTGGAAGAGTCCAGATCCTTGATCGGGGTTTGGCAGATAACCGAGACGGAAGATAAACTTCGCGAGCTCGCCTCCGTGCCGTCCGACGAGATGGAGGAGATCTCATTCATAAGCAACGAATCACTCCGTAAGCAGAGGCTTGCGGTAAGGGCGCTTCTCTGCGAGTTGTTCGGAGAGAAGGTCTATCTGAGCCACCATGACAACGGAAAACCTTATCTGGAGAACAGCGTCACCAACATAAGCATCACACACACGGATAAATATGTCGCTGTCATCCTGAATGACAACGAGGATGTCGGAATAGACATCGAGTCCCTGTCCCGTGACTTCTCCGCCGTGGAGCGCAAGGCTCTTTCCGAGGACGAGGTCGATGACCTTGATGATGACAAGAGGAACGAGCAGCTGGCGATCTATTGGTGCGCCAAGGAAGCCATCTTCAAAAGACTTTCGGCCTACAGGGTGAATTTCGCCGAGCAGATCGAGGTCGAGCGTTTCCGCCCGAAAGGGGAGGGTGAGCTTGACGCGACCTTCATCCACAAGGATGGCTACGAGGAAGAGTTTGAGCTTGAATATATCACCTTTGACAACCACGTGCTTGTCTGGGTGGTAGGATAGTATCGTTTAACCATTTAACATATCAGCATCATGTCAACGACAGTTTTGGTGATAATCGCCATTTTGGTGGTCATATTCATTTACATCTTCTTGACCCAGAGGAAATTCGTCGCTCTGGAGGAAAAGATGAAGAACGCTTTCAGCCAGATCAACGTCCAGATGAAATCCCGTTGGGATGCCGTGACGAATCTGGTCGAGATGACCAAGCAGTACACAAAGTACGAGCACGACACCCTTGTGGACGTGATCTCGAAGCGCAACGCCAATGTCTCCAATCCGGGCGAGTTGGCGGAGAGCGAGGCCTCTCTTCGTTCTGTTGTGGGACGCTTGAATGTAGTCGCCGAGCAGTACCCTCAGCTGGGTGCCAACACGGTGTTTGTCAAGACAATGGGCGACATCAAGGACTACGAGGAGAAAGTCCGTCTCAGCAGGATGGTCTACAATGACTGCGTGACGAAGATGAATATGATGGCTCGCCAATGGCCTTCCTCAATGGTAGCCGCCATGCTCCATTTCTCGACCCACGAACTCCTGCCGGAAGACCAGACCGTCGTCAACGCGCCTTCAGTCTCAGACATATTCAACAAGTAGGATCATGAGGAGGCTTTGGACATTTTTCCTGGCCGCCGTCCTGTCTCTCGTCGCTGTCCCGATGTCCGGCAGCGACGTTGACTCGTTGAGAATCAACGTGGAACTACGGGACAACGGATCTGCCATTGTGACCGAGACATGGCATATTGATGTCTCTGACGACATTACGGAGTGGTACCTCGTGGCCGACAACATGGGTCAGATGACCATTGAGGATCTGGCGGTCAGCGACGAGACCCTCGGCGACTATCTCAACGAAGGCGAATGGGATGTTGACCGCAGCCGCGCCCTGAAGGCGGGCCGCTGCGGACTTGTGACCAAATCCAACGGCTATGAGATCTGCTGGGGCGTGGGAAGTTCCGGCAGGCACACCTACACCGTCCGCTATCTTCTCACCGGCCTTGTCAAGGGTCATGAGGACATGGACGGATTCAACCACATGTTCGTAGCCCGTAACCTGGGTTCGTCACCCAAATCCATCATCCTGACCGTCAGGAAACCGGGAATGGAGTTCTCCACGGAGAACACGAAGGTCTGGGCGTTCGGTTTCCGGGGAGAGATACACGTGGAGAACGGGATTGTCGTGGCCAGAACCACGGAGCCTTTCATCAAGGAGAGTGCTATGATCGTCATGGTCGGCTTCGAGAAGGGCATGTTCCATCCGGACCTTGTAGAGAAGCGGACATTCGACCAAGTCCGCAAGAAGGCCCTAAAAGGCAGTGACTACTCCTCTTCGGGAGAGTACGGCTTCTGGGAATGGGCGTCCGTCATATTCTTTGCCTTCATCGTCATCCTTGTGTTCCTGGCTCTCATCGCCGCCATAAAGGACAAGATCAACAAGATCAAACGCAAGAAGGAGCTTCTTGGCGGGAGGATCAAGGATGTGCCTTGGTACAGGGACACGCCGGTAAACGGTGACTTGCGGAAGGCAAGCAACATACTGACAGAGTTCGAGGGCCTCAAATCAACCCAAAGACAGAATCTTATCGCCGCCTACATCACAAGGCTCTTCCTTAAGGGAGGATTCGAGATTGTCCCGCAGCCGGACGGCTCAAAGCCTCAGATGCTGGTCAAGGATCTTCCGGACACCGCGGCGCAGGACGATGACACGAAGCTTGAGTCCGAGCTGCACTCGTTCATCAAGGAGGCCGCCGGAGATGACAGGATCCTCCAGAAGAACGAGCTCCGGAGATGGTCCAGGTACAACGGCAGGACATTGTACGCCTGGAGCAACAGGATAGAGAACGGAGCGACCGTCTGGACGATGAAGCCGGAGGATGTTCGCCAGGTCTTCGGACTCAGAAAATTCCTGAAGGATTTCACGCTGATCAAGGACAGGGGGGTGGTAGAGGTGAAACTGTGGAACGACTACCTTGTCTTCGCATCCCTTTACGGCATCGCCGACCAGGTGATAAAGGACTTCCGGAAAGTCTGTCCCGAGTACTTCAGGCTGTCCTCGTCCGCGGAGTTTTTTGCCGACAGCGCGACCAACATTATGATCTGGGACATGATCAACATGACCTCCAGGGACTTCAATGTGGCGGCCTCCACCTATGAGGCCTCGCTCAACAGCTCAAGCTCAAGCGGCGGAGGAGGATCGTCATCCTGGGGCGGCGGAGGAGGCTTCTCCGGCGGAGGATCCGGCGGAGGCGGACGCTAACATCCGGTCACCAAGAAGCTGTTTTCAAATAAATCAAGACAACTTCTTAGAAGCTGTTTTGAATTGTTTGTTTGAAGGTTTGAGAGTGAAAAACTTCAGTTTCGACCGCTTCTTCCAAGGAAGATAGCGGTGCTATCTGACTGAAGAAGCGGGAAGAAAATGAAGATTTTTCACCTCAAAGAACATTTCAAACAATTCAAAACAGCTTCTTAGCTGACATCCACTCCAGGCGGCGGAGTGGATGTCGAACTTCACGGTACAGCCCGCGCCAGTTTCGGAAAAACCGTCAACGATGTCATCGACAGCATGCAGGAGGAGTTGTTCCGCGAGAAGGATTTCCGTTTCTGGGAATGCCTTGGAACGAATGTCGCACTGCCTTCAGTCAAGTTTGACTCAGTGTTCATATTCACACACTTCATCCTGCATTTCTATCACAGCGGACTCGGACTACCGAAAGAAGAGATGCCATTCTACGATCCGCAATTCGCAAAGTACTCCGACATGATCTGGGCTTCGATGAAACATTCCGGCAATTTCGGAAGGAAGATGAACGCCGGACGCGACATAAAATCCGAGTCTTTCCTTCTTCGCAAGGCAAGATCCCTGAAAGGACATCTTCTGTGGATGTCACGCCACTTCACCTTGTCCCCAAAGAACACGCTGAGAGCGCTATGCGGCACTATCGTCACCGGAGTGGCCGCAGCGGTAAAGGGACAATAATCACGTCATACGAGGAGACCGGACGGGGGAGAATATTTCCGGACACTTCACACATTGAACATGAAAGAGGGCAGCCCATCAAGGCCGCCCTCTCACATCTACTTACCGTAGTCGTAGATCTGAAGTTCGACAGGGCCGAGAAGGCCGGAAGGCTGAAGCTCGGAATCCTTGTTGAGGTAGGTCGCCGTCTGGAAGGTGAACCTCTCGTTGGCAGGAATGGCTTCCTTCTCTCCGATCACTCTGTTCCTCCAGCAGTTTACAACCTCCACCTCGATCGTGTTCACGCCCTTCCTGAGCAGGTTTGTGATGTTGAGCCTGTAAGGAGCCGTCCAGACACCGCCGGCATATTCACCGTTGACCTTTACCTTCGCCATCACCATGACCTTTCCCAGATCAACATAGGCCTCTCCCTGTGGCAGCTTCTTAAGCTTGAAGCTGTTGGTGTAGGTGGCGTCTCCGGAGAAATACTTGATCCTCAGATCGTCGCTGGTGGTCCAGTCATAGAGCGTGTCGAATGTGACCGGTGCCTCAGGGCCGCCCCTCTTCTCCTGGAAAGCGACGGTCCAAGGGGTGTCGATGGTCGCCAGGACAGACTTCTCCGGATAGTTGCAGCCTTCAGAGACCGCCTTGTCAGTGTCCTTCCTGAACACGATGAACGAGCTTTCGTAGGCTTCAAGCCTCATCGGAACCTTGGTGGTCTTCGTGAGTGTCCTGTACTGCCTCAAGTCACGGACATCCTTGGTGAGCGGATTCCATAGCTCAGGAGTCTTGCCCTGCACGCGGAACAGGCCATCGAATGAGATAGCCTTGTCTCCCTGGTTGGAGACGAAGTAATACTCCCCGTCCGCGAGTCTGAGATGGATGAACTGAATAGGCAGAGCCGGATCCTCCGTGGTGAAGTCAGGGGCGATGCCCAGATCGGCGAACACCTCCTCAAGCGAGGCGTCCTTGTAGATTCTGCCCTTGCCGTAGCTCACGGAGCGCGAGAACGGATCCGTGTTGTTTCTCCACATCCTGGCAGCGATGCTCCTTACCTTCACATCGCACTCCGGGTAGCCCTTCATGCTCGGAGATCTCTCCGGAGCCGGGCCAAGGATCACAAGACCGTCACGGACAAGCGTCTCAAGCTTTTCAAGGAGTTCCGGACGCATGGTCTTGATCTTAGGAAGAACGAGGACGGAGTACTGCATACCGCTTTCAAGGGTGAGTTTGCCATCCTTCACACAGGCCTTCATGACCACATCGCTGTTGATGTAGTCGAACGAGAATCCCTCAGGAAGTTCCGGATCCTTCGTTCCGGTCATCTTAGGACAGTCTTCGCCAAGGAAGTAGGCGACATCGGCCACATAGCGTCCCTGCTGGAGCATGTAGTTGCAGCGCTTGATGTAGTCGTTGAACACGTCCAGTTGGGAGAACCAGGTGTTGTGACGGTTGAACTCATTGCCGAACCATGCGTTGACGCCAGGCACTCTGTCGTCAGGCTGCTGTATGTAAAGATGGTACAGGGTAGCGTTGATGCCCTCGGTGAAGAAACGGTCACCGCGCTGTTTCATCTGGCCGGGATACTGTGTGAAGTCAGGCCCTCCGCAGGTGAAGCTCTCGGCCCAGACCTTACGCTTTCCGTAGATGTGGCCGCAGGATGAGGCCACCCGGTTCTCGATGTCGCCAAGGTCGCCGAAACTCCAGAACTCGCCGGCGATCTCATCGGACTGCGATCCGTACTGGAGGAAGTCTCCAGGGAAGCCCCAATGGCCGTAGTTCTCAAGCCAGGTGGTCAGGCCATGCTCGTTGCTGACCTCACGAAGACCGCCCACATAGTTGTAGGACACCTCATCGGCGACAAGCCGCCTGAGATCCCAAAGGAAACGGTCGGACATGTCCTCGCTGCCGACCACCACACCACTCATGACAGGGATGAAAGGCACCGGATCGTAGCCGTAGGCCGCGATGAAATCCTCGATCAGATTGTCGGTCCAGTTCTGGCCTCCTGTCTCGTAGCTGTCCTCCACACAGACCTTGAACGTCTTTCTGTCCTCGGCAGGGATCCTCTTCAGTATCTGGCCGAGATAGTTGTCAAAGTGTGTGCGTATGTGCTTCTTGCTCATCTTGTCCGTCTCAAGTCCGGTTCCCTCCACAGGCGCCGGGGAGCAGAGCGTGCCGGTAGGAAGCATGGCCGTCCTCATGACCACCCAGTCGCCTGCCGGTACATCCCAGACGAGCGTCCCGTCTTCGGACACATTGGCGGTTATGTCCTTGACCTCACTTTCAGGAACACCCTCATAGTCAGGCTGATCCCTCCACATGTAGGCATCCCACATAGGATGCGGGGTCTGCCACATCTTTGAGAGGGACTTCTCTGGGTATCTCTCCACGGCCGGTTTGTCGGACAGGGTGACGCTCTTCACGACCCCAGGCTTGACCTTGAGGACAAACTCGCCCGCGACCGTCTCGGGGATAGAGATCACAACTGGAGCGAATGGCTCGAAACCGACATTCGTGTCGGAACGGCTCCTGTCGATAAGGAACTCCTCGACAAGCGTGAGTTCTCCGCCTTTCCTCGCGTAGAGAGACGCCTCGCTGACAACCTCCTTATCGACAGGCTTGATGAAGACCGAACGCACGACCGCCTCCTTGCCGGCCTTGAATGTGATGGTTCCGTCTTCGGCCACCTCGGACGCGAAGCTGACGGAGGCAGCTGACAGAGGATAGGCAAGAACCCTGACAGGCTGCGCGTCCTTTCCGAGCTCACGAAGTTTCCCGTTGAACCTCACCGGACCGGAAACCGTGTCCTTCACATAGCCAAGATACCTCATCGCCTGCGATGGCTCGACCCAAGGGCCGCCGCTCTGGCTCCATCCAGGACTGTTGAACATACCGATCTCGATGCCGAGCTCGCCCGCGGTCTTGAACATCGTGTGAAGGATGTCCCACCATTCGTCCGTGAACATCCTGACCGGCCCCTGAGGAGCGCCCTGTCCCTCGCCGATCATGCCGATGAAGGCCCTGTTGATGCCTACAGACTTCATTGCCTGGAGATCCTTTACGACTCCTTCCTTGGACATGTTCCCGGCAACCCAGTACCAGTAGATGCCAAGTTGCTGACTCTCAGGAGTGTCCTTGAAGTTCTTCTCAACTGTACTGATGCTGTCCTGGGCGAAGGCTGATCCGCCCAGAAGCAGAAAGACGGCCACAAGCCATCTGATTTTTTTAACCATAATCATTTTTTTGGGAATATTACATCCTAAGTAACTCTTTGTAATCCCTAAAGATTACCAACTTAATTTTTAACGCTTACTAAGTAATCCTTAAAATATATCTTGGTAATCTTTGATTGTCTTTTCGGTCTATATGTCTTTCCTCATCAGTCATGTGCCATCGGCACACTCCTTCTTCAAAAAGACATCTATCCTCGAAAATACTGCCAAATCTTTACCAATTATTATTTAACGATTACTAAAAGTGGTTTTTTCAAATTTAGAAAAAAATCTAAACGGGCTGCAATTATTATCAAAATCTAAATGCCAATTATCAAAATGCCAATACCACCGCAGAGCGGATTCGAGGGAGACTCCGCCCACATAACCAACGAAGGTAGGCGAGAGACGTAAAGTCTGGTGCGAACGGCATAAAATTCGTACTATATTCTTTTAAAAGTGTTATTTTTGTGGTTGAGAGCCATGCCGCCGGGCAACCGCGCGACAGCGACGGCTCCAATCTGCGGAGAAAGAAAGAACATGAAGGTGAAAAGGATTATTATGATGGTTCTGGCCGGGATGCTCTTTGCGTCCGGGCTGGGATACTCACAGAACAACAAGGTCTCCAAGACTGCTGACAGTGAACTGATTGACGCTGTCGCCGCTTTGGACAACAAACAGTATAAGGAAGCAAAGGACAGGCTGGAGAAAATCACGGAGACGGCTCCCGGAAACGACGCGGCGTTCTATTATCTTGGAATGTGCCGGCTTTACCTCAATGACCTCAGCGGTGCGAAGGCGTCGTTCAAGAAGGCCTCCGAGCTGGATCCGTCCAATTTCTGGTACAAGGAAAGGCTCGCGCGGACATATTCATTGTCGGGAGAGGACGATCTGACTATCGCCACCTACGAAGCACTGCTGAAGGATTTTCCGAAGAAGAACGACATCTATTTCACGCTGGTCAACCTCTACCTCAAGCAGAACCAGTATGACAAGGCCCTCGGGGCAATGGACCAGATCGAGAACGTGTTCGGGAAAAGCGAGAACGTGACCGCCACGAGGTACGACATCCTGCTACGCCAGAACAAGCCGGAGGAGGCCCTGAAAACGCTGGTGGACTACAACAAGGAGTTCTCATCCCCTTACGTCCTGACCAAACTGGGCGACCATTCGATGGCGGAATATAAAGACACGGCGGCCCTTGCGTATTACCGCGAGGCGCTGGACCTCCAGAGCGGGTATATGCCGGCACTGCTCGGGGAATCCGAAGTGTACCGCATCCGCAGGAACTTCCCGGAATTTTTCAAGACGGTGAACCAGTTCATCGCCGACGAGGAAACCGAGGTGCAGACCAAGACACAGTATCTGGATATGCTCGTGAGGCGTTCCGACCCTCGGTTCATCCAGAATGTCAAGCCGCAGATCGACACGCTGTACGAGAATCTGGTGCTGGTCCACCCGACGGACAGCGCCGCGCTCACAGCGGCCGGACTGTACTGGTACTCAACGGAAAGGGTGGACAAAGCCAAAGAATTGCTGCGCAAGAATATGACCTTGTACCCGGAAAGCCTCGGGGCTACGGCGACATACGTGCAACTCCTTGGGCTCCAGAAGGATTGGGACGCGTTGGACATCGCCTGCGACAGCGCTTTGGTGCGATTCCCGAAAGAGACATCCTTTCTGGACATGAAGAATGTCTCCTGCTACAACAGGAAGGACTGGCAGGGAATCATAGACAACAATCGCAAAATCATCGAGATGGCACAGGGGGACACTTCAATCACTATCCCCGCGCTCTCTTCCATCGGCGACATGTACCACGAGCTCGGGAACGAGAAGGAAGCGTTCAAGGTCTATGCCAAGGTTCTGAAACTGAATCCGGACTATGCGCCGGCACTCAACAACTACGCCTATTATCTTGCCCTCAAGGGCAGCAAACTCAAAAAAGCCTGTGCGATGAGCAAGAAGACTGTGGACAAGGAACCGGACAACCCTACCTACCTTGACACATACGGCTGGATCCTGCATCTGCTCGGAAAAGACAAGGAAGCCAAGGCTCAATTCAAGCATGCGATGCTTTACGGGGCCAAGGAGAGCGCGACATGTCTGGAGCACTATGCAATTGTGCTTGAGGCGCTTGGAGAGACAGACCTCGCCAAGGTTTACAGGACGTTGGCTGAGAACAGAAAAGCGGAGGGCAAGGAATAATGGGAAGACGGACCGGGATATTCATTCTTGTTGTCATCGCCTCGCTGGCCTGGCATATTCCGGCATATTCCCAAAATACCCGGACGCAGGAGGCGCGCAGGGCAAGGCTCCAGAAGGAGATAGCCATTCTGGACGAGCAGATCAGGGCGAATTCCGCGAAAAGCGCCAACGCCATGAGCCGCCTCACACTCATCAGCGGCAAGATTGAATCAAGGAAACAACTGATCGCGGAAAGCGATAGGGTGATTTCCGAATATTCCGACTCCATTCGTAAGAAAGGGTTGGAAATCAAGGCTATACAAGCTCGCCTGGACACATTGTCCGATCATTATGGAAGACTGGTCCGTGGAGCGTATGTGAACCGTAGCCCTAAAATCTGGTACATGTATATTCTTGCCAGCGACAATATCGGGCAGGCATTCAGACGCTACGGCTACCTCAGGGATCTTTCAAAGCAGATGAACTCACAGGCTTCGAAAATCATTGATGTCCAGACCGAGCTGAAAAAGGAAAGCGAGGCATTGGCGGCCATGAAGCGGGAAGCCGAATCCATCAAGGCGTTGAGGGTGACGGAGATGAACAAGCTGAAGGCCGAGGAGAATGATTCGCGGAATCTTGTCAGCCAGCTGAAAAAGAACAAGAGGAAGTACCAGCAGGACTTGTCCAGAAAGCAGCGTGAGGTGGATGCCCTGAACAGGGAAATCGAGAGGATCATCCGTGACGCCACAGATGAGAAAGGCTCAGGTAAGGCCGGAAAAGGCAAGTCAACAGCCAAGCGCAAGCCAATCGACTACACTCTTGCCAAGAAATTCGAGGCTAACAAAGGCAAGCTTCCATGGCCTGCGGACGGGCCTGTCGTGGATCATTTCGGGCAGCGGTTCCATCCGGTCTATACAAACCTCAAGCTTCCGTTCAACAACGGTGTGACAATCGCACTTGCCGCCGGAACAGAAATCAAGGCAGTCTTTGACGGGGATGTGAAGCAGATTGTGGTCATGCCTGGGTACAACAAGTGTGTGCTCGTGCAGCATGGCAATTACTTCTCGTTCTACTGCAAGCTGGGGACGGTGAGCGTCAAGGCCGGGGACAAGGTCAAGACGGGACAGGTTGTCGGGACTGTGGACACGATCGGCGGGGAGACGCAGCTACATTTCCAGATCTGGTCTGGGCGCACGCCGCAGAATCCGGAGACTTGGCTAAGGCCATAAATTCATTTGATATGAGACACGAGATCATCATAAAGGACCTGCAGGACATCGACAGGGCTGCGGGTGAGTTCCTTTCGCAGACGGAAGGGCATAGTATTCTGGCGTTCTACGCTCCTATGGGGGCTGGGAAGACTACTTTCACCACGGCCATTTGCCGGCGGCTCGGTGTGCGGGAGGACGCTGTCAGTTCTCCGACTTTCGCGATTGTGAATGAATATCGCACCGGGTCGGGGGAGCCGATGTATCATTTTGATTTTTACAGGATTAACAAGACCGCGGAGGCTCTTGACATCGGGTTCTACGACTATATTGACAGCGGGTGTCTCTGCATTATGGAGTGGCCGGAGAACATCGAGGAGATTCTGCCGGAAGAGACGCTGCGGGTGCACATCACGGTCAATCCGGATGAGTCTCGAACGGTTTCCTGGGAGGACTAAGATCGCTTTTGGCATATCATCGCCTTACAATTCGTGATTCCATACTTAGAAGGGGGTGGCCAGAAAAAAGGCAAAAGCCAAATTTTGCACGGTGGACCAAAATTTGGCTTTTGATTTTTCTGGCCCTGGGTATCTGATAATGTGGGTGATTCGTCACCAAGTCGCTTCGGCAGGTTCTACAACCACGAGACTTACGATTATTAAACACCTTAAAATAAGAGAGATACAATCCTAAAAAAACACGGAACTTGGAGCGGAGCGACCGAAGGGGTCCGGGGAATCCCTTCCCCGTGCCCCTCTGGGGCTGTCACGTAGTGACTGGGGGTTGATGAGACTTTCGGGTAATTACCCGAAAGTCTCAAGATTTAAGCGGTCGAGGAAGCGGTAGGAGGCGGCTTCGCGGAGATATTCAGGCTTGATGTCGCGCGAGATCTCAAGGTCGGCGATGGTTCTGGCGACTTTCAGGATCCTTGAATATGCGCGGGCGGACAGGCCAAGGCGGCTGATAAGCAGCTCCATCACCTTGCGGCATTCATCATTCAACTGGCAATGCTTCTCCAAGAGTCGGTTGTTCATCTCGGCGTTTGTGAATATCCCGTCATCGGCGAAACGCTGTTTCTGGAGCATCCTTGCCTTCAGGACTCTCTGCGCCACGACCTCGCTGGGTTCACCTTTCCTGCGGCCGACAAGTTTCACTGTGTCAACAGGATGAAGCCATAATTGAATATCGATTCTGTCCATTACCGGGCCGGAGAGTTTCGAGAGGTAGTTCAGCCTTTGGCCCGGAGTGCAACGGCAACGGTCTCCTTCGCCATAGTAGCCGCACGGGCAGGGATTCGATGCGGCGACCAACATGAAAGAGGCGGGATATTCAAGTTTCGACCTTAGCCTTGAGATTGTGACTTTTCTATCCTCCATCGGACCACGCAGAGCTTCCAGCACGGATTTTGGCATCTGGCCATATTCATCAAGAAAGAGGATTCCGTTTTCGGCCAGCGTGACTTCCCCGGGACGGATGTCGGCTCCGGCTCCGCCGCCGATGATTGCCGGGAGGGATGCGCTGTAGTGGGGAGCGCGGAACGGGCGTGTGCGGATCAGGCCTATCTGCGAGCCTTTCATTCCGGCCACAGAGTAGATCTTGCTCGTGACTATGGCCTCCTCCGTGGTCATCGGCGGCAATATTCCGGCCATAGCCTTCGCCAAAGAACTCTTGCCGCTGCCAGGAGGTCCTACCATTATAAGATTATGCCCGCCGGCGGCAGCTATCTCCACTCCCCTTTTCGCCCCCTCTTGACCGATTATCTCCGAGAAGTCCATCACGTCCTGGCCTGAGGGTTTCCGGACACGCTGCGCGTTTCTGGACAGTTTCCTGTAAAGTCTTGTGTTCCAAACAAGAAGATCACTGCAATCTTCTTGCTCCTCAAGAATACGGATGACATCGGCCAACGTCTCGACACCGAATATCGAGAGGTCATTGCATTCGGTGGCCTCCAACGCCGAACGAAGCGGAATGATGCACCCGGATATTCCCATGCCCGCCGCAAGATCAGCGAACGGCAGGGCTCCCTGTACTTCACGCACAGAGCCGTCCAACCCCAACTCCCCCATGATAAGGTACTTGTCCAATCCAGGAAAATGTTTCTGCTCGGAAGCCGCAAGGATGCCGATGGCGATCGGTAGATCATAGCCACTGCCGTTCTTCCGCACATCGGCCGGTGCCAGATTGATCACGATCTTCTTTCCCGGAATCCGGAAGCCCAGCGACTGGAGCGCGGTGATGGTCCTCAGAAGGCTTTCCTTGACCGCCGCGTCGGCCAAACCGACCAGATGTATTCCTATTCCTTGTGTGATGTCCACCTCCACGGTTACGGGGACTGCCTCGATGCCGATGCACTTCGCCCCAAGAATGTTTATCAACATAGTTTAAAGTCCTTTATGCACTTCGGCAAAGATGCGGCAACAAAACGTAAATTTTCTAAAAAAACAGAAAATTCGTCATAAAAAACAGAAATATTTTTTCTTATGGCCGAATCATACACTACAATCCGGTGCCCACATCTGTCGTCCTCGTTAAAAACAAGTCGGCAAGCTAATCCGGAATATTAAATTATTGTTACAACGGCAGGTTTGACATCATTTTTGATTATATTTGAGAGATTTCTTTTAACAGAAACGAGAAATGGAGAAGAATGAGATAACATTGTTCTGCGTCAATGACGGCAAGAACCATAAGATTGAGAAAGGAGAGGATTTGAAGGCCTTGTCGGACAAGTTCTGCTCCTGCGTCACGGATGGGAAGACAGGGAAAAAGTACGATGTGCTGGCCGCATTGGTGGACAACAAACTGAAAGAACTCAGTTTCAAGCCATCCAACCTGCACAGGGTCGAGTTCATCGGGTACAACCATCCGGACGGAAGACGGAGCTACGTGCGGTCGCTGTGCTTCGTGCTACAGAATGCCGTGAGGGAACTTTATCCTGACAAAGTGCTTGTGATCGACCACTCGCTGCCAAGCGGACTATACTGCGAAATCATCGAGAAGGGGAAGAACGAAGACGGGCGGCACAAGCCTTATTTTGTCACCGATGACGAGATTGACAGGATAAGGGAGAAGATGAAGGAGATAGTGGCGAAGGACCTGCCGTTTACAAAGGTAAAGATGTTCTCCGAAGAGGCAGAGTCTCTATTTCTCGCCAACAACCAGCCGCAGAAGGCCGAGCTTCAGAAGAGCTTGGGGACATTCAGTTGCAGCGTCTATTACCTTGACGGTAAGGCCGACACGTTCCACGGGCCGCTGATTCCTTCGACAGGTTATCTAAAAGTGTTCGATATCAGCGGTATGGGTGACGGTTTCTGCCTCCAGTCACCAATGATGACAGATTTCAGCAAGGTGATGCCGATGAAGCGCCAAGGCAAGATAGCGGCGGCCCTCAAGGAATATTCCGACTGGTGTTCGATCATCAACATCGAGAGCATCGGGACGTTGAACAAGGCCGTGAAAGACGGCAAGGCCGTCAGCATCATCAACTTGGCGGAATCCCTCCACGAAAGGAACTACGCAAAGATAGCCGACAGGATCTACTTGGAGAGGGGGACTAAGCGAATCGTGATGATAGCGGGACCGTCATCAAGCGGAAAAACATCATCATCACTCAGAATAGCCCTACAGTGCAAGGTGTTAGGGCTCAAGCCGAAAGTCATCGAGTTGGACAACTATTTTGTGGACAGGGATCACACTCCGAAGGACGAGGACGGGAACTATGACTTCGAGTCGCTCTACGCCATGGATCTCGAATTCCTCAACAAACAGCTCAACGAACTTCTTGAGGGGAAAGAGGTTGAGATTCCAAGATTCGACTTCAAGACAGGAAACAGAATCTTCGAGGGCAACAAGCTACGCCTTGAGGACAAGGACATCCTGATCATGGAAGGCATTCACGCCCTGAACCCGGAGATGACCTCAACGGTTGACAATTCAAGGATATTCAGAGTCTATGTCTCCGCCCTGACCTCGCTGAACATCGATGAGAACAACAACATGTCCACATCGGACAACCGCCTGCTCCGCAGGATGGTGCGCGACAACCGTGTCAGGGGCATCACTCCCGAAGAGACCATCATGAGATGGAACAGCGTGCGACGGGGAGAAAGCAAAAATATATTCCCGTTCCAGGAGAACGCGGACGTGCTGTTCAACTCAGCCCTGATCTTCGAGCTTCCGATGCTGAAATATTACGCCGAACCGCTTCTACGCAGGATTTCGCCGAACTCCCCTGCCTACACCGAGGCCGTGCGTCTGCTCAAGTTTCTGGACTACATTGTAGCCCTCCAACCGGGCGAGATCTCCGCGATTCCGCCAACTTCCATCATGCGTGAGTTCATCGGCGGCCAGACGCTGACGAGAGACTAAAGGCGAGTATATCACATACCTGAAAAGAATTGAAGATAGCCGTGAGTAACCCACTAAATTTACCGACGGCTTCATTTTTATTTGCAATTCTGCCTAAAAAATGCGTTATTTAGTGGCAAGTAACACATTACAAAACAAACCATCACTATGAAACTGACCCGTAAACCCAACCTCTGCGCCATCCTATCGGTGACATTCGCCATGATAGCGATCACGTCTGCGAGTCTGCACGCCCAGATGACAGCCGAGCCGTTCAGCTACAACACCGACATCACCCCTTCCGTTGAAACATGGAAGATGACCCGGCACGGCTCCCTGAGGCCGTCACTCCACACAGGCTCAATGAGCTACTCACTGCCGCTTTACACCTACACCGATGAGGACTTCTCCATCCCGATGAGCCTTGAATATTCCTACAGCGGCTTCCGTCCGTCGGTCCACAGCGGAGCCGTGGCGCTCGGATGGACACTGAACTGCGGGGGCGCCATCACAAGGGAGGTGCGCGGACTGCCAGACGAGATCACGGGGGCGTCCCGCGAGACGGATCTGAACGGCTACTGGCAGACAATCCGGGACGGGGTGCTGACCGAAGGCGGGTGCACGGTGGTCACAGGGAAGATCATGAACAGGGATCGGGTCGAGACCCCGTCGATGGACCCGTACAATTTCGACCTGTTCACGGACGAGCCCTACATGGAACGCCCGAACGGGAGCAGGTACGACCTCTGCCCCGACCTCTTTCATTTCAACTTTCTCGGAAACACCGGGGAGTTCATGATCGGGACCGACGGGAAAATCCATGTGTTCAACACGTCCGGGCCGTTTGGCGAATACTCGGTCGAGGCGGACATGTACAAATACGACCGCCTTCAGACCCCTGAGTTCACGATCACCACCGGTGATGGCTACAAGTACATATTCGGCGGGACCCGGACATCAACCGAGTACAACGCGGTCGAGAGCGAGAGCCCCGACAACGTGACCGTCTCCGCGTGGCGGCTGAGGAGGATAGAGTCCCCGAACGGCAACCACGTGGACCTCGTCTTTGACGGTGTCCACCAGCGGGACATCTCCGTCCTCAAGGCATATTCACCGGTCATCGAGGGCGTCAGCCTTGACTCGTTCCAGTACCAGAGGACAAGATACGAGAGACGCGGCTCGTCTTCATATTATCCGCTGCTGAAGGCCGTGGTCGTCAACTCGGACACGTTGATCCGCCTGAGCTACCGGACGAACACCCACGAGGAGAACGGCGCGTCAGCGTTTGACTATGCGGGTTACGACCACGGGGAATGCCGCCTGATGTCCTACTCACCGACAAGGAGCCTGTCCGGAATATCAGTCGTAAACAGGGATGGAAGGCAGATCGAGAGCGTCCGGCTCTCCAAGACGACAGTCGGCAGCTCCATCACCAACAGCCGCGTCCTCCTGAAAAGCGTCACGGGACTGTCTTTCGGCAGGTACACGTTTGACTACACGGCGTCATCCATCCCGTACAACGACACCAACGATCTGGACCACTGGGGCTACTGGAACGGGAAGCGCACCACAGGCCTGATCACCAACCTGAACTACACCGACATCAAGACCGGAGGACTGTACGAGCAGTTCAACCCAGGATTCACAGGCAAGGACCCGGACATCTATTACGCCGGAAACTGCGCCATGACAAGGATCACCTATCCGACCGGAGGGCACACGGACATCGGGTACGAACAGAACACCGCCGGGTATCTCATTGACAGGAGCCTAGGCTCGATCCTGGACATCACAAGGAACACGGCCGGCTTCATTCCCGGAGGGATGAGGGTCAAATCCCTCACCACCGTGAGCGACGGCACATCAAGGACGATCACTTATGAATATCTCAACGGGGCCTCCAGGACAAGCAGCAGCGGGATCCTCATGAGGATGCCACGCTACGCGTTCTCATTCGGATATGTCTTTTATGTCAATAGCAATCCTTATGACCTGACTGCCGTCGGGTACTCGTCCGAATGCTTCCAGCCATGCACAGCCGGGGATCCGGAGGTCGCGTACAGCGACGTCAGGGAGAGATACCCGGACGGCTCATGGATAGACTACAGCTTCTCGACGTGGGATGATTTTCCGGACGTGTTCATGACGGATCTGTCCGGATCCGTCTCTTACGAGAAGACCCCGGTCAACAGCGAGTTCAGGATCGGGGATTCAGGAGACGACGAGGACTACTCCTACATACGCAGGTTCCTTCTGCCGGCCAAAACCGACTACAGAAGCAGGCGCGGAAAACTAGTCTCCCAGAAGGAGTATGGATCGGACGGGAGTCTGGTCCGCGAGACAACCAACAGCTACACGGTCAGGACGGAGATGACCCAGTCGATGGTCTTCAACACCTTCGTAGATTTCACCAGGATGGACTGGCAGTTCGTCTCCACCTACCTGCAATCCACCTATTACAGGAGGTATGATGACAACGGCGTGGACGATCTTATGTCCGTCAGCGGTTTCACTTACAATGACCTGGGACAGAAAGCGACAGAGAGCGTCGATGACGGATCCACCGGACACCTCACGACACACTACAGGTACTACGGTGAGGAGCATGAGACCTGCCCGCCGCACCTCCGCTCGGCGGTCACGAAGACGGCAAGGACAAAAAGCACTGATGACGGTTCGTATGTCCTCTCGGTAGAGCATCTGGACTACGGTGTGGCATCCGGGAACCCTCGCCCGGTCTCGATCACCCACTATGCCCCAGAGATCCCGTATCCAGAGAACGCCGGTACGGTGTTCGCCATCCCGGCCGGCTCGCCGACCAGAGACGCCGCATTCGAGTACAACAGCCTTTTCCGTCCGGTACGGGTCAATCTGCCTGGCGAGGCGTTCATCACCTACGAATGGGACAGCGGCGGCACACACATCATAAGCAAGACCGTCAACGGCGGCGCCTACAAATGGGAGTACGGCTGGCTCGACATGGTCGGACTCCAGTCCGTGAAAGGGCCTGAAGGGCGCTCCACCACCTACGGATACGACGGCATGAACCGTCTGAACCGCGTGATGGACCCTAAAGGCCACACAACAGTGACATACATGTACCATCTAAACAATGAATAGCCATGCTTTCCACGATAATATGCGCGTTGGCCGCGGCCCTTTTCCCTTTGGCGCCTCAGGCGCAGGCCGCAAACGAGGAATATTTCTCATCACTTTCTGTCAGCACCTTTGACGTCCCGGAGAATGTGTTGCGGGACAACAACGCATTCACTCTGGCCGGGGATTTTTCCTACACCCCTGACGACGGCACAATAAGCCTTGCCTCCTACATCACCGAGGAGCTTGTGTCGAACGGAATCAACTTCATCACCGTCAATGTGGCATTTGACACCGGAAGCGATTCCGAGGGACGGCTTGAGCTCGGTTTCACGTCCCTGCCTGCCGGGGTGGAGTCCAGGACTGTGGTTTTGGAACCCGGAATCGGCGACAGGATCACGATAGAACAGACCAGAGGTCAGAACCTTGGATATTCCATCACCCCGTCCGGGCAGTCCTATCCGACTGAAAGGAGGACCATCACCGTCACCGGAGGGACAAAGGGCGTGACGTACCACATGACCCGCGATGGGAATGACACCCCAGGAAGTGGCATCGTCTGCGACGGAGGTCCCATGAGCTTCGGCCCGTACTCGGAATGCGGATACTACCAGGCCTGCAATGTGGAGACCGGAGCCTCGAAATCCGGCATCAGCCTGGACCACTACGACATATTCATGTTCGAGAGGTTCATCATGTCACAGTGCGCAGGGACCAACCAGATCAATGTCCCTTACGGGGGTGGTGTCTATACCGTCACCGTTGTCTCCACGGGTGCCCTTGACCCGGAACTTTACCATGGCATCGCCGACAGGATGAACTCGGAAGGACTGCCGGGATGGGCACCGGATGGCGGTGTGATAATAGAGTTGGACGTGAGGGACGGCAACACCCTGGACATAACATTCCGGTGCGCCCCGAATTTCACCGGTGCCACGAAGACGCATGACACCGGATTCTACATATCCGAGAACAGCATCACGTTCAAGGTCGTACGGGCCGGGAACACGGACGGCGTACTGAACGCCTACACCCTACAGGGGACATGGACGGACAGGGCCGGCGGGCTTTTCACCCTGTCACAGTCCGGCTCGCAGCCCGGCGTCACCTACTCGTTGACGAGGGACGGGTACAGCGTCAAGTCGGTCACCGGTGACGGAGGTCCTCTGGACTTCGGCTCGTTCTCTGGCTACAACGACGCCTTCGGCTCGTACCAGGTCCTCGGACGGTACTCCGGAAAGACATCACAGAGCAACACCGTGACCATGATCATCCCGGGCGTGCCGTCCGGCAACAACTACACGGCGTCAATGACTTACCTTGACAGCGGCGCCGCATCATCGGTGGCCGACATCACCTATTACAACGGACTCGGACTTCCTGTCCAGACCATCGCGCAGAAGGGAGCGGGAGACGGGACGCACAACCTCGTCACGCCTGTCGTCTATGACAACATGCTGAGGGGAGACACAAGGGAATATCTTCCGTACAGGTCATTCTCGACCGGGGTGTCCTTCAATTCCGCGGCGGTGGACGAGGCGCTGGAGTTCTACGACGGCGCGGATGAGTTCCCTTACAGGGACAGGACCTACGAGTCCGGGGTTTCGGGCAGGCCCAAGAGCGCCTGCCGCGAGGGCTATCCATATCATGAGGACGGCATAATTTCCAGGTACGGCTATTCGGTCGAGGACGGATCAGGTCAGATCCTAAGGCTGCGCTACCGTTATCCTTCGGGGACTGTCGCGGCGGGGGTGCTGGCCGACGGTTACTGGGAGGCGGGCAATCTCGGCGTGACGCGGACGGTCAGCGAGGACAATGACACGACCGTCGTTTATTGTGACGTGACGGGACGCGTGTTGATGAGCCGCGCGGTCAACGGCGGGAGGAACCTGGACACCTACTATGTCTATGACCTGCGCGACAGCCTGGCATGCGTGATCCAGCCTGAAGGCGTGCCTCTGATCGGTGATGGGTTTGATTTCGACGGTGACCTGGCGCAGAAATATTGCTTCACATGGAAGCGCGACGCCTGGGGCAATGTGACGGAAAGCCATATCCCGGGTTCGGGCACAGTACAGAAAGTCTATGACGCAAGAGACCGCCTGGTGCTTCACTCCGGGAGTGAGATGAGGACGAACGGCAGATGGATGTACGTCACCTATGACGCACTCGACCGCGTGACGGAGGAGGGTTCCTGCGCGCTGGCCGCGGATCTCGCCGCCGTAAGGACCGCGATGCGCTCCGGGTTGGAACTCGGGGGCATGGTCTCGGCCAGGCAGCCGTCAAGGAAGGTGACGTACTGGACGTCAGGGACATCCTCGTCGGAGTTCACGCCTGTGGACGGTGTCGCCACCGGCTCCGACCTCAGCGTGACGAACTGCCTGACGATGCCGTACAAGGAGACCCTGTACCGGACCGCAGGCGCGGCCGGCTTCTCCTCAGACGCAACGGAACGGGTCTATTTCTACGACTACATGGGGCGGGTCATCCAGACCGTCGTGAGGCATCCAGACGGGTCCAGATCCGTCCACTCCACAAAGTATGATTTCACCGGGAACGCCCTGGTCACGGTGGAGAGCCATACAGTCGGAGGGACCACGGACAGCTTCGAGTGCCGCTATTCCTATGACGACAGGGGGCGGGTCAAGACACTGGGAAGGACAATATGCGGCGCCGCCCTGCCTGGCGTCACGTACTCCTATGACGATTTGGGAAGGCTCGCGTCCAGGCAGGCCACCGGACGCGGAGGAGACAGTTACGGGTATAACCTGCAAGGCTGGCAGGAGAGTCTCCTGGTCGGGATGTATGGCCAAGAGGTGTTCAGCCAGAGCCTGGCATATTACGCACCGTCCGGCGGTGACGCGACACCGCGCTACTCCGGTGGGGTCTCCGAATCCGTCTCCGGCCACCGGAACCGGGCAGCCCGCTCGGAATGGTTCACGTACGACCGTCTCGGAAGGCTCACGGGAAACGGCAGCTCGCAGGGGGCCGTGAGGGACCTGAACATCGAGACCGGCATCCGGTACAGCTACAACGGCAACATCACCGCGCTGAGGCGGGTGACGGACAATGAAGACAGGTCATTGACCTTTAACTACGACGGCAACCGGCTGGTTTCCATGGCCGGAGGGACAGTATCGACATTCGCCTACGACTCCGACGGGAGGCTCGTCTCCGATTCGGGACGCAGCTTGTCCCTGAGCTACAACGCGCTGGGGCTGACCGACAAGGTGATGAGCGGGAACACCGAGCTCGCCGGCTACTCGTATCTCTCCGACGGCACGAAGGTCAAGACGGCGATGTCTGACGGCCGCGCGCTTGAGTACCGCGGAGGCTTCGTCTATTCCGTGTCCGCCGATGGGGCGAGGACCCTTGAGAGCGTCACCTCCCCTGTCGGGAGGATCGCGGCCAAGGGCTCCGGCTCAGGAAGGACGTTCCGCGACCTCTGGTTCGTCCGCGACCGCCTCGGCAGCGTCAGGGCAGTCGTGGACATCACCGACGGGACGGTCTCCGACCTTGGCTCCGTAGTCCTTGAGGAGAGCGACTACATGCCGTTCGGGACCAGGTTCACCGACACCGCCGCACCGACCGACACCGCCAACCGACACCGCTTCGCCGGAAAGGAGGACCAGGCCTTCGCGGGTCTCCCGTACATCGACTTCGGCGCGCGCCTCTACGACCCGGCCACGGCAAGGTGGAACACCTCCGATCCGATGGCGGAGAAGTACACAAATCTCAGCCCTTTCCTATTCTGCGCTGGTAATCCTGTCAATCTTGTCGATCCTAACGGATTGGATATTTGGAACGTTGACAGTACCGGTGTGATTACGAATATTGGAACCAGCAGTGACGTTATGCTATACTCTTCTTATGGACAAATGATACGAATGACCGCACAGGATGAGTTCCTTTTAAGAGATTTGCAGGAAAGCGTTGGCTCTACCTATATTAACGACTCCTGGTCATCAAAAAAGGTGTCTATCTATAAATCCAGCTCCGGCAGAGCAGACCCTGTTTTCAAATTATTCAAATTCCTTGCGGACAACACAAATGTCGAATGGGTTGTCCACAGAAACAATAACAGTTATACCATAGGGTCAGCGCATCAGGGGTCCAGCGCCGCCAGTTGGCAGGATTACGGTATATCAAATACCCCTAATGCCAGCGTTCACTCACATCCCGATGTGGAGCCAGTGGCCAGCAAAGAATTGGAATCTATGGGGTATTCAAACAATCATCACATTTCCGGAGATTGGGGAAATGTGATTTCAGATGTTTACCGTAATGGGAAACAAACCAGGCTTAGCTATGTATATTTTCCAAATTCAAGACGATTATATTATGTTGGATATTATAGGGCGCTGTACATAAATGATATAACATCATACAAGAATTACTATTTTGGAACGCTTAACATAAGATAATATGAACAAAAGTGCATTATTTATCAGAACGTCACTGACAGCGTGCATTCTGATGCTTTTCATTTGCAAGAAGTGCAGACCTCAAAACAGTAATACAATCTGCGATATCTCTGACTCAACATCAATAATGAGTGTTGAGCCATTAAATATATTCAGTAATAAAGTATTACAAGACTCTCTTGAATCGTTGTTCACAACATTTGATTCCATTCCTGGACTCATATATACAATTAATTGCCGGAAAAGCACAAATGAAGAGTGGATCAATATTTGTGTCACTTGGGAAATATGTTTGAGTTTCGAAGCATCTAAAGACTCGTTCATATTTGCGAAACCGGTTGGAGCTGTTATCCTCAAAGATAAGATAATAGCGGTTGATTACATCGGAGATAGCTCTTACATAAAGAACTTCAACAAGGAATTTATCAACAAACTTGACTCTAATGCATATGTGAACATATTTAATGAAAAGAGGATGTGTATTAGCGACGTTAGTTCAAGAACATATAAGATAATTAACAAGGACAGCATAGGGCTCGTTGACATTCGAAAAAGCAAATTAGAACTTAAGAGCCCGAAATCAAGAGTACTATAAATAGACCTATCTATAAGTTCTTAAGAGGCGAACCTTATCAACATGGAAATTCCTCGGCCGATAATTATATTTATCGTAAATCGACACTGATGTCAAGGAGGCAGGGTTATGACAATTAATAAGACAATGAAATTCGCAATCATGTTCATGGCTGCTATTACTCTCATGATAATAACAGCATTCTTTCCTGTCAAAAAAGATAATCTTATACACGACTATAAGTTAGAAAAGCTATATTCCAAGAGGAACTCCAGCTCGTTAGTATGGTATCAAGGTACGGATTCGATAACTGTAAATACTCACAATACAGCGACATTCGTTCCCAGAATGGATGGTGATGTAATTGACGCTTCGGAATATGTAAGGTCACGTCTGTTCTCCTCACTTCCTGAATATGATGGCGATGCCGGAAGATATGCCTATTTGTACGTCCTTCTTGATCATTCTGGGCATGTTCTAGATTCAAGAGTCGCTGCGATTCCAGAGCACATCTTCAGAGAAAAGAGAAGTGACCTTGACTACAAAATTGATTCTGTGCTGACATGTATAGGCCATAATACATTTGGTCAATGGAGACTTTCAGGCCGACCGTGTCGGAAAAAATGTAGTTATTATGTAGGTTTGATTCGCGTCCGAGTGTAATGACAATGATAGGAAAACAATAATGGCTGGATGTTCGTAGATTCAATTACAAACAATTTTAAAAATACGTAACGTGGGCAATTATAAACAGTATTATTTCGGAACTCTTAACAAACAATAATTTTCAATATGAGAAAAATATATTTAGCCATTCCCATTCTTACTATTCTGCTAACTTTTACGTGTTGTAGGCATAGGGGTGTTTCTCTGACACCTATCGAAAATGAATCCGATCCATATGACAGCATCTTTTTAAAGGTATTCAAATCCTCTGTTCTTCAAGACAGTTTGGAATCTTTCATTTTGGCAACGGACTCTATGCCCACCCCATATGGACCTCCAGTGTATTCAATTACTTGTCGCAAGGAATACAGGCGCATTTATGTTACCATTGGGGCAGATGGAACAATAATGATGTCAGTAAATCCAGTTGATGGTTCGAGTGCAAAACCAGTAGGAGCCACGATCATAAAGGGCAAAGTGATTTCTGTTGATTATACCGGAGACACTTCGGCTCTGACGGTCATGGATAGTTCTTTTTTACGCATGCTTGATTCAAGCCTCTACGTGAAATACGAATACCTTGACATGGTAAGCCATTGTTGTAATGAAACACCAAGCATAAGGCAATATCATGTGGTTGATATGGATAGTATAGAACTCGTTTATATTAGGAAAAGTAAACATGAACTGGAGCTCCAGCGGTCAAGACGACCACTTTAGAGACTTTGTACTAATATGCCAATCAAGAAAGAAGGCCTTATATACGACAACAAGTTATACGAACTATATTATATTACAAGAGAAACTCCAACTCATTAATTTGGCATCAAGGTACAAATTCGGTAATCGTAAATAATCACAATACAGCGACATTCGTTCCCAGAATGGATGGTGATGTAATTGACGCTTCGGAATATGTAAGGTCACGTCTGTTCTCCTCACTTCCTGAATATGATGGCGATGCCGGAAGATATGCCTATTTGTACGTCCTTCTTGATCATTCTGGGCATGTTCTAGATTCAAGAGTCGCTGCGATTCCAGAGCACATCTTCAGAGAAAAGAGAAGTGACCTTGACTACAAAATTGATTCTGTTCTGACAAGTATCGGATACGAAACGTCAGGACAATGGAAACTTTCAGGTAAAAATTGTGTTTACTACGTAGGTTTAATCCGTCTTCGTGTATGATTATCCACATGCAATACAAGGAGTCACAGATCTTCGCCAGCCTTTTTCATTTATATTCTTTTCATTAAATTATCTCAATGTCAGAGGCGGGGATCCAGCCCTGACGTCCATCCGCAAGTGAGATATTTCTCCAAGTGCCCACCTCGTCCAGAATCGTGACTTTCGTGCCTTCGTGGATCACGAAAAGATCCTTTGACGAGCCGGATGACGGAGAACTTTTCACCGATGAAACCGGTGACATCACGATCGCCGTGTCGGTCTTCACACTGTCGGATTTCTGCCAGATTGAGAAACTCAAAGCCCCGGCGGAAAGCAGCAGAAGCACGATTCCGCAATAGAAGCCCGCACGTCTTTTGCCGACCGACGAACCCAGCAAAAACAGAAGTCCCATCATCAAGGCGGCGGCAAGCAGCACAAGGAATATGACCGCCCAGGCGTTGGATCCCATCACGTAGCAGACTTTCCTTGCGACACTCTTGAGAATGAACTCAGGAACAGGCTCGATCTTGTCCTGCACAAAATTACTTGTGAACTCAAGATTGTAACGGGCATCCGAATATGACGGATCAAGCCTTAATGCCCTCTCATAGTTCAAAATGGCCTTAGGATAATTGCCCTGCTTGAACCAGGCGTTGCCAAGGTTGTAGTACAACTTGGCGGACTTCTGTCCGGACTCTTCAATGGAAGTCCAAGCCGCTGAGGCATCGGAGAACTTTCCGTCCGTGTAGGCCTGCACACCTGCTGTCCAAAGTGAGTCCAGATCCTTCGCCTGGATATTCATTGAAGCTCCAAGAGACAGGAGCAGTGTCACGACCGTGACGACCTTTCTCAATGATTTTCCGCCTGTTTTGAGACCAGAGTCGATTGACGAGATCACTTTCAGCGCGGCATCGTAGTGCGACCTCATAGCCTCGTTGCCACCGTCAGGAGAATAACGGGCGAACTCACAAGCGTCAAGAAGATCGGTGAAAGCCTTTGTCTGCTCCTCGCTCACACCACCCTCGGTAAGAGCTGAAGCGATGTTATCCTTGCTTATCTCGGACATATCCATATTCAATTTGTCGGAAACGAATCCTATGAGAGCCTTGTGAAGTTCCTCATAGAAAGCGGTATAGAGGTTCTTGTCAAGATATTCGCCAGCCAGCTTGAGACGCTTCTGAGCCATCTTCGTGGCGCGCCTGTTCTTCGTGCCGGCGACATCCGCACGCATCGCGGCCACCTTTCTGAACGCAAGGTACACCGAGGTCGCCCCCAAGATCATCAAAGCCAGCAGAATCCAGAAGAACACAGAACCGACGAAGAAAGAACCTGAACCGGACAGGCCAGGCTTGCCTGTGAATATGAACCTGATGTCATCGGCAAGGCTCTTCACGTCCTTCCTCTCGACTCCGGAATTGACCGTTGTCACAGGAGTGGAATCCCCTCCCTTTCCCTTGGCAACCTTGACGTGCAACGGTTCTGTCCTGAGGGTCACATATTTACCGGCATTGACATCATAGTAGGAATATTCCACCGGATCGATCGTGAAGTCTCCGTGGCTTCTCGGGATGAAAGGATATTCAAAAGACTTGCTGCCGGAAGTGCCGCCGTTGCTCTTGTCGGTGTTTTCGGTTGTCTTGGTGTCATATACCTCAAAGTCAGGCGGGAAGTTGACTTTCGGCTCCTCCAGAAGAGCCACATTTCCGCGGCCGGAGACAGTGATGATCATGGAGGCAGCATCGTGGGTCTTGAGGTTGTCCGTGGTGAGACGCGCGGATATTCCGAAATTTCCGACACCGCCACCGAATGAGGCAGGCTGTCCGGCCGGAAGCGGATTTACCTTGACCTTGACCGCCGGAGTTGTCACCCTTTTGCGGATGGTCCTATATTCATCCTGAAAGAAACTGTCGAACAAGCTGTTTGAAGTGGAAGGCGCCGTCCTTATGTTCACAAGGCAGACAAGCTCGGCCGGATCAATCGTGATCGCGCCAGACTGCTGAGGAATCAGGACGTAAGTCCTTAGCACGGCAGTGTTGTAGATCTTGTCGTCCAGGCTTTCGCGCTTAAACTCGATATTATTCGGGACGTATGTCTCCTGACTCCAGAAGCCGTTGAATGTAGGAAACTTGGCATTCTCGAAACCAACGACATTGGCTCTTTGGTAGATCTTCAAAGTAGCGGTGATCGGCTCTCCGATGACAACTTCCGTGCGGCTAAGGGATAGTCTCATGAACAAATCGTTGGAGGAAATCTCACCGGAACCGGTTGAGGATGTCTGCCCTCCGCCAGAGGACTTGCCGCCGTTCTGTCCTGAAGACTGAGAAGACGAGGCACCGTCGCTCACGACCTGTATGGAAGCCTGTGTGGATGAGATCCTGTCCCCTGAAAGCAGGGCCGTGGCCGCTGGAAGTTGGAATGTTCCGGTAGCTTTAGGAATCAGAATGTAGGTGAAAGTTGTCTGATGGGAGGATGACCTCTTGCCATTGATGATCTGAATGCTTGAACTGGAGCCTTTCTGTGGCCCCCATACCAGTTGGAAATCATCGCCGGACGACCATTGGAAATCGGACGGGCTCTTTTCTCCCTCAATTATGAAAGTAACATTGAACTGCTCGTTCACAGCGACAACATCCGGAGCCTCGACCCTAATCACATTCTGGGCTGACATCTGAAAAATGGCTGTGAGCAAAAAAGCTACAATGCAAAACAATTTCTTCATATTCATCACTTTACCAATTCTTTTCTTTCTGGCGGGCTTTCAGCAATGCCGCCTTCTCCTTGTTGACCTTGTCCTGGGTTTCCTTCTCACGGGCCTGGACAGCCTTCAGCATCTGCTGCGCCTGCTGTGGGGAAATCTTGGCGTCTCCCTGTCCCTCACCTTGCTGAGGCTTCGGCTGATCACCTTGATTCTGATCATGGTTTTGATCATTATTTTGGTTTTGATCCTGATTCTGATCCTTGTTCTGGTCGTTGTCCTGATTCTGCCCGTTATTGTTGTTCTGATTGTCCTGGTTCTGGTTGTTGTTCTGATCTTGATTCTGCTGGTCATCACCGCCGTCGCCACCTTCGTTCTTCAGCATCTGCTTGGCGTAGGCATAGTTCTCCTTGGCGTCCAGGTCTCCAGGATTACGAAGCAAGGACTGTTTGTAGGCATCCACAGCGGCCTTCCAGTCCTTTTTCTGGACAGCGATGTTGCCAAGATTATAATAATAGTCAGCTGAATTGGCCGAAACCGGAGCGGCATCCTTCAATCTTCCCAAAGACTTTCCGGCCTCATCGAAATTGCCCTCACGATAAAGAGCTCCGGCAAGGTTGTAATTGGCGGCGAATGACGAGGAGTCCTTCACCTGAGCCTTACGGTACTCTATCTCAGCGTTCTGCCAGTTCCCTTTCTTAAACTGACGGTTGCCGGCACGGACCTCCTTGCGGTCAGTCTGCGCAAGCGCCACCGCACAGGAAAGCAGCAGTAAAAATGCCGTCAATGAATATTTCAAAATAGTCCTCATTTCTTTTCCTCAAACAAATGTCTGCGTGAACGTCTTTCACCTATAAGCATCTCAAGGGCGAAGAACGCCAGCGCTATTCCGAGAAAATACATAAACTGCTCGTCATATTCCTCGAATACCACGGAATTATATTCCTCATCCTCCATCTTCCGGATGTCGTTGATGATAGGTGTAAGGCCGAATTCATCGTTGCCGGCGTGGACGTATGCCCCACCTCCGGCGGAAGCGACCTCCTTGAGGGTCTCCTCGTCCAGACGGGTCACGACAATATTCCCGTCCTTGTCCTTCAGAAGTCCTCCGTCCATCGGAATCGGCTGTCCGTCAGCGGATCCCACACCGATTGTATAGACCTTGATCCCTGCCTCGGCGGCCTGCTTGGCGGCGGCCACCGCATCGTCCTCGTGGTTCTCGCCATCGGTGATCACGATGATCGCGCGGCTGTGCTCGCTCTGCGCGCTGAATCCACGGATCGCTGTGTTGATCGCGTCGCCTATCGCCGTTCCCTGAATAGGGATCGACTCTGTCGAGATGGAGTTCAGGAACATCTTGGCGCTCACATAGTCCGATGTGATCGGCAACTGGACGAACGATGTTCCGGCGAACACAATCAGGCCGATCCTGTCATCCTGAAGTTTGTCGGTGATTCTGGAAATCGCCAACTTGGCCCTTTCCAGCCTGTTTGGAGAGTAGTCCTTGGCAAGCATCGAATTGGACACATCCAAGGCTATCATGATCTCTGCCCCTTTGGTCTTGTGTTCTTTAAGTTTGGCGCCGTTCTGCGGTCTGGACAGACCGATAGCGAAGAAGAAAAACGCCAACGAGAAAAGGACCGTCCTCACCCACAACTTATTACGAGACCATGAAGGCATAAGTTCATTCACAAGAGCCTCGTCTCCGAATCTGAGCAGACGACGACGCCTGTTCCAAAGCCAAAGTCCCATTCCGAGGAAAAAGAACGGAATAAGGAGCAAAAGCAAAAGATAATGTGGTGCGGCGAATATTATCATGGCAACCTCCTCATCAACAGTTTAACAAGAGCCTCCAACAACAGACAGATCAAAGCCGCGAGAGCGTAGGCGCCGAAAAGTTCCTTATAGACAGGGAAACTATCAATGGTCGTGCGCGCCTTCTCCATCTTGTTGATGTCTGAATATATTTCAGCAAGTTTCGTGTTGTCGGTAGCCCTGAAATATTTCCCCCCAGTCATCGAGGCTATGTTGGAGAGCAGTTTCTCGTCAAGCTCCACCTTGACATTCTGCATCTGGACTCCCCACGGGGTCATCACAGGATACGGTGCCTCTCCATTGGCTCCGACACCGATAGTGTAAACCCTTATCCCGTAGGTTTTTGCGATCTCTGCGGCAGTCTCTGGAGAAATCTCTCCACAGTTGTTCACGCCATCGGTGAGCAGGATCACGACCCGGCTCTTGGCATCGGAATCCTTGATTCTGGCTACCGCCGTGGCTAGTCCGTTGCCGATAGCGGTTCCATCCTCGATCAAATCTGTGGAAATCTCTTTCATCAGGTTGATCAGAGTAGCCCTGTCGGTCGTCAGCGGACACTGTGTGTAGCTCTCACCTGCGAAAACCACGATTCCCATCCTGTCGGACGGTCTCTGCGCGATGAACTCGATGGCGATGTCCTTGGCGGCGCTGATTCGGTCCGGAGTGAAATCTCTGGCTAACATACTCGTGGAGACATCCATCGCAAGCACGATGTCAATTCCCTCGGTGTCAACCTTTTCAATCTTGGTTGATGAACGAGGCCGGGCGATCGCCACAACAATCAGCGAAAGCGCGGCTATCCTGAATATGAAAGGAATATGCCTGATCACCCCGAGGACAGTCTTTCCACCTTTCTTCCAAGGCGTGACGCTTGAGACTCTCAAATGCGGACGACGGTCTTTCAGTTCCACGTACAGATAGCGGAGAACCAGCAAGGCCGGAACCACAAGGAGCCAAAGCAGTTTAGGATATTCAAAGAACATTACGCCTCACCTCCTTCTTTTTTAGCCGGGGATTTCGCTTCAGCCGCCTTCCGGGCAGCCTCCTCCTCAGCAAGTTGAGACTGATAAGTGACTGTCACAAAGCGCACCGCGGCAGGAAGTGCGGTGGCATTCTCCTCATCCGAAGCGGAAGCCTTGGCGAACTTAACAAAGTCAGCCGTCTCGAAAAGCGTCTTCATCTCCTCATAAAGATCCGCGGGAACTCCGGAAGATTTCAGATCCTTGAATATCTCAGCCGTCGTCATCTCCATGGCGTCTATGCCGTAGCGCGCGTCAATATATTCCCTCAGCGCGTCCGTGATTCCGGAATAGAACGTCTTCTGCTTCTCCGGTGCCCAGTATTTGCTGCCACGGAAATGGTCCAGCCTTCGCAAAGCGACCAGATAAGGCGGATCCTTGTGAGCGACACTTCCCTCTTTCTTCCGCCTCATAGCGAAGAAAGCCCAGATCAGGATGACAACAATCGCGACCGCCCATATTCCTAGAACATAAGGGATTATCTCCGAGGCCTTGAGCGGATAGCGGATCTGGCCTTTGATGTCGTGGATCTGATAGGTCGTTGTGTCCACCGGCATCGTAAAGATGTCAAGTTTCTGTGAAGCGAAGACCAACGTGTCAATCCTGTCCACTCCTGAAGCCCTCACCAAGGACAGCGGCAAAAGTTCGTATTTACCTTCGTCAAAGGATGTTATGATCATCGAGACATCAATGTCGTACGACTTGGGCTCATTTTTTTTGCCCTGGACCTTGACCGTGTCCAACATGAAAGGCAGAACGATCTCCACGCTGTCCATAAAGCCCTTGGAGAAATCAGGCAGGGCGAAACGGGTTCCCTCCGCAACGTCCTTAAGGTGGAATCCGTAGCGGAACTGGTCGCCGATCAGCGCCGAGTCACGTTTCTGGAGAGGCTCCAGGAAGGAATCCTCCGACTTTATCAGCATACCTTTACTTTGCGGAGCCTGCTGTCCGGAGGCTGCGATGGTGGTAATCATCGCGGCGCAGAAAAGCGACAAACCGTAAATCAATCTCTTCATCTCTATCTCCTCCCGAAAAATGTCATCAAGCCTTTGACATAATCCTGATTTGTGGCGATGTCCACAGAATCAATCTTATAGCGGTTGAACAGCTTCCTCTCCCCATCCTCGACGGCACCGAACCATTTTGAATATTCAGCCCTCGTCCTCTTGCTGGAGGTATTGATCCAGGCCGACTCGCCTGTCTCAGAGTCCTTGACGTGCACCAGACCGACATCCGGAATCGTCCTCTCACGAGGGTCGTGAACCTTGATGACGGAAATGTCGTGACGGTTGCGGGCAACTTTCAAGGCATCTTCATAGCGAGGCGAGCCATCCGGATTGGCATCCAGCATGTCGGAAAGCACGAAAGCCGTGCATTTCTTCTTCATAGCGTTCGTCAGGTACCGCAGAGCCTGTCCGACATCCGTTCCGTTGGATTTAGGCTTGAGCTCGATGATCTCACGGATGATGTGGAGCAGATGGCTGCGGCCCTTCTTCGGCGGGATGAACTCCTCTACCCTGTCGCTGAAGAAAAGCGCCCCGACCTTGTCGTTGTTGATTATGGCCGAGAAACTCAAGACCGCCGCGATCTCCGCTATCAGATCCCTCTTCGTCCTCTCGCTCGTTCCGAAAAGACCTGAACGGCTGATGTCGATCAGAAGGACGACCGTCATCTCCCTCTCCTCCTCGAAAACCTTGACGTAAGGAGAGCGCAGACGGGCGGTCACATTCCAGTCCATAGAACGCACATCGTCCCCGTACTGGTACTCACGCACCTCGCTGAAGGCCATTCCACGGCCTTTGAAGGCACTGTGATATTCACCGGCGAAGATCTGGTGGGACAGAGCCCTGGTGCGGATCTCTATCTTGCGGACCTTGCGCAGGAGTTCATTGGCTGAGGAATTAGCTGCCATATTCAAAAACCTGAATTAAACCAAACATAGTCCATTACGGAACCTGTACGGCGTTGATCACTTCGGCGATGATCTGCTCGGTCGTGACATTCTCCGCCTCGGCCTCGTAGGTCAGTCCGATTCTGTGGCGCAGGACCTCGTTGCAGACGGCCCTGACATCCTCAGGAATCACATAGCCTCTTCTCTTGATGAAGGCGTAGGCCTTGGAAGCCATTGACAATGAGATGCTCGCACGAGGTGAGGCTCCGAACGAGATGAGATCCTTGATCTTCCCCAGACCATAATCGTCCGGAGTACGGGTGGCATAGACGATGTCCACAATGTACCTTTCGATCTTCTCGTCCATATAGACATCCCTGACGACGCTTCTGGCGCGCACGATGTCCTCCGGTTTGATCACCGGATTGACTGTCGGGAACTCACCAGAATTGTTCATCCTGATGATTTGCCTTTCCTCCTCTTTCTTAGGATATTTCACGATGACCTTCAGCATGAAACGGTCCACCTGGGCCTCAGGAAGCGGATAGGTTCCCTCCTGCTCGATAGGGTTCTGCGTGGCCATCACGAGGAACGGCTCCGGAAGCTTGAACGTCTGGTCACCGATCGTCACCTGACGCTCCTGCATAGCCTCCAGAAGGGCTGACTGCACCTTCGCCGGGCTACGGTTGATCTCATCCGCGAGCACGAAGTTGGCGAAGACCGGTCCCTTGTGCACCTCGAACGACTCGTCCTTCTGTGAATATATCATCGTACCGATAAGGTCGGCAGGAAGAAGGTCCGGGGTGAACTGGATACGGCTGAACTTCGCATCGATCGCCTTTGACAATGTACTGATGGCCAAGGTCTTCGCCAATCCCGGCACACCTTCCAGAAGAATATGTCCGTTGGCGAGAAGTCCGATCAGAAGGTTCTCCACCAGCTGTTTCTGTCCGATGATGACCTTGCCCATCTCAAGGGACAGCATATCCACGAAGGCGCTTTCCTTCTGGATCCTGTCATTGAGTTCCTTGATGTTTACACTTTCCATATTATACTGTTTTTACTATTTTTGCAATCTAAACAATCATATCAATGCGCTACCGGATCACCCTTTCATACGACGGTTCGTCATTCTGCGGCTGGCAGATTCAGAACGATGCAATGACCGTTCAGGAGTGTCTTCAGAATGCTCTTTCGACCCTCTTGAAGGAGGACATTGCCGTCACAGGCGCCGGACGGACCGATTCGAAGGTGAACGCCATCAACTACGTGGCCCACTTCGAGGCCTCGGATCCGGGCATTGACGCAAGCGCGGTTGGCTACAAAATAAATGCCATTTTACCCGCCGGAATCAAGGTACATTCGATCGCGCTTTGCGATCCAGAGTTCCACGCCAGATTCGACGCCACACAGCGTGAGTACAAGTACTTTATCCACCGCCGCCGGGACCCGTTTATGCGGGAATATTCCTACCTCTACACATTCCCTTTGGACGTTGAGAAGATGAACCGCGCCGCCCAGGCACTTCTCGGTAGACACGACTTCAGCTGCTTCGAGAAAGTCGGCAGCAGCAACAAGACATCCATCTGCACCGTCACCCAGGCCAGTTGGGAGACATATTCCCCCGACCACGTCAGAATGATGGGCTACCCCACCGAGGAAGGCGACTACCTCGTCTTCACCATCCGCGCCGACCGTTTTCTCAGGAATATGGTCCGCGCCGTGGTCGGTTCCCTCCTTGAGGTAGGCCGCGGCAAGCGCGACGAGTCCTGGATCACCACCCTCACCCAAGGCGGATCCCGCTCCTCCGCCGGCGAATCCGTCCCCGGCAACGCCCTCTTCCTCACCAAGGTGGAATATTGACGAGTCTATCGAAGCTCCTTAAATTCCAGAATATCCAGCATCGAGAACAGGATTCCGTTTATCGAAGAATTCCAACTCTGGTGGAAGTGTCCGTAGTACCAATGATTAACCGGTTGATGATTAATGGTCAGGAAGTCATATATCAGATCCATTATTTTCCTCTCCTTCGAGCAATCTTCCAACAAGGTCGGATCAACCTGTGCCCACCCGGACAGTCCAGCCTTGTCTATGAGTTCACAGAATGAAGGCGCCGTATGAGTCACAACAGTATCAATCAGCATGCTCTGAGTGATGACAGCCAGACGCTCCAAATCAAGACGCGGGGCTTCACTCTTCCAATATGTCGCGGTCAGGGAAGGATGTAAGCGTGAGTCTTCCGCGATCCTTGCGGAGCGATCCACGCTGACAGCACCTCCAACGCACAGTATGTTATGGCCACAAACCTCTATCACGCCATAATCCGGGATAGTTCTAAATCTTTTATGGCGGACTCTCTGTTCGTCGAAATACGACGGATCATCGTGGTTGCCACGCACCATAGCGATGTAGTTGTTCGCCTTTGACAACTTAGGTGAGATCCGACTGAAAACCTGTTCATAGTAGGCAGGTTTCTCAAAACCGAAGCCACAATCCCCAGCCACTATCAAAAGCGTGTCACTCATACCATAACGCACACACAACCGGAACGCCAATTCTCTGAATTCTCCGTGTACGTCCCCGCAGATCACAACGGATTTCACATCGGGATAAGCAAATACATTATCCATCATCGTCTTAAGATTTGCGACATCCGCGCCAAAGCACGACGGATTGAATCGTATGTGCCTATAACCGCATTATCCAGAAGGTCATTCACCAATGGACTATTCTCTTGCTGTGCAACCTCATTGTCCAACATATCCGCATAATACACCTTGTGATCTTCCGAGAGTATATTCAATAAATCCGAGGCGATCCACTCCGCACCGGCTACTGTCTGGTCAAAGGTTGAAACATCCAGACTTATTGTCCCGGGAATGGAATCGCTGGACAAGGCCAAGGTAATGTATGCGTTTTCCAATATGAACTGCATATCCGCGGCATCCTTACGAGTCATCAGACGCCGGTCACACCAAGCATCCAGTTTAATCAGCCATTGCCCACTTAGCGAAGCCATTCTAAAATCGAACCGATCCTCGACAGACACCTTGTCCGCATTCTTCATCACATCCGCAAAACACCGTACAGACATCACGGGATTGCCTTCCGGCGGCCAAGCGACCATTTCTTCCTGTGCGATATCACCAAACGGAACTATGTCCACCTCATAACGGACATTCTCAATCCCACAATAGTAAAATCTCTGTTTCTCAGGAGCTTTGACAAAGCCGTCTTTTATAAGGATCTCGGTCAAGCGTTCATATTCATCCCATTTCTCCAAAAGCACAGCCACATCCAAATCCATTGTGCGCCTTGGAGCGCTCCCTGCTCCCAACAATTTTAGACTAAGGTCACGCGCCGCCGCACCGACAACATAAACCTCGGCACCGATTTCTTTGTAAGCTTTCGCCAACGCCTCCAGAACACTCGCCAGAAGGCCATTGCCAAGTTCTTCTCTCTTTAATGTATAGGTCATATTCAAATCAAAGCTTTAATCCTGCCCGCCGCCTCAGTACATCTGTCATCACCAGTTGAGAGAAGATCTGCATAAACAACTATTATAGGGATATCCTCTCCCGTCCAGAATTTACGGTAAACATAGATTTCACCTTCCGGATCCGGAATCATTCGACCGGTAGCAATGAGACAGTCGGCTGATTCTTCGACATATACATCCCATTTTTGAGGGCGAAGATACCCATCTCTAAGAAATGCTGCCGGTTCTCCTCCCCACCGGGCTTGCGATGGGAGCAGGATATCCGCCCAATGCTCCCTCACAGACTCCGCCAGAAACCGGAACCGGCATATCAGCTGTTTCTTTTTCCTGCCTTCGGAATAGTCTCTGGCCCATCTGTCTATCAAGAACATGCGTTTCCGCAGAATACGTCCCGCAGATGTCTCAACCACAAAACCCCGCTCAGCCAAATCCGACATCACCCTCTGCACGGATCCAAGCGACAATCCGGTCTCCTTAGCCATTTGTCTGTATGTCTTGCTGATGTTTGTCTTGTCCTGCAACAGAAACAACACCAATCTCATTTCTGACTTCTGCATCGTTGTTATATTTTTTAACAGTGTTCAAAAATTTTGAACATTACTATATTTTTGAACACAACTCCGCAAAAATATAACATTATCAATATATTTCCAAATATTTTAACAGCCGCAACCAACATGTAAGCCGGCGAATCCGTCCCCGGCCACGCCCTCTTCCTCACCAATATAGTTCCCTAAGTAAATATTAAGTCTCTACATAGTTTCTTTTGCAATTGTCAGGAACATTCATGTCTGCCTGATGACCCTGCAGCCAGCATGTCCGTTCCTCATGTCGGTTTTCCACATTGTGTTGGGAACGTCGAACCGCATTGCAGGTGTCTGCAAGGTAAAGGACTGTTCCCGCTAATTGCAGCGTCAGAAATAGCCCCTCAATGAATTTCATGGCTCTCAACCACATGAATGTGATCGACAAAGCCATAACCCTTGTCTTGACCTTCATATTGGAACGACAATCTGTTGTTTATCAGAGAAATGAATTTCCTGGTGCGCGCCGATTTCGCACATAGGAGGGAGCGACGCCCGAAGAACGCTTTGTAATGACTGTTCCGGCTTCCTGGTGTGCCAAAACCTTCACAAACCTAAAGGTGGAATATTAATGAGCGAGGTCTCGAAAATTTTGCGTACCTTTGTGGTTTCGTGGCGTGAAATGTGCAGTTGCACGCCGAGATATTTGTAAATAATAAAAACGTACGTGATAATTATGTTGTTCCAAGTTTTGCAGGCCGTGGGCCTGGATTCTGCGGCGGCCGAGATGGCCGAGGATATGGCACAGGGGGCCGCGCCTGTGGCGGATCTTGCTCCACAGCAGGTTGAGCAGTCGTTCTCACTCATCGAGATGGCGACCAAGGGTGGCTGGCTGATGATCGTGCTGGCGATTCTGTCAGTGATCGCCATCTACATATTCGGAAAGAAATGGTGGATGATCCACAAGGCGGGGCAGGTTGACAAGAACTTCATGAGGGACATCCGCGACTATATTCATGAAGGGAAGGTGAAGTCGGCTGTCTCGCTCTGCCAGAAATATGATTCTCCGGTGGCGCGTCTCGTGGAAAAAGGAATCGAGCGCATCGGAAGGCCTTTGGCTGACATCCAGACTTCCGTTGAGAATATGGGTAACGTCGAGATCGCGAGGCTTGAGAAGGGGCTCCCTATGCTCGCCACCATCGCAGGTGGAGCGCCGATGATCGGATTCCTCGGAACCGTGCTCGGTATGGTGCAGGCCTTCTTCAATATGGCGAACGCGGGCAACAACATCGACATCACACTGCTTTCGAGCGGTATCTACACGGCGATGATCACCACGGTGGGCGGTCTTATCGTCGGCATCCTCGCCTACTTCGGCTACAACTATCTGGTCGCTCAGATCTCCAATCTGATGTTTATGATGGAGAACGCGACGATTGACTTTATGGATCTTCTGCACGAACCTGCAGGCAACGAGGAGGAGAAGTAGTCAATGGCATTCAAGAGAACCACAAAGGTCTTGTCGGACACAGCGATGTCTTCGATGACTGACTTGGTGTTCCTGCTGCTGATCTTCTTCCTGATCACCTCGACACTGGTCAATCCGAACGCGCTGAAGCTCCTGCTTCCTAAGAGCACAGGGCAGGTTTCGGCCAAGCCTACGGTCACCGTCTCGATCAAGGATTGGGGCGACGACACCTACACCTACCATCTGAACGGCAGCGAGACGCCGGTGCAGTACTCCGAACTGGAGGATGACCTTGTCGATCTGCTTCAGACAGAGGAGGATCCGACATTCTCGATCTACTCTGACGAGAGCGTGCCGATCAAGGAAGTCGTGTCGCTGATGAACATAGCGAAACGTAACCATTACAAGGTAATCTTAGCGACACAGCCTGAATGATGAAACCGTACCTTCGTGACAGAGAGAGGGAGGCCAAGGTCTCCACGGTGACCGGGATCGTTCTTACGGTCTCGATCCACGTGCTTGCCTGCCTGCTATGCGTGTTCACGGGGATGAAATACATCTATCCTCCGCCACAGGAGCAGACATTCCTTGTGGATTTCAGCGAGGACGAGCCTCAGCCGATCAGGAGGCAGAACAGGGGCCGTCAGCCTCAGGCCGAGGAGATCGACAGGACGAAGCCGGTGGAACTGATCCAGAGGAGCGAGTCGCCTCACCGGTCCGAGAAGGCGAACAAGACCGCCGAGGCTAAGCCGGACGATTTCGGTGATGTCGAGACTCCTGTGCAGAAGGAGGAAATCAACAAAAACGCCCTGTTCCCGGGAATGAGCAAGAAGGACTCCTCGAACGCACCTCACAGCGCCACCGAACCCAAGAACGAGTTCAAGGCCGGACATCCTAAGGGAAACACTTCCAGCGGGAAGGCCGAAGGCACACCTAACGCCCGGCTGAAAGGCAGAAACACCTTGGGGGCGATTCCAAGGCCGGCATATTCAGAGCAGGACTACGGCACCGTCGTGGTGGACATCTGGGTTGACAACTACGGCAATGTGACAAAGGCCGTCCCTGGAGGACAGGGAACGACTGTGAACAACTCCAAACTCTGGGCGGCGGCAAGGGCCGCGGCCTTGCAGACACACTTCAACCAGAGCGCTGACGCACCGGCGCTCCAGCAAGGAACGATAACATACGTTTTCAAATTACAATAGAAAAACATTTTACTTATTTATTTTTAATTAATGGCGTGAGCCACAAATATTATGGAAGAAAATTTGAATGGTGGTCAAGAGAACCACGAGGAGCGTAGGGATTACGCTGCAGAAGGACCAAAAACAGGTTATTCATCTGAGGGCAGGAAACTCAGGCCAAGAAAGAAGGTAGTGCCTGCCGCTTCATCCTCCGCTGACGGAGAGTACAAGTCTTACGACAATCACAGGAGTTACTCCAGCGACAATCGTGGCGGCTACGGCCAGCGCGGTGGTTATCAGAGCCGTGGAGGCAACAGCAGAGGAGGATATTCATCAGACCGCAGAAGCAGCTACGGAGACCGCAGCGGTGGCTATGGCCAGCGCAGAAGCTACGGTGACAACGCCGAAGGCGGAGAGAGAAGATCTTCATCTTACGGACAGAGCCGTCCTTCTTACGGGGACAGGCCGTCTTACGGACAGAGAAGAAGCTATGGCAGCAACAACTACGAAGGAGGCGAGAGGAGATCATCCTACGGTCGCCCTTCATTCGGCGAGGGCCGTCCATCCTACGGGGACAGGCCGTCTTACGGACAGAGAAGAAGCTATGGCAACAACTCCGAGGGAGAGGAGAGAAGATCGTCATACGGACAGAGCCGTCCTTCATTCGGCGAGGGCCGTCCATCCTATGGACAGAGAAGAAGTTACGGCGGCAGCCAGGAAGGCGGCGAGAGAAGGCCGTCATATTCAAGAAAACCGGCCGGCGGCCACGGATTCGGCCCTAAGCAGGGAGGTTTCTCAGCCGGCAGAGGCGCCGGACATCAGGGACCTAAGAAGTTCGGCCGCAAGGACGAGCCGCATTTCACCGAGGCTGACGAAGCCGGAATCAACCAGATGCTTTCAAGGAAGCCACAGATTGACGCGGCGTTTTCCGACAACGACAACGTTCCTACACCTATCAAGGAAGAGATACGTCTGAACAAGTACATCGCCAATTCCGGAGTGTGCTCACGCCGCGAGGCTGACAACTTCATTCAGGCCGGCGTCGTGACCGTAAACGGCGAGGTTGTGACCGAGCTTGGGACAAAGGTCAACGTCCTCAAGGACGACATCCGTTTCAACGGAGAGAGACTCAAGGGCGAGGAGAAAGTTTACATCGTGATGAACAAGCCGAAAGGCTTCGTCACCAGTGCGAGCGACCCTCACGCCGAGAAGACCGTCATGGATCTTCTCAAGGGATGCAAGTTGAGGGTGTTCCCTGTCGGAAGGCTTGACAAGAACACCACTGGTGTGCTGATGTTCACCAACGACGGTGAGATCGCCGAGCAGCTCACACACCCTTCCTACAACAAGAAGAAGATCTACCAGGTCATTCTCGACAAGCCGCTTGAGGAGGCCGACAAGGAGAAGATCCTCACAGAGGGTCTCGACCTCAACGACGGCAACATCAAGGCCGACGAGCTTGAATATATCGACGCCGAGGACCACAGACGTCTTGGCATCGAGATCCACTCCGGCAAGAACAGGATCGTCAGAAGGATCTTCGAATCCCTCGGCTACGACGTGAAGGCTCTTGACAGGGTTTACTTCGCGGGTCTCACCAAGAAGGGCCTCAAGAAGGGCGAGTGGAGATACCTCAGCGAGGGCGAGGTCAATGTCCTCAAGATGGGGGCCTATGTCTAGTCCGGACAAACACACTGAACACAGAGCTGGATTTGTCAACATCATCGGTAATCCGAATGTTGGCAAATCCACGCTTATGAATGCCCTGGTAGGAGAGAAACTGTCCATCGTCACGGCGAAGGCGCAGACCACCCGGCACAGGATCATGGGCATCGTCAACACCGACGACTGCCAGATCGTATATTCAGACACTCCCGGTATGCTCAAACCGAACTACCGTCTGCAGGAGGACATGATGAAGTTCGTGGACGCCGCCATCGGAGACGCGGACATCATCCTCTACGTGACGGACGTGGTTGAAAAGAGCGACAAGAACATTGAATATATTCAAAAACTCCAGAAGCTGGATTGTCCGGTGGTGGTTGTCATCAACAAGATCGATGTCAGCGACCAGAAGACTGTGACCGACCTCATCGCCTACTGGCAGGAACAGCTTCCGAAATCCACCATAATTCCGGTGTCGGCAAAGGAAAGGTTCAACCTTGAGAGTGTACTGAATGCCGTGATGAGCGGACTTCCGGTCGCGCCGCCGTGGTTCGACAAGGACCAGTTCACCGACAGGAACCTCCGTTTCTTCGCTTCCGAGATCATCAGGGAGAAGATACTGGAAAATTACAGTCAGGAAGTGCCTTACAGCTGCGAGGTGGCCGTGGAGGCTTTCAAGGAAGGCCGTGAAAGGTACGAGATCAGCGCCGTCATCTACGTGATGCGTGACTCCCAGAAGGGCATCATCATCGGCAAGGGAGGCTCGGCTCTGAAGAAGATCGGCACTGAAGCCAGGCTGGAGATGGAGGACTTCTTCCAGAAGAAGGTCTTCCTTCAGCTGTTCGTGAAGGTCAATCCGGACTGGAGGGAGAACCGCAAGGAACTCAGGAAGTTCGGGTACGAGGAATAACATTGGACAAAATAATTAATAATCATTAGAGGAATATCTTGATATGGCAAAGGACGAAGAGTGGGATGACATCGAGGCTCCGGAAGGAGGCAACGAGGACGAGGAACTGAACGAGGAGCCGATCGACGAGACAACGGCTAAATCTTCAGGTAAATACGACAAGCTGCTTAGTTCCGACAGCAGGAAGTACAAGCTTTCGGGAATGTTCAAGGACTGGTTCCTGGACTATTCCTCATACGTCATTCTGCAAAGGGCCGTCCCACACATCGTTGACGGACTCAAACCGGTGCAGAGACGTGTGCTTCACGCCATGTTCAGAATGGACGACGGAAGCTACACTAAGGTGGCCAACATCGTCGGCCAGGCGATGCAGTACCACCCGCACGGTGACGCGTCCATCCTCGGAGCCCTCGTACAGCTCGGCCAGAAAGGCCTTCTGATCGACTGTCAGGGAAACTGGGGTAACATCCTTACCGGTGACAGCAACGCTGCGCCCCGTTACATCGAAGCCCGTCTGAGCAAATTCGCCAAGGAGGTCGTCTTCGACCCGAAGATCACCAACTGGATGACATCCTACGACGGACGTAACCAGGAGCCGACCGAGCTTCCGGTCCGTTTCCCGCTCCTGCTCGCTCAGGGCACCGAGGGAATCGCCGTCGGAATGGCCTCCAAGATACTCCCTCACAACTTCAACGAACTCATCGACGCGTCAGTGAAGATTCTTGAGGGCGAGGATTTCACGATCTACCCGGACTTCCCTACCGGTGGCTCGGCTGACTGCAGCAACTACAAGGACGGAGCCAGGGGCGGAAGCGTGAAGGTCCGCGCCAAAATCGAGAAGATCGACAAGAACACGGTGGCCATCACCGAGATCCCTTACGGAAAGACATCCCACATCCTCATCGACTCGATTCTGAAAGCCAAGGACAAAGGCAAGATCAAGATCAAGAAGATCGAGGATATGACCACGGAAAAGGTCGAGATCCTGATCCATCTTCCGAACGATGTGTCACCGGACAAGACGATCGACGCGCTGTACGCATTCACGGACTGCGAGTGCAACATCGCCCCGAACGCCTGTGTCATCGTGGACAACAAGCCTCAGTTCCTCTCTGTCAAGGACATACTGATCTACGACACGAACCACACGAGGGATCTTCTAAAGTGGCAGCTTGACATCAGGCTCGCCGAGCTTGAGGACCAGTGGCACTACACATCCCTCGAAAGGATATTCTTTGAGAACAAGGTCTATAAGATCCTGGAGCAGAACCAGAACAGCTGGGAGCAGCAGCTGCAGGACGTGTTCACGGAGATGAAGACCTACCAGGACGTCCTCCGCCGCGAGATCCTGATGGAGGACATCGAGAGGCTCGTGGAGAAGCCTGTGCGCAAGATCTCCAAGTTCGACACAAAGGCCATCGACGAGAAGATCGCCGCCATCGAGGCGGAGATGGAGACCGTCAAGAACAACATAGAGCACATCACAGAATACACCATCGACTGGTTCAAGATGCTCAAGGCGAAATACGGCAAGCCTTTCGTAAGGCAGACCGAAATCACAGCGTTCGAGAGCATCGCCGTCACAAAGGTGGTCAGCAACAACGCGAAACTCTACGCCAACTACGAGGAGGGATTCGTCGGGCTGAACCTCAAGAAGGACGATAACGGCACCTACATCTGCGACTGCTCCGACCTTTCAGAGGTCATTGTCATCGGCAAGGACGGCAAGTACCGCATCACCAAAGTCACAGACAAGGCCTTCTTCTGGAAGGACCTGCTCTACGTCGGAGTGTTCAACAGAGGTGACAGCCGAACCATCTACAACGTCATCTACCGCGAGGGCAAGAGCAGCGTCTCCTACGCCAAAAGGTTCGCGATCACCAGCGTCACCAGGGACAAGGACTACGACATCACCACAGGCGAGGAAGGGTCCAAGATCCTCTGGTTCACGGTCAACCACAACGGCGAGGCCGAGTCTGTACGAATATACCTGCGTCCGCGTCCGAAGCTGAAAAAGACGCAGTTTGAATATGATTTCTCCACCCTTGCGATCAAGGGCAAGGCCTCCAGAGGCAACCTTGTGTCCAAGAACCCTATCGCGAGGATCCAGCTGAAATCCAAGGGCGTTTCCACAATCGGAGGCAAAGACATCTGGTACGACGCTGACATCCAGAAGCTTAACGATGAGCAGCGCGGCCAGTACCTCGGCGAGTTTGGTCCGGAAGACAAGGTTCTGGCAATATTCAAGGACGGAACCTTCTACACGACTTCGTTCGATGTCTCGAACCGCTACCAGGGCGAAGTGATCAAGATCGAGAAGTTCGATCCGAACAAGACCTACACCGCCCTTTACTACGACGGAGCGGCCAAGGCGTTCTACGTCAAGAGGTTCAGCTTTGTCCTGAGCGACAACACGCCGCTGTCGTTCATCGCCCCGGGCACGAAATCCTATCTCGTGGCCCTTTCCGAGGACAGGCACCCTCAGTTCCAGGTTATCTTCGGAGGAAAGTACGAGCATCGTGATCCTGAGAACATAGACGCTGAGGAATATATCGCCAAGAAGGGTTACGCCGCCAAGGGCAAGAAGTGCCATCAGTACGACCTCAAGGAGGTGAAGTTCATCGAGCCTCTGCACAAGCCGGAGGACGACATCGAGGACGAGCCGCTGGACATCATTGATGATGTGGAGCAATCCGAGTCACAAAATGAGACGGCTCCGGCGGAGGTTTCCACTGACGGCGGGCAGACCGGCAGCGCGGCCGATCTTCTCGGCTCGGACGACATCCCGGACATTGGTGACATTGATGAGCCTACGCTGTTCTAAACTGGCATATTCGTAAATCATCAAAGGCATTCGTGGCTCTGGCAGACGGCTATTTAAAAAGCATTGTCAATCAAGGCGATATGAAAGACATTTCCCTCATAGGCTTTATGGGATGCGGCAAGAGCAGCGTCGGGAAAGAACTCGCGTCGCTGCTCCCCGACTGCCGCCTGATCGACCTTGACACCTACATCGAGAAAAAGCAAGGCAAGAATATTCCCGAAATATTCAATGAATATGGTGAAGCGGCTTTCCGCCGGATGGAACGTGAGGTCCTTGAGGAGATATTCAGTGACCCGGATCGTCCCCGCGCCATCCTTTCCCTCGGCGGCGGCACCGTGACTTCCGATGAATGCCGTCAGCTTGTACGACAGCACACTGACTGTTTCTATCTCCGCGCCACCACCGGCACCCTCCTTGACAACCTCGAAGGCCATTCCGACGGACGCCCGATGCTGAGTTCCGCACAGCCTGTCGAAGCGACCTCAACAGAAGCATCAAGCGAACGAGAAGCCCTCCGCCACCGCATCGAATCCCTGATGCAGACCCGCTCACCGCAGTACATCGCCACCGCCCACCACATAATCGACATCGACGGCCAGACCTTCGCCCAAATCGCCGCACTCATCAAAGAAGCCGTGGACTCCAACACATTGAATATCAAACGATAGAGCTTTCATCTTTAGTTGACACCAGCCAAAGGCAATCAATCATTCCACTGATATTCAAATAGTTACCTACCACGCTACATCCAGTAGCTGTCGATAAAACGGAGACACTATTTGTTATATTTAAACAAATACCCTAACTTTATATCGTATTATCAAACGGCATATGAAATACAATAAAGAACTATTAATCAATAAGAACGATACGTTGACAAAAGATGACTTCGTATTCTTTTGGGGACATCATAAGGGGAAGAGCGGTGTGAGCAAATCCTGCTTCAGCCAGTGGTACCCTTGTCTTTTCACTGTAGATGGACAACAATATAATTGTGCCGAGCAATATATGATGGCTCAGAAAGCCAAAGTGTTTGGCGATGAAGAAGTGATGAACCAGATACTTACCGAGACCGACCAAATGACCATCAAGAAGCTTGGGCGTTTGGTGAAGAATTATGATGACAGCGTTTGGACAGAAAGACGTTTCCAGATTGTCGTTGACGGCAATCTCGCCAAATTCTCACAAAATGATGACTTACAGCAATTTTTGTTGAGCACCGGCGATAAGATCATAGTCGAAGCAAGTCCCAAAGACAGAATATGGGGCATCGGATTTGACGAGTTCGCCCCGGAAGCAACCAACCCAGCACTCTGGAATGGAGAGAATCTTCTTGGTTTTGCTCTTATGGAAGTCCGCGACCGACTGAAGGAAATTGACACACAGGGTTAGAATCGTAGATGTTATCAGAACCAAAACAAGGGTAAACAATATGGCTGAGAAGAACGATATACCACAGTTTGTGAACAGTGATTCATTTATGGCGGACAAGAACTACGTGAAGTGGTTGTCTGACTTGAAGAAACGCATACGTGTGGCCCAATTAAAGGCTGCGGTCAAGGTTAATGAGGAAATGCTCAAATTCTATTGGAGTTTGGGTGAGGACATTTGCGAGAAGCAGAAACAACATAAGTGGGGCGCAAATTTTATGAAGAGGTTAAGCCTTGACTTGCGTACAGAATTCCCTCAGACAGAGGGATTTTCTGTCGTTAACTTATACTACATCAAGCGTTGGTATATATTCTATTCTTCCCATTCAAACTTTTTTTACCAGACTGGTAAAAAATTACAAGAGGTTGAAAATGCTGCAGTGCCAATCCCTGAAATCCTACTTAGCGTGCCTTGGAGACACCAGACGATTATAGTTTCCAAATGTGATAATATCTCTGCTGCCATATTCTATCTCAATAAAGTAATTGATGGTAATCTGAGCCGCACTGAGTTGGATAATGTTGTCAAGGCCCAACTTTATGAACACACAGGCAAAGCCCTGAACAACTTTGATGTCACATTGCCACAACCACAGAACGCTTTGGCAAACGAGATAATAAAAGACCCGTATAAGTTTGACTTCTTATCTCTTCCAAGCAAATTTGACGAAAAAGATCTGGAAAACAAACTGGCTGAAAATGTGACCCGATTCCTTTTGGAACTTGGCAAGGGCTTTGCGTATGTCGGTCGTCAGATGGAACTCGACACACCAAGCGGCAAATCATATTTTCCAGATATGATCTTTTACCACACCCGTCTGAAGTGCTATGTGGTCATTGAATTGGAAGTCGTGGACTTCATACCGGAATTTGTCGGCAAGTTGAATTTCTATGTCTCAGCCGCAGACGAGTTGCTTAAAGGAGAAGGTGACAATCCAAGCATTGGCATTCTTCTCTGCAAGGACAAGGATTCGTCCGTGGTGGAGTGGTCGCTTCGAGGCATCACAACTCCGTTAGGCGTTGCAAGTTACCAGTTGCAAGAAGTTTATGAGCGCACACTGCTTGAAATAAAGCAATTAACCTCTGAAATGGAACCCTGACACTCCCAACACAACTGCGAATTGTTAAGTGCGTCCTGCTACATAAAGAGTCCCAGCAACCACGTCAGCAACCAAGAATGCGAACGATGCTGATTTTGGTTCCGGAGCTGTGCCTTCGTCTCCCTTATTGATTCTTCAAGTACGTCATACTCGTTCTCTATGCCTTTGTCAGGCAAATCCGGCATTGCTTTTTCCAAATCTTCTTCTGTTCCAGATCCCAATATATTCTCTACATCTTCATACTTAGGTAGTTCCACTTTAGAGGAAGATTCATATTTAGCACAGAATCGATCGTACACCATTTTCATACATTCAACTGTAAATTCTCTAAGGATCTCATCCTTTTCCATTTGAGTGTAAACTCTTTTATCCTCCCAATTATAAAGTTTGTCATAGTAACCGTTACTGCTATCAAGATAATAATGATTATGAAATTCTTCGGCAGGAGGTTGCAAACATTTTGGGAAGCGTCTTACAAAATCATCAAATATGTTTCCCACAGAATACCGTACTTCATATGACGGTATTAAGACAAAAAGTGAATCCACATAGTCCTTATAGTGAAAGACATGTCCTTGCAAATGTTCTCGTGCAACCTCGGGAATCCCATTAATATCATCTGGAGAGATAGAGTATCCGTTGCTTTCTGTAAACATGATCTCGAAATTGTGGGAAATACTGGCTGAAAGGGATCGAGTATTCCTAAAAACGCAACATAAACTCATAATTGAAGGAAACACATAATTATTGATAACAATCAAATCCTTCGCATATGTATTGTCATCAAGAATCACATCACGGTCAAGTTTAAAAAACTCATAGTCAGCAGGTGGAATAGATAGAAAACCTGTTAGCGAAACAGATTCGCTTCCATCAAAGTTCTTATAATAGACAGACAGTTCCAGTTGTTCAGAATCAGCATCATATTTTTCAGGATTTATTATCAAATTCTTCCTCCATACCTCATTGCTGTAATGGTAGCATAATGAATCGAATACGGCCTTTGCATCAGATGCCAATCGATCTTTCCAAGCATAAGTTTTTTCTATTTCTTTCTTTGTCGCCCAAGCTGAAAACGCCTTTGCCACATTCAATCGTACATATTCAACTCCTTTCATAGCCATATACCGATCTTGCTCTCTTTGCTTATCGCGAGAGGTCTTCATTTTTTCAATATCACGGCGTTTTAACGCATACTGCTTGCCAATTTCATCCAATTTGTCAGACATGACTGCACTTGGAAGTTGAAAATCAGACCCAAGAATATTATAAGGTTCGGTCTTAAACATACTATTCAAGCCACATAACGCGATAATCACTTCTTCGCTCATCAATGTCAACTCATATTCATCATTCGCTTTCTCTTTCATCAACACAAGAGCCACTGCCATGTACCCTCTATCAACCAGAGGCATTACTTGCAAGATCTGTTCAAGAGTCTTAGAGGCCAAATTGGTTCTTGCTTTCTCGTATGGAGACATGTCATCCGTGTTTGCAAATGCCGGTAATATCAAGAATGACACAATCAAAGACAAAAGCGTCAAAAAAACTTTTTTCATATACATTCTGAGGTTAATAATGGTTATTTATCAGCAATTTTTCTCCAGCAGGCACAACAAGACAGCTTATGATGAATGTTCATAGAGTAACTGGCAAAATCAAGACGTTGAAGAAGTGTGCCATTGTGACTATCAATCAACTTGCTGATTCTGCTGTGGAATGAGTGGACAGGTTCTTCAGCATGATAAAAGGATAGATAAGCTTCACTGTGATTGGTTCTAAGATATTCAATGACAGTATGCGCATCAATGATTACGTCATCAGGAACTGCCTGAATGAAAGTCGTGATAAACTGATCTAACACATCCATAGTTCTTACCAAAACTTGGTTAGCGCCATCCCAGATTATTGTTAAACCAATTAAGAAAGTGTGGCGCAAATGCCATATTCTCATCAAGGGGGCTCTGGAATCGCCTTTTAAGCAAGAACGGGCAATGACACCACACTGAATATGCTGGGTAGAACACACAAGCATACACGTGCGATGAAACATCGCTTTTCCTCCGCTTAAATGTTGAATTTTCCAGATTCCCTTAATAGAGGATAAAAGCAAACACTTTCATCTAAAATATGTTCTTCCTTTCGGAATTGCTACAAAGATAGCATTTTCAATGAAAAGGGAGTTCTTTTACAGAAACTTTTTGATTTTCAGGTTTGTCTTTTTTGTACACCAGAAGAGCGTTTCCTGTACCAATGGAGCGTTCACAACCATTTGGTACACATATAGGCCTTCTGCTGTACGATCTTGGTCCTGGAAGTCTGATGTGCAGTACCGCTCTTTTACTATGGAGCAATACTGCACATCTAAAACAGCATCTACATGACAATGGTTTAGTTAATATTCCAGATATGAGGATATTCGCACACCTAAGAGCCGGTGGCATCGTCATGGTAAGATGTAATCGCAATTGATACTTGCAGCAGCAAGAACCGAATGGTGAGGAAATAAATTCCTAAATGAATTCGTCGCGCTCCTTGATGTCTTTGATGCGGAGCTGGAGGGTGGTGTTCCCGCGGTAGTAGTTCTCGACGATGGAATAACAGATGTCGAACGGGTTGCCGGCTTTGATGTAGTCATAGAACTCGGCCATATTGAAGGCTATGGCAGGAATCTGGTGGAAAGGCTGCTTCTCGTCGATCAGGTCGAGCTTCATATGGACTCCACCGGCGCCGACCTTGCGGCCGTTGCCACCGTCGGAGACGTTTTCAGTCAGGAAGACAGGATTGGTGTTGCCGGGACCGAAAGGCTGGAACTGTTTCAGAAGACGGAAGAATTTCGGGGTGATCTGGCTGAACTCCAACTTGGCGTCGATGTCGGTCATAGGGGTCAGCATCTCCTCGGTGATCTTTCCGGCGATGAACTTGTCTATCCTGCCGACGAACTCCTCCAAGTTGCCCTCTTTGAGAGTCAGGCCGGCCGCATAGACGTGCCCGCCGAAGTTCTCAAGAAGGTCAGCGCAGCTCTCGATGGCCTCGTAGAGATCGAAACCAGCCACACTGCGGGCGGATCCAGTGATGAATCCGTTCGACTTTGTCAATACGATTGTCGGTTTGTAGAACGCCTCGACAAGACGTGAGGCCACAATCCCGACAACGCCCTTGTTCCAAGTCGGATTGTAAACTATTGTCGCCGCGTCAGTTGACAGGGCGGAGCCGTTCTGAACCATCTCCAGAGCCTCCTGTGTGATCTCCCTGTCTATGCTCTTACGGTCATTGTTGTTGTCGTTGATCTTCTCGCCGATCATTGTGGCGGTGTGGTCGTCGGAGGCGGTCAGGAGCTCCACGGCCAGGCGGCCGGTCTCCATTCGTCCGGCGGCATTGATCCTCGGACCGATCTTAAACACAATATCATCTATGGTCAGATGCCCGAGTTCCAGCTTCGAAAGGGTCGCCATCGCGTGAAGTCCCTTTCGCGGATTCTCATTCAACTGCTTGAGTCCGAAGTGCGCGAGAACCCTGTTCTCCCCCACCATCGTCACGAGGTCCGCCGCGATGCTGACCACCAAAAGATCCAACAGCGGAATCAAAGTCTCGAACGGAATCCCATATTTCTGTGAATATGCCTGCACAAGCTTGAATCCCACCCCGCAGCCACTCAAATCGTCAAACGGATAGGTGTCATCCTCCCGCTTCGGATCCAGCACAGCCACAGCCGGCGGAAGAGTGTTCTCCGGAAGATGGTGGTCGCAGATAATCACATCTATTCCCTTAGTGGCGGCATATTCAACCTTCTCGTTGGCCTTGATGCCGCAGTCCAAAGTGATTATGAGCCCGAAGCCGTTGTCTCCAGCCCAGTCAATGCCCTTGTAGGACACGCCGTAGCCCTCGTCGTAACGGTCCGGAATGTAGAAATCCACCTTTGAGGAATATCTTCTGAGGAATGAATATACCAACGACACGGCGGTTGTGCCGTCAACGTCGTAGTCGCCATAGACCAGAATCTTCTCCTCCGTGGTGATGGCTTTGCGGACCCTTTCCACGGCCACATCCATATCCTTCATCAGGAACGGATCGTGGAGGTCATTCAGGCTCGGACGGAAGAACGAGCGCGCCTGCTCGAAAGTCTCGACTCCCCTCTTGACAAGAAGGTCAGCGAGAACCCGGTCTATACCCAGCTCGGCGGAAAGCCTTCCCACCTTCTCTGGATCAGCCGGCTCTTTCAATATCCATTTGCGCTCTTTTCCCATAATAGACAAAGGTACGGATTTAATTTCAGAATGTGAATTAAAAGTAGTATTTTTGCATATTCAGGACGTATCTTATTCGCCTTTAACGGAGAAAGGAAGCGGCGGAATGGCAGGCATCCGCATTGCGCGGGGCGGAGGATATTCCTTAGGATTTGAATATAAAAACACAACAGATATGGCAAACATCGAACTCAGCGAGCAGGAGAGAATCAGAAGGGAATCTCTCGCAAAGTTAAGGGAATTGGGCATCAATCCTTATCCGGCGCCACTCTATCCGGTCAACGCGACCGCAAAGGAAATCGAGGCCGGCTTTGACCCGGAGAAAGGCAACTTCCAGGAAGTCTGCATCGCGGGCCGTCTGATGTCCCGCAGGATCATGGGAGCTGCATCTTTCGGCGAGATCCAGGATTCAACTGGAAGGATCCAGATCTACGTCAAGAGGGACGAGATCTGCCCTGGCGAGGACAAGACAATGTACAACACTGTCTGGAAAAAGCTCCTTGACATCGGCGACATCATCGGCATCAAGGGCTTCGCCTTCATCACCCAGACCGGACAGCTCAGCGTTCACGCAAAGGAACTTACCGTTCTGAGCAAGTCTCTGAGGGTTCTTCCTATCGTGAAGGAGGTTGACGGAGTAGTCTATGACGCTTTCACCGATCCGGAGCTCCGCTACCGCCAGAGGTACGTGGATCTCATCGTGAACCCGCAGGTAAGGGACGTGTTCGTCAAGAGGGCGCAGATCATCGCCACGATGAGGGAATATTTCAACGCCGCCGGCTGCCTTGAGGTCGAGACCCCGATCCTTCAGGCCATCCCGGGAGGCGCCACGGCCCGTCCGTTCATCACCCACCACAACGCCCTGGACATCGACCTCTATATGAGAATCGCCAACGAGCTCTACCTCAAGAGATTGATCGTGGGTGGCTACAACGGTGTCTATGAGTTCGCCAAGGACTTCCGCAACGAGGGTATGGACAAGACCCACAACCCTGAGTTCACCTGTATGGAGATCTACGTGGCCTACAAGGATTACATCTGGATGATGGACTTCGTGGAGAAGATGCTCGAAAAGATCGCCCTCAAGCTTCACGGCACCACAGTCGTGAAGATCGGCGACAAGGAGATCGACTTCAAGGCCGGCTACCGCAGACTCCCTATTCTTGAGGCTATTAAGGAATATGCCGGTGTGGATGTCAAGGGAATGGGCGTTGACGAACTCCGCGAGACCTGTAAGAAGCTCAACGTCGAGTTCGATCCTTCGATGGGTGTCGGCAAGCTGATCGATGCCATCTTCGGGGAATATTGCGAGGAGCATCTCATCGAGCCTACGTTCATCATCGACTACCCTGTTGAGATGTCTCCACTGACAAAGAGGCATCGTGAGGATCCTACCCTCACCGAAAGGTTCGAGCTGTTCGTCTGCGGCAAGGAGCTCGCGAACGCGTATTCTGAGCTCAACGACCCGATCGACCAGCTGGAGAGATTCGAGGAGCAGGCGGCCCTCAAGAGCCACGGCGACGACGAGGCGATGTTCATCGACTACGACTTCGTGCGCGCCCTTGAATATGGTATGCCTCCTACTTCCGGCCTCGGAATGGGCATCGACCGTCTGACAATGTTCATGACCGGGCAGACGACCATCCAGGACGTGCTCTTCTTCCCTCAGATGCGTCCGGAGAAGATCGCGAAGAACGACAAGAACGCAGAAACTGAGGAATAATCAGGTTTGGAAAATCAGAAGGGTGGCTGTGACCTCGATGTCCGAGTCACCCTTTATTGTTTTCAGAAGCATTCTATGAATATCCAGATGATTCATACACCGAATCATTTCCGGCATTCGTAAAGCAAAAGTTAAAGAAAATGAGAATCGAGAACATCACATCGGCGCAGAACCAGAAGATCAAGGAGTTGCTGGCGCTTCAGGAGAAGTCGAAACTGAGACGGGCGGAGGGGCTGTTTGTGGTCGAGGGCCGCAGGGAGCTCGGCCACTGCCTTGATGCAGGATTCGTCCCGAAAACGCTGTTCATCTGTGGGGAGATTCTGACCGAAGAGGAACTGAACGATCTTCTGGGCAAGGCCGAAAGCAGGAATCCGAAAGTCGGTGTCGTGCAGGTTCCGTACGAGCTCTACGGCAAGATCGCCTACAGAGGCGGCACGGAGGGTGTCATCGCCGAGATGGAGTTCCGTGACAGGACTCTGGAAAGTCTGACACTCAGCAAGAATCCGCTGGTGATTGTCCTTGAGAGTGTCGAAAAACCCGGCAACCTCGGGGCCGTGCTGAGGAGTGCCGACGCCGCAGGCGCGGATGCAGTTATCATCTGTGACCCACTCACCGACCTCTACAACCCGAACCTCATCAGGGCCAGTATCGGTGCCGTATTCTCCCGGCAGGTCGCCGTGGCCACCTCCGAGGAGACCATCGCTTGGCTCAAGTCCAAACATATTCAGATACTCACCGCGCAGCTTCAAGACTCTTCCCTCTACTACGACACGGATATGAAGAAGCCTACCGCGATCGTGATGGGCACCGAATCCACCGGCCTGACCGACCTCTGGCGGGAAGTCGCCGACGCCCACATCCGCATCCCGATGCTCGGTGACCTCGACTCCCTCAACGTCTCCGTCTCCGCCGCCATCCTTCTCTTCGAAGCCCTCCGACAGAGGCAGTAAGCCTTTCAGCTCCATTTAAAGCGCCACATAATACGAAGCAAACAAATACACCGTGCCATAATCGCATATAGTTATTTTCGGGATTTACTGTAAATTTGCAGTAAATCCCGACACGGCAACCTCTACAGGAATCGTTGCATCAATAGAGCTATGGGCACGGTCATTGCAATCGAAGGAGCGGTCGGCTGACGCGGGGTCATTTCCGGCCGGACAACCTTAAAATGATTGCGTTATGGAAGAATTCTCTTTGGTCACTCCTACGTTGCTGTTCTCGGCTGTGTCTTTGATTATGCTGGCGTACACTAACCGGTTTCTGTCTTATGCGCAATTGGTGCGGAATCTCAAGGATAAATATGTCAAGGACAGGTCGGAGGTGACCGCGGCACAGATCGCCAACCTTCGCAAAAGGCTGAACCTGACACGGAGCATGCAGATTCTTGGAATATCAAGTCTGTTCTGCTGTGTCGTGTCGATGTTTTTCTGCTTCATCAGCCTTAGGGTCACAGCGATCATCATCTTCGGAATCGCCCTGCTGCTCCTGATCTCCTCGCTCGGCCTCTCTATCCGTGAGCTGGTCATATCCACCCGCGCGCTGGAGATTCACCTCAACGATCTGGAGAACAAATAATATGTGACGCCAGGGGAAAAAAGGCAAAAGGCAGATTTTGCACGTTACCAAAATCTGCCTTTCGATTTTTCCCCTGACGTTCGTTAACAAATATGGGCTTAATCCATAGGCTTGTCAGTCCTGTTGCAGTGGGTCAGAAAAATAAAATTCAAAATTTTGGTAACTTGCAAAATTTTGAATTTTCTTTTTTCTGACCTTTCTACTCGGTGCGCTTCGACAAGCTCAGCGACCATAAGGGGGACCGAACAGCGATTTGGCAAGGTCTGTGAACGGAAGCGGTCGGTGGCCGGACGGTTTAGAAAACGACCTCGGACATCGCTTTGAGGTCGGGCTGGAGACCGGTCATTATGGAATAGCCGGTAAGGGCTTGGTTCAGAAGCCAGCGGCGGCCCGATATGTAGGTGCAGTCAGCGGAGGTGAGTTTCATACGGGCCTCATCGTCAAAGGATGGTGTCTTATAGTTCGCCTCCAGGATCACCTTTTTCTGGCCTGAATCCTCGCCGGCGAAATCATCTGCGGTAAACTCTGCAATTTCAGGCAGAGCCATCGGCAGGGTGTAGATCACAAGGTCACATTCCTTGACGGCCTCCTTGAAATCAGAGATCGGATCCGGCAGGAAACCATATTCAGGCATAGTTTCCGCTATCGCTTGCGCCTTTTCGGGGGTTCGGTTCATCAGGATGGTGGCGAATCCAAGTTCGGCGGCGGCAACGGCGGCGGCCCTTCCAGCTCCTCCGCAACCGACCACAAGCGCCTGAGGCTGACGGTTGAACGTGCGGCTCAAGGTCATCAGGAAGAACTGGTGCATCTTCACGAAAAACTTGTCCCCGAAGTTGCCGATGAATTCCTCCACGATGCCCGGGAAATATGCCTCCACGACAGCCGTCACGATGCCGGTGAAGTCAGAATTATACGCCTCTATGCCATTGGAGCCTTTCACCAGAAGGTTCGTCGCACCGATGCGGGCCGCCGGTCCTGAAACCGCCCCCTCGCCTTTGCGCACCATCTCCAAGACCTTTGAATATGCCCGTTCCTTAAACGGAGCGGTGACGTTGACAGCGGCATATTCATCAATGAATCTCTGGAAGGATGCTTCAAAGTCACTGCCTTCGATCAGGTCGTATGAATATTCCCCGTCCTTCACTCCTTTGTAGGCCGCCTCGAACAGTGCCGGGCTGCCGGATCCCTTGATCGGATCACCTATGAGACCATATTTCGCCATATTCCTATTTTTTGACTGGTGCGAAGTTAGCAAACCGCCTGACATTCTGCAAATCATATCCACAGAAAAGAAAAGTTTGGAAGATAGAACTAATTTAGTATATTTGCAAAGTCATTTGATGGGATTATAGGACAAAACAAGGTGGGCATCCGACCCCTTTTTAGGATACCTGCCTTTTTTTGATTACTACCGAGGGGAGGTGGCGCAAAAGATTGAGGAGCCGATAGTTCTTACGTCCTATATTATCCCTATAATGAAAAAGAGAACTTATTTGGTACTCCGCATTATGACCTCCATCAGAGTTGAGGTGGTCAGGCTTATCAAAGTGAGAGCGTACAAGCGCATCCGCTTTGGCAAGGTTGAGAAAGTCAGAAGTCACTATCGGAAAGTATAAAGGGTGCTGAAGATAGCCAGATAATAGGCTTTGTGCCGAAAGGCACTCTACTCTATCCCCTCGGTTTTATATTCATAAACGGCATATATGTTGCTGGAGGAACCGCGAAAAAAACCATTACTATGAAACTCAAGACCATTCTTACCGTGGCGCTGGCTATCGTGTGCTGCGGTCTTTCAGCTCAGGACAGGATTCATCTTGTGGACTCCCGCCGTGTCATCGAAGCGAAAATCATTGAGATCGGGGAAGTTGACATCATCTATAAGCTTTACAACAATCTTGACGGACCGGATTACCGGCTGTCAGTCTCACGGATCGAGAGCATCGACTTCGAGAACGGTACAAGGCAAGTGTTTGCTGACGGCAGGAGGCTGGCGACAGGACCGTATGTTGACGGGTACATGGACGGGTATGATGACAGAGGCCTTGACTATCGCTGGGGGCATTACTATATGCACGACCGCAGGCTCCGGAGGCAGGAGCTTACCGATTACATAGGGTATTCTCTGTACGGGGGAAAATACAGGAAAGCATCGAACCAGTATATGTGGGGAATGATCCTGACAGGATTGGGAGTGTTTGCGGTAACCGCCACGACAATGGATCTCATATTCTCAAACAAGGAAAATAACGACCCGCGTTTTCAGGATGAGTTCTTCAAGGATCATTCTGAGCGCAACTCTACCGGCTACGTTATCGGTTATGTTGCCGGGGCAGGTTGCCTCGGAGCGGGAATCCCGCTTTGGATCAAGTCCAACAAGACTTTCAATGAGATCGCTGACGACTACAACCGCAACTACGGCCGCCGCAATCTCGGCTACAGTTCCTCGTTAACCGTCGGTCCGACCCGCTCCGGAGTCGGATTGGAGCTGAACTTCTAAAATGCTCCGTGGAAGACAAGTCATTGAATATCAACATAAAAACTATCCCTCCTCCCTATTGTTCAAACAGAGAGGAGGGATCCTTATTTTTCTGAATATAAACGAGTTAACCTCCATGTATTCCTTTTTTATGGGAATACGGAATATTTTGACTAACTTGCAGTGCTTTGGGCCATGACCGCCGCGGCAATAGTCTTACGTGTGACTGTGCTTGAATTATGAACGCTTGTCACGCGACGGTGCGGCCCAGGCGCATTTTAACATAACTAAACAACTTAAAATTATGTCACTGAACAAAGTAATGCTGATCGGTAACGTTGGAAAAGACCCGGAAGTACGTTACCTTGATGGAAACAACAACCCTAATTCAGGAAGCACGAAGGTGGCGACTTTCACCCTCGCGACGACTGAACGCTATCGTGACCGCAATGGAGAACTTCGAGAGAACACGGAATGGCACAACATCGTGGCCTGGAGAAATTCGGCCGATGTAGCGGAGAAGTACATCCGCAAAGGGACGCAGTTGTACGTAGAGGGGAAGCTGAGGACACGGTCGTGGACCGACCAGACTGGGAACAAGAGGTTCACCACAGAGATTACGGTGGACAATCTGCAATTGTTGGGGAGGAAGTCGGACAATCCTGGTGCGCAGGATGGAGGGCAGGCTCAGGGTGGTTACAATGCCGGACAAGGACAGCAGGGTGGCTATCAGCAGGTTCAAGGGTTCGGTCAGCCGGCCCTTCGACAGGCTCAGGGACCGGTGAATGGTGCAGCTCAGGGGCCGGCATACGCACAGCCTCAGTACCAACAGGGTGGTTACCAACCTGTGCGGCAACCGACTCCGCAACCAGTGCAACAGCCGGGATTCCAGCAGCAGCCGATCCAGCAGCCTCAGCAGCAGGCTCCGGTGAATCCGATCGAGGTCGCGGCGGCCGATATGCCGCAGGATGACCTTCCGTTCTAATATTCAAGAATATACAAAACGAATATTATCAGATATGAGTTCAAAACTTGACGTAGTCCTTGGCCTCCAGTGGGGAGACGAAGGAAAAGGTAAGATTGTGGATGTGCTTGCAGGTCGTTATCCGGCCGTGGCGAGATTCCAGGGCGGTCCTAACGCGGGGCACTCCCTCCATTTCGACGGCAAGAACTTCGTGGTTCGCAGCATCCCTTCAGGAATATTCCGTGAAGGCTCCACCAACATCATCGGAAGCGGTGTCGTTCTGGATCCGATCACGCTCCGGGAGGAATGCGCGAATGTGGAGAAGATGAACATCAACCCGAAAGAAAAACTGTTCATCTCCAAGAAAGCGAACCTGATCCTACCGACCCACAGACTTCTGGACGCGGCCTACGAAGCTGCCGCTGGTAAGGGTAAGATCGGATCAACCCTCAAGGGCATCGGACCTACCTACACAGACAAGATCAGCAGACACGGCCTCAGGGTCGGAGACATCCTCGCCCCTGATTTCAAAGAAAGATTCGAGAAACTCAAGGCCAGACATATTCAGTTGCTCTCAGACCTGCACTTCGAGTGCGATCCGGAAAAGGATGAGGCAGAGTGGATGAGCGCCATCGAATTCCTGAAGGGATTCAACCTGATCGACTGCGAGTATTTCGTGAATAAATGGCTGGAAAACAAGCCGATGCTCGCTGAAGGAGCTCAGGGATCGATGCTAGACATCGACTACGGTTCCTACCCGTTCGTGACATCATCCTCAACCACGGTCGGCGGAGTCTGCACCGGATTGGGAGTCGCCCCGTCAAAGATCGGGCATGTCTATGGAATATTCAAGGCCTACTGCACGCGTGTGGGCAGCGGTCCGTTCCCGACTGAACTTTTCGATGAGACCGGTGAAAAGATCCGCCAGGTCGGACACGAGTTCGGAGCTGTCACCGGTCGTCCTCGCCGCTGTGGCTGGCTGGACCTCGTGGCTTTGAAATACACCGTGATGATCGACGGCGTGACCGACCTCATCATGATGAAGTCTGACTGTCTGGATGATTTCGAGACCATCAAGGTCTGCACATCCTACAAGGTGGATGGCGTTGAGACTGACCAGGTTCCGTTCGACATCGCAGCCCAGATAGAGCCGGTTTACACCGAGTTCCCCGGCTGGAAGAAAGACCTTACGGGAATCCGCAAGGAAAGTGAGCTTCCGCAGGAATTCAAGAACTATATCAAGTTCATGGAGGACTACCTCGGAGTTCCGATCAGTATAATCTCTCTCGGCCCTGACCGCGAGGCCACCATCGAGCGCTAAGATCAAGACTCTGCATCGCAGCACCCCCGAAAGTCAACTTTAACTTCCGGGGGTATGTAGTGTACGCCCAGTGGGCTGCTGCCGAGGTCTCTCGTGCGCAGACCCCGGCCTTCTCGCTCACGGGAGGCTGCTGCCTAGGTCTCTCGTGCGCAGAACCGGCCTTCTTGCTCACGGGAGGCTGCCGGGGCAGGTGTGTGAGGCTGCGGCATCAGAGACTCAATGTCAGTCCTATGGCCCAGTGCTTGAACTCCGGCCAATAGTCGGTGCCCATGATGTTCATCGGGGAGTATTTCGCATAGAAGCCCACATCCCTTATGTTGAGCTGGAACATCACATCGACGGTGGCGAGATTGCAGTGCGCCCTCTTGTACTTGTTCTTCTGCTTCTCATCGTTCAGCCGGTACTTGTTCACAATTGAGCTGCTGGCGTTGAGATTGACCACAGGACCGACGGAGAAGCCGACACCACGGTAAGCGTTGACACTAAGGATAAGCGGGAAGGTGACGCTGAACACTCTCAGCTTGGACACTTTAGGCTCGGCTTTCTCAGGCCATCCTCCGATCCGGATGTTCCCATCGTCATCTTTTGTCATCATTCCGCTCTTGGTCATGGCGAAATTCTTCCAGGAAAACCCGAGACCGTAGTTGAATGTCACGGAGCGCGATAGTTTGAAGTCATCGGTGCACAGATTCAGGAACACCTCGTACGAGCGTTGGGTTTTGAAATCCGGATTGCCTGAGTTGACATTCAGCAATGCCATGCCGAAATTGCCCGGCTCAACCTTATAGCGATGCCCGTATGATTTGGTCACCACCTTGCTGTAGAAAGGCACGTTGAAATCCAATCTGGAAAAGGCTCCATCCTCAGTCCTGTCTTTGCCGATGGATAAGCTGAACCGTGTTGTGTCCTTGATGTCGATCTTGGAATTCGTATAGGTGTACGTGAAGGATGTGTCACACTCGGATCCGAAAATCTCCATCTTGTAGTAGACCTCTTTTTTAGGATCATAATGCTGTTTGACGGAATCAGGGCTATAGACAATCAGCAAGGAATCAGACATATAGTTCAACTTTTTTCCATCGGAGTTGTAACGGACCTTGACACCCGGTTTCTTTATCTGAATTTTCACCGTATCAGCCGGATCGATGATTTTGAATTCAGAACGACGTGTGGCACGTGTCTGCGCTGACGCGATGTGGACGCACAGCAGCGACACAAGTAAAACTGTAAATAACCTCTTCATATTCTTCATTATTATCTTTGCTTGAACATTTTCTTAAGGTCGTTCATGGTGGCCTTGCCCCTGAGATAGACCACAGTCACGTAGGCCTGCTTAAACGGTCCTCGGGCATTCTCGTCCAGCTCATAGCCCACCACGGTGTTGCCGGCGGAATCCTGCGTGACCTTTTCCTTTCCTATTCCCTTGATCTGGAAGCCAATATATTCATTCTCCCCGCTTCCGTCCGCCCGCAGCCTCAAAAGGGCATAGTACATCTGCCCTCCGAAGTAGTCGATTTTCCGGTCAAGCGCATTACGGGAATCAGCCTCCACCAAAGACGCAACCCTGTCAATCGCCTGGGATCCCGCCTTGAAGCTGATGCTGCGGAAATACTTCAGGTTGTAGGGTTTGAGATCCGAGCCGCTCACCTCCGACATGGAGATCCGGGACATGTCCGAGACATCCAGGATGGAGCCGCTGAACAAGCTGTCAATCTGAAGTCCCTTCTGGGCGTGAGCCGCAACCAGGGTCAGAAGGCATAGAAACGCTGTCAAAAGAACTCTTTGTCTAATCATTTTCCGAATATTTCGTTTAACTGTTCATCCACGTCAGTTCCGCCGGAGAAAAGGTCGGCAAGGATGCAATCGACATCGTTCATCACAACCTCCCTGTCAGTCACTTTCTGCCCTCCGACATACGCGACGCAAACATTATCCTTATTGTAGACACTCACTCCAAGAGTTATGAATATGCCGGCGCAGGCTGCCGCGGCGACCCGAAGCCAGACGGCGCGGCGACTCCTCTTCCGTGAATATTCATTCGTCTTCTTCCGTGAGAGGGACTTGCCGACGGCGAAGTAGCCCATCACCGCGCGCGCTTCGGAATATTCAGGAGCCTGTCCCTCCGGCGAGGAGAGAAAGTCCTTGAGTCTCAGTTCCTCCGCTTCGGAAAGGGTCCCGTCGAAGTACCGTTTGATATATTCATTCATCTGTCTCATTTCTGAATTTGTCCCTTAAAATCTTTCTTGCTCTTGAGATGTGCATCCGGACCGCCTCCTGCCGCATTCCAAGGTCTTTGGCGATGCGCTCGAAGGATTGTCCTTCGTATTCGTGCTTTCTGACGATAAGCTTCTGGAGTTCAGTCAGCTCGCTGTCAACCGAGGCCTCGACTTTCCGGAACAGAGCCTCCCGTTCCGCCGCGTCACTTCCTTCGTCCTCGATCTGCCGTCCGTCGATGCTGACCTGCCGGGGGTGCCTCTCCGCCTTGCGGAACTCGTCGATCTCCAGGTTCCTGCCCGTCCGCGAGAGCAGCCCGACCGCCTCTCTGACGCTTCCGACCTTGTACTTCCCACCCCACAGCCGACAGAAGGCATCCTGTAAGGTGTCTTCCGATTTCCACCGGCCCCGAAGGGCCAGGAACGCTTCTGTGAGAAAGTCACTCGTCATCGTTTGAACTTTTCACTAATATAAACGAAAAGACCGGGATAATGTAACATTCTCCCGGTGATTTTTTTTGCCAGTTTGGTCACTTCGACAAGCTCAACTACCACAAGCTTAGTGACCAAGGTTCGTCTTTCCTTTTTGCAAGGAAAATACATGCCGAAATTTTCCTTATAAAAAAGGAAAGTCTTATATTTGCATAAAAATAATGAATATGGAACTTCGCAGAACATTTCAGTCAATAATCGCCTCGCATCAAGAAGAATTACCTTTCAATGGTTTGGTGGCAAGAAATCTGTCACTTCCTGTTTCCGGAGAGGATATAGTCACCGTAACTGGAATACGTAGATGTGGGAAATCATCTTTACTGCGGCTTACAATAAACAAACTGTTATCATCTGGCATTCCTAAAGAGAATATCCTATATGTGGAATTCGATGACGAACGATTCTCCTCAATGCAAGTTTCTGACTTTGATGACATACTTCAAGCATATCGAGACATGCACCCGGAAAAACCACTGAAAGATGTGTATATGTTTTTTGATGAGATACAGCTGATAAAAGGGTGGGAGTTATTCGTACTTAGAACCTATAAAAACTACTGCAAACATATATTCATCACCGGAAGTACGGCAGAAATGTTGTCTGAAGAGATGGCTTCCGCCTTACGCGGGTGGCCGGACGAGTACGTTGAATACCCACTTGACTTCAAAGAATATCTCAGGTTTCGTGGTCTTAATCCAAATCCTTACACAGAGGATGGCGCGGCTATCATAAAATCAGCATTCAAACATTATTGCAATGAGGGGGGCTACCCGAAAGCCGTCCTTGCGGAAACGGAAAGCGCAAGGACAAAGATTCTCCAATCCTACTTCAACACAATGTTATTCAGAGATTTAATCGAACACTATGAGATAAGGACATCCCCATCTATAGTCAGGTATTTTCTGAAGAGAGTATTCGAGAATCTGACAAAACCGACGAGTGTGAACAACATCTACAATGAACTGAAATCCGCAGGAATGAAAGTAGGTAAGGACTCACTTTACGATTGGTTGGACTACGCTTGCAACATATACCTTCTATACAAGGTTCCGTGCTACACAAAATCTGTACTTAAAGAGACCACACTGCCGTCAAAATACTACATAGCGGACAATGGGCTGAGACGAGCCGTGCTTTACACGCAAAGTTCAGACGAGGGAAAAGAACTGGAGAATATCATCTTCGCATTCCTTCACCGTTCATTGGGAAGCGATGATAAAATCTTTTATTTTAACGAGAATGCGGCCGAATGCGATTTTCTGATCCAAAAAGGAGAAAATCCACACGAATTGGTTCAAGTATGCTGGGAACTGACAGCCGAGAATCGTTCCCGTGAAATAAAAGGCCTTACAGAGGCGGCAAGGGCAACAGGTTGCCACAATTGCCAGATTATAACATACGAGCAGGAGGAGACTATCCATCAAGATGGTTTGACAATATCGGTCGTTCCGGCCTGGAGATTATAAGACAGTTCAAATTAGCTGTACTTTGACAGAGGGAGAAAGTCAGCGGAGACTAATTTTCAAATTTTGGTCCACCGTGCATAATTTGGAAATTAGTCTCCGCTGACTTAAAAGCCTATTGCGACAAGACCGACATCAAGGTTAGTAGAGTCCTCCGTTGATGGAGATGACCTGACCGGTGATGTAGGCGGAGTCAGGAGATGCAAGGAAACCGACGAGGGCGGCGACTTCCTCCGGCTTGCCGAAACGACGGGCCGGAATCTGTGCCTTGAGCGAGGCCTCGTCAAGGCCTTCGACCATGTCGGTCTCGACAAAACCGGGAGCGACGGCGTTGACCGTGATCTTTCTCGGAGCAAGTTCCTGGGCCAGAGCCTTTGTGGCGGCGATCAGGCCACCTTTGGCGGCCGAGTAGTTCGTCTGGCCCGGCAGTCCTTTGAGACCAGACAGAGAGGCCATGTTGATGATGCGGCCGTTGCGATGCGAGACCATCGGCTGAAGGAACGGACGGGTGACGTTGTAGAAACTGTTCAGATCCGTGGACATCACCTTGAACCAGTCCTCTGGCTCAAGCCAAAGCAGAAGGTTGTCCTTCCGCACGCCAGCATTGTTGACCAGCACCTCAACATAGTTGTCCGGATGGCTTTCCTGCCAACCGGTTATCGCCTTGACGGACGCATCCGTGTCTGCGACATCGAACTTCAAAAGTTCTCCGCGGCCACCAACCTCCTCGATCAGACGGATGGTTTCCTTCGCCGCCGCGTCATTGGAAACATAATTGACAATGACACAGAACCCCATCTGGGCAAGCTTCACACACACCGCGCGGCCTATGCCTCGGCTTCCACCGGTAACAAAAGCGTATTTGGACATAAGATATTCAAAATTAATTTGAGTGCAAACTTACGCAATAAATCCTCATCTTCATAAAATAATAATCATAAAATGACGATGAGATTATTCATCTGAAAGACAGCGATTAATCAGCGCAGGGTGATGAAATCCTTGCCGAGGAGCTCGCGGCAGGTGAGGACGGAGGTCATGGAGACACCTAAGAGGCCGTGGAGGTTCAGGCTCTGGCCGGTGAAAAGGAGGTTTTTCAGCGGGGTGCGGGGCGATAGGATGGTGCGCAGAGGGGTTCTCCAATCGTGACGGATGCCGAATGCGGAGCCTTGGGGAGTGGAGGTGTAGCGGGAATATGTCAACGGAGTGCTGGTGTAGGTGCTTTCAATGCTGCCTTCCAGCCACGGAAGTCTTGGAGCCACCAAATCAAGACATTCCCTTAACTTTCTCTGCTTGGCCGATTCATAGGGATCTGCCGACTCGGAGGCAATCGCCTTACCGGATGCCGACGGGTAGTTATCAAGCCCTTCCTTGCCCAAAATGAAAGGCATCGGACTCAACAGATCCAGATGCGTCACACCGCCTTGCGGTTCTGGATAAAAATGCACCATAACCGACTCTGTGGCAGACGGATCGGAATGCCAAAGATCCACACTTTCACGATGAATGAATATATTCCCATCGGGGAGGGCTACGCTTCCGTGCTTCAGACAGATGTTGGCCGTGAACACACCGAATGTGTTGTCCAAAGCTGAGATTCTTTCCTTATAGACCTTGCGAATGCCGTCCGAGACAAGTCCAAGAGTCACAGCGGGATGGGCATCGGAGATCACCCAATCAGCCTTCAACTTTTCCGTTCCGTTCACCTCAACCTCGGTAACCTTTCCTGACACGGCTCTGATCGAAGTGACCTCGGAACCGGTTCTGACAATACCGCCCATAGCGGTTATGGAATCCACCATCCTGCGGACTATCTGATCGCCTCCTCCTTCCAGTTTCCAAGCGCTTTGGATGAACGAATTGTTGATCTGGGCGAAAACGTACAATGGCAGGGACTTTCGCAGTTCCATCCGCATAAACGAACCGCTAAGTACCTGACGCAAAAGAGGATCCTTGATTGTGGAGCAAAGATATTCATAGGCGCTTCGGCCCAGAAGGGCATTCATCTCCACACTGTCGCCTTCAAAGACTTTGAATATGTCGTCTCCGACTTTTTTGAGGAAACGGGTATATTCATTGAGATTGTTTCTTTCAGCAGGGAAACGCTCCGCAAGCCGCTCCACGAAACGGTCGTGACCTGAGGCAAGCGGGTAGGATTGGCCGCCGATGACGATTTCATCGACACAATCGGGATTTATCTGCTTCCAAGGCAGGTCCATCAATCCGAAATATTCAAAGAAAGGGCGCAGGGACTGGCCTTCGCCAAGGCCTCCGACATAGTGGAGTCCCGTGTCAAAGATTCGCCCACCACGTCTGAAAGATTGAAGGCAACCACCAGGCTTGGAGGCTCGCTCAAGAATCGTCACCCGGAAACCTTTCTTGGCCAGAATGTAGCCACATTCCAGTCCGCCCAAACCGCTTCCTATGATTATGACGCTTCTCTCCACCTTGACTATTCAGATAGCATTTTATCTTTCCATTCTTGGAAAAACGCCGGGCCTACAGGATCGAACTCTCCGTCCTCGGTCGTGAACAACTGAACGGTCGAAGCCCTGAGGATCAACTCATTGTCTTTCTCGTTACGGATCTCGTAGTCAAAACAGAGTTTCGCGCCCTCGGCTGGTTTCCAAGTGATTGTCACGAGCAGGGTGTCATCAACAGTCGCCGCACGGAGGAAACGCACCTGAAGGTCGTATATCGGGGCATAGTAGCCGTGTCCGCTGATCTGGAGGTAGCTGATTCCGTAGCGGTGGCCGAAAGCCTCACGGGCATCCTCAAGGTACTTGATGTAGTTTCCGTGCCAGACCATCCTGATCGGATCCACTTCCGAGAAGCGGACCTTGACACGCACTGTCTCGCTGATGGCCGGCATATTACAAATTCTTGATTATCAATGTGGAGTTGGTACCTCCGAAGCCGAAGGAATTGGAGAGGAACACATCGAAATGCCTTGACATCATCTCAGCCGGAATCAAAAGCCGCGCGGAATCCTCGTCCGGATTCTCGAAATTCAGATTCGCGGCGATGAAGTCGTTCTTCATCATAAGCATCGAATATATCACCTCGCTCGCACCGGCCATCCACATCTCGTGACCTGTCTGGGATTTCGTGCTTGTCACCGGGACGGTCCTGTCACCGAAGACTGAGGCGATCGCCTTGGCCTCGTTGGCGTCTCCTACGTGCGTAGAGGTGGCGTGGGCGTTGATGTAACCGATTATATTCCTGTCAATTCCGGCTTGTTTGACCGCCATTTCCAGTGATCGTCTCGGGCCGTCCACATTCGGGGTGGAGATGTGGTCGCCGTTTCCGGAGAAACCGTAGCCGAGCACCTCGCCGTAGATCCTCGCACCCCTTCTGACAGCGGACTCGTAGCTTTCCAGAATCACAGTCGCGGCACCTCCGCTCGGGACAAGGCCGTCACGGTCACGGTCGAAAGGACGACTGGCCTTTTCCGGCTCGTTTTCCCGGACAGAGAACGCCGATATTCCGTCAAAGGAAGCGACAGCGTAAGGATGGACCTCCTGCGCTCCTCCGCAGACAACCATTTCCTGGAGTCCGTGCTGGATCAGCAAGGCACCGAGACCGATGGCGTGCGAACCGCTCGCGCAGGCTCCCGACACTGTCAGGTTCATTCCCTTCAGTCTGAATATGCAGTCGAGATTCATCGTCACGGTCGAGTTCATCGACTGGAAGATAGCTCCGGAGCCGCACATCATCGTGTCCTTCTTCTCGCGGATAATGTCCACGGATTCGATCACGGGGAGAGCGGAGGAATCGTTGCCGTAAAGAAGGCCGACCTCATTTGAGGCGAGATATTCCTCATCCACTCCGGCGTCGCGAAGAGCGTCCCTCGTGGCGCAGTAGGCGAATTTGGCCTGCTGCGGCATAAACACACGTTGCGAGCGGCTCAGTTCCTTCTTTAGGTCGGGGACTTCCACCTTTCCGGTCAAGGCCGAACGGAATCCTATCTCCTTTCTTTCCGGATCGAACACGATTCCGGACCGACCTTCGTAAAGGGAATCCCGAACCTCATCCAAAGTCTTTCCCAGGCACGACCAGATGCCCATTCCTGTTATCACTACCCTATTCATATTTCCTTAACTATCGCAAGCAGGTAATTACTTGCTGTAAAACACATTATCTCACGTTCGAAGGTGATTGCCACCTATATCTGTTCACGTTACCCCCTCCCTAAATCCCTCCCCTCGGGGGAGGGGATGCGCTCCGCACACCCCACCGGGCCTTTCACGTTACCCCCTCCCTAAATCCCTCCCCTCGGGGGAGGGACTTGCCTTCACCCCTTCACCACTTGTGGTGAAGAACAGTTGTGTTTCGCATCTGCGAAACTTTAGTGATTTCTCTCAAAACAATTATCCACAGGATTCGAATATATTCCAAGGAATATGTCCATAAGCACCTCTGGCTCATCGACATCATATTTCTCTAATTTTTTGAGATGGTGAAGGAACCTGTCCTTCTGCTCGTCAGTGTATCTGTCACCCTTGAACTCGTGCTTTCCGAAACGGATGTCATGGGCGATGAAGTTGTTGGGCGTCAGCCTGTAACCGGCGTGGATTCTGCGATCCATCAACTTCGCCACCTCACGGTTATATTCAATTCCAGGGAGGGAATCGTAGGCCATCAGGTCCTGCTCGGTGATCATCGGGCAGAAAGTCAGATGCACGTCGCCCTTGAAGGACGTGATGCCGGAAAGGATGCTGGAGAGATCCTCGCCTTGTTTTTTGACGTATTTTTCAGACCTTGACTGGTAAAGTTCCAAGGCTTTCATATAGTCGCAGGTCTCCCATTCGTAGGAGATTGAAAGAGGTACTATATTCAATTCCGAGAGGGCCTTGATCTTGTCCTCACGCTTGCTGATGCCGAACATCTTGATGATTCCCTGATCGGTCGCATCGTTGCCGTCCTTGGTGCGGCCGTTCCTTTGCGCGATCCAGACGGACTCACCCTTCTCCGTGATGGCGTGCCGGATGTACTCGGACAGATGGACGGAGGACTTGTAGAAATCCTTCATGTTGCCTCCTCGCTCCACCTTGAACATCTTATTGGACTTGCCGATGTCAATCACAAGGCTGGAACTCATCAGGTTGGCGCCGAATGTGATCTCTGAGGTCTGGAATCCGTGCGCATGCAGAACATTCTGGAGTACGGAGGCGTCCAGCATGATGTCCCTGTGGTTGGACACAAAAAGATAGTGTCCGGATGGATCCAGATTCTCGATTCCGGAAACTGTGTAGGACGACATACTGCGTTTTACGATCTGCTCGTTGACGTACCACATCATCTGCTTTTGGAAGTCATACACTGTGCTGATGCTCCGGACTTCCGCACGTACATCCTCCACGTTTCTGTCCGGAAAGGCGAACGAGGACAGCAGTGGGAATAAATCGTTGTCTGCTATGCGGTGCATCGCCGCCGGAATCTCCTCGTCACGGTAAGGCCTTATGTCATCGAAGATGGTTTCGTCAATCATCATTTCTTATTTCTTAAATCCACGAATTTCACTGGTTTGCGGCTCTGGGCAGGGAACTTGACCTTCATGATTTCCTCTTTCGGAAGCATCTCCACATTAGGCGCGACACGGAGTCTCGCTCTGAAACGGTCCTTCAAATCCTTAACTACATCGCAGCCGGGATCGTGGGCCAACGCGACTTTAACGACCACGTCATCGGTCCCGGCCTCGGAATCCTGAACGTACACGACATAGTCGGCCACATAGTCCACATTATCCAGCACATCGTTGATTGCCGGCGGGTAAAGAGTCGTTCCCTTGAGCTTTATCATGTTGTTCTTGCGACCTACAAGCGGAGTGAGACGATAGGAGTTCCTTCCGCACTTGCACTGCTCGACCCTCTTGGCGGCGATGTCACCGGTACGGAAACGCAGAAGCGGCATCCCTTCCACACCAAGAGTTGTGACCACAATCTCACCCTCTTCCCCGTCAGGAACCGGAAGGTTGTCCTCACCTATAATCTCCACAATGATGAGCTCAGGATGCACGTGACCGCCCACACCGTACTGGCATTCAGAGAACGTGGCACCCATCTCTGTCGATGAATATGTAGCATAGAGGTCCACATCCCACTTCGCCTTGATCTTCGAGCCGAGGAGGTTGAGCGAAAAGTCCTGATTCCTAAGTCCTTCTCCGATTCCGATGATTCTCTTGACGCTTGAGTTACGATAGTCTATTCCGTGCTCTTCGGCGTACTGGATGAGACGGAGAATGAACGAAGGAACACACATTATCGTGTCCGGTTTGATGCGCTGGATCGTGTCCCACTGAAGCTCCGGCACGCCGTTGCCGACACGTATGATTCCCGCGCCCAACTCTCTGATTCCAAGAAAGTACGCAAGTCCGGCCATAAAGCGTTTGTCGATCGTCGTCATCAGCTGCACGACATTGCCTGGATGCACACCGGCACACTCGAATGACTTCTTCTCATTATAGGCGAGCCTCTGGAGATCCTTCTCCGTACAGCAGAATGTGACCGGATCCCCAAGCGTTCCTGAGGTCGTGATGTAATCAATCACCTTGTCCTTAGGCACACACAAGAAATCCTCGTTGTAGAGTTGCAGGTCCTTCTTTTCCGTGAACGGAACCTTTACCAGATCCTCAATATGATGTATGCTTGAGACATCTATCCCGAAACGGGAAAACATTCTTTTGTAATATGGGGAATTGGCCGCCAGATAGTCCAGGGCCTCACGCAGTTTCTTTTCCTGAAAGTCCTTTATGGCTTCCACCGACTGGAATTCAATATCCTCTGTCATCTCGATAATTTCTGAAAGTCGATAAATCTTGCAAAATTAGGCAAAAAGAGCGGCAAATCAAAATCTTACCACGAAAGGCAACACGAAGGCAACACCTCCCACAGCACAAGAAAGTAGTCAAGTCTGAAATGGAAGCCGCCTGAATACGACAAGATGGGATGTGCCCCATAAGGTCTTTATAACGTTCTCCTACAAGCGACTTTTGGTCTCATTTACGCTTTTAGAGGGATAATTGTCCCTTCACAAGCGCCTTTACGGCGAAATTACGCTTATAGAGTACGGAGTTGACGGGCAGACATAAGCCGCCAAGCAGTCTCAGAAGCTGTTTTGAATTGTTTGTTTGAAGGTTTGAGAGTGAAAAACTTCAGTCTCGACCGCTTCTTCCAAGGAAGATAGCGGTGCTATCTGACTGAAGAAGCGGGAAGAAAATGAAGATTTTTCACCTCAAAGAACATTTCAAACAATTCAAAACAGCTTCTCAAGGCTACTGCCGTTGGCCTTGGCTCGGCAAGTCTTCAAACCAATCCAGAAAAAGGGGAAACCAGTCGGCTTTGGGGGAGGAGGTGCCGAAGCCATGGCCACCGGTGGGGAATTGAATATACTTGTGCGGGATTCCGGAGTTTGTCAGGGCGTTGTCCATCACCACGGAATTGTGATAGTCAACGGTCGGGTCATCGAGACAGTTCACAAGGAAGACCGGCGGCATATCTGACGGAATATTCAGTTCCATTGACAAGCGGTGCCTTAGCTCCGAGTCATTCCGATGCTTTCCGAGCAGGGCCTTTCTGGAACGTTTGTGGACTATTGCCTCATCAGTCATCGTGACGACCGGATAGACGGAGACGATGAAAGATGGGCACGAGGATATTCCCTGATGCTCAATCACTTCCTCGCCACTGTTCAGGACAAGGTGGCCTCCGGCGGAGAAGCCCATCACACCAACCTTGGAAGGGTCAACGGAATATTCAGAAGCCTTGCGCCGCACTTCCATCACGGCTTCCCGGAGATCATCCAACGCGTTTGGGTAGTGATTCTGAGGAATTGCCATATTCCCGAAAAGGAAATATCTTGTGCCGGCGTGACGGTAGTGGAGGACGAACGCCGTGAAGCCGGCCTCGGCAAGTCTCCGGGCGACTTCCGTGCCTTCGACCTTTCTGGAAAGCCAGTAGTAGCTTCCTCCTGGGCAGACGATTACAGCTGCGCCATTGGCTTTGTCTGGTTCTGGAAGGAATGCTGTCAGTCTGCGGGCATACGCTGAAAGGCCGAACATCACCACGGTCAGCAATATAAGGGCTATTCGTCTCATGATTCAGAATGGAAATGAAGGTTCGCCGGGAGGCACGAGATGTTCGATGCCAGCATAACATTGTCCTCGTCACGGTCATAGGCATCCACCTCAACTTCAGGGTGCATCAGGGCGAAGATCAATGCGTACTCCCCTTGCCCGCAGTCGTGTATCTCAAAATGATTTCCCGAAGGGACTTCACGCAAGAATGCCATATCATTCACACGGGCCAAAGCCTTGCGGCAACGAGACTCCACATCGGCGCCCTTGTAGAAGTACTTGTACCTGACGTAAACAGAAAGATATTCAGGAGTTTCCAGAGTCCTGCGCAGCTCGGCATAATGGCTCACGAAAATACGATGGCACACCTTCGTCATCGAGCGGTAATCCTTCGAGCAAGGGATTCTCGGACCGACCTCAACATTAACAGAGCCCTCCCGAAGCATAAAATCCGTCTTCGGAAGCACATCATAAGCCCCGTGGATGTACACCGGAGTTATGTCCAGTCCGAGTTCGGCGGCAAGGTAAAACGCCCCCTTATGGAAGCGTCCGATAGAGCCATCCACAGTCCTCGTCCCCTCCGGGAAAATCACCAATGAATATCCCCGCTCGACCAAAGCCCGGATCTTATCAAGATGAGCCTCAACTCCATCATTCACAGGAATATAATCGGCCTTGCGAATTACATAGCCGTAAATCGGATTCTTCCAGACCCATTCGTTGGTGAAGAATATCAGTTTCGGATTCAAGGCCATAAGGCAGATCAGATCCAGATGCGACTGGTGGTTGGCGACGATCACGGACGGCTTGCTGAAATCATTCTCACCGCTCTGCGTGAACCTGACCCCAGGGACTCTTTTCAACAGGAATCCAGACATCCTTTGGATGAACTGATGGTATTTCAGCTTGCTCTCCTCCGAACCGCCTTTGAACAGGAAATGGAAGAATGTGTACGGATAGGCGAACAGAAACATCAGCAGCACATAGCCCACAAGTGCATAGATTGAATATACCAACCTCTTCAAGGTGAGCGGAATGTCACGCTTCACTCCTTTCTTTTCCGTGAGCCATCTGAATATCACGGGAGGCAGATAGTAAGCCATCACCACAACGATGAACATCCCGATCACGGTCACCTCTCCGAGAGAGCGCATCGCCGGATGCTTGGCCAGCACCAAGGCTCCTATGCCGATGAACATTATCACGGCGGAATGGAACACGCTGTTCTTGTAGGTGGCAAGACGTTTCTTCCCGTAGGCATATTCATAGACAAGACCTTCGGTGATGAAGATCGTGTAGTCGTCGCCCTGGCCGAAGATGAAGGTGGCGAGGATGATGTTGACGATGTTGAAGCGGATGTCCAGCAGGCTCATCAGTCCAAGGATCCAGAACCAGCTGACAGCCAGCGGGAAGAAGGACAGAAGGCCAAGTTCCAGACGGCGGAAGCTAAGGCACAGGAATAGGAACACCACAAGGCTGCATATAGCTCCTATGTAGTCAAAGCTTCCGGACAGGACAGTCACAAGGCGGTTGCTGATGTCCCCTGTGTCGAAAACAAGCGTTCCCTCCGAACGGAGAGATTCCTTTATGGCGGCGGCACGTGAATCATCCTCATAATATACTTGATTGACAATCAGATATTTTCCATCATCATTAAGAATATAAGTGCCGTCGAACGATTCCCTCAAAGGATAATCATCGGTGGAAGAGACTGAATATTCCTTAGTAAGGATGTCCGTGAACGGGCTGAACGCGGACTCCGAGAACCCTTGCCTGCGACTTTCGTCAGAGAGTTCCTTTGCCAACCGTTCCGCACGGCCATCACCCCAGAAATCGTTCCACCTAGCAATTCTTTCAGCCTGCTCTTTCTCCGACGGGACGAAATTGCCGGCACCCTTGACAAAGGCCACCGAGCCTTTCAAAGAGTCCAGCCTTGCGAGCAGATTGTCGTTGACTTCAAGAGCAGTCTCCTGATCCTGCCCTTCGGCGATGGCGTAGATCTGATTGTAGCCCGACTGTTCCAAACCGCCTTGCAACATCTCCAGATTCCGTTTCTGGTTCTCTGTCATAAAGTTGATGTTCCTCATATCGGAATCGAAACTTGTCCGTCCGCTAAGGAAATACATCACGACCGTAACGGCCATCACGGTGACCAGAAGCCAGCCGCTTGACGGGGCCTTGTCCGGAAGGATGCGCCCAAGCTCCAGCGTTCCGCCTTCCTTCTTGCGGGCCTTGGTGAAGACCGGCAGGAAAACAAGCACGAATATGATCGTTCCGGCCAGCATCAGCGAGCCGAAGAGTCCCAGATCCTGCATCGCCACGGCATCCAGCCAGACGAGGCACAGGAAAGCGGCGATTGTGGTGATGTTGCCGATCAGCAGTGGCTCGACCATTTCCTTAAGGTTCTGCCGAGGACTCACGCCGGATTTCAGGCCGTCCATAAAATGCAGCGGATAATTCACGGCGATGCCAATGATCACCGACGCGACTCCGATGACGATGATCGACATACTGTCCCGGATCAGGGCGATGCCTCCAACGGCGAAAAGCCAGCCGAAAGTGATCGAGACCACAATCCAAAGGATGTCCGAGAAGCGTTTGTATGTGAAGACAAGCAACAGACCGATAAGGAGCAGGGCCAAAGAAATGGCCAGTATGCTGTCCTTTTTGATCTGCGTGGCGTTGGTGACGGCTATCAAAGGCGCACCCACAGCGGAGACTGAGACCTCAGGATGCTCTGCCCCAAGCCTGTTTATGGCCTCATCGACAAGTTCCGCCACCTTGGAATTCATCCCCGACTCACTCGTCCCATAAGGAGAGGTCAAGAAGGCAAGCCCGTGGCCGTCCTTTGTGAATATGCAGTCATCGACAATGTCATAGTTCGAGTTGGCGGCACTGGACCTGAGCCGCTGAAGCACAGGAGTGAACAGATGCAAAGGATCCGTTCTGACATTGGTGACCATCGCGTCTCCGGTCGGGAACAGCAACGACTGACGGTCAGCCTCAAGTTGCCCACGAACATAGTCTTGAATATTCAGAAGAGAGTCAATCCGCTGATAGTCAGCCTCGGTCATATACAGTGGATAGCCGGAGGAGACGGATTCCATCACCTCGAAGGCCATTCCGCTGTCAACCGTGATCTGCCTTTGAGGAACCATTCCGGTGGAGTCCACAGCGTCGAAAACGTCCTCGAAATCGTGAATCGCCTCGGAAATCTCATCCTCACCGGACTCTGATCCATCTTTCGCCGAGAAAATCAGGATGATGTTGTTCTTCTTGCCAAGAGCGTTGTAGGCTTCGGAATATTTCGAGCTCTCCTCGTCGCCCGGCAGAAATCTGGAGATGTCCTCCTCATAGTGAAGGCGTGAAGCCAGAAACAGACATATAGCCGCAAGAAGGACCGACAGCAGGGCCGCCAGCCATTTTCTTCCGGCAAGGAAGTCGTAGATTCTGAGAAAAAAATCTGTCACTTATAGTATGTCGCGATTATCCTACGAAGATACTCATTTTTTACGAAGCAGCCGAGAAGGAAGACCGTAAAAGAGAGCGAGAACGCACAGGACTGTGTTCAGGACACTGATCCGGAAGAAGTCCCGGAACGGACGGAAATGAGTGACACGTTCTCCTTCCGGAGGGTAATAGACATTGATCCCGACAGGGAGCATCCGGATTCCTTTCCAGCATTGGAACACAAGCAGTTCCAATTCAGCCTCATAGCGGTAGGTCAGGAAATGAAGTTTCCCGATATGGTTCAGCTGATAGAGACGGAAACCGGACTGGGTGTCGGGAAGGTTCACTCCCGTCTGAAGTCTGAACCAGAAATTGGAGAACTTGTTGGCGAATGTGTTGCCGCCGGGCATATTCTCCATTCTTAGATTACGGCTGCCAACCAGCATGGCGTCAGGATGAGCCTTGGCCTCGGTAGCGAATACAGGTATGTCCTCCGGGAAGTGCTGACCGTCAGCGTCAATGGTTATCGCACGTTCAAAGCCTCGGGACTTAGCCTCCTTGAAGCCGGTCTTCAGGGCATAGCCTTTGCCACGGTTTTTCCCATAGCGGACGACCACTGCTCCAAGTTCTTCAAGGGAATCTGACGAGCCGTCTGTGCTGCCGTCATCCACGACAATCACATCTTTGCAGAACTTTAACGTTCTCTGTACGATGTCCTTTATTGTACCGGCATTATTGTAGACCGGAACTATGACACAAGTTTTCAGATCATTCAACAGGCCGGGCGAAGCGACGGAAGGACAATCCGCACAGGAATATTCAAGGCTCATTCTGGAATAGACTTTTTCTTCTGAACGGACAGAAAGTTCAACCTTGACGCGATCATCTGCCTCATCCAAACCTGTGAATGAATATTCCACCTCGGCTCCCGGATAAAGAGGTTCCATAAACTTCAGGTCTGAGACAGTTCTGAGGGTCAATGACGTCCCAAGATGGCTCTCAAGCAGTTCAGTGGCCACACGGATCTGAACAGCACCCGGAGTGATCGGATATTCAGGGAAATGCGCCTTGAAGATAATGTTGTCAGGTTCGAGCCTGATGAGTGGCTCGAATCCGTTCTCGGTCTCCCTGACGGAGAGTAAAGTATAGAATGTGCCTGAAAGTCTCATTCCGGGATATTCATTTTTGAGAAAGTGTAACTCCGGCTCGGCCTCCGCATAATGATCTTTTCGCCATCCACGGAGACATATCCATCAGTCGTGGTTGCATTGAAGAGTCGTTTCAGATCTCGTGCTATCGCCTTGCGGATCAGGCATTTGTCGAGAGGTTTCATCACGTTGAGCAGTTTGACGCGGCGGCGGTCCTGGCTCATCGTGAAATCAAAGGCTCTGATGCCGAACTCGTTGACTATTGTGCCGGCGATCTGGGTGCCGATGTTTTTGACCACGCATATTCCTGAGAAAGAGGCGTTCTTGAAGGTTATGGCGACTGTGTAGCGGGTGGATTCATCGCCAGCGAAAGGGAAAAGGAAGGAAACGTTGGTGGCATCGGTCAGAGAGGTCACTTCGACAGGCTCAGTGACCACCGAAACGCCACGCGCGTCCAAGGAGAACACCGCCGCCAGAAGCAAACTAATCGACAACAAAAACCTTCGCATCAACCGTCTTGTTATATTCAGCGTTCAGGATCGAAATCACCGTCTCGCCGCTGTTGTCAACCAAATCCACCTCGCTGACTTTCAAGTCCTTGCCAAAATGCAGACGTACAGTCTTGAACATCTGCCTCATCTCTTTTTTAAGCGGTTCCAACTCAGCCACATAGCATCCGCCGTCAAGGAACATCTTCACCTTGAAATCCCCGGAACCGGAAAGGCCCTGCCCCGTGATGCTGTTCATAATGATCCTCGCGATGGACTTGAAAAGCCGGTTCGAGTTCACATCCATCTTGCTGGATGTCTGGCTGCTCTGCAGAAGCACCTTCTCCTTGTTCAAAATGAAAAGGTAGGTGTAAGGGGAGACATATTCCCATCTCAACATTCCGCCTGAGAACCACATCTTTCCGGTCGAGACCATCTTCTCATTGAGGATGGATATGTCCTTGACCTGCTTGAAATCAGCCTTGAGGCTTTTGATTCCGGCGCAAGAAGCGTCAATCTTTTGGATGGCCTCGGCCGCCTGCGCCTCTGTTAACGGCTTATAAACCGCTCCCAAAGCCGACAAAGAGGCGCAAAGCAGCGCAAGGCCAATGAATATTATTCTTAAACTTCTCATAATCACTTAGCTATGAACACGCAGCCGCTGATGATCAAAAAAACTCCGATCCACCTCGTTGCGGGAATATTCTCGTGGAATATGAATATCGCCGCGAGCATTCCGAACACATAGCTCAGGCTGATCATCGGGTAGGCCATACTGAACGGGAATCTCTTGAGGATGTACATCCACAGGACCGTGCCGCCGGCGTAGCAGAGGCCGCATCCCAGAAACCACCAGTTCACGAGCAGGCGGCCGAAAAACGCCCACGTCCACTCGAAACTTCCCATTTTCTCAAGGGCGAACTTGAGAAGGACCTGGCCTCCGGAAAGCAGAAGGCTCTGGGCGACGGACAGTGTCAGCAGTCTCCACATAGGCTTTTGAGATAAACCAAACCTTTGTCCTCACCGGCATCGTTCACGACAAGTATGTCCTTGTCAAGGCCTTTGGCGATCCTCATCGCGGCCTCATAGACTCCAAGGCCGGATGCGGAGAAGCATTTGCCGAACAGGGTGAAATAGTCGGAGCTGCGGAGGATTCGCGAGGCATTATATTCCTTGACAATAGATTCCAGATTCGCCGGTGAGTGGAGGATCTGAACGTCCGCGAGTTCGCAGAGAGGTCCCTTCGACAGGCTCAGGGACCCCGAGTCTGCGGAAAGGACGAAAGCGGAAGAGGCTTCGGCGGCTGTGACGGTGTCGTCAAAATAGCCGGCCCCGCGCAGAAGCCTGTATGTGTCCGGAGTCGTCTCGTCGTGGGAACCGACAAGGGCGTTGCCCATCCTTCCAGCCTGAAGCTGAATGAAAGCGTCCAACAGAGCGCTCTCGAAGGAGATGTCCTTCTGCGAATATGTGCAGTTGTACCCGTGACAACGAAGCAGGATGGCCACTGCCGAACTGATCGTGTTGTGCGTGGACATCATAAAATAAGTCGGAGGAAGCATCTCTTCCCCGTCCCGGCACATAGCGGAGAGGAAATTCTCCGTGTTCTCCATACACCCGAGCCCTGTGCCTGTGAATATCGCGTCAGGGCATTCAATTCCCGCATCCTTTAACGCTGTCAGGGAAACAGCGATGGCCCGTTTCAGAATCAAGCCCATCCTACGCGCCTGCATCGGATTCAGGAACTGTTTGAAATCCGGATCCTGGCTTCTGAGGTACTCTCCTGAATGCGGAATCGGATCAGTCATCCAGTCCTCACAAAGAGGTTTCTGGACGGAAATCTGGGCGGCCGAGCGTATGTAAATTCTATTTGCCATAACGTGAGATCAACAGGGATGAGTCATTGCCTCCGAAACCGAAGGAGTTGCACAGAACGTGATCGAGCCGAACACCTTGATGACCTTCCGAATCCGGAACCACACCGCCGTCAAACGGCTCTTTCCAGTTCAGGTTGGCCGGGATGAAGCCGTGCCGGATGGCAAGCAGACAGATCACGGCCTCTATGCTGCCGGCGGCGCTGGTCGTGTGGCCGGTGAACGCTTTCGTGGAAGAGACCGGCGGGATCTTGTCTCCGAAAAGACGGATCATCGCCCGGCTTTCGCTGGCGTCATTGTTCGGCGTGGCCGTGCCGTGGGCATTCACATAGTCAATGTCCCCAGGCTTCAACCCGGACATATTCAATGCCTTGGACATCGCAAGGAAAGCCCCCTCGCCATCGTCCGAAGATGCGGTCTGGTGGAAAGCGTCGCAGGCGTTGCCATAACCGTCAAGCGCTCCGATCGGAGCCACTCCCCTATTCAAGGCGTGTTCCTCGCTTTCCAAGACCACAAACCCGGCTCCCTCGCCAAGGTTCAATCCGTTACGGGTAGCGTCAAAAGGTCTGCACGGCTCGCTGTCCAGAATCTTCAGGGAATTGAATCCGTTCAGATGGTATCTGGTCAGGCATTCCGAACCTCCGGCGACGACTACATCGCAACGGCCGCTCTTGATCAGATCAGCGCCGAGCATTATCGAGTTCGCCGCCGAGGAACAAGCCGTGGAGATTGTAGTCACAAGGCCAAAACCGCCGAAAAAGTCAGCGATCCCGTCAGTGCAGCTGCCGCAGTCGTGAAGGCTGAAAAAAGACGATTCTCCTTCCTGAATATAATGACACTCAGTCAAGTCCATTCCCCCGACCGTGGTCCCGGAGATCAACGCGGCACGGTCTGTACCCTTAATCCCGGCCTGTTCCATCGCCTCTTTGACAGCGATGATCCCCAACAAGGTTGTCCGAGGTATAATACTGCCCGTAGGAAGCCCCAGAGCATTCTTGAGCTCCTCATCGGACATATTCACTTCCCCGCAAGGAAGTTCGGAATGGGCGGTCTGAAGATGCCTGAGCCTCCCGACACCGCTTTTTCTGGCGATCAGGGAACGCAATGTCTCGTCCTTCCCCACCCCGATGGCGGAGATGATCCCGGCTCCTGTTATGGCAATCCGCGCGAACACTTACTTCGCCTGGTTAGCCTGGATATACTCGGCCATTGTCCTGACGGACTTGAAGACCTCCTTGCCCTCGGCAGGATTCTTCAACTTGATGCCGTAGTTCTTCTCCAGAAGCAGCATAAGTTCCAGAGCGTCAATGGAGTCCAGTCCAAGGCCCTCTCCGAAGAGCGGTGCGTCAGCGTCTATGTCCTCCGGTTTGAGATCAGCGAGTTTGAGAGCCTCGATGATCCTCGTTTTCAATTCGTTGATAAGCGCATCCATATTCTTACTTTTCAATTAAATATAATTCAGCCTCAAAATGTTCGGAATCAGAGCATTCCAGCCAACCTGCGATGACGGATTCCGTCACCGGATCCTGGAAGGCCTGCTCCACTATCTCTTTCATCACCTTGCCATCCTTTTCCTCAAGCACATAGAAGGAAGTCTCCCCGTAATACTTGTTCCGTATCGCGATCTCCCCGGTCACGATGTTCGGTAAGGTATAGACGAACACGGCCGGACTCGGGAAGAATCCATCTTTCCCGATAGTCTTCTGATACTCAGCGTCATCCGCAAGCGACGCACTCCTGTTGAAGAATATCACCGCCCTGTCCTCGCAGTCCGTCTTTCTCGGCGTTTCCTCTCCCAACAGCAATTCGGAGGCGATGAACCCAAGGCGGGCCAAAGGATCCATCTTGAAGAATTTGGGATAGTTCCCCACCTTCTTCTTGTAAATCTCCACCAGCAGATCCGCGCCGGATGATTCAAAGATAAGGATTTTTTCTCCAACGACCACCTTGTCCGGGGTAATCACAACACGAGCCTTTACTTTCATCTGCCACCTCCTTTCAAAATGCTGTCCCCTTTTACGAATATCCCGGCGGCATTGCAGCCTCCGAATCCTGACAGCAACTTGGCGAACGCCCGTTTCGTGGTCTTCCTCGGCTCTGGAGAGATGTCCAGCGGACAAGAGACTCCGCATTCTGAATATCCACGTGTCCCAAGCACAGTCCCGTCATCGACAGAGGCCATCGAAAGGATGGTCTCAAGGATTCCGGCCGCTCCCATCGTGTGACCGAAATAGCCTTTCAGGCTGTTCACAGGCACGTTTTGAAGTCCTGCTCTGGTCAATGCGATAGACTCCATCTCATCATTGTAGGCGGTGGAAGTGCCGTGGACCGACACGAGCGCCAGTTCCTCTGGCTCGACATCTCCAAGCACTACCTTGATCGCCCTGAAACTGCCTTCTCCAGTCCTTGACGGTCCGGAAATATGGTTGGCATCGTTACGGATCGCTCCACGGAGCAGCACCCAGTCATCCGGAGCGGGTGTCTTGTACCGGAATATGATCGTGGCGGCGGCCTCTCCGAGATTCAGACCTTTTCTCTGGGCGTCGAACGGCCTGCAGGCCTCCTGCGACAAGGCCTTGAACGACTGGAATCCGGAGATGATGAAACGTGACTGGACATCGGATCCGGTCACGATCACCGTGCCGAATCTTCCGGCCTGAAGTTCCCTCATTGCCGTAATCTGGGCGCAAAGTCCGGAGATACAGGCGTTTGACACGACAATCGGGGTGTTCCTGTTCCCGAAGAACCTGGCGATCATCTCCGCCGAGTTTCCAAGTCTTTCCCTTTCGGCAGGATCGCCGCCGCAAGGCTCGGCCTCATTGTCAAGCAATTCCACATTACCCTTCGTGGAAGACACCACGAACAGCACGTCTTCAGAAGACGGATCTATCCCCGTGCCTTTCAAAGCCTTTGACACCGACAGGATTATCCGTTTCTCAAAACGTGTGAGACCGTCCAGTCCGGCATATTCGTCAATCCTTGCTGACGAGTCTATCCCGGCATATTCATCAGCCAAGGAATCCTCATCGATCAGAGAGGCGAAGAATGGTTCCGGGAGGTTCTTTGAGGATTCGTAGAGCCTCAGTGCCGACTTTCCGGCCTTGACTGCGGCATAATTCTCTTCCGTGGTCGTTCCCAGAGGGGAAATTATGTTGTCCGCGACCTTGACCACGGCCTTGTGCCCGCCCACAGGCCTGCTTTCATCCAAAGCGATCACCATTGAGCCTTCAGCCAGCATATTTCCGCCTGATTTTACAATCGCATCTACCATCAGCATCGTTCCGAATTCGCCTTTGAGGTTGATCTCCGTCTCTATTGTCTCACCTGCCACCGGAGTCTTTTGAACCTTGAAATCCTTGAGCGCGCAGACATAGCCCACACTGACAGGCTTATGGAGTATGTACTTGTTGATGAAACCGATTCTGGCCGCACAGCTCTGGGCGATGTTCTCCACAAGACCTTCCGGAACAAGCCTCCCGTCTTCCACAAAGACATTGTCCTCTTGAATCAGAAACCGCGTCACCGTCCTCTCGTAAGAGCATGACAAAAGGCTGGAAATCATGACAAAAGGCTTCCGCTGAGGCAGAAGATCCGCTATGTTCACAGATGTGAAGTCAAAAGTTTTCAGTTCTTCCTCAGTCATTTTTCCAGAATTCATAAAAGTTGAACCATTGGTCAGGGTATATCAACAACATCACGGAGATGTTGATGGCGTAGGCTCTCGCCATCGCCTCAGCCTTTTCCCGCACCCCCAAGCCTTCCAGACCTTCGTCCGGACGGAACAGATACACACGGTACCTTTTCAAACCGACTTTCATCACAAAGACCGAAATCACCGGAACTTCTCTCATGGAAGCCAACAGGAACGGTCCCAGAGGCAATTCCACCTCTGATTCAAGAATATTGCAACGCACCGTCCTGTTTGACCCGAAGACCCTGTCTCCATGAATATTCACAATCTCTCCGTCAGCCAAGGCGTTGTTCAGGATCACGAGATGGGACATGTCCTCCGAGATATTCACAAGGCGGACATTATTCACCCCAAGCACCCTTGATCGATTCTCGGTAAGGGTTTTCCCCTCCCCGTCGAAAACGAGGGCGTTCATATTCTTCGGAGCTTTCAGCTCATAGCCGGCCAGTTCATCGTTGCCAATGTGCGAACTCAACTGGACAAAACCTTCCTTCCCGGCGCAAAGTTCCTCGTACATAGGCATCTTAGGGACATCGACCCGAAACTTTTTCCCCGAATATGAGGCGAACCGGTCCATGATGACAGTCCCGAACATCCAGTGGCAAGCGCACACATGAAAGAATGACCTCAACGGCCCGTAACCTTGCCTGCGACGGAAGTAATGATAATTGGAAATGTAGCCTTTGTGATTGGATATCATGTAGAACGGTACGGCAAAACTCATCAGCAGGTAAAAGACCCACAGCGGAATGACCTTCATCATCCCGATCAGGGCCTTGTGCATCCACGAGGTCCCGTCAGTCGTTCCCTGCCACTGCCTTTCTCCGTTCTCTGACATATTCCCGAATTGAGCCAAAGGCAATCAAAGATTATCCCTTAACGTTTGCCGGGCTGGTACCAGACCAGCTTTTCTACGCGATCTTCTCCTCTATGAAATCATAAAGGCTGCCCAGAGTGGTGAGCCTGCCAAGTTCCTCTGACTTCACCTTGACACCGAATTCCTTGTCAATCAGAACGATGATGTCCACTATGTCAAGGCTGTCGATGCCCAGATCCTTTTTGAGGGCGGCATTGTCGTTGAGAAGCGCCGCATCAATCTCAAACTCGTCAACGAGGAAGCCGTTGACCTTGGTGATTATTTCTTCCTTGCTCATTATTTTAATCTATTATTCTTTTACGCAAATCAATATGTTGTGTCCCTGGCCTATGCCGTCAATGATTCTGTCCACCTTCATCCCGGCTTTCTCTATCAGCCTTGTCAAATCCTCGGAATAGTACATCTTGCTGTTGCCGTTGGCCATGGCTGTGAAGTACAGACTGGTCATCGTCAGACAGAAAGCCGCCGGCTCGAAGCGTTGACGGTTCCACAGAAGCTCCATGATGCAGAGCCTTGCGCCTGGACGGAGAACCTCCGCCGCCCTTGTGAGGATGCTAAGAATCTCGTCCTCCGAGAAACAGTCCAGAAACTGGCTCATCCAGATGACGTCATATTCCTTGTCCGTCGGGAACTTGGTCGAGGGATCGAGAAGATTGCCTCCGCAGCCGTGGATTCTTTCCTCGCCTGGCTTTCCGGCGGTCTCTTCCTTCATAAGCCCGATCTGCTGAGGCAGGTCGAGAATCGTGACTTCCACGTCAGGATCGTGGCCGACGCACTGGAGCGCCCATTTACCGGTATTGCCGCCTACATCCAGCAGATTTCTGACCGGACGGTCGAATATTACCTTCAACGCCTCCTCGAACGAATTGTTGGAATAGAAATGATCGAAGGCGAACCAACTTGTCCTGGCCGGTTCAGGAAGGGTCGAAAGCCCTTCGTAAATCGTGTCCCAGTCTCCCAGGCACTTCAGCCCGGCCGGACGATGCTCCCTGAATGACTCATCCAGATGGAAGAAGCCTTCATAGTTGACATCGTTGTTGAAGTCCATGTTGACTTTCGTGGCCTCGTCCGTGAGCAGAAACCAGCCTACCTTGGAAATCATGTATCTGTCCGTTTCTGTGTCAACAAGCACGGTTCCGATGCACAGACCTGCCTCCAGAAGGCATTTGACGGTATATTCGGAAAGACCGGTAGCTTCGGTCACCTCAATCCGCGTAAGGCCTTCGCGATGCTCTCGCAAAAGTTCGAGGATTCCGTATTTTACCAACAGGCGGGATGCCTGGAAGACTATCGGCCCGAATGCTATGAACTCGGCCATCCGCTGGGCCTCCCTGGCGGTGTAGTGGTCTTTCGTGTACCTTTTTTCGAGTTCGGGAAACAGTTCCATCTACTTAAGGTTTAACGGGTTGTCTCTCAAATATTCCTCCACGGCAGCGATCTGCTCGTAGAAAGGATTGTCCTCAATGAACTTAGGGATGATCGCACGGACATCGTCATAGACCTTCCTTGAGGTCGGAGCGAGCTTGTCCGCGATTCCGAGGCAGTCAACAGCCTGAGCCAAAGCGATGAAATGGATGGCGAAGATCTGGTAGGTGTTGTCGATCACGCGCTTCGTGAGCAAGGCTGTGTTGGTGCCCATGCTCACAATATCCTGATTGTCATTGTTGTTCGGGATGCTGTGGACATAGTTCGGCATCGCGAGTGTCTGGCACTCGGCCGTCGTCGATGTGGCCGTGAACTGGCAGGCCTGCATTCCGTAGTTGAGTCCGAGGGTTCCCATATTCAGGAACGGTGGAAGGATTCCGTTGATGCGGTCGTGGAAGAGATAGTTCAGCTGACGCTCGGCGGTCATCGCCATCCTGACCGTGGCGATCTTCACCTTGTCCTCCTCCAGGGAGATGTAGTCCCCGTGGAAGTTGCCGCCGTGGAAGACATTCTTCGCCTCATAATCCACTATCGGATTGTCACAGGCGGAGTTAAGTTCCTCCTCAAGCACCCGGCGGGCATTCGCGAATGTCTCATAGACAGGCCCTAAGATCTGCGGGGTGCACCTCAACGAATAGTAAGCCTGGACCTTGTGGTCGAATGTGCCTTCCGACGCGTGGCCATTGTCGTAAAGGTCGTGCTCACGCTTGCGCAGGCAGCCGCTTCCTTCGGAAAGTCTCCTCATTCTTGCGGCGATAAGTCGCTGTCCCTCGTGACGGCGAACCTCGTTGAGTTCCTCTGACATAAGGTCATCAAACGAAGAGGCTATCTCGTTCATCATAACCGAAGCCAGCGTCGCCCAGTCCAGAAGCCTGTCGGCGTAGATCTGGTTGACAATGCCGATTCCAGTCATAAAGGACGTGCCGTTGGAGATTGACAGCCCTTCACGAATATGAATCTTGAAAGGTTCCAGGCCATTCTCCCTCAGAACCTCGGCGGACGGACGCCACTCACCCTTGTAGTGAACCTTACCCTCTCCGATCATGCAGAGAGCCATGTGAGCCAACTGAACCAAGTCACCGCTCGCACCGACACTACCATGCTGAGGGATGAAAGGGAATATGTCCCTGTTGATCATCTCCACCAGAAGTCTGACCAGATCCGGGTGGACTCCCGAACGGGCCTGAAGGAAGGTTCCCAGGCGGGCGATCATCGCCGCCTTGACATAGATGTCATCCAACGGCTCACCGGCACCTGTGGAATGGCTTCTGATGATGTTGTACTGGAGATCGGTCAGATACTTGTCATCCACCCTCCACTGCGCCATCGGGCCGAAACCGGTGTTTATTCCGTAGATCACTTTCTCGGAGGCGAACTCCTTCAGAAACTCATAGCAAGCCTCGACCTCTTTCATCGGAAGGTCAGACAACTCTATATTTTTGTCTTTGAATATTACATCCTCGGCCCATTTGATCCCGAGTGTGAATTTCCGGCTCATATTCTTTTGGTTTTGATGTTCAAATCAGAATGCAAAAATACCAAAATATTACCCAAATAATGAATAAAGTGAGGATTTCCGTCAAAGAAACCCTCACTTTATTCAAAATCGATTCCTAAATCAGAATGCGTAGCGGACACCTATTCCCAAAGTGAACGGACCATCGCTTCTGAGGCCGCCGTCACCGAACATCAACCTCGGACGGAAATCCACAGAAAGCTGGAGAGGGAACCAGAACGTGTACTCCAGACCGACATTACCGACGAATCCGGCATAGACAGTGTTCTCGTCCTCATCGTTTTCCCACACAGCAAGGCTGGCGCCTGGACCAGCATAAAATCCCCACTTACCCTTCGGAGTCCAATCCGGCTGAACAATCATGAAGTTATAGATGCCATCCACATGGAATGAACTTGTGCTGAACCCATTGTCCAGTCCAAGACCAAATTCGAGGAAATCAGAGCCTCCCATAACATAATTCTCGTAGCTGACATCGATACCGTAGTTGCCGAGTCGTCCGCCGATTGACTTAGGCTGCGCGAACGTAAGAGCCGCGGAACCTACCAGAATCGCAAGAACCAAAAATGCCTTTTTCATGACCATTAAAAATTAATGAAACTTAATAAGGCGGTTGATTTCTACAAAAACTATACTAAACCGGAGAATCCCATGAAGGCCATAGCGAGGATTCCAGCGGTGATAAGGGCTATCGGAATGCCTTTGAACGGCTTAGGGACTTCATTTAAATCGAGGTGCTCACGAAGTCCTGCGAACAGAACGAGGGCCATTCCGTAGCCTACCGCGGTGGCGAAGGCATACACAACAGACTCGCCAAGGTTCAGCATGTGGGCCGGACCACCGAAAGCAAACTCCTTTGTGACCACGTTGAGAGCCACACCGAGAACGGCGCAGTTCGTGGTGATCAGTGGCAGGAATATTCCAAGAGCCTGATAGAGGGAGGGGCTGATCTTCTTCAGCACGATCTCGACCATCTGCACCAAAGCGGCGATCACAAGGATGAACGCGATGGTCTGCAGGAACTGGAGGTTGAAAGCCACCAGAAGGTACTGGTTGATGAGATAAGTCACCAAAGTCGCGAGGGTGATCACAAAGCACACCGCACCGGCCATACCGGTCGCCGTGGAGATCTTGTTGGAGACACCCAGGAACGGACACGTGCCCAGGAACTGGGCCAGCATGATGTTATTGACGAATATCGCCGAGATTATGATAAGGAAATATTCCATAACTTAGTTCTTTTTAGCGATTTTGTTGAACAGGACCATAAGGTAGCCGAGGGCGAGGAACGCTCCCGGAGCCATCACGAACGCGAGCATTCCGTCTCCGGAGATGAACTTGAAGCCGAAGATGGAGCCGCTGCCCAGGATCTCGCGCACGATTCCCAGAACAGTCAGCGAAAGGGTGAAGCCCAAACCTATTCCAAATCCGTCCAAAGCGGAGTCAAGAATGCCGTTCTTGTTGGCGAAAGCCTCGGCGCGCCCGAGGACGATACAGTTCACCACGATCAGAGGGATGAACAGACCGAGGGTGGCGTACATCGCCGGTGTGTAGGCCTGCATCGCGAACTGGAGGATGGTCACGAATGTCGCGATCACCACGATATAGACAGGAATATGCACCTTGTCCGGAACCACCGGAGCGATCGCCGAGATGGCGATGTTCGAGAGCACCAGGACAAACAGGGTGGCGAGACCCATACTCAGACCGTTGATGGCCGAGGTAGTGGTCGCCAATGTAGGGCACATACCCAGAAGCAGGACAAAAGTAGGGTTTTCTTTCAGGAAACCTTTTGTGAAAATATTCAGTTTATTGCTGCTCATAGCCTATTCTCCTTTGATTGAATTGAAAGCCTTGACCGCATTGTCCACAGCCAAAGAGTAGGCTCTGGATGTGATAGTAGAGGCTGTGATCGCGTCCACATCGCCACCGTCCTTCTTGACGGTCAGGCTCTTGGACGACGGATCGAAGCCCTTGAACTGGTTCATGAACTTCTCGTCGGTGTTGCACTTGGCTCCAAGACCAGGAGTCTCATTGTGGGACAGCACGGACGTGTTGTAAACCACCCCGTCGGCGGTGATGCCGACCATCAGGACGAGCGGGCCGCCGAAACCTACGGTCGTGGATTTCACGGCGTAGGCCACAGGAGTGCCGTCAACGATGCTGACATAATATTCAGAAGCCTGTCCTCCGACTTCGATCGGCTTGGCCTCGGAGAGTTCGCCTCCCTCAGGAAGCACGGCTCCGATGGAAGCCTTGAGGATGTCGGCGTTGGCCTTTGCGATCGGCTCGGCTGTCAGAGCGTACATTCCGCCAAGAAGAGCTGAGCAGACGAGGCTGACGACTGTCAGGCAGACCACCATTGTGGTAAGATTCGATTTTACAGCCATAACCTATGCCCTCCCGTATTTTTTCTGATGGAACCACTTGTTAAGGAGCGGAACCGTCGAGTTCATTATAAGAATAGCGAAGCTCATTCCTTCTGGATAAGAGCCGAAATACCTGATCATCAAGGTGATGAAACCGATTCCCACACCAAAGATGATTCCGCCCTTCGTGCTCATTGGCGAGGTCACATAGTCGGTCGCCATGAAGCAGGAACCGAGCAGCAGACCGCCGGTGAGGAGGTTGAATACAGGGTCGGTGAACTGGGTAGGATCAGCGAGCCAGAAGATGCAGGAGACAGCGGCCACGGTTCCAAGGATGGAAAGGGTGATCCACGGCTTGATGACCTTGCGGACAAGCAGATAGATGAATCCGATCAGGATCGCGACGGCGCTTGCCTCACCGGCGGATCCACCGATGTTCGCGAAGAGCATCTGTGAATATGAAAGGCCGTTCCGCGCGATTATGTCAGTGGCGGAAAGTCCTTTCATCAGCCCCTCGTTGATGATGCCGAGAGGTGTCGCTCCGGTGATCGCGTCCGCTCCGAAAAGGCCTCCCGGAATCGTCCAGTTGGTCATGTAGGTAGGGAACGAGATCAGCAGGAACACACGGCCGACAAGAGCCGGGTTGAAGACATTCTGTCCGAGACCGCCGAAGGTCATCTTTGCGATTCCGATGGCGACGACAGCGCCGATGAACACAACCCACCAAGGTGTCGTGGCGGGAAGGTTGAGAGCCAGCAGGATGCCGGTCACGGCCGCTGACCAGTCGCCGACGGTGGACGGTGCCTTGAGCAAATATTTAGTGATCAAATACTCCAACGCCACGCAGGAGATGACGCTGACAGCCAGAACCAGCAGTTCGGCAAGGCCGTAGAACACGACCGAGACCACAACGGCTGGGATCAAGGCGATCACGACATCCCTCATCAAGACCGGAGTTGTGGTCTTGGAATGAAGGTGCGGAGACGGTGAAACCAACAATCTTTCCATATTCTTAAACAGTTTTTGCTTTTGCGGCTTCAGCGGCGGCCTTGGCGGCTGCGGCGCGAGCCCTCATTATTCCCATAACCTGACCTCTTGCCATGCTGATGATGTCCAGCAGCGGGATGTAGGAAGGACAGGTGTAAAGACAGCATCCGCACTGGATGCAATCCTGAACAGCGTTGGCCTCAAGTTCGTCCGTGTTGCCGGCCTTCGCGAGACGGTAGAGCAGGAACGGCTCCAGGCCCATAGGGCAGGCGTCGGCGCATTTACCGCAGCGGATGCAGTTGCCTTCCGGATGCCTCTTGGTCTGTTCGGCGGTGAGGAAGAGCAAGGCTCCCGTTCCCTTCAGGGTGGCCGCGTCGAGATTGGCGATGGCCTTACCCATCATAGGCCCGCCGCTGATGATTTTGGCGGCGTTTTCAGGAACACCTCCGAGATAGTCGATGATGTAGCGAAGCGGAGTGCCGACTCTGACGAGCAGGTTGGCCTGCTTAGGGAAACACTCACCGGTCACGGTCACTGAGTTGTCAATCAACGGCTTGTTCTTTTGAACGGCGTCATAGACGGCAAGAGCCGTGGCGACGTTCTGGACGACAGCGCCCACATCAATAGGCAGTCCGCCGGACTTCACCTGACGGTGCATCACAGCGTCAATCAGCTGTTTCTCACCACCTTCCGGATATTTCTTCATCAAAGGAAGCACCACGATGCCGTCGAACTTCGAGGACTTACCCTTCAACTCCGCAAGTACTTTCTGAATATGCTCGATCGCCTCCGGCTTGTTGTCCTCTATTGCGATCGTGGCGTTTGCTACGCCAAGAGCCTGCTTGATCAGAGCGGTTCCAACAACGACCTGCTCTCCCTTCTCAAGAAGGGTACGGAAGTCGGACGTGAGGTAAGGCTCGCACTCGCAACCGTTGATTATCAGCATCTCGCACTTCTTTCCAGGAGGCGGGGTCAGTTTCACATGAGTCGGGAAGGTCGCTCCGCCGAGTCCAACGACTCCGCCGAGACGGATCTTCTCGATGATGGCCTTGCCGTCCTCAGGAATGTCTGTCACAAGGGTCTCTGAGCGGTCGATGCTCTCAAGCCACTCGTCCCCCTCCACAGCGATCTCCACATAGGTCTGTGTGTTGCCGGCGAGATCCTTGCGCGGGCCGATTGACTTCACGGTTCCGGAAACGGAAGAGTGGATGAATGCCGAAACGAATCCGCCCGGCTCGGCGATCGGCTGGCCGACCTTTACCTTGTCACCGACAGCGACAACCGGCTTCGCCGGAGCGCCGATGTGCTGGGCAAGGGAAATATACACGGTCTGAGGCAGCGGAAGAGCCTCGATGGCGCAATCGCGCGAGATCTTGGCATCGTTCGGATGCACTCCTCCGATTGAGAATGTTCTGTTAGCCATTGTTCTGTTCCTCCTTCTTTACAGCGGCGGCTGCGGCTGCAGCGGCCTCTCTTGCCTTTTTCTGACGTTCCTGGACACGGGCCTTCACGGCATCCTTGTCCAGCGGCTTAGGGAAATTAACTCCGATGATGGCGCCTGTAGGGCACATCGCCTCACACTCACGGCAAAGCTTGCACTTGGTGAAATCAATGTAGGCGACGTTGTTCTCAACGGTGATGGCATCGTGAGTACAAGTCTTCGCGCAGATTCCGCAGCCGATGCAGCCGGCCGAGCAAGCCTTCTTCACAGCTGGTCCCTTGTCCTTGTTCACGCAGGACACGTACATCCTCATTCCGCGAGGTCCCTTGGCCCTCAGCTCGATGATGGATTTAGGGCAAGCCTTCACACAGGCACCGCAGGCGGTACACTTCTCCTGGTCCACGACCGGAAGACCGGTCTCGGGATTCATGGACAAGGCTCCGAACTGACAGGCAGCCACACAGTCCCCGCAGCCGAGACATCCGAACGCGCAGCCCGTGTCCCCGGCATATAGGGCGGCCTTGACCTTGCAGGAGGCCGTGCCGTCATATTCATTAGTCCTTGGTCTGGCGGCGCAGGTACCACCGCAGCGCACCACAGCCACCATCGGCGCCTTCTCCTTGACCTCGTAGCCAAGAATCGCGGCAACCTTCTTCATTGTCTCATTGCCTCCGACAGGACAATAGTTGTTGTCCAGGTTCGGGGCCTTCACCGCTGCCTCGGCGAACGCGTGGCAGCCGGCGAAACCACAACCTCCGCAGTTCGCTCCCGGCATGGCCTTCTCAACCTCCTCAATGCGCGGGTCCTCCTCAACCTTGAACCGCTGAGCGACAAGGTAAAGAGCCAGCGCAAGCAGAAGGCCGAGGCCCGTGATGACTGCGATGGTCCAGATGATTGTTGTTGTCATAAAGCCAAATAAAAGCTAATTAATTAGTTATTTCCGAATATAAAACACATACCCCTCCGCAAGATGGTTCCTGCAAAGGTAAAGTATGAGGTAATACACAGCAATGCCCCCGATCGAAACCAACCCGCTGGCCAGTTCACCGAAGCCAATATATGACAAAGATAACACTAAAATCAGTAATATCACCAAAGGAATCACATAAGAAAGCAAGACAGCCTTGAGTCCCATCTTCCTCGCGAGGCAGACCTCGACCTCCTGGCCTATTGAATATGCCTGGTCTCCATAAACCGGAACATCCACGATCTTCTTTTTGGATTCCGACGCACCGCAGAGACCGGCGGCATGACAGGCCGAGCAAGCGGATTCGGACACAATCTGAACCGAGACAGTGTCCTTTCCTACCGACACGACCTTGCCCTTATGTGAGACTTCTCCGGATGCCATCCTATTCTATCATTGAGGAAAACGGATTCTTGAGTTCCGAATAACTCTTCAGACGTCCTTGCACCTGCCCTACCTTCAACGGAGCGGAGAACCAGACCGGAATCCTGTTCTCATCGTCAGAGAACCATCCGAAAAGATCGGACTCTCCCGAGAACACCTCGCCGGAGACTACCTCGAAACTGAATTTGAGACATCTGACAGTACCAATCCCGTCCACGTTTTTGTTCTCCTTGCCCAAGTACCTGAAATGCAGGGTATAGACATCATCGTCAACCGCGAAGGTCATCGGATAGTCGCCGCCTTCCTTGAGTTTTGTGGCATCAATGTTACGCAGGACATAGTACATTAGCGGAATATCGTAGGTACACTTGTCCAGCGGCAGGGTCGCCGAGAACTCGCCTTTCCTTGAATTGCTCAGGGAAGCGTTGATCTGCCCGTTCCCGTCAGATGTGCGGGTATATGAATACAGATTCGTACAGGTATATTTCCCCTCCCTGGCGAACCTCGTGAACTTCATCGGCTCCAATCCATCACGGGTGAACCATGAATCAAGCTCCTCCTTGACGCGGAAGAACTTCTCGTAGAATTTCTGAGTCTTGCCGGTCAACGAGGCATGAAAGACTTTCCGGCCATTCAAGATCGTGGTGTCCACCTTGAGTGTGGCCTGAGCCACGTCCGCATTGATGATTCCCCATTTATAGTGGATGGTGAAAACCAGATTCTCCCCACCTTTGAAAGCCAGACTCTCCTCGCTGAGTTTCTTTACCGGAATACATTCCCTCTCACCGCCGGCGAACACAACCGCTGACGAGAGGATGAACATGGCGGCTAACGCGCCGAAGAGTCTTGTCGGCTTCATCAGAATTCAGTGTTATTGTCAAACTCGTTGTTCATCGCCGAGTTCATGGCGGACTCGGTGCCCCCCATCTCCTCCGCCCTAGCGGCCAGAGTGTCTCCAGGCTCGACAAAGCGGACCTGCTCGGCCTTGAAGAGCATGTCGATGTCGCACACCTCACCGTTACGGTGCTTGGCGATGATGATCTGTGTGGTTTCCTTTCCGTCAGGAGTCTCTCCAAGTCCCACATAGTCAGGACGGTGAATGAATATCACCATGTCGGCGTCCTGCTCGATGGAACCGGACTCTCGAAGGTCGCTGAGCTGCGGCTTTCCACTGCCCCCGGTCCTCTTGACCGCGTCACGGGACAACTGCGACAGGGCTATGATCGGGACATTCAACTCCTTGGCCGTAGCTTTCAAGGTCCTGGAAATTGCGGCGACTTCCTGCTCACGCATTCCCCGCAGTTCGGCCGGTCCCTGCATCAGCTGAAGGTAATCGACTATCACGAGACGGACACCCTTGGCCTTGACCAGCCTCTTGATCTTGGTCCTGAACTCCATAAGAGGGATGCTCGGTGTGTCATCTATGTACAGCGGAGCCTTTGAGAGATTCGCGAGCCTGGTCTCCAGCTGCTGCCAATCCCATGGATCCAGTTTTGCTCCACCCTTCAGCTTGTCGGCCGGAAGACCGGACTCTGTCGTCATAAGTCGCATCACGAGCTGCAGAGCCGACATTTCCAGAGAGAATACCGCCACCGGCATCTTGTAGTCAACGGCCGCGTTTCTGGCCAGGTTCAGGGCGAACGCTGTCTTTCCGACAGAAGGGCGGGCAGCCAGAATGATCAGGTCAGATTTCTGCCACCCTCTGGTGACACGGTCCAAAGACGGAAATCCTGACGGAACCCCGCTCAGACCTCCTGAAGCCTTCTGGTTCTTCTCCACCTCCTTCATCGCCTCGTTGATCACAGAGCCGATCTCCTGGATGTCGGTCTTCACACTGCTCTGGATAGCGTTATAGATCCTGGACTGGGAGTCGTCAATCAGATCTCCGACTTTCACCGAGTCGTCATAGGCATCCCTGAGGATCTCGTAGGAAGCAGTGATCAGTTCCCGCTGTATGTTCTTCTGTTTAAGGATCCTGACATAGTACTCGATGTGAGCCGCCGCGCCTACCTTTTCGGAAAGGCCGGCCAACGCGACCGGACCTCCGACGGCCTCCAGATTGCCTTTCTCACGGAGCTTCGCGCTGACCGTCACGATATCCACGGACACATGCTCGTTCACAAGTGACGTCATGGCCTCGAAAATCATCCTGTGACGGGGATCGTAAAAACATGAGACAGTCAATTCCTCAAGCGCGGTGTCCACGGATGAGGGTTCGATGAGCATAGCGCCAAGGACAGCCTCTTCGACTTCAAGAGCTTGAGGCGGTTTGTTTCCCATCTCAAGCCCAAGTGTGTCAAGATTGACTGGCCTCGCCTTCTTTTTGGTTGTTTTTCCGGGCTGGTCAGGCATATTGTCCGATGCGGTTTGTCTGTCTATTCAAAATCAGGATTGACAATGATCCTGCCGCAATGCTCGCAGATTATGAGCTTCTTGTTGGAAGCGATGTCGACAAGACGCTGAGGAGTGATGGTGTTGAAGCATCCACCGCAGGCGTCTCCGTTATAGACGGACACGACAGCGAGATGATTGTGGACGCTGGCGCGGATGCGGTCGTACGCGCTCATCGTCCTCGGATCGATCTTCTTGGCGCAATCCTCCCTGACAGAACGCAGTTTCTTCTCATCCTTGGATGTGGACTCGACAATCGTGGCAAGTTCCTCTTTCTTTGCCTTGAGGTCATCATTCCTGATGGCGATGTAGTCCTTCAAGGATTCGATGTCATCCTTCTTCTCAGCGATGGCCGCCTTGGTGTCATTGATGTTCTTTTGAGCGATCTGGCGAAGAAGTCCCTGATTCTCAATCTCTTTGTTGATAGAATCGTACTCACGGCTGTTGGAGATGTCATTCAACTGCTGCTGGTACTTTTCGATCTGGGTGTCACAATCAACGATGTTCTGCCTGTTCTCGGCGATTGTCTGGTTGTAAGCCTCGATGACAGCGACATCCTGAGTCTGACGGGCCTTCAGGTCGGCTATCTCGTTCTCAAGAGCCTCGACCTCAGACGGAAGCTCGCCGCGCATCTGCATGATCTTGTCAATCGCGGAATCCGCCTCCTGAAGCGCGTAGAGTGTCTTAAGCTTTTCCTCAACGCTGATTTCGGAGTCAGCGAAATTCTTCTGGAGGGAAACGAATGTCTCCCTCTGGTCTATTGGGGTCTCGACTTTCTTGATTTTTTTAGTTGCCATATAGCTATCTGACTAATAATAATATACCGGATTACTTGTCTCCAGCCTCACGCTGGTATAGACTGCAAAGTTAGGAAAATTTTTCCTTAACAGAGAAAATAATATTTCCACAATCTCCACTTCCCCCTCGAAATGGCCTATATCAATGACCATAAAATCCTTAGTGGTGAAGAAATGATGGTAGGAAATGTCGCCGCAAAGATAGGCTTGGGCACCGGCTTTCCTGGCGCTTTCAATCAGCGAGCCACCGGAACCACCGCACATGGCCACACGGCTCACCGGGATTTCAGGAACATGCGAGCAGCGGGCCACCTTGAGTCCGAACCGGGACTTGACATATTCAATGAACCCAACGCCATCCATCGGCTCCGGAAGATTTCCCACCGCGCCAAGACCATACCCTCCGGGTTCTTCCTCCAACACATGAATATCCTGGAGTCCCAGCCTTCTTGCCATCGCGCCGCTGACTCCACCGAGCACCTTGTCGGCCGTGGTGTGCGCGGCATAGACAGCGATTCCGGCCGCGGCGGCCTTCAAGACTGCAAGCCCCACGGGATCCTCAGGCGAGATTTTCTTTATTCCTCCGAATATCAAGGGATGGTGGGTCACGATCATGTCAGCTCCGCGTTCCACCGCCTCGTCCACAAGGTCCGCCGTGCAGTCAAACCCGAGAAGGACTCCATGGACTTCCTGTTCCGGAGAGCCGATGACGAGACCGCTGTTGTCCCAACTTTCCTGAATGGACAACGGCGCGAAGTCCTCAATTACCGAAATTACCTCCTTTGCCTTCATATTCATAGGGATTTCTTTACTTCCACAAGCTGCCTGCGGATCTCCTTCAAGCTGTCCAACGCCTTGACACGGCCATCCACTTTTTTCCGGTCGGCGGCCATTTTTTTCGCCGCCCCCTCAAGTGTCAGCCCTTGCTCCTTCACAAGAAGATGTATCTGTTTCAGGCACTCAAGATCCTCCGCCGTGAAAAGACGATTCCCTTTGGCGTTTCTCTTCGGCTTGATGTATCTGGGAAACGAATTCGACCAGAACCTCACCAGAGAAGTGCTCTCTCCCAGAATCTCGGCGGTCTCGCCGATGGTATAATACAATTTATCCATATTCATAAATTTAATCAATCCATTGATTGTCCGGTGTTGACGGACATGAAAAGCATCCCCATATAGTCATCCGGGCTGACAGAGGCGAACAGGTAATTCAACGGATCCAACCGCAAAGTATCCTTGAGAACCTCGTAATGAAGATGCGGTGCGAACGAGTTTCCGGACATCCCGACCTGGCCGATATTCTGTCCCCGCGCCAGTTTCTGTCCTTTGGTGACACGGGTGTTCTCAAGGTGGGCATAACGTGTAAGATAGCCGTTGCCGTGGTCGATCGTAACCACGTTCCCGAGACCTTTTGTGGAATGCGTGACCTCTTTGACAACCCCATCGGCGGCGGCGACCACGGACTCTCCCTGCTGTGAGATCAGATCCAGTCCGCCATGGAAAACCTTCACCTTATAAAAAGGATTGATCCTGTCACCGACAGACGCTCCCGTCCTTGCGTAAGAGAATCCAGCCAAAGGATTGGTCATAGGCGGAAGGTCAGCCTTACGGTCAGAAAGGGCCTCCATGACCCGTCTGAAATTAGCTTCCACCCTGTCCGAAATCCTTGACAACGTGTCCAGTCTCACCCTGGAATATTCAACAATCAGCCCGTCAGGTATCGTGTCCACGTCGGACAGCAGGCCGTCCGAATAAATGCTTCCGAGATCCGGCGCGTCGGAATTGAACAACCTATGATAAATCTCGTTGTCCTTGACACGCAGCCCGTCCAGGACATCACCGACAAGTTCCTCCCGGGCGGAGAGGCTCTTGTACATCTGACGGTACATCTGGTTCTCCCTCTTGAGTTTACGCTCGGAATCAGTGTTGATCACAAAAGAGAACACTACATAATAGACAACCGCCAGCGACGCGGTCACAAGGAAATACTTCACCGCCTTGCCCAAGACCGTCCACACTGAGTGTGTGACCTTGCGGAACTCCATCCGCGTCTTGTCAAACTCATACTTCGCTCCCATATTCCTACCCCTCTTCTAACGACGTCTGACACTGAACCCTCGGCGCGCGGCGGAAGACGGCTTCCCTGACTCATTCTCCCTCATCCGCACCATCGCTGAATATTCCTGCGCGGACATCGACAGGTCCAGATAGTTCGCCGGGTTGACTTTCTGCCCTTTATAGACGACCTCGTAGTGGAGGTGCGGGCCGCTTGACCGTCCGGACTTACCGCTCTCGGCGATGCAATCCCCCCTCTTGACCTTCATGCCCTCGATCACCTTGACGGAATTGAGATGAGCATAAAGCGTCTTGTAGCCGAATCCATGATCGATCGTGATGGAGTTGCCGTAGCCGAAGAACTCGAACTTCACGGCTTCCACAACCCCGTCACCCGTAGCATAGACCGGATTGCCGATCTTCATCGCGAAATCAAGTCCTGTGTGCATCCTGACGCCCCCTGTGAACGGGTCCGACCTGTAACCGAACTGGCTGGAAAGCCTGTACTTGGACGGATCAGGGACAATCGGAGGGATCGCCGGAATGCATGAGGCCATGTCTCCGGCCGTCTTTGAGACAGCGGCCACCTCATCAAATGACTTGCTCTGGACGTAGGTTCTTCTGGTCAGCCTGTCAATCCTAAGGGCCGTGTTCTTCAGCCTGTCATCCGGTTCAAGACCGTTCAGGAACGAGTACCGGTCCACACCGCCTATTCCCGCGTCACGGACCCCGGCGGGAATCTCATTCATTCCGAATATGGATCTGTAGATGTCATCATCCCTCACCTTCAAAGCCTCCAGAGCCTCCTCGTAACGGTCCAGTTTGGTGTTCATGAGATCGACCTTGGCGTCCCAACGGGCATGCTCCGCTTTCAGAAACGCCGTCTTAGGCAGATCATAGCCAAGGACCGAAGTGAACAGCCAGAGATAGAGGACCGCCATCGCCACACTGCCGGCGAACAGCAGCAACCCCTTGAAGACTTTCGACTTCAAGGACACCTCCTTTATCTCATATAACAAGGTCTCCGGATTGAGAATATACTTTCCCATAACTTACAAATATACCCTTTTTTGCGATATATCCCGAAAAATGTTATAATTTTGCCAATTCCGTGCCTTTTTGAAAGAAAATTCCGGGAGGAAACGGGAATATATTCACGAATTAATTGATTTTTAGATATGTACACCGCTAAAGAGATTCGACAGCAATTTTTGGACTTCTTCGCATCCAAGGGACACACGATTGTGCCGTCCGCCCCGATGGTGATCAAGAACGACCCGACGTTGATGTTCACGAACGCCGGAATGAACCAGTTCAAGGACATATTCCTCGGCAACTCAGTGCCTAAGATGAAAAGGGCGACCGATTCGCAGAAATGTCTGAGAGTCAGCGGAAAGCACAACGACCTTGAGGCCGTGGGGCATGACGGAAGGCATCACACGATGTTCGAGATGCTGGGCAACTGGAGCTTCGGGGACTATTTCAAGGCCGAGGCTATCAGCTGGGCCTGGGAACTGCTGACCGAGGTCTATAAGATCGACAAGTCAAAGCTCTACGCGACTGTGTTCGAGGGCTCCGCGGAAGACGGGACCGCTCTTGACGAGGAGGCAAGACAGGCGTGGATGAAGCTGATGCCTGCGGACCACATCATCCTTGGCAACAAGCACGACAACTTCTGGGAGATGGGTGACACGGGTCCTTGCGGACCTTGCAGCGAGATCCACATCGACCTGCGTCCGGACGAGGAGATCGCCAAGATTCCTGGAAAGGATCTCGTGAACACCGACAACGACCAGGTCATCGAGATCTGGAACCTCGTGTTCATGCAGTACAACCGCAAGGCTGACGGATCCCTTGAACCGCTCCCGGCCAAGAACATCGACACAGGAATGGGCTTCGAGAGGCTCTGTATGGTGCTTCAGGGCAAGACCAGCAACTACGACACTGATGTGTTCTCCGGAATGATCCATAAGATCGAGGAACTTTCCGGCCACAGATACCACGAGAGCGAGAAGACGGAGGTGGCTATGAGAGTCATCGCCGACCACATCAGGGCCATCGCTTTCTCCATCGCCGACGGCCAGCTGCCGTCCAATGTCAAGGCCGGCTATGTGATCCGAAGGATCCTGCGCCGCGCCGTGCGCTACGGCTACACGTTCCTCGGATTCGACGAGCCGTTCCTCTGCTCGCTGGTTCCTCAGCTTGTGGCGGATATGGGAGAGGCCTATCCTGAGATCGCCAAACAGCAGAAGCTGATCGAGAGCGTGATCCGTGAGGAGGAGATGTCCTTCCTGAGGACTCTCGACCGCGGAATCAGACTTATGGACGACTACATCGCCAAGAACGCCGCCACGAAGACAATCCCTGGAGAGGACGCTTTCATCCTCTACGACACCTACGGATTCCCGATCGACCTGACCGAGCTGATCGCCTCGGAGAAAGGCTACACGGTTGATATGGAGGGATTCGGCAAGGAGCTCCAGAAGCAGAAGGACAGGGCGCGCAACGCCACGGCCAACGAGTTCGGGGACTGGACTATCTACAACGACGGTGAGGAAGAGGCATTCCTCGGCTACGACAACTTCGAGCTTGATGGCGTGAAGCTTCTCAAGCAGCGCACCGTGAAGCAGAAGAACAAGACTATGTTCCAGCTGGTCTTCGACCGCACACCGTTCTACGCAGAGATGGGCGGACAGGTCGGCGACACCGGAGTCATCGTCTCAGAGAGCGGCGAGGAAGTCAAGATCCTCAACACAATCAAAGAGAACAACCTTACGATCCACATCGCCGAGAGGATTCCGGCGGACTGCGAGGAAACCTTCACCCTGAAGGTTGACGTGGAGCGCAGACTTAAGATCACAGCCAACCACACGGCGACCCACCTTCTGGATTTCGCTCTTCGTGAAGCGCTCGGCACACACATCGAGCAGAAGGGATCGTTCGTCGGCCCGGACTATTTCCGTTTCGACTTCTCACACTTCGCCAAGGTTACCGACGAGGAACTCAGGCAAGTTGAGCACAGGGTCAACCAGCTCATCCGCGCGGACTACCCTCTGGAGGAAAAGAGGGACGCAACGATGGACGAGGCCAAGGCGATGGGAGCCATCGCTCTCTTCGGCGAGAAATACGGTGACAAGGTGCGTGTCATCAAGTTCGGTGACTCCATCGAGCTCTGCGGCGGAACCCACGCCAAATCAACCGGCAGAATCGGTTTCTTCAAGATCGTCTCAGAATCCGCCATCGCCGCCGGCGTGCGCAGGATCGAGGCCGTGACCGGAGAGGCCGCGGAGAACATCCTCGACACCCTCACCGACACCCTCAAGGGCATCCGCACGATGTTCAACAATGCTCCTGACGTGGCCGCCGCCGTGGCCAAGCTCATAAGCGAAAACTCAGACGCGAAGAAGAAGATCGAGGAATATGCCAAAGAGAAGGCCGCCTCGTTCGCCAAAGTGATTTCCGGGAACGCAGAAGAGATCAATGGAATAAAAGTTGTTAAGTTCAGCAGGGATGTCGATCCGGCAATGTTCAGGGAAGCGGCCTCGATTCTCCAGAAGGAGGTGGAGAATTTCGCCCTTGCCGCGGCATTCAGCCACGACGGCAAACCACAACTTGCCCTGATGTACTCCAACGACCTTGTGGCTGCGGGTCACAACGCCGCGAATGACATCCGTGAGGCAGCCAAGTTCATCCAGGGCGGTGGCGGCGGACAGCCTGTTCTCGCCACGGCGGGAGGAAGGAATATCGACGGACTCCAGGCCGCGCTGGACAAGATGGTGGAGATCATCACGGCATAGACACGGGCATATTCATTGGTATATTCATAAAACAAAGCTTCGGGGATGAAGAAGATTGACAGATTCATACTGACCTCATTCATAGGACCATTCTTTATGATCCTGCTTGTGGTCATCTTCATCCTTATGATGCAGTTCCTGTGGGTTTACATCGACGAGCTGGTCGGTAAGGGCCTGAGCCTCGGCATCGTGGCGGAGTTCCTCTTCTGGGGAAGCTGCACCGTGCTGCCGCTGGCGCTGCCGCTGGCCACACTGCTCGCCTCGATGATGACCATCGGGAATATGGGCGAGAACAACGAGCTCATCGCCCTGAAAGCGGCCGGAGTGTCGGTTCTCAGGGTGATGCTGCCGATTCTCATCGCCTCGTTCTTCATCAGCATCGGCACTTTCTTCGTCATCAACAACCTTGTACCGGTCTCCTACAACGAGATCTTCACGCTGAGGGATGACATCGGCAAGACCAAGGAAGAGATCAAGATCCCTTCCGGAACATTCTACGATGGAGTCGAGGGATATGTCCTCCGGGTCGGAAGCCGCAACGACAAGACTGGGATGATGAAAGATGTGATGCTCTACGACCATCACGGGAAGGGCAACACACGTCTTACGTTGGCCGATTCGGCGATAATGAAGATGTCCAAGGACAAGTCCTACCTGACATTCCGGATGTACAACGGCACCAACTATCAGGAGACCAACGAGAAGAACTACCGAGACACCTCCCTGCAACTGCAAAAGATAGACTTCAGCAGACAGGAAATGGTCATAGCGCTTCAGAACTATGCGTTCCAGAAGTCGGACAGCGCAAGGTACGGGGATCAGGTCAAGGCTCTGCCGCTGGAGAAACTCAGGACGCAGAGGGACTCGCTCGTGGCTATGAGGGACAGCGCGAAAGCGCAACAGATCTTCAGCACGGCGGCTTCCTACATCTTCACACAGAACAAGCAGCTTGACACATCATCGTGCGGAATCACCAGGAATTTCAGCGACCCGGAGTTCCTGAGTTTCAAAGACGAAAAGGCGACGGCACAGGCGCTTGAGAAAGCGGCGGACAACGCCAGGCAGCTCAGGTCAAACCTGGAAAGCTATGAATTCGGTGCGTTTGACTACACAGTCCGTCTGCGTTGGACAGCCCTTGAATTCCAGAGACGCTATGGTCAGGCTCTGGCATGCTTCATCATGTTCTTCATCGGAGCCCCTCTCGGAGCGTTGATAAGAAAAGGAGGAATCGGAGTCTCCGCGATCGTCTCGCTACTGTTCTTCGTCCTCTACTGGATCGTGGACATCACCGGAGTCAAGCTGGCGAGGGACGGAAGCATCAGCACGGCCACGGGAGCCTTCGCGTCCGCGTTGATTCTGTTGCCTATCGGGTTGTTCCTGACATGGAAAGCCATCCACGACACGGACATCTCAAACATGGACAGCATAAAGAATTGGTGGAGAAAAGCTAAGAGTATGTTGGCAGGAATATTCAAGAAGACGAGAATCGTCTATATGGGCACACCGGATTTCGCGGTGGCGCCACTTCAGGCACTCCTGGAGCGGAAATACAATATTGTAGGAGTGGTCACAGTGGCTGACAAGCCGAGTGGCCGGGGACAGAAAGTCAACGAAAGCGCGGTCAAGAAGTTCGCTGTCGAGCACGGTATTCCGGTTCTGCAGCCTGTGAAACTGAAGGATCCGGAGTTCCTGAAGCAGCTCAAGGCCATGAAGGCCGATCTCTTCATCGTGGTGGCTTTCAGGATGTTGCCGGAAGAGGTATGGGGAATGCCTAAGCTTGGCACGTTCAATCTGCACGCGGCGCTTCTGCCACAGTACCGTGGAGCGGCTCCTATCAACTGGGCCGTGATCAACGGAGAGACCAGAACCGGCGCGACGACGTTCATGATCGACAAGGACATTGACACGGGAGGGATCATCCTGCGTCAGGGTATCAATATTTCAGACACCGACACCGCCGGGGATGTGCACGACAAACTGATGGAGATCGGCGCGGAATTGGTTGTACAGACGACTCAGGGCATAATCGAGCGCAATGTGGACACGCGTGTCCAGAGAAGTTTCATACAGGGTTCCGAGGTATTGAAGCCGGCACCGAAGCTTTCGCGCGAGTTGTGTCACATTGACTGGAACGATTCCACCAAACAGATCTACAATCTCATACGTGGTTTGAGTCCTTATCCGGCAGCGTTCACCGAACTCGTCAAGGAAGGTAGCGCTCCGGCCCAGTTGAAGATCTTCACGGCCGAAAAGGTCGATGAGCCTGACGAAGGAACCATTCCGGGCCGAATCCTCACCGACGGCAAGACCTACCTCCACATCACCACCGCCGACGGAGCCATCTCCCTGAAGGACGTGCAGATAGCCGGCAAGAAGCGGATGGACATCAAGGCCTTCCTCGCCGGATTCCGCGAACCGGAACTCTACACCACTACCGCCGGCACCTCCAAGGCCGAAATCGCCAAAACAAAGGCATAATGGAAGCGGTCATCCTCGAATGCGGCGACTTTCCTAAAAAGGAATATCCCCGCGAGCTTCTCCGCCGGGCGGATGTGATAATCTGCTGCGACAGGGCGTTGGACACGTTTCTCCGGCACCGGGACAAGATATTCAAAGACCTCAGGGATCCGGATGCCATCATCGGGGATATGGATTCCATCTCGCCGAAGCATCTCAAGGAATATTCCCGCATCGCCATAAGAGAAGAAGAGCAGGAGACAAACGACCAGACCAAGGCGTTCCGCTACCTGCTGGAGCATTGGCCGGAAGTCAAGACCGTGCACATTCTCGGTGCTACAGGCAAGCGTGAGGCCCACACCCTCGGCAACCTTGGACAGATTATGGAATATGCCCGGCTTTACGGAGCCAGCGGTAATCCTGATGAAGACAGAATATATGTCGATGCGGTGTCCGACTATTCAACGGCTTTCGCATTGACGGACTCCTGCGAGCTTTTCGTCGGCGAAGGCAGGGCCGTGTCCATATTCAGCCCTGATAATTCTTTGAATATCAAGTCCGAGGGATTGGTATGGCAGACCAGTGGAGTGGTTTTCGACAACTGGTGGCAGGCAACCCTCAACCGGGCTTCGGCCGATGTTGTCAAGCTGACGTTCTCGCACAAGTCAATGGCGTTGGTGATTCTGGATTAATATCATTTCAGGATTTTTCTTTATCTTTACATAACATTTTGGCTTACAAACACTATGCTCCGAAAAATTAGAATCACTCTGGCAGCGATCTGCTTCGTTGCAATCACGCTGCTGTTTCTGGACTTCACCGGAACACTTCATCTTTGGTTCGGATGGCTCGCCAAAATCCAGTTCCTACCGGCTGTTCTGGCCCTCAACTTCGTTGTCATCGCCATTCTGCTGGTACTGACACTGCTTTTCGGCAGAATCTACTGCTCGGTGATATGCCCGTTAGGTATATTCCAGGACTGCGTGTCCAACCTCAGTTCCAGGAGAAAAGGCAAGAAGGCAAGGTTCTCATATTCAAAGGAAATCAAATGGTTGCGCTACGGGGTGTTGGTGCTGTTCGTGATCGCGCTGGTCGCCGGGCTCAATGCTCTTGTAGCGCTTCTGGCTCCATACAGCGCTTACGGTAGAATGGTGCAGAGTCTGCTCGCGCCGGTTTGGCAGTGGGGCAACAACCTGCTCGCCTGGATCGCCGAGAGGCAGGATAGTTATGCGTTTGTGACAAAGGATGTTTGGCTGAAGAGTCTGCCGACTTTGATCGTGGCGGCGGTGACATTTGTTGTCGTGGTGGTCCTCGCCTGGAGGAACGGCAGAACCTATTGCAACACAATCTGTCCGGTGGGAACCACGCTGAGTTTCTTCTCGCGGTTCGCTATGTTCCGTCCGGTGATCGACAAGTCAAAGTGCAAGAGCTGCCACGCCTGCGAAAGGAAGTGCAAGGCGGCCTGCATTGATGTTGACAACCATAAGATTGACTATAGCAGATGTGTCGATTGCTTTGACTGCATTGATTCTTGCCGGCTCGGAGCGCTCAAGTACCGGTTCGCCTGGGGAAGAGGGGTTGGTTCGGGCTCCACGGGAGCAAAAACGCCACAAAACGCGCCTGTCGGGAGTAAAATGACCTCCGACGAGAGCAAAAACGGCCAAAATCGCTCCTCTGCAGCTCCGACTCCGGTCGCTGAGCCTGTGGTTCGACAGGGCTCACCAACCGTTTCTTGCATTCGCAGCACTTGCCACAAGGTCGCAGAGCCTGTGGTTCGACAGGGCTCACCAACCGCCGAAGTAACCGACAACGGCAAAGGTGTCTCAACAATTGATGCGACATCTCCGGTCGCCGAGCCTGTCGAAGCGACCGACAAAGGAAGAAGAGCCTTCTTGGTAGGCGGTGCCGCTGTCATCGGAGGATCACTCTTGTCTTCCATTCCGATGAGGGCCGAAGAAGAGGAGATCAAGGACAAGAAGCGAGATGGAGGATTCGCCGAGGTGCTTCCAAAGAAAGCCCCGAACAGAAAAACGCCTGTTACTCCATTCGGTTCCGAGAGCGTGGAGAAGTTCTATAAGCACTGTACGGCCTGCCAGCTCTGCGTGACCGTCTGCCCGAACAATGTTCTCAGACCATCCTCCAGACTTGAGCACCTGATGCAGCCAGAGATGTCTTTTGAGAAAGGCTACTGCCGTCCGGAATGCGTGAAATGCTCCGAGGTCTGCCCTGCTGGAGCCATCCTTAAGATCACTCCTGAGGAGAAAACCGAATGGAAGGTCGGCACTGCCGGCGTGGACTATGACCTCTGTGTCGTGAACCGTGACGGGGTCAGCTGCGGAAACTGTGCCCGCCACTGCCCTGTCGGAGCGATCAGGATGGTCAGGAAGAATCCTGATGACGAGAAGAGCCCAAGGATCCCTTCGGTCAACGAGGAGAAGTGCATCGGCTGCGGAGCGTGCGAGAATCTCTGCCCGTCCCGCCCGATAAGCGCCATCACCGTCAATGGGTACAGTGTTCATCATAATGTGTAACCGGTCTTTGAGACAAGCCTTCTGAAGGGACATGTTCAGAAAAAGCGGTCTCGACAAATTCCATGAATATGAAAGAGAATATTAACAGAAGAGAATTTCTCAAACAAGCCGGTGCCGGGACAGCGGCCGTGGGAGCCGTGGCTCTTGCCGGAGCGTGCGCCCCTAAGAAGACAGCCGAGGCCATCCTTGACGATGGTTCCAGTGAAGATGTGCCGGAGAACGGTAAGATGGAGATGCGTGAGAATCCGGGCAACGGGGACATGGTTTCCCTGCTGGGTTACGGATGTATGCGCTTCACGATGAAGAAAGACGAGAACGGTAAGGATATCGTGGATCAGGAGAACGCCAACAAACTGATTGACTACGCCTTGGCTCACGGAGTCAACTACTACGACACATCTCCGGTCTATCTCCAGGGACTTTCCGAGGAGGCTGTAGGCAATGCACTCAGCAGACATCCAAGGAACTCCTACTACATCGCCACGAAGCTGTCCAACTTCAGTGATCATTCCAAAGCGGCATCCCTGAAACTGTACAACGACTCGTTCAGGTACCTCCAGACAGACTATCTGGACTACTACCTGCTTCACTCTCTCGGCCGTGGAGGCCTGGAGGCTTTCGATGACAGGTTCGTGAACAACGGAATGATGGATCTGCTTCAGGCAGACCGAGAGAAAGGCAAGATACGTCAACTCGGACTTTCATTCCACGGAAACCAACAGCAGTTCGACGAGCTACTGAAACTGCACGACAAGTACCACTGGGATTTCGTGCAGATCCAGATGAACTATTTCGACTGGAAACACGCTGACGGCCAGCGCAATGTCAACGCCGAGTACCTGTACGACGAGCTGGACAAGAGGGAGATTCCGATCGTGATTATGGAGCCTCTCCAAGGTGGCCGTCTGGCCAATCCGGCGGAAAGTGTCGTGAACAGGCTAAAGGAGCGTGATCCGAAAGCCTCACTCGCTTCGTGGGCGTTCAGATTCGTGGGATCGTACCCGAGAATCCTGACGGTGCTGAGCGGAATGGTCTATCAGGAACATCTTGAGGATAACCTGCGCACATTCAAGGACTTCAAGTACTTGACCGACGAGGAGAAAGAGTTCCTCGGCACCGAGATCGCCGGCATAATGGCCAGCTTCCCGACCATCAACTGCAACGACTGCAAGTACTGTATGCCTTGCCCTTACGGAGTCGATATTCCGGGAATATTCAAGCACTACAACGAATGCGTCAACGAGGGCGAGATCGCCCAGAGCACCGAGCAGGAGAATTACCGCAAGCTGCGCCGGGCCTATCTCGTGAGCTACGACCGGGCCATCCCGTCCGTCCGCCAGGCCAACCACTGCATCGGTTGCAAACAGTGCATCGAGCATTGCCCTCAAAGCATCTCCATTCCTCGTGAGCTCCGCCGCATCGAGGCCTACGTCGAGAAGTTGAAAAGGAACACATTGTAATGAATATAATCTATGCGATGCTTCGACAATAGATACGCCAAAGCGACAGAAGCACCAACACAGAAGAAAATTATTCGTCACAGACGCTGAATATTCAAAGGTTTTGATTATCTTTGCAGTCCGCAACTAAAAATGCGGATCATTGGAGAGATGCTCGAGTGGCTGAAGAGGCACGCCTGGAAAGCGTGTGGCCTCCTAAAGGGGCTCGCGAGTTCGAATCTCGCTCTCTCCGCGAATTTAACGGCTTTGCAGATTGTTCCGCAAAGCCGTTTTTGTATTTTTGCGCCAAGTCACTTCGACAGGCTCAGTGACTGACTTACATTAATCGGTTCGATTATCCCAATACGCCTAACAAAAAAAAGGGAACCCGCATACTGCGGATCCCCATACCAATTATAAATGAAATCGATTCTTTGATTGATTGTTACTCGACTTTGATTGCAACCTCTCCGGTCTTGCCGTCCTTGTCGGTCACGGTAAGTGTGGTGGTTCCGGCCTTGACACCCTTCACGGTGATGGCAGCCTCTTTCACGATGGCGGTAGCGACAGCCGCATCCGTAACCTTCACTGTGTATGGAGCGGTACCTGACTTGACTGTGACAACCTCTTCCTTCTCAACTCCGACAGTAACCTCGGCCTTGTCAAACTCCAGCTTCTCTGCCGCAGCCTTTACCGTTACGGTAAACGAACCCGTCGTCTGATTTTTGTCTACTACAGAGATCGTGGCTGTTCCCCCTGCCACTCCTGTAACAGTGATCTTTTCTTTCTCCACCTTCACTGTGGCTATCTTCTCATCGCTTGACTTTACCGTGAAAGGCTGTGTGCCGTTCTTCACGGTAACCTCAACGGTCTTACCAACCTCAACCTCAGCCTTCGTCACACTGAATGTAAGAGGATCCGGAGTTTTGTTTTCGTTCTTGTCGCAAGAGACGAATGCGAATGAGCAGAGGCAGAGGGCTGCCGTCACAACTGAACTGAAAAAACTTTTCATTAGTTTAAATCTTTAATTGTTAATAATAGTTTAAGTACCGTAAGACCGTTCCCGGTCCGACGCATTACTAAATCATCTCCGCCGGAAACCTTGCATAAAGTTTTCAAAAAATTCACCAGAAGCCGAGACCCTTAAACACGCCGTGGCGGATAAATCATTATAAATGAATATATTGAATAGGTCACCCAGTCCTTGTTTTAGCAGGAGAACAATATAGCAACAGACGAATAATCAGGATATTAGCCGCCACGCAAATATTAACATATACCCGAGAACAGAACATAGACACTAGCGAGTGGGTTGGCTTTCGATCTGGATGTCCGTGCCGAGGGCAGAATTGATGAGGTTCAGGATTTCCTGGAGGGAGGACGTGGAGAACTCTCCGCTTAGGCTCCGGGATTCACCGGACGAACGGCCGGCATCAAAAGCAACGAGCGTGACATCGTAATATTCAGAGAGCTCGGAGAGAACTTCTGGCAGCGGGGTGTTGTCGTAGATAAACTCGCCGGTGGCCCATGCGGCAGGGTTCGGGTGTTTCGGAGTGATTTCAACTGGCTTTGACGCAGCCGGATCCAAAACCGCGGACTGTCCCTTGGTCAGGATCAGGGCTTCTTCGCCAGACCTTATGGCAGAGAAGAGGACCTTGCCCGAGACAACGCTCACGCTGATGGAGTCCGCGCCTCGGTCACTGAGCTTGCCAAAGTGACCGTGGGTATCGCTGCGGCGGTGCGCTTCGACAGGCTCAGCGACAGAGTTAGCGTGAGCATCAACCTGAAAGCGGGTGCCGAGGACTTTGACGAAACCGGATCCGGCATCAACACGGAAAGGGGCGCGGTCATCGTGACGGACGTTGAAATAAACCTTGCCTGTCATCTGGACCAGACGCTTGTCCTTGTGCTTCTGGAGACGAAGGGTGGATCCAGGGGCAAGGGTAACGGACGAGGAATCCGGAAGAGTGAAGGTCTGGGCAATGTCGTAGGCGGCATAGTCGGTCCATGAGGTTAGCCATGAAAGATAAAGGAATATGCCGACAGCGGCCGCTGCCGCGACTCCGGCGATGCGTTTCAGCATCACAGTGCGCTTCGACAGGCTCAGCGACCGACGCAAGGAGCCGTTCTGCGACCGTGCCAAGGCTTTCTTCGGGTCAAAGCGGTTCTCTTCGTAGGACTTGGCCACGAAGTCTATCATTCTGTCTTCGTTGGTTTTCATGCAATTCCTTTCTTATATTCCGATTTCGGACACTTCGACAGGCTCAGCGACCGGACTTTTACCTTTACCGGAGACGCATTTGAAGAAATATGTCACCGTGCCTCTTTGGACGGATTCTGACGAATAATCATAGAATACGGTCTCCGCTTTTATGGACAAGACATCGAAATCCTTAAACTCACAAACAATGTCCTTGAACACATAAAGCTGTTTATATCCCATATCGTCTTCAAATTCCCGTCCTGGAAAGGTTAACGACTGCGGGAATGTTCCATCTGTTCCTATTTCAAAATCCTCGTACAAACTATACGGATTCCAGAATACATCCGACCGCCAATTTGGGTAGATATACAGTTCAGCGACCCTGCATTCCCAGACAATTCTAACTTTATATGCAAAGGTTTCGTCCATATCCACATTGAGATGATCCATATAGTCCAAACGACCACCCATAGCCGTGGATAATTCCGTCAGGAAATCCGGATCCGAGATCCCGTCATCATTCAGGTCAATTCTGCCTTCACTCCATTCAGCGGATTCGAGGGCATATTCACCGACAATCCGGTCCATCGTGGCGGTGGCGGCGTCAGTCATCCAATAGTCGATCTTCTCCTGACAGGAACAAAGCAGCAGGAGAGCCGCAAGAGCATATTCAATTCGTTTCATATCAGTCGATTTCATAGTCAGTGGATGTCATCACGGAGACGAAGCCGATGCCGTCGCCGGTCACATTCGTCGGATAAGGCTTGTCGGCGAAGAACGTCAGACCGGCAAGGTCAGAGTTCTCAAACCAAGCGGCATTGATGTAGTTGTAGGTCTTGCGGTCAAGAGCCAGAAGACGCACCGTCACGCCAGAGATTCCGCCCCTGAGCAAAGAGATTTTGAATATGTGGGAGCCACCCTCGAATCCAGTGTCAGCGAATATATTGTACTCATTGGCGAAATAATCGGACTCGGAAAAACTAAGGTTGATTCCGGGATTAAGAAGCGGTTCGCTTGAATTGTCTATTTCCAATCGCTTATTGTAGGCATAGCCGAAATTCCAGGCCTGTAGCATATAATAGTTTTTCTCGCCAGGCTTGTCTTTCACATGAACACCCATTCCCAGAGTCTTGATGTAGTCACTGCCTTTGGATGATTTCCTGTTAAGGTGGGTTGTGTCCACTCCATCAATGACAGGCGCATCCAAGGCCACGGTCGTCGCCTCAGCCCTCATCCCTTCAGACTCCACGACAACCCGGACCTCATCTCCAGCCTTGAAATCAGCCCTGAACTTGAACACATTATGGTACAGAAGTCCATCCGCTTTCTCAACATTATCAGAGGTCGCCACCAGTTCACCATTGACCCAACATTCAAGATGGCCGGACTTCAATTTTTCCGCCTTTTCGTGAGTGCTGACACCGACGCAGACAGTGTGTGTGGTGTCACCGGTTGACATCAAGGCGTTGACCAGCAGCATCCTCTCCGGACCAGGCAGCTCCACGGGAATATATTCCTCACAAGAGAAAAAAGCCATCGAGGCAACAAGAAAAAGTATGAATATCTTCGTTCGCATATTCATTAGAATTTAAAGGTGTAACTGAACGACGGCAGGAACGTGAGGAAGGAGCGCTTCGAGATCGCCGGCTTCCACTCCCCCTCTTTCTCGTAGGCGTCATAGACACACCAGGAAGGGTTCTGCGCGCAGTAGAGGTTGTATATTCCGAAATTCCAGATCCGCTCGCCGTGGCGTTTTTGCTTCCGGAAGTTGACGCTGACATCAAGGTGATGGGTCGGAGGCAGACGGTAGTTGTTGCGCCCACTTACATAGTCAACAGCCACATCATCGCCGTCAGGGGTGATGAACGCCGAGCCTCTGGTCGGGATGGTCATACAGTTTCCGCTAAGGAACGCCCAAGACGCTGTGAGATCGATCCGGGAGTTAAATTTATGGTTCACGGTGGCGTTGATGACGTGCCGCCTGTCGAACTGTACGGGGAACCACTGGCCCTCGTTTATGCTGCCGTCCCGGAATATTCTTTCAGCCTTTGAGAGGGTGTACGCCAAGGTTCCGGTGGTCTTTCCGACAACTTTGCTGGCGTAGAGTTCCAGTCCGTAGGCTCGTCCCTCTCCCATCGAGACGTTGTCCTCCCAATTGACGGAAGATGACAGGGCTAGACGGCCGTCTTTATATTCAAGTACATTGTCTGTCCTCTTGTAGTAGCCTTCAAGGGAGAATTCCCAACCTTTCAGGCCGGTGTAATACGCTCCGGCTGAGACGAGGTCTGATGTCACGGGACGGATCTCGGCGGTGATCGGCACCCAAAGGTCGGTAGGGATGTCCAGAGTCCCGGAGGTTAACTGATGGACGTACTGCGACATCCTTGAATATGCCGTCTTCGCCGACCAGTCCTCGCTGATGTCGAATTTCGACGAGACTCTCGGCTCCGGACAGAAGTAGAACCTGCCTCGCACATTGAAAAGGCTTAGATGCAGGCCTGGGTTCAAAGTCAAGCGGTTGCCGACGGAGATGTCGTCCTCGATGTAAAGCGACATCTCATTGCCGTTTACCCGTCGGCTGGCCGCGTCGCTGTAAGTCGTGTCGGCGAAGACGCGGCTGTCGTTCACGTCCTTGATACGTGATTTTGTGATTTCGGGACGGTAGCCGTGGCGGACATATTCTCCGCCGAACTTGATCAAATGGTTGGTTGAAGGAGTATAGTCAAAATCCGCCTTGAGACCCGCGTCAAGGATTCCGGAGGAGTAGTCGCTGACGCTCCGGAACGAAGTCTCGCCGAGTTCGGATTTCTCCGAGTTTTCCGTGACAGAGTGTATTCCCATCCGATAAAGGTTGCCGTAGGCCGTGAAATCAGCGAACAGTTTGTTGTTGAATATGTAGGTCCACCTTGCGGACAGCACATTGTTGCCCCAGCTCAGGTTAAGGTTGTTCTCGTTACCGGTGATCATCGTGTACGGTTCATAGTCAGAGCCGTAGAACCGCTTGCTGGATTTGGATTTGTCCTCGTAGCGGAAATAGTCCCGTCCGCTGTAGAACCCGATCCAACCTCTGCTCCGGTCGGAGAACTTGTGCGAGACCTTGGCGTTGACATCATAGAAGGCGTAGTTCAGCGGGCTGCCTGCCCATTTGATGACACGATCGAAAAGGAACGTGTGCATCCCTCTTGCGCTCAGGGAGAAAGTCGTGTTCTCGTTCTTCAAAGGTCCTTCCAGATGGAATTTCTCGGCAAGAAAGCCGGCGGTGACGCTTCCTGAGATTTTCTTAGAGTTGCCGTCGTTGGTACGCACGTCCACCACGCTGGAGACCCTGCCGCCGTACCGCGCCGGGAAAGAGCCTTTGTAGACCGTGACTTTCTTGACGGCTTCGGGAGTGAAAACAGACAACAGTCCGAAAAGATGGCTGACATTGTAAAGCGATGTCCCGTCCAGAAGCATCAGATTCTCGTCCGCGCCGCCTCCACGGACGTATATTCCCGAAAAGCCTTCGTTGCCGCCTTGCACGCCAGGCATCATCTGGAGGGTCTTCAGAACATCCTTCTCGCCGAGGACAACCGGAGTGTTGGCGATGAGCTCGTTAGGGACTTCAATCGCCCCCATATACGTGGAGCGGATTCCGGCATCCTTGCGGGCGGTTATCCGCGCGCTCCTGATCTCTGCAGACGAAGCCAATGCCACATTTAGCGTGAGATCCTTTTTCAAGGAGATTCTCTTTGTCTTGGAGGCGCATCCTATGTAGGAATATGTCAGTTCTACCTCTCCCTCGGGAAGCGTCAGGGAATAAAAACCAAAGTTGTTGGTGGAGGTGCCGGTCATTCCTGCCGCTGAGCGGCCTTCCTTACCGGTCCCTGTGTTTCCAACCCGGCCGGTCGCTGAGACACTTTGGGTCGCAGAGCCTGTCGAAGCGACAACTCCCGCCCCGATCAGCGTCTCCCCCGTCGCCTCGTCCGTGACATACCCACAAACCGTATAATGTTTCTTGGCCGGAACGTCACGTGTCAGAACCACATACCCGCCACGAACCTCCCACTTGATTCCCGTTCCTTCCAGAAGTCTGCCCAAGGCCTTCTCCAGCGTCAGCCCCTCGACGGAAGTCCCCTCATAGTTCTTATCAAGAAGTTTCCCGAGTTCCGAATCATAAACAAACCGCACCCCTAACCGCTCCTTAAGCCTGTCCAAGTTCATTGAGACCGTCTCCTTATCTTGCGAAAGACAGTCCAACGAGACCTGTGGCAAAGCAAGAATCACCAGCAAAACACCTTTGATAAGATTTTTCATCATCTCTCATTTTAAAACTCATCTACTGCCCAAATCCTATTAGGGCAGTTTCACAAGTAAGACGCAGCGATTCTAAAAAGTACCATCCTTTTTCTGAAATATTCTCAAACTTACATAAAAATCTGCGATTTTTACGCCCGTCACATAAGAAAGAAACTGTTTTTTAGAGGAAATATAACAACATTCTTCACAATACGTCAATAACACTCAGGTGCGCGAATATGCTCGCACCTGGAAGTGCAACTCACTAGCCATCAAGCAGATGACATTTTAGGTGCGCAAGGTTTTTCACACCTGGAAGTCCTGAACACCAACAGAACGCTCTGTAACTAAGCCGACGACTCACAGGTGCGCGAATATGCTCGCACCTGGAAGTGCAACTCACTAGCCATCAAGCAGATGACATTTTAGGTGCGCAAGGTTTTTCACACCTGGAAGTCCTGAACACCAACAGAACGCTCTGTAACTAAGCCGACGACTCACAGGTGCGCGAATATGCTCGCACCTGGAAGTGCAACTCACTAGCCATCAAGCAGATGACATTTTAGGTGCGCAAGGTTTTTCACACCTGGAAGTCCTGAACACCAACAGAACGCTCTGTAACTAAGCCGACGACTCACAGGTGCGCGAATATGCTCGCACCTGGAAGTGCAACTCACTAGCCATCAAGCAGATGACATTTTAGGTGCGCAAGGTTTTTCACACCTGGAAGTCCTGAACACCAACAGAACGCTCTGTAACTAAGCCGACGACTCACAGGTGCGCGAATATGCTCGCACCTGGAAGTGCAACTCACTAGCCATCAAGCAGATGACATTTTAGGTGCGCAAGGTTTTTCACACCTGGAAGTCCTGAACACCAACAGAACGCTCTGTAACTAAGCCGACGACTCACAGGTGCGCGAATATGCTCGCACCTGGAAGTGCAACTCACTAGCCATCAAGCAGATGACATTTTAGGTGCGCAAGGTTTTTCACACCTGGAAGTCCTGAACACCAACAGAACGCTCTGTAACTAAGCCGACGACTCACAGGTGCGCGAATATGCTCGCACCTGGAAGTGCAACTCACTAGCCATCAAGCAGATGACATTTTAGGTGCGCAAGGTTTTTCACACCTGGAAGTCCTGAACACCAACAGAACGCTCTGTAACTAAGCCGACGACTCACAGGTGCGCGAATATGCTCGCACCTGGAAGTGCAACTCACTAGCCATCAAGCAGATGACATTTTAGGTGCGCAAGGTTTTTCACACCTGGAAGTCCTGAACACCAACAGAACGCTCTGTAACTAAGCCGACGACTTCCAGGTGCGCGAATATGCTCGCACCCGGAAGTGCAACTCACTATCCATCAGGCAGATGACATTTTAGGTGCGCAAGGTTTTTCACACCTGGAAGAGCGGGGGCCTATGGTTTATGGGGCAGAAAACGTACGGCAAAAGCTCCTTGTCAGTCGCTCCTTCTCAAGGCTTAAGGCGATGTCTGAATATTCTAGAGCGACATCAAGAACAAGATGACCTTCTTGACACCTTGGCGGATAGCCTCAAGTGCCTTGCTGATCTGATTGCGAACGGTGTTCTCGGAAAGGCCGAGCGACTGTGCTATCTCGCTGTACTTCATCCCGTCACGGCGGCTCATCAGGAATATTCTCCGTCTCTTGGCCGGGAGGCGATCAATGGCTGACCAGATCCGCGCCTCCTTGACGGAATTGTCCACGGCCTCATCATCGGAAATCACAACGCCGTCCTCAATCGGAAGGACATCCTCACCTACGCTGTCCAAGCACACATTCTGATGCTGTTCTTTCCTAAGCACATCGATGCATCGGTTTCTCACGGACGTGTAGAGATAAGCCCTCGGGCTGTCAATCCCACCATCCGAAGTCTGCTTCATCCAATATGCCGTGAAAGCCTCCTGCACCAGATCCTCGATCAGATCCTTGTCCTTGAGATAGTGCAGCGCATAGACACACAAAGGCCTGTAGTAAAGCCTGAACAAAGAATCTATGTCCGCTGTCCGCACCATAACACCGCAAAGTTAACCACTCCCTGGCATATTGCCAAATTCTCGTCCACACAAGGCAAAACAAGGCAAGAACTCGGGCACAATGCAAAAGTGCCTCCTCAACAATTGAGTAAGTACTTAGAAAACAGCCACTCATAAACATTTTCAAAGCTTTATCGACAAAATTATAACTTCGGTTATTATAATCACAGTTATAATTTTCCGTGCAAGTACTGAAAACAAATGACATTCAAAGACATAGACAATATAGGAAAAAATATTTCGAACCGGAATCAACTTTGGCACGGAAATGGCATAATCCCCTGACGACATAAATATTTTTACTCATAAACCAAAAACTGACTCAATAGTTATTTCATAAGTATTGAATAAGATTAGCCGAAGCCGGGTGAGAACCTCGCTTCGGTTTTTGCTTTATATCTCGGGATAAAGGAGGTAAGGCGCGCGGCGGGACTTGAAGTTTTCGACATCGGAGGCCCAACGGGCGGAGATCTCGGCGGCGGAGGAACCGTTCCCTATCATCGAGCGGAACCAGTCCACACCGGCGAGAAGTTCAAAGAAGTTGTTCTTACCGAAGAACTTATCGCCCATATTCAGATTGCGGTAAGCATCGATGACATATTCAAGGTTGATCTTTTCCGCCCAAATGTCGCGGAGCGGCTTGCGGCGAAGGTCAACGCCGTGGCACTCCTCATCCAGGAACTGCGGGCTTTTCGCGCCGGGGATGCTTCGAGGCACAAAGGAGAAGGAATATCCCGTCATCGCCGGATGCCCGTAGGTCTCAAACGGGAACTGCGTGCCGCGGCCGAGGCTGACCACCGTACCCTCGAAGTAGCAGGTTGATGAATATAGGTACACGGCCCTCATGTCCTTAATGTTCGGGGAAGGCGGCAGGATAAGGCTGTAGCGGGTGTTATGGGTGTAATTCAGGCACGGAACCACAGTCAGGTCGCAGGTACCGTTCTCCAGCCATTTCTCGCCGTTGATCATCAGCGCCAACTCACCGAGCGTCATTCCGTGAACAGTCGTGATCGGCAGCCAACCGACACCGGACTTGAATTTCATATCCAGAACAGGACCGTCAACATAGAAACCGTTCGGGTTCGGGCGGTCAAGAATGACGACCTGTTTCCCGTCTCTGGCGCAGGCCTCCATCAGATGATGCATTGTGATATAATAGGTATAGTACCTAAGGCCTACATCCTGAACATCAATCACAAGGACATCAAACTTATCGGTTTTCTCCTTGCTCGGAATCCGTGAGCCTTTCTCGTAAAGCGACAGGATCTCCACTCCGGTTTTCTCGTCCACACTGCTGCTGACGTGCTCTCCGGCATCGGCGTTGCCACGGAAGCCGTGCTCCGGAGAGAAAATAGCCCTGACATCCACGCCTTTCTCGATCAGGGCGTCAACTATGTGCTGACCGTACTCGATTTTGCCGCCGGGAACAGACGGTTCAAGAAACGGAATTCGGGAAATCTCATCGAATGTACTCTTATTGACAGTCGCTTCGACAGGCTCAGCGACCGGTTGGTGAGATTGTCGAACCACAGCGACCGGATGTTCCGGAAAGCACCCGCCATATTCAGCAAGAGCGTCTGCCAACTTGGAGCCGGTCACCTTGTCTCCGACTATACCCGTCTGATTGCTGAACACCGCAACCCGCTTCCCTTGCAGCAGCGGCTGGTACTCCTCGAACCTCTCGTCACCAAGCACTACTCTTCTTGAATATGTCCGTGCGGCAAGCACGTCAGTCAAAGATATCGCTATTATTGTAATAATCAAGAATTTAAGATTGTGTCCCATAATCATTGGTCATTTTCTGGTTCAAGATACGAAATTTCGCAAAGAAGACACAAAAAAGATTTGATTATCCGAAATATTCAGAGGTCACTTCGACAAGCTCAGTGACCGGTGGATTACTGCATCGAACCACCGACGAGGTCGAGGATCTCGGAGGTGATCTTTTGCTGACGGCCCTTGTTATATTCAAGAGTGAGTTCCTGAAGGAGGTCGTTACCGTTGTCGGTGGCGAGCTGCATCGCGACGGTGCGGGCGGCGTGCTCGGCGGCGGCGCTGTCCAGCAGGGTGGTGAATATGCGAAGGCGGATTACCTTCGGGAGGAGGGTGGCTATCAAGGCCTCCTTGGATGGCTCTACGATCAGGTCTTCTGTGGTTGGTGAGCCCTGTCGAACCACCGGCGCTCCGACAGGCTCAGCGCCCCTGTTCGTGTCGGATTCAGAGGCGGAATCTGCGATCTTTCCGGCCTGAAGGTCAGCGATGGCATCAGCCAAGGACAGAGGCAGATAGGTCTGCCTTGTGGTCGGCTGTGAAGAGGTTGATTTATAGTGATTATAAACCAGTTCCACCTTGTCGAACCGACCGGAGACAAAGCCGTCAAACAGTTCCTGAGCCAAAGCGGAGGCCGCATCGTATGACGGAGAATCCGACATCTTCGTGAAATCCGCGGGACTTGGGAAGCCAAGCTTCTTCATCGTCTCCGCCATCTTTCGGCCAACCGAATAGACCACAATGTCGGAATCGCGGAGACCCGAGGCACGGTATTCATTGATCACCGCCGTGGCCTCCCGGATGGCGTTGGAATTGAACGCGCCGCAGAGCGAAGAGTTGGATGCGAAGGCGACAATCGCAACCTTTCGCACCTCACGCTGAGCCATCAATGAATATGCCCCGTCCATCCCCGCCAGGTCTTGCCGGTTCGACAGGCTCAACCGATCACCACTCTGGTCAAATCCACGTTCAGCTGATCCTGAGCCACGTACGGAAACATCTTCCGAAGCCGCGGCGGAAATATTCATTGCCCCCATCAAGTCAACAAGCATCGAATACAGTCGCCTCTCGTACGGAAGCATGTTCTGAATCGCCATCTGCGCTTTCTGCAGCTTCGCGGCTGCCACCATCTTCATCGCCGAGGTGATCGCCAGAGTGCTGCTGATGGAATTGATCCTGCCCTTTATCTCCTTCAGTGACGGCATATTCTTCTACAACTAATTGAACTTCTTGACTTTCATCTTCCTTTTGCCGGAATCTATAAGAATTGACCTCACCACGCCGGAAGCCACATCCTCGATCACGTTGAACAGTTCCGGATCCACCTTTCCCGCCGACAGTTTGTCAAGTACATCGGTCTGATGGGTGGCCCTCATCCGTTCAAGGAACAGGACATCGAACTCATGCACCTGATCCAGGCTGATGTCCTTCATCAAGCCGTGGGTGCCGCAATAAAGGACGGCGACCTCCTCACCGACTGGCATCGGAGAGTACTGCGGCTGGATCAGCTGCTGATTGTTCTTGCGGCCCTTGTCCAGAACCATTTCCGTCACTCTGTCCACATCCGATGAATACTTCGAGAATGACTCCAGCTCGTTGAACTGCGCCTGCTCGATCTTCAGGGTTCCGGCCACACTCTTCATCGACTTCACCTGAGCGGCTCCGCCGACACGGGACACGGAGATGCCCACATTGATGGCCGGACGCTGGCCCTGGTTGAACAGGTCAGTCTCAAGGTAGATCTGACCGTCGGTGATGGAGATCACGTTGGTCGGGATGTAGGCGGACACGTCGCCGGCCTGGGTCTCGATGATCGGAAGGGCTGTCAGCGACCCGCCAGCCTTGACCTTGCCCTTCAACGAATCCGGAAGGTCGTTCATCTGCTCAGCGACCTCCTGCTGATCAATGATCTTCGCAGCTCTTTCCAGAAGCCGTGAGTGCAGGTAGAAGACATCGCCCGGATAGGCCTCGCGACCGGAAGGTCGGCGAAGGATTAGCGAAACCTCACGGTAGGCCACAGCCTGCTTTGAAAGGTCGTCATAGACAACAAGGGCGGCACGGCCGGTGTCACGGAAATATTCCCCCACAGCTGCTCCGGCAAACGGGGCGAAATACTGCAGCGCGGCGGGATCGGCCGCGGTGGCGGCGATGACAACCGTGTAGTCCATCGCACCCTTCGAGCGGAGCGTCTCCACGATGTTTGCCACGGTGGAACCCTTCTGTCCGATAGCCACATAGATGCAATAGACAGGATTCCCGGCCTCATAGTTGGCGCGCTGGTTGATGATCGTGTCAATGGCGATGGCGGTCTTGCCGGTCTGACGGTCGCCGATGATGAGTTCCCTCTGGCCACGGCCAATCGGGATCATCGAGTCGATCGCCATGATTCCGGTCTGGAGAGGCTCGGTGACGGGCTGACGGAATATTACACCGGGAGCCTTGCGCTCCAGCGGCATCTCCGTCAGGTCTCCTTCGACCTTGCCGAGTCCGTCAAGCGGAACGCCAAGCGGATCGACCACTCTTCCGAGCATCTGCTCGCCGACCTTGATGGAGGCGATACGGCCGGTTCTGCGGACGGTCATTCCTTCCTTGATCTCATCCGTAGGGCCGAGAAGAACGGCTCCGACATTGTCCTGTTCCAGGTTCATCACAACGCCCATCACACCGCTCTCGAATTCGAGCAGTTCTCCGGCCTCGGCGTTGGTCAGGCCATACATTCTGGCCACACCGTCGCTGACCTGAAGGACTTTGCCGATTTCCTCGAACCGGAGGGAGGTGTCGATGTCTTTCAGCTGTTCCAGAAGCACCTGGGAGATTTCACTTGGTTTTATGTTGTCCATACTAAACTATTCTTCTGTTCTTTTCTATGAATTGACGCCGGATGAAATCGAGCTGGCGGGAGACGCTAGCGTCCAGGACGGTGTCCTCGACCTCGAATACGAAGCCGCCTATGAGGGACGGGTTGACTTCGGTTTTCAGGATCAGCCTGCAGCCGGTCTGTTTCTCGACCAAATCACGGAGACGGGACTCCAATGCCGGTCGCTGAGCTTGTCGAAGCGACCCTTCGACAGGCACAGGGTCCGAAGGAGTTGGCTCAGGGTCCAGCAGTGCCGGATCAGCGACCACAAGCCGCGCGCGCTTGATGTGCCGTGAGCGGTAATATTCAGTGACGAAGGTGGTCAGAACCAGCCTTACATCACCGATGCGGCCGTTACGGATCAAGAGTTCGAGGAATTTATGCAGTTCCTGAGCCATCGAATCTTTCAATGAAGCCTCAAAAAGCGAGATTTTCCGAACCGCCGCAACCGCAGGATCATCCACGGCACGCCGGAAATCAGGCACTTCGTCAAGAGCCTTCTCAATGACCTGCACCTGGGCCGCAACCAACTCACCGGAGCCGGTCTCTTCGACCAGCTTCAGAAGTGCGGTGGCGTAACGTGTCGCGATAATTACTGTGTTCATAGCATCAATTCTTCAAGTCCTTAGACGAGGAAACCTCATCCACAAGCCTATCAACCAGAGCCGACTGCTCAGCACCATCCGAAAGGCTCGCCTTCAGCACCTTCTCGGCGATGCTGACAGAAAGCAGCGCGACCTCCTTGCGGACATCCCGCAAAGCGCTCTCCTTCTCGGCGGCGATCTGCGTGCGGGCCTGATCCAGAATGCGGGAAGCCTCCTCCCTCGCCTGAACCTTCGCCTGCTCGACGATGTTGTCCCTCGAAGCCGCGGCCTCCTTCAGAATCCGGCTCTGCTCCTGCCTGGTCTCCTCGATCATCCGGGACTGTTCCTCAGCCAGATTGCGAAGCCTCTCCTCCGCCTCCTTGGCCGCCTTGATGGAATCACCTATCCTCTGCGCCCTCTTCTCGACCGAACCGGTGATCATAGGGAAGCCCCACTTCGCCAGCACGAAGAAGACGATGCCGAAGATCAGCGTCATCCAGACAAGCAATCCGAAATCAGGAGTGATGAGTGACATTGACTATTTCGCGATAAGACAAACAACAATGGCGAACAGACAGGCACCCTCGATCAGGGCGCTGACGATGATGGCCGTCATCCTGTAGTGGTCAGCCTTCTCCGGCTGGCGCGCGCCGGCCTCAAGGGAAGCCGTACCGATCTTACCGATACCGAAAGCGGCGGCGAAAGCAGCCAAGGCAGCACCAATAGTAGCACCTACTCTACCCAGAGAGAGAGCTTGAAGCAAAATTGTAGAAAGCAACATAATTCTATGATTTTAAATTGTTTATTCTGAATATTCCTAATCATTCCGTCGCCTCCGGCTTCTGCCGCGACAGCCCGATGAAGACAGCCGACAGCATCGTGAAGACGTATGCCTGAATGAATGCCACAAGCAGTTCCAGGCAGTCCATGAACACACCCAGAAGGACGGCGACAAACGTGAGGCTGCCGTTCAGGGCAGCGCCCAACTCGGCTGTCAGGAATATGACGGCCACGACACCCAAGATCATGAAGTGCCCCGCGAGGATGTTGGCGAAAAGCCTGACCATCAAGCTGAAAGGCTTGGTGAACATCCCGATGATCTCGATCACCGGCATCAGTGGCAGCGGCACCTTCAGCCAAGTCGGGACCTCCGGCCAAAGGATGTCCTTCCAGTAATGCTTGTTACCGAATATGTTGACGGTGAAGAAGGTGAACATCGCCAGCACGAGCGTCACGGCGATGTTGCCGGTGATGTTCGCTCCGCCGGGGAAGAATGGCACGATCCCCATCAGGTTGTTTATGAATATGAAGAAGAACGCTGTCAGAAGGTAAGGCGAATAGCGCCTGTAGTCCTCGCCGACACAGGCCTTGATGACATCATCCTCGATCATCGTCACGAGCATCTCCATCAGGCCGACCCCGCCTTTCGGAGCTTCCTCACGAGCGTCGTGCCTCCTGTACCACCGAGCCGTTCCCAGCACGATGAACAGCAGCAGGGCGCAGTTGATCAGCAGCCCCAACACGTTCTTGGTGATGGAGAAATCCCACGGCCTTACCTCCGAGCCGTCAGCGGCGCGCTCAACAATCTTGTTCTCGTACTTGCTTCCGGCCTGGGCGATGTAGAACCCTTCATATTCCCCGTGCTCCAAATGCTTGGAACTGAATATATGGAAGCCGTTGCCGGTCTTGCTGGCTACTATCACAGGCAGAGGGATGCTGACCGGATGGCCTTTCACCGTGGTGATGTGCCACTCGTAGGAGTCGCGGACGTGGCCGTAGAGATATTCATCCATATCAAAGCCACCACCCTTCTCCTCCGCGGCCAAAGACAACGGAAGCAAAAGACCAATGAATATGTAGATCCACTTTCTCATCACAGTTCCACGCAAGCTACAACGTGATTATCATTAACTTCCACAAAGCCAGAGGAAATCGCCACCTTGTCCGTGCCCTCACCGTTACGATAAGCGATCACGCCCTTCTCCAACGAAGAGATCAGCGGAGCGTGATCCAGCAGGACCTCGAAACGGCCCTTCGAGCCTGGAAGTTCCACGGAATCAACCGTGGCACGGACCAAAGTCCTTTCCGGAGAGATTACCTCCAGAGCGATTCCTGTTGATTTCACTGACATATTCGTACTCACCTCTGACATCATTCCTACTTCGCCTTGGCGAGAATCGCCTCGCCCTTCTTGATCGCGTCGTCCAAGGTCCCGACATTGAGGAACGCCTGCTCCGGCAGGTAGTCCACCTCACCGTCGAGAATCCGGCGGAAGCCGTCGATCGTGTCCTGAATGTCCACCATCACGCCCGGCACGCCAGTAAACTGCTCAGCCACAGCGAACGGCTGTGACAAGAACCTCTGCACACGACGGGCACGGTTCACGGTCAGCTTGTCCTCGTCCGAAAGCTCGTCCATACCAAGGATCGCGATGATGTCCTGAAGCTCCTTGTTCCTTTGGAGGATCTGCTTCACCCTCTGGGCGGTGTCGTAGTGATCCTGTCCCACGATGTTAGGGTCAAGGATTCGGGAAGTGGACTCAAGCGGATCCACGGCCGGGTATATTCCTAACTCAGTGATTTTTCTGCTGAGCACCGTCGTTGCATCGAGGTGGGAGAAGGTGGTCGCAGGAGCAGGGTCGGTCAAGTCGTCTGCCGGCACGTAAACAGCCTGGACTGAGGTGATAGAGCCGTTCTTCGTCGAAGTGATGCGCTCCTGCATCTGGCCCATCTCCGTGGCAAGTGTCGGCTGGTAACCCACGGCGGAAGGCATTCGTCCCAAAAGGGCGGACACCTCGGAACCGGCCTGGGTGAACCTGAATATGTTGTCGATGAAGAAGAGGATGTCCCTCGGGCCGTCACCCTTGTCACTGTCTCTGAAAGACTCGGCGAGGGTCAGTCCGGACAGGGCCACTGAGGAACGCGCTCCCGGCGGTTCGTTCATCTGGCCGAACACCATCGCCACCTGGGATTTCTCAAGTTCTTTGCGATCGACCTTGGAGAGATCCCAATGGCCTTCCTCCATCGACTTCACGAACTCGTCACCATACTTGATGACACCGGACTCGATCATCTCACGAAGCAGGTCGTTACCTTCCCTGGTACGCTCCCCTACTCCGGCGAAGATTGAGAATCCGTTATGTTTCTTGGCTATATTATTGATCAACTCCTTGATAAGCACTGTCTTACCGACTCCGGCTCCACCGAAAAGGCCGATCTTTCCGCCTTTCAGATAAGGCTCCAGAAGGTCAATGACCTTGATGCCGGTGTAAAGCACTTCCTGCGAGGTCTTGAGATCCTCGAACTTAGGAGGCTCACGGTGTATAGGCAAGGAATTGTCTTCGTTGAGATCGCCGAGTCCGTCAATGGAATCCCCGACAACGTTCATGACACGGCCTCTAATCTGCGCGCCGGTAGGCATAGAGATCGGAGCGTGAGTGTTCACAGCCTTCATTCCGCGTCTCAAACCGTCTGTCGAGTCCATAGCGACACACCTTACAGTGTCTTCACCGATATGTTGCTGAACCTCAATGACCAAAGGCCTTTTTCCCTCGCCTCTTTCGACATCAAGAGCGTCGTGAATACGCGGAAGCTGAGCCTCCTCATCAGTCACATCGAAATGGACATCCACCACAGGTCCGATGACCTGGGCAATGTACCCTATGTTTTCTTTTTCTGCCATTTTGAATATGGTTGTTAACGTGCCGCTCACGCGACGGAATTACACTGCTGAAAAATCCAAGCCAAATTTACACAAATTCCCCCAAACGACAAAAAAGCGGGCCGATTTTAACATCGAACCCGCCTTTTTTAAGACTTTTTGATATATTCGATTTGCTATCGAAATTACTTAAGTTTCTTATAGCCATACTGGGCTGTCTCGCCGAGCTCCATCTCGATCTTCATCAGACGGTTGTACTTGGCGATACGGTCGGTGCGGCTGAGGGAACCGGTCTTGATCTGACCGCTGTTGGTAGCGACAGCGATGTCAGCGATCGTGGTGTCCTCGGTCTCGCCTGAACGGTGAGAGGTAACGGTGGTGTAGCCGTGACGGTGAGCCATCTCGATGGCGTCGAGGGTCTCGGTCAGGGAACCGATCTGGTTAACCTTGATGAGGATGGAGTTACCAGCGCCCATCTTGATACCCTTCTCAAGGTACTTGGTGTTGGTAACGAAAAGGTCGTCACCTACAAGCTGGCACTTGCCACCGATAGCGGCGGTAAGCTTAACCCAGCCTTCCCAGTCTTCCTCGCTGAGGCCGTCCTCGATGGAGTCGATAGGATACTTGGTGATGAGCTCCTCAAGGTAAGCGATCTGCTCCTCGGTAGAGAGTTTCTTTCCCTCTGGATCCTTGGCCATACCGGTCTTGAGCTGCTTGTAGTCATAGAAGAACTTGTCGCCCTCTTTGAAGCAGAACTCTGATGCGGCGCAGTCCATAGCGATGGTAACATCAGCGCCTGGCTTGTAACCAGCCTTCTCGATAGCCTCCATAATGCAGTCGAGAGCGTCGTTGATGCCGTTAAGCTTTGGAGCGAAACCACCCTCGTCACCGACAGCGGTAGAGAGTCCGCGGCCCTTGAGAACCTTCTGGAGAGCGTGGAACACCTCGGCACCCATTCTTACACCTTCGGCGATGCTCTTGGCGCCTACAGGACGGATCATGAACTCCTGGAAAGCGATAGGAGCGTCTGAGTGGGCTCCACCGTTGATGATATTCATCATAGGAACAGGAAGCACGTGGCCGTTGGTTCCACCGATGTAGCGGTAGAGAGGAATGTCAAGGTAGTTGGCGGCGGCGTGAGCGACAGCGAGGGAAACACCGAGGATGGCGTTTGCGCCGAGGTTGCTCTTGGTGGCGGTGCCGTCGAGTTTGATCATAGCCTCATCGATAGCCCTCTGCTCAAGGCAGGACATTCCGATGATTTCTGGAGCGATCTTCTCGTTGATGTTGGCGACAGCCTTGAGAACGCCCTTTCCGCCGTAGCGTTTAGGGTCACCGTCACGAAGCTCAAGAGCCTCGTTCTCGCCTGTTGATGCGCCTGATGGAACAGAAGCGACACCGATGATGCCGGATTCGAGTTCAACTTCACACTCGATTGTAGGGTTTCCTCTTGAATCAAGAATCTCCCTGCCAGTAACACGTACAATTCTCATAATAAAATAATGTATTTATTAACTTACTGTTTTTAGTCTCAAAAAAAGGCCGGGGTTTGAAACCCAGCCTTTATATTCTTTCAATTATCACGCCAGATTATTTAACGAGGCAGACAGCGACACGGTTCTCCTCAGGAGTCTCGAATGGATTGACGGTGTCACCGAAATACTCAGTGATGATCCTGTCCTTGTCGATGCCGGCGTTAACGATGGCCTCAGCGACAACCTCAGCTCTCTTCTCGGAGAGGAACTTGTTTCTCTTGGCGGTACCAGTGGCCTTGTCAGCGTAACCGGAAACGCGAACCTTGGTGTCAGGGTTGGCCTTGAGAGCCTCGACAACCTCATCGATCTTGAGCTGCTCGCTCTCACGGATGTCCCACTTGTTGATGACGAAGAGGATGTTGCGTGAAAGTGACTCGAATGCAGGAACAACCTCAACCTTCTCCTCAACTACTGGTTCTGGTTCTGGTTCTGGTTTAACAACAGGTGCCGGAGCCGGAACCGGAACAGGTGCCGGAACTGGCTTTGCCTTTCCGAAGCTGAAGGTAAGACCTGCGACAGCCTTGATCTGGAAGTCAGCCTTTGAACCCTTCTTAGAGTTGAAGTGGTCGTCAAGGAAGCTGCAATTGCCTTCGAGGTTGAGGGCGATCACGTCAGTGAGTCTGATGTTGAGACCGGCACCGGCCCTGAACGCAGGGGAAACCTTGCTGCCATCCCAAAGATAACCGTCAACGAACTTGTTAACGATCTTCGCGTCGTTAGCCTCATCGTTGTTGAAAGCGTAGTTCACGCCGACGCCACCGAAGATGTAAGGATTGAGGGTTCTGTCAAACTTGTAGCCGGCGAAGATGGAAGCGACATCAACCATGAGGTCAGCGGCTCCTTCGATGTAGTTGAACTTATAGACAGTGGTAGGTCCGTTTACGGCACCCTTAGCCTGCCAGCCATTGACATTGAGTCTTGCTCCGAAGACAGGAGAGAACTGGTAGCCGAAAGAAACCGCGGCTGAAGGAGAGATGAGATCGCCGAACGAAGTCTCGCCGATAGTGTGGGCGGCACCTCCCTGAATCTGCATAAACCAATAAGGGTCAAAGTCCTTCTTCTGTGCGTTCGCCACGGACAGAGAAGCCACAAGCGCTGCGCTTGCAAGAATAGCGAAAATACGTTTCATAATATTATTGAATATAATTTGCACATTTAACGATGCTAAATTACGACAATTTTTTCAATCTGCAAAATATATCAATTATTTGAGTCTCTTTTCCTCCTTGAAGGCCCGTTTCATCTTTCATCATCATAGTAAAATGATTACTTTTGCAGAAAGAACATGATCCGCGTGCCATGAATAAAATGACTGCGGACCAAAGCATGAGAAACAAATGAAAAGCACATCTAAAAGACTCACTTCATCCATATTGAGAGCGATGCTCGCCACCGCAGCCATCCTTCCGGCATATTCAATGAATATCATGGCTCAGGAGACTGCCGCGCCACAGCGGCAGAAGTACAAGGAGTTGACGTTCCCTAAGACCGTCCACGATTTCGGGACGTTTTCCGAGGCCAGCGGACCGAAGACCTGCACCTTTATATATAAGAACGAGACCGACATCCCGATATTCATCCACACGGTGGCTACATCGTGTGGCTGCATGACAACAGAATGGTCGAAAAAGCCTCTGAAACCAGGCGAGACCGGAGAGATCAAGGTCACGTTCGCCAACGACTCCGGGGCGATGATCATGGACAAAAGCATCACCGTTTACATGTCATCGCGCGTGAAGCCAACCATCCTGAGGCTCAAAGGGATCATCGTCAAGGCAGAATAAAGCAAGCGCGACTCGTAACAAACAATTAATGGAACTATATAGTAGTTGACTAACTTAATCTTACTAGGAACGTTGTCCCGGGTGTGGTGTTCCTGACTTCCAGGTGTGTGAAACCTTACGCACCTGAAACGCCATCCGTTTGACAGTCAGCGAGTTTGTGTCCCAGGTGCGGAGATGTTCACGCACCTAGGAGTTGTCGTCCTTGGTACAGGGCATCCTGTTGGTGTTCCGGACTTCCAGGTGCGTGAAACCTTACGCACCTGAAACGCCATCCGTTTGACAGTCAGCGAGTTTGTGTCCCAGGTGCGGAGATGTTCACGCACTTAGGAGTTGTCGTCCTTGGTACAGGGCATCCTGTTGGTGTTCCTGACTTCCAGGTGCGTAAAACCATACGCACCTGAAACGCCATCCGTTTGACAGTCAGCGAGTTTGTGTCCCAGGTGCGGAGATGTTCACGCACCTAAGAGTCGTCGTCCTTGGTACAGGGCATCCTGTTGGTGTTCCGGACTTCCAGGTGTGTAAAACCATACGCACCTGAAACGCCATCCGTTGGATAGTACACAAACCGTACTGAACTATTACGAGCTGGCGACACCAGCATTTTGTGAATATGGCGGCATGCAAACACGCCCTAAGTGCGACGAGATGCCCGCGGATATGCCGTCTTCCGATCTGGAAACCATAGGCGGCATACTACCGTGTCTCACTATGGCGTAGAAGCGTGATCGTATGCCGCTATTTTACAAAATGGCAATACATTAGTCCTTTGAAAAGGCAACCATGCTCGGAGCACTTGCCGGGTGTTGCGACTGACAGGAACGGGCAGCGAAATGCGATCAAACTTCAATGGGAACAGACGTAATGTGTAAGAGTAGTCAACTCGTATATAATTACCTTAATTAATGAACATGTTTGCAAAAGCTGTCCTTCCAAATTGACTGGCAGCATTCTGCAGCTCGCACCAAATCAATCCGTGGCATTCTGCTCAATGATAATCCACGGGTTAGACATTCCGGTAGGTGACGTGTACCTAGTCAATTGGTTGGCATAGCCGGCCCACAAAGAACTTCGGCAGGCTCCACATTAAGTGGCTCAATGATCTCCGACAGGCCCTGTGAGCGAATTTAAAAAGGGAGGGAAGCAAGTTGCTTCCCTCCCTGATTATTGGGTTACAGTACTAATAAACCGTACTATTTGTTGTAAGGATCTACCGTGATGACGAGAGTCTGATTCAGAACACCCCATCCGTACTCGATAGAGGCAGGAATGTAGATGTGATATGTGTACTGAATAGGACTCAGGACATTATCATAGAAGAGCTTGTAGCCAGGCTTCTGAGTGAGGGTCGCTTTTGAAGGAAGCTTGCCGTCAGGGAGGTCAGTCGTAACCTTCGTGAGATCAAGAACTACATCATCAGCCGGTGTGAACACTCCGTAGAAGTCCCAGTACCTGCCAGGAGTCATGCTTGGGGTTACGGTAGCCCACTTCTGCCACTGCCAGCAACCTATCCTCTGACCTTCAGTATAGACATCACTTGAAGGACCCGGTTTCGGATTGCAAGGAGAGTATTCGATCGTCGGCTCAACGTTCTCGTAAACAGCAGGAACATAAGTTACATTCTTGATCGTCTTGAATTTGATTGTCGCAGTACCTGAATTAATATTAACCTCCGTAACAGGGGTGTCAGACTTCCAACCTCTCGTCTCGACATTCTCAAGATAACGAGGGCTCAACTTATTAGCCTCAACCTTTGCATTCTCAATAGCCTCGGCCTCCGAACGACCATAGCCGAGAACAGTTGTTTTCTCTACCCATGTTCCAGCAGGACGCCATACTAACTTTAGAACTCCTCCTACCCATCTAAGGGTGAAATTATTATCCCCATATATAGCGTACCATGCCTGAAGGTCGGCGTTATCGTAAAGCGTAATTGAAGCCTTATAGAAAGTGGTAGCCGTAGGAATGACAACCTCCTTATCCTCGAACTCGAACTCGTAGTAGCCTTCCTTTACAACCTTCTGGTAACCAGGGATTACAACGGCATGGTCAGCAGGTGAGCAAACCTTAATCCACTCGTGGCCCTCTTCGTAGATCTCAATAGGAGTTGGAGGAAGGATAGTCTCGCCTCTCCAATCCGTAAGGAGACCTGCAAAGCCGTATGTGATCTCGTCACCGCCGGTCTTGGCATCCTTCACGTGAATATCATCAGGGAATTTAAGGTTAACAGGACGCTTGAAGTCAACCATGAATGTATGGAGAACATACTCATCACCACCACTCTTGCCGACAGCATACCACTCGATCACAGCCTGAAGACCATGCTCGCTGTTAAGAGCCTTCTTGATGTCATCATTGCTCTTGTCAAGAGTGATGCTCAGCTCTCCAGTAGTAGCAGGTGTCGTCAGAGAGATACCGGCAACAGGAGCCTTGGATGCCTTACCGTCCTTGTAAACCTTGGCGATTCTGAACGCAGGGGTCTCGCTGCAAGGAAGTCCGGTAACACTTAACTTAGCCCATGGCTGCTCGGCGATAGGAGTCATGAAGTAGCAGTTCGCAGCCACATCAGTCTCGCTCGCAGGAACGTTTACATTTGCCTGAAGGACACTGTTATCACCACTCGTCTTCCAGAATATATCCTTGATTTCAGCCGTTACCTTGATCTCCTTACCAACTTTAGGAAGTCTGAAGTCAGCGGTGAACTTGAATGTAACTGTGGTAGGATACTTCGAGTAAAGATCAAGTTTGTTCTTAAGAACGAGATAACCCTCAACCTTGGCACCCTGACCGATCTTTCCAACCTGGCCGTGTGTGAACTCCCAGTAAACTTCCTTGGTAGCCTTTCCGTCATCCGCGATACCGTCAACAAGCTTAGGAGCAGGGAAGGTCGCAAAATCCTTACCATCCTTCTTAACATAAGCCTTATCAAAATCATACAGATTCCAGAAGTCTACGTGAGAAATGTTGAGTACACGATAAAGATCCTTACGGAGTTTTTCAACATTGTACGTCATGGTCTCCTTAGTGTCAGGACACTTGACAACAAATTCCTTCTGGTTGTCCATAATGCTGATGTTATCGTAAGCCTTATCGACAGAGATAACGAGTTTGATGAAGGCGCGGGTAACGATGTTCTCACCGTGCATGAGGTCAACTCTTACGATTGGGGTACGACCGATGGCCTCCTGGTTGTACTCTACACCATTAGCATCCATCACCTTGAAAATACCACCCAAACGGTCAACGCACTTGATGACGGTCTGCTGGTTAGTCGTCGTACCGGCACTTGTCACGTCATACTTAGACTTCGCCACGGAGAACTCGTAGTGAAGATCATACTTTTCAAGATCAAGAGCCTCGTGATCCAACTTGGCCTCAAGACCACTAGTATAGATTTTGGAGTTGATGCAGGTGGCCACAAGAGCCTTAAGATCAAACGGAGCATCGTAAGGCATCTTGTAAACATAAACATTCTTAGTCGCCTCGGTAAAGGTCTTGGCGTACTCGTGATCAGCCTTCTTGCCGGCAAGTTTCGCCTTGTCAGAGATAGCGAGTTCATCGGCAGTGTAAGCGATCTCATTTACATGAACGAACTCAGAGTAAACCTCAGGCTTTGCATCAGCCTCCTTCTCGGCATCGGTAAGACCCTTCTTGAGGACAGCCTTAAGGGCTACGATATCAAGATTCTTGTTTTCGTTCTTGTCAGTGTTGATCTTCTCGTTCTTCTTAACCTTGAACGTGGCGTAACCGGTCTTAGGGTCATAGGAAGGAGTTCCGACAATGCTGACAGGAGCGTCAGGGGCAGTAGCCCTTGTGAATACATAGTCAGCCTTGTCTCCAACAAGGGAGAAGTCAGCGCAGTCAACGCCTACTGTCCTTGGGTTCAGACGGAACTTGGCCACAGACTCGGCAGAGGTGTATTTCTTGAACTGATTCACCAACCAACTGTTCTGCTCGCCAATGGAAGATGGTGCAACAGCCTCCTCGTTCTCCTTGTCGTCAGCAAGCGGATTGTAGGCGATGGTCTCGAAAAGAATCGCAGGAACTCCGTCATAGTAGTACTGAGGAACCAAGGCGATGCTGCTGAGACGGTCGGCGATGATGCCGAGGACAGCGTCGATTCTTGCGTCGAGCTCAGCTTTGTACTGCTCAACCTTCTCATCGAGTTTGGTGATCCTGTCGTTAAGGGCAGTGTTGTACTGCTCAACCTTAGCGTCAAGTTTGGTGATCTGATCCTGAAGCTCAGCGTCCTTTGTGTCAAGAGCCGCGAGTTTAGCCTCGAGAACACCCTTCTCGGCATAGGCTCCGATCACGTCCTTGAGCTCCTTGGCGAAGAATGTACCGAAGTCCTTGGTGTTGAACTTGTCTGCCTGAAGAGTGGAGTCCATCTTCTCAAGCGCGGCGATCTTACTCTCAAGAACGCCAACCTCAGCATACTTGCCGAGAGCCTTCTTCAACGCCTCGATGTTGCCGAGGGCGAGAGTTGCGTCACTCTGAGCCTTGTCAGCGGCGGTCTGGGCATCGTCAGCGGCCTTCTGAGCCTTCTCAACGGCGGTCTTAAGACCCGCAACATCCCCCTCAAGGGTAGAAACCCGGCCCTCGAGGGCGGCGATGGCTTTCTGGGCGGTCTCAAGGTTTCCCTGCAGAGCACCTATGGTCTTGTTAATCTCAGCGATGGCCTCGGCGGTCTTGTTAGAAACCTCCTCGAGGTCCTTCTTGGTGGCGAGGGTAGGAATCAGAGCCTCAACTTCTTCAGCCTTCTTCTGGAGAGTCGTCACGTCTTTCCGAAGAGCATCGGTGATACCTTCGATGCGCTCGACATCCTTGTCGTGCTTCGTCTGAAGCTCCTTAAGGGTTGTCTCGAGGGTCTTGACGGCCGCGTCGGTCTTCGCCTGAGCGTTCTTCAACTCCGTGGTCGCAGTCTCCAGATTCTTCACCTGGCCCTCCACCGTAGTCAGACGGCCCTCAACGTTATCAACGCGGTTGTCAACCTTGTTGATATCCTCAGAGTAGTCCGTACAACTGGTGTACGCGAATGTTACGCCAGCAATGGCGAACATCGAAACCAATCTAAAAAATTTGTTCATAAAGGATAAATGTTAATAAAAAAAGTTAAACGTTGTTCCTCTTAGTAATAAATATGTTTTGCGCCCCCCACAAGGGGGTACTCCATAACACAACGACAAATATATGGGTTTAATTTTTCATAAGCAAGATTTTTCTGCAAGAAATCGCAAAAAAAAGGCTCAAAAAAGTATTTATTACTAAGAGTGACATCCCATTTCTCACGGGAATCCACGTCACAAGCTTCCGGAACGGACATATTCATAAGCAAAACCCGCCTCCGACATGCACTTTGCATGCGAAAGCAGGGGAAAGCAGTCGTTATGGTCGGGATGCAGGATGCTTCTGCCGCCCTCAGCGGCCGTAAGGGCTTAAAGATATATACCTATTAATATAATTACAGCGGACGCTCAGTCCTTCAAGCACCCAATAGGAACAATCTTGACCCCATCAGGCCTTGTGTACGCCATTTGGCCACCTGTGATGATCATAAGCAGATCCGGCTCTCTCAGCGGGTTCTGCATCTCAGATTCGTTGTGTGTTTTTATCAGCCGCTTAAGTTCAAGCAGATGTGCCGCACCGTCCTCAATCTCGCGGCTGCCGAGTTTACATTCAATCAAGGCATAGCGTCCGTCCGAAAGATGCAACACGACATCCGCTTCAAGCCCGTACCTGTCCCGGTAATACGAAAGGTGGCTATCTTGATCCATCGTGTAAATCCGAAGATCACGTATGCACATCTGCTCGAACAGGAACCCAAATGTCTTCAATTGTGTCATTAAGATATCCGGAGACAACCCCAAAGCGGCGACCGCGACAGACGGATCACAGAACGATCTTTTAGGGGTACTTCTGATGTTTGATTTACTTCTTATCGCCGGACACCATGCACCTATATCCTGAATGACAAACAATTTTTCCAAAGCCTTGACATAATCATCAAACGTGTCCGAAGAGCAGCTTACCTCACCGGAAGAAGTGACATCCGAAAGCATTGATGTCTTTTTGACAATCGTTGAGATGTTACGGGCGTATGAACGCATTATCATCGCGGCAGTCTTCTCGTCACGCTGAACTCCATCTATTCTGGAAATATCCTCTGAGCAGACACTTTTCATATAATTCTTGGCAACAAGCAACCGGGCCTTGTTTTTTGCAGGAAGAAGCGATGCTGGCCATCCACCACGGCACGCCGCAAGAATCAATTCCTCGACAGACAGTTTTGAAGTTCTACCGTCAATATCATATTCCGGGTCATTAAACAGTTCACCGACAGAGACCTGTCCTGTCGACTCCTTTGACTCCCATAAACTCATAGGGAGCATTTTCATCTTTGCGATCCTGCCTGTTCCCGAATGTCTGGTCTCTTCTTTTTTCACCCTATTGGAGCCAGTAAGGATGAACTGTCCCGGGACACCACCTCTTTTATCGCATACTGTTCGTACCGCATCCCAGATTACAGGCGCATCCTGCCATTCGTCAATCAAACGCGGAGTGTCCCCCATCAGAAGAAGCGATGGCTTGGAAGCCGCCGTCGCCAGATATTCATCCCTCATGTCAACATCCTGCAAACTAATGGAACTGTTAGCAATTTGGCTGCATGTCGTGGTTTTTCCGCACCATTTCGGCCCCTCAACAAGCACCGCGCCCGAGGCTTCAAGGTTGTCTAGCAATATACGATCAGCGATTCTCTTGAGATATTCCATAATAAATTTTCATTTATTTGCCAAAGTTATGAAAATTAACGTAAAAGCACAAAGCAATCGGTGTTTTCGTGGCATTTCAATCGGTGTTTTCGTGGCATTTCAATCGGTGTTTTCGTGGCACATGGTAGCAGGAACCTTTTCAACAAACCCAAAGAAGCACGCCAAATAACCAAACAAATCCGCGCCAAATAACCAAATATGCTCGCGCACTATCTTCCATGGAGGAGACGGTCGAACTTGGAGTTTTGAGATTATTCACCCTCAATCTGGCTCCGGAATCAAGGATGATCTAACCTGTTCGGGCTGCCGAAGTTAGCGGCAAGGGATTCGCAAACCTTGCCCTCTCATATTGACTGGCAGCTTTTCATAACGCATTCTGGATCAACACGTAGAGCATGCACATTTAGATAGGTAACTATCTAGCGGTTGACTAACGTGGCATGCAAGCGGTCGCCAAGCAGTTACATACGCGCTGGCGTCACCCGCATTTTGTGAATATGGCGGCACGCAAACCCACCCTGAGTACGACGTCCATCAAACAAGGATAACCGGCGGCATGGAGTTTATCGTTGGATGCGGCGTGGTGCATTATACCTTCCGCATTTGCCCAATATCCCTTGCTGCTGTTGCCGTAGATTCTTGCCCAATATGGCTTGATACCGCATCGTATGAGATTCTTTATCCTTGTTTTAGGTCTCTTCCAACTTTTCCATATGCACATACGTATCCGCCTACGAAGCCATTTATCAATGGCGACCAGTGACGATTTCATATCTGCATACTTGAAGTATGACACCCATCCGCGTATGACTTGGTGTAGCGCGACCTTCCTGCGTTCATATCCCATCCCGTTGCTCCTGCCCGTCAGCGTCTTTAGTTTCGCTTTCAGTTTGAGCAAACTCTTTGGATGGACACGCAACCTTCATCCCTCTCCGGTCTTGTAGAAGGTATGTCCCAGGTACTTCATCCCACGGACATAGCCGACTTCCAGCCTATCTTCCCGCGGGCAGCTCTCTTTCGTTTTCTGCTTTCTTTCCTCCATAGAGTTTCTTCATTAGACTTACTTCAAATAAAGTTCGGCCCTTCCCCGCGTGTCGATATTAGGCAGGTACTATGGCCTCTGCTGACTTCTCGCAGTTCGTTGTTACTGCTCGCTTTCGCTCGCCTGCGAGACCTCTCCAGTTATGGACATACTCTTTCCATCTTATGTCTGCCCGATTTACCTTGGGCGATTTCGGATAGTTATCGGACTTCGATTTCTTTTGCAATCTTATCCTCACCCTTAGGCCTTTTATCGGATTTCTGTCCGTCAGACCAGATGTTTGCCGCCGGCTTCCTTCAGATTCCGTCTCGCGGCGGACACCCTTGCCTTTGGCTGTAACCTTCCCACTATCAGGGCGGTTTAGGGACTTGCACCCATTAGAGTATGTTCGTGCTGGACGAACAAAAAAGGGAGAGAAGCGAACTTCTCTCCCTTTTTCAGTATCACTCTATGGATTAGATAGTAGGATTAACCTTAACTACGTAAGTAGCTTTCAGAGTACCCCAACCATAAGTCCAAGAAGCCGGGATGTAGAGGTAGTAAGCCTCTGTGATAGGGCTCTGGACGTTAATGTAACGGAGAGCGTTGCCTTCCTGACGAAGGGTAACACCTGAAGGGAGCACACCTGTCTTGTGACCGTCAACGTGCTTGCCATCCTTGAGGCTGGTCTTCACGCCCTTGAGATCAAGGCTTACAAGACCATCCTGTGGCATTGGGCCGTAGAAGTCCCAATACTGGCCAGCCTCAGTCTCAGTGCCTGGCATCTCGAACTTGGTCCAAGTCCAGCAACCTACAGTGAAGCCCTCGGTGAGTTTCTCGATGCCACCAACCTCGATGATAGCAGGATCGTTCATGCCTGGCTTAGGGTTGCACATCTTGCCTTCCTCAGGAGTGTAGATGCTTGGCTCAATCCAACGCAGCACTGCTGGTCTGTAGTCAAGAGAGTAAACATAGTAAACATATCCAGCGGTACCTGCTTTTTCAAGTTTGCCACCAAGATCCTTTGAAGATCTACCGCAAGAGTAGTTGTCGGCTTCGTCAAGGTGGTGGAAGTAATGCTTACCCATAGGGCCAAACTCCTCCGTTACGTCAAGAGCCTCAACCTGCTTACGAGCATTAGCCTTAGCCTCATTCATAGTCGCACCATAACCAGTGATAACCTCCTTGGCTACAAAATTAATCTCTGGACGATAATGACGCTTTGTTAACTCGTCCTCATAGTAGACACCATACTCATCTTCATAAGTCTGAATCTGGTTTCCGTCGAAGGAAGGAGCATTCTTGAACCACTCCCAAACAGCGGCATCCTCAAGGAGCTGATAGCTGTATGAGTAGTAAGCCTCGCTTGCAGGAACCTCAACCTTGTCAGCATAAAGCTTGAAGTAAGCCTGAGAAAGAACCTCATAGTGACCAGGGAGAACAACTGAGTGACCGTTGCAGGTCTTCTTCCAGAAGTAGTCGGTAAGGGTTACATCCTTTGTGGTAGGACCATAGACAAGCTCACCTCTCCAGTCAACGAGAAGACCCTTGTGGTCGAACTCAATCACGTCACCACCAGTTACAGCATCCTTAACAGACTGGTTCTCAGGCATGTTAAGAGTCAGCGGACGGATGAAGTGAACGAGGAATGTCTTGAGAGTCCTAGTGTCACCGGTCTCTGCGGTAGCTGTCCAGACAACGGTAGCGTAAAGGTTATTGGTGTTCAAGGCTTCCTTGATGTCAGCGTTTGTCTTGTCAAGAGCGATTGAAAGTTCCTCTGCGCCATTCTCAAACTTGAAGGTAGTGAGATAGATACCCATTTCCTTACCAGTGTACTTCACATTCTTCTGTCCCTTGTAGATAGAGAGAGAGGTGATTGCGAATGAAGTCTCCTGATTGCAGTATGGATCAGCGACCTTTGTCGGATCAAGACCAGGGGTAAGCCAAGGCTGGAACTGGATAGGAGTGTTGAACCAGCAGTTCTCGGCTTCATCATTAACAGAGTTAGGCCAGTTAACGTTAGCCTGGATTGCATGAGGATTTCCGTCCTCATCCTTCTCCCAGTAAATAGGCTTAGGCTCAACGGTGATGTGTGGATCCTGAAGAGTGATGTTAACCACGAAGTGGAAAGTGATGTGGGTAGGAAGAGCGGAAGCCGCATCGATCTTGTTGGTCAGAACGAGGTAACCCTCGAACTTGCCATCACCAATCAGACCAAGCTTAACGATATCATCATAACCGAAGTCCCAAACGACATCCTTCGTCAACTTGCCGTCAGCTGCATCACCGTCACGGAGATAAGGAACAGGGAAGTCAACTACCTTACCATCCTTCTTAACATAAGCATTAAGTTTGCCCTGTTCATCATACTCAGTATAGTTATTCCAGAACTCAACGTGGTTGATGTTCAGTCTGCCATAGACAGCCTCGCGGAGAATCTCAACACCGATAACGCGATTAACCTTAAGGTCACAAATGAGTTCCTTTGTTGTTTCCTCAGCCTCAACAGGAAAGTCAACATCGGACTTAACGACAGTGATGAGCAACTTAACAAAGGCGTGGGTCACGATCTCGTCGCCATGCATAAGGTCGATCCTGACGATAGGCGTACGGCCGATAGCCTCCTGATTGTACCCAACACCAGGATTGCTTTCGCGGGTGATAACCTCGAAGAGACCGTCAGTAGAGTATTCCTCATCATTTACATTCTTGATGATGGTCTGCTGGTCAGTCTGAGTTTGGTCACCGTCAAGCTTGTACTCAGTCTTGGCGACTGAATATCTGTAATGGAGACCATACTTATTGAGGTCAAGAACCTTGTGATTAATAGAAGTGGAGCCACAATGATCATCAACCTCAACATTCACGCAAGTGTTGACGAGTTTGCTGAGGTCGAACGGCTTGTTGTAAGGCATCTTGTAAACAGGAGCCTGAGCCTGAGCGTCAGAAACCTTGATCTTGTACTCATGTTTGTTGTCAAGAGTAGCCTCGCCACCGGCATAGGCATAACCCGTAGCGATGTCTTTATTCTGAAGCTTAGCGTCATCAGCGATGCGGACATCACTGGCTGTGATAGCAACCTCGTTAACGTGAACGTACTCTGAGTAAACCTCAACAGGGGCCTTCTCAGCAATCTCTTTATCGGTGAGGACAGTCTCAGGGAGAACAGCCTTCAGAGCGATAACATCAAGATTCTTGTCGTAGTTCGTGTCAGTGTTGATCTTCTCGTTCTTGACAACAGTGAATGAAGCGTAACCGGTCTCAGGGTCACAGGTAGGAGTTCCGTAAATGCTGACAGGAGCGGCAGGAGCCACGGCTCTTGTGTGAACGTAATCAGCCTTCTCACCTACGAATGAGAAACCACCAACGTATGACGCAAAGTCGATTGACCTTGGGTTAAGACGATACTTGGCAGTTGCCGCAGCGGAAGTGAATGAAGAATAAAGGTTGGCATAGTAGCTTGTGTTGCGCACCTGATGATTGCCGACACTCGTAGAGCAAGCGTGATATACAGGAGCCTTGTCCTCACCAGCCTTGTCACCATCCATTGGATCGTAGGCGATGGTCTCGAAGAGGATGGCAGGAACGCCGTCAACATAGTACTGAGGGATGAAAGCGATGCTGCTGAGACGGCCTGCGATGATGCCGAGGACAGCGTCGATTCTTGCGTTGAGCTCAGTGTTGTACTGCTCAACCTTCTCATCAAGCTCGGTGATCCTTTCGTTGAGGGCAGTGTTGTACTGCTCAACCTTAGCGTCAAGTTTGTTGATCTGATCCTGAAGGTCTTCGTCCTTTCCGTCAAGAGCGTCAAGTTTAGCCTCGAGAGCACCCTTCTCGGCATAGGCTCCGATCACGTCCTTGAGCTCCTTGGCGAAGTACGTACCGAACTTCTCGGTGTCGAACTTGTCTGCCTGAAGAGTGGAGTCCATCTTCTCAAGCGCGGCGATCTTACTCTCAAGAGCTCCCTCTTTAGCGTATGCGCCAAGAGCCTTCTTCAAAGCGTCGATCTCGCCAAGAGCCTTGTCAGCGGTGTCCTGAGCCTTGTCAGCGGCGGTCTGGGCATCGTCAGCGGCCTTCTGGGCATTCTCAACGGCGGTCTTAAGACCCGCAACATCCTCCTCAAGGGTAGTAACCTTGCCCTGGAGGGCGGTGATGTTCTTCTGGGCGATCTCAAGGTCTCCCTGCAGAGCACCTATGGTCTTGTTAACCTCAGCGATGGCATCGGCGGTCTTCTTAGAAGCCTCCTCGAGGTCCTTCTTGGTGGCGAGGGTAGGAATCAGAGCCTCAACAGCGGAAGCCTTATCCTGGAGAGCCTTCACGTCAGCCTGAAGAGCCTTGATGGCGGCGTTGATGTTCTTGACATCGTCGCTGTGAGTCTTCGTCAGGGCGTCGATCTTGCCCTGGATCTCTGTCTTCAACGCAGCGTCAGCGTCGGCATAGGCCTTCTGCAGGTCTGCGATGTCCTTGTCGTGCTTCGTCTGAAGCTCCTTAAGGGTTGTCTCGAGGGTCTTGACGGCCGCGTCGGTCTTCGCCTGAGCGTTCTTCAACTCCGTGGTCGCAGTCTCCAGATTCTTCACCTGGCCCTCCACCGTAGTCAGACGGCCCTCAACGTTATCAACGCGGTTGTCAACCTTGTTGATATCCTCAGAGTAGTCCGTACAACTGGTGTACGCGAATGTTACGCCAGCAATGGCGAACATCGAAACCAATCTAAAAAATTTGTTCATAAAGGATAAATGTTAATAAAAAAAGTTAAACGTTGTTCCTCCCAGTAACAAATGCTTTTTTGAGCCTTTTTTGGCGATTTCTTGCAGAAAAATCTTGCTTATGAAAAATTAAACCCATATATTTGTCGTTGTGTTATGGAGTACCCTCTTGTGAGGGGTTCAAAACATATTTATTACTGGGAGTAACACCTCATTTCGGAGGTTGAACCACTTTCCAAACACTTACAGAGGGATATTCAATGACAGCCGGAAAGGCACCGACATACGTTTTACATGCTGATTCACGGGAAGTTTTTATATTCTAATAATAATCACTATTTTTGCGAAAACCGCGATAAGCGACATCAAACAGTGCGGACAAAAGTAAAAAGACATGAGCGAGTATCTTAGAATCCGTAATTTCGGCCCTATAGAAGAGATTGAGATCAACAATATACCCTCTCTCACAATACTGATCGGAGAATCAGGAAGCGGCAAGAGCACCATCATGAAAGTGCTATCCCTGTGCCGTTGGATATACAAGCGTGTCGTACTAAGATCGTACGTTAAACAAGCGAACATCAAAAAGACCGGTATTGGAATCCAGATGCGCACCTTATTAAAGACATCTCAGATAAACGAATATCTAACCCCCCGGACAGAAATCCTATATCGCAGGGGAGACTATGAAATAGAATATAATAATGGAAGGTTAAACGCCCAGGCTGACATTCCAGAAACGAATCTAAGTTTGGAAAAGATATGTTATATCTCCGACAAACGGTCAATCATCCCTGACTTTCTGGAGAACAAGGTCGAAAAAAAGAACGCCAACTATTACCTGCAAGACACATTGGAAAACTTTCTGCTGGCAGCTGACGAGATAAGGCAACTGCCACTTGAATATCTGAATGTCGAGTTAAAAATCGAAAAAGGCAACAAAGGCGACAAATACTTGATCAAAAACACAAACGGAGCAGCCAATCCTATTCTTCTGCGCAACGCATCCTCTGGAATGCAGACAGTTTCCCCTCTAAGCCTTATCGTTGAATATTACGCAAGGAAGTTCGATGCCCAAAAGTCAATGAACTCGTCGTTGTTCGGATACTTGCAGGATAATGACAGGCTCAAGGATTTCAGCACCGCAAAAAACATCGGTGAGATCAGCGCCAAGAACGTCCACCTGTTTATTGAAGAGCCAGAATTGAGTCTCTATCCGGAAAGTCAGTGCTCATTGATTGACTTCATTGTCAGTCGGTGCTATGCCCAAACTCATCCTTATAATATATCGCTGATGATGGCCACTCACAGCCCATACATTGTCAACTACATGAATGTTTTGATCAACCGAAAGCCAGAAAATGGTCCGTGCCTACGCCCTGAGGAGATCGATGTTTATGAGGTATATGATGGCAACATTGGCTCATTAAAAACAAAAGACAAATACGGGCGAATAATCTTCGACACACGTTCAATGTCCGATCCAATCAGAGACATGTATTCAGAAATCGGGACAGAATAGAGATGGAGCAATTATTAAGGCAAGAGATATCCGGTGTTATCAATCAGATACAGAGATACGAGGCTCCTCTATGCACAGAAGACGAGGGAACACCACAGTACAATGACACAAACGAACATCTGTTCAGTGTTGTTGATGCCAGAGATGACGACACACATTTCATCAAGACATTCAATGAAGGTGCCGTTCATTATATAAACGGGAAGGACAATACTGTCACGTATTGCCTACGTTTCATCTGCTATGATGAATATCTTCACCGATTCACATTTGATGACGGTCATGGGAACGCACATAAAAGCAGACTGAAGGATGGAGTAAAAGTAGCAGATTTTCTCGTATATGACATGTCTGACGAAAAGGTGTACTTCATAGTGCAGGAGCTATCCCGAGAAAATATCTCCAATAAAAGAAGAGCCGGGAAAAAACAGCTTTCCGACACATTGAACCAATTGTATAAATCCAACTCCATCGCCAACTTCATTGATGGTTTCCAAACAAAGGTGTGTTATCTGTCGGCAAAGGATGACAGGAGAATGGAGGAACCAGAACAAATCGAGGGCTTTACAAAAATATACAATATTCTCCCCGAACCAGTAAAATTCAATTTCGGTCAAATCGGGACGCATCATTTTGAAGCTTACGAGACAAGCATCATAATTCTTCAATGACGTTACGGCAATTATGCTTAAGGAGTCGCTTCGACAGGCTCAGCGGCCAGGACAGGGCAGGCTCAGCGGCAAGAAGGGGTGTTCCTTTAGTCAGAAAAGGTAATCTGCCTATTGACTACTCTTCGTACAAGAGGTATGGAGTGCGGAGGGTTTTTGTTTTTAACTTGGCATCATGACGCAAAAAGGGATGCCGCTTTGCGGCATCCCAGATGAACTAGTGTTATTCTAATAATTACTCAGTGACGCCCGTTTTCTCTCGGGAAACACTGACTCAGACCACTGGAACGGACATATTCAATCAGTAGGATTATGGACTGACATACGGTTTGCATGCCGGAGGTGTCCTTGTTGTTGCCGCCCTCTGCCGGACGCTTCGACGGGGCCAGGCGCTTCGACAGGCTCGGTGGCCGGGTGGAGCATATTCATCAGAAATTGGTCAGGAGACGGGCGTTGCGCATTCTGTCCAGACGGTCTGAACCGCCAAGATAGTGCTCGGTGACCAAGAGACTGGAGTGGCCGAGAGATTCCGAGATAAATGTGAGATCCACGCCCTGACGAAGGAGAACTGTGGCGAAACTGTGTCTGGCCGAATAGGTTGTGAACGGTGGTATTCCCAACTCCTCGGCTATTTTCTTCAAGGCGTTGTTGCACATGCTGATGACTTTACGGACGGTGTTGGAGATGGAAAGCATGTCAGTGGCACCTTCGGCATAGTCAAACAGGAGGGTTTCGGGATTGCCGTCGTATGGATTGCCCCAACGGCGGAGAATGTCCATCATCTCAGGAGTGATCACGGCACGGATAATCTTTGATCCGCCATAGGCACGAGCAGTCTTGGAGCGAAGGAAACAAATCTCACCGTCTATTATATTCTTATATTTAAGGAATAGCATGTCGCGGAAATTGATGCCGTTGCAAAGGTAGGAGAAGAGCCATAGGTCGCGGTAGCGCTCCCTGGACGCGGTGCCTTTGTAGGCGACTATTTTACGAATATGATCGTACGAGAGGGCGAGGCTTCTGGAACTGCCTTTGGGAATTATGTACTTGCCACGGCCGAACGGAAACATTGATTCCTTGACCAAGCCAGCGGCCGCGGCATCGTTCATAACACAACGGAGGGTTTTCATGTAGATGCAGATTGTGGTCATCGCCTTGTTCTCCTTCTTGAGGAAACTCTCAAAAGCGTTAAACCATGAAACAGACAACTTACTGAACAAGATTTCCTTACCGGCGAACCGTTCTACATTTTTCAGAGTCGTTCGGCAGCGATAGTAGGAGTTTATCCTCCCCTCAGCTTGAAATTTGTCCATCATTGACTCGAGCGCTGCGTTTAACGTCTTGTCAACGGGTTTACCTAATCTGGCCTCCAAAGTCTCAAATGAAAACGCACCTTTCTCAAGTAAAGCTTCAACTTCGGCGCTTATCTGATTGAATTTCGTGATGATGTCAGCGTGGCAATCGGGCATGCGCTTAGAGTAGGATATCCGTTTCCACTCTGAGGCAGGGAGATCGACTCCTGTTGGGTAGTACTTTTGGATACGGTTGTAAACAACCTCAATCTTGACTGGGAACACACCTGATTTCTTTGCTCTGCGCCTGTCAAGCACAGCTATGACGGAGACTCCGTCCTTAGAGATTTTCAACATAGATACAATTATTTAAGAGTGAACAATTTACATGCAATTTATATACATCGGCAAGCGTACATAGCCTATAGAGTTGATAGTAAGACAGAGAGGCTGCACGTAAGGAAACGTGTATGTAAACGTGGATACAAAGTTAATTCAGGCGTGATCAGTAAACGTGTGAAAGACAGGAAACAGCAAAATGCTGCCAGTCAGATTTGACTAGCAGCATTCCGTAAGCGACTGAACATCAAAGGGTGGAGCCCCAACTAATGATTATGAGACGGTTGGGGAAACGGACTGGGACAGCACAGAGACGCAACGGCGACACCCTTAGAAAGCCGCCGCACTGGCGGAGCGGGCGTGCCGCTGGTGAGGCGGACGGCGTCCCGGCGGTGAGGCGGACGGCGTCCCGGCGGGCGCGGCCAAGGCGTGACCCGCGCACACAAAGAAAGGAGCCCCGACGTCATACGACGTCGGGGCTCCCCGAA